>Ga0075156_10000296_pt1 | contig 25019 bp, 22 predicted proteins | sample JI81AbrownDNA_FD_70966 | JGI IMG/M metagenome (GOLD analysis project Ga0075156, IMG submission 70966) | Wastewater effluent complex algal communities from Wisconsin, to seasonally profile nutrient transformation and Carbon sequestration -... | ecosystem: Engineered > WWTP > Effluent > Algae...
TAAAGTTTGACTCTTTCTTGGACATCGGGCAATTGGAGAATATGATTGATATCGTGATCACGGCAGCTGTCGATCAGATCCATCATCAATTGGTAGTTTGAAACTGTAAATTCACGAAAACGTCCGAGACCAGTTCTCGCATCCATCAAAAAATTCATTAAAACCCATCCATTCGGATTGAGTATTTCTGGTTTTGCAAATTTAGCAGCATCCCCTTTGTCTACCGCATCCATCATTTCGGACCAGCGAGAAGGAAATCGTTTGAATCCACCATAATATTCAAAAACGACTCGTGCGGCGGACGGAGCGTTCGGTAGGATGATATGATTGGCATGTTTTTCGTTGCGCAGGGTTTCACTCAAATGGTGATCGAAGGCCAGATGAACCCCTTTCACGTAGGGTAAATTCGTTGTTATATCGCGATCGCTGATTTCCACGAGTCCATCTTGCATGTCCTTCGGGTGAACAAATTTAATATCATCAATGAGTCCGACTTCTTTTAGTAATACTGCACAGATTAAACCATCAAAATCGCTTCGTGTTACCAATCTATATTTCTTGTCAGTCATTTCCCAATCCCTTTAACATATGAAAATATCGTAATAAGAGATATCATAGTTTGGAGCGAAATCTAGTAGGATTTTTTGCTATGTGAATACTTCTGAATGACGTTCAAGTTACAGAATTCACTCTATTTAGGGTTTGTACTGCTACTCTTACTAGAAATCCATGAACATCTTCTTGACCAATTCTAAAACTCACTTTGAATTTGTATTTACCTTGAAGAAATCAGAATCCGAACTCAAAGAAATCGTTACTAAGGCCGTTCAAAAGAATACTATTTTGACTTTAAAAACTTACTTATTGAGCGATTACGGAGAAATGATTTTAAAGATCATTACATCGACGATCCTTTCTCATTACAATCGAATGGACCTGATGGAAATCTCGTATTCCTCTGCGAAAGAATTAATGATTAACGCTACAAAGGCGAATCTGAAGCGCGTTATGTTTAAAGATCAAAACTTAGATATAAATAATCCGGATGACTATGACAAAGGTATGCATACTTTTAAAAGTAATCTGCGAGAAGATAAAATTGGTACTTATCGACCACTCTTTAAAAAATATGACCTTCCCGTGATCGCCACTTTTTATTATACGAAAGATGTTTTGAATATTAAAATTAAAAATGTTTTTCCACTTCTACCAATTGAAGAGACTCGGATCCGTGATAAATTTAAGAAAGCGATTAGTTTTTCTAATCTAATAGACTTTTTTATGGAATACGGAGATAACACGGAAGGTGCTGGTATGGGAATCACGATGGTGGGTATCCTACTTGACCAATCCGGAATAGACAAACATAGTTTCAGTCTTTATTCGAGCGAAAAATACAATGAGACTGTCGCCAAAATTGAAATACCGCTTAGCAAAAATTACATTTCAAAGCGAGATAAATTCCAAAAAGAAATTTCAGATCAAAATCTTTCAAAAGTCGAATTTAGAAAATCTTTTTCGTATAACTATAAATCATTTCAGAGTTAACTCAGCTTAAAAAAGGGAGAGTTGGTCTGTTTCCGGTAAGGCTTCGATCGACTCGGATGGATATTTCGTAAGAAGTTGTTCAATTTGTTTTTGGACATTAATCTTTGAATTTAACCAGGCTTCGAGATGTTCTTCTTTAATTTGGACTGGTTGTCGTCCTTGGTTTCCACCAGTATTATGAATTTCTTTCATAAGTTCATTGCCTTCTTGGGTTAATATTGTAAACCAAAGTTGATCTTCTGTTTTTCCCCAAATACCAGCAAAACACATATTATGTGCATCACGATTTTGAATCCTATATCGTACTTTTGTTCCTCGTTCTGATTTCCATTCCAGAAAATACGAAGCTGGTACAATACATCGTTGATTATAAATTAGATTCCCCCAGAAAGAAGAGGAAAACAATTTTTCGATTCGAGTATTAAAAATTACTTTTGGAGACCAATCCGGCTTGATGCCCCAGCTAGCCTCCGTAAGCTGTAGCTTTCCGGAGGATTCAAATAAAATCGGAGACTTTCCTCCTGGAAAATTTTCTGTACCTGCAAGTGTTTTAAACAAGGAATCGATTCGTTTTAGATCTAAATCAGGAATTTCCTGAACAAGTCGGATCCACTTTTGTGTTCCATCTTTTAAAGTAATGAGAGTATAACCGAATCTGCCGCACATGATCTCTGAATATTAGGAATTGGGTGTTGGAAAATCCATAATTCCATCTTTGGCCATGTTCGAAAAACACTTTTGAAATGAATTATACGTAAAAATTCAATATTCCACTCCGATGATCTTGTCAATCATCCCATATTCCAATGCTTCTTTCGCAGAAAACCATGAATCTCTTTCTGTATCCTGGACGATCCTCTCTAACGGTTGATTCGTCGACCTAGCCATAATCTCGTTAAGCAGATCTTTTTCTCTTTTAACGGATTCTGCGAATATTCTAATATCTTCTGCAGGTCCTTTAAATTCACCCATAACATGTGGTTGGTGGATTAAAATTTTACTATGAGGGTAAGCATGCCGAAAACCTTTTTCCCCACAGAGAAGTAAAACTGCTCCGAATGACATCGCCATGCCCAGACAGGTCGTATAAACAGGATTATGAAGGCTCTTCATTACATCTAAGATCGCTAAACCTGCATAAGTTGAACCTCCAGGTGAATGTATGAGAAGAGTGATCGGACGAGTTGGATCAATTGCTTCTAGATAAAGGAATCTATCAATTAAATATCTAGCTGATGTATCATTCACTTCACCCCAAAGAAAGATTTTTCTTTGCTCCAGATACACATTTTCAATTTGTCCATTCTGATTCAATTGAGTTGCTTCCAAAATTTCTCCTAGGCTGCGATCTCGATTAAAGACAAGGCTTCCGGCCTATAAGTCTCGCCGATTCCTTTCCGAAGAATGTGTTTCACTCGGATGTGTCTCTTTTTTATGAACGAGAGTGTTTTTCCTTCGGATTTAGAGATTTCATCTAATGTAAGATTTTTGTAATAATATAGATCGATTAACTTTTGATCCGAGGGAGCTAATTTCTTAACATTCTTAAAGATTGTTTCATAACATTCTTTTTCTAAAAGAGAAGAATGTGAGTGTTTAGAGTTTTGGTCTATCTGATTCGGATCTACAAACACCAAATTCTGTCTTTCTTTTTTTCTAAGAATACGATCTCCATGTTTGATGATCACTCGTTTTAAAAGAGTAGGAAAGGCTGAAGGAGTAGTAATTTTTTCCAGATTTTGATACAAATCCCAGAAGGATTCCTGGACAACATCTTGGGAAAGATCTTCGTCATTCAATATCTTGAATGCAAACTTGTCTGCAAAACCTGAAAACCGTTTTTGTAAAACATTCCATGCCCGTTGGTCTCCCGACTTTGCCTGGGTTACCAATTCTATATAAGATTTGTCGTTCATTCGATTGAATGTCCCATATACTGCCAAATTGGTTCCATAAAAAATGTTTTTTTCCTCCAACAAAACGAAAAACTGCAAACGATGTCTTCACATCAAAATAAGAAATGATATTGAAAATGGACTTGCAAAGGGATAGCTCTCTCGTGCGACATAGGTAAATTTCCTACATTTATGACTGGGAGCAAATGAAACTCAAAAGTACTTCTTTCGGAAGACATAGGTTTCCCCGCATAATATGTCCAGGCAAGCTGACCCAGATAAACCATTCCGCATAACAAGAGTGCTTTGTTATATTCTGCATCCTGGTATTGAAATTCTCGTAACTTATCATGGTTATTTGCAATCCCAACGATCAAATTTTTTGTCGCATAACTTAATAAAATTGAGTTTGGAATGCTCTCTTCATATCGCTCTCTGGATTCCAAGTATTTTTTTCTTTGATGAAGGGCAAACAAGGTGGTGACCAAAAAAACTCCTGCCCAAACATAACCTTCCCTTTTTTTTCCAAGAGAAATTAGACCGAGACCAGGAATCAGTGCAGATTGCCCCACATAGTTTGGTGTCTCTGATTGTTTTTGTAACTGGCGTCGTGGCGTTGGTTTCGCAACGACAGATTCCTTCTCTGCTTCACGATCTTCCCCATATTGAATTTTAACAATTGTTTTACGATCGATGGATTGAATTTGACCTTCTTCTGTTTGAAAGTCAATCGTTTCACTGTGATATTGAAGTAGTTTTCCTTTCAGAGTGCGACCATCCTTCAACACAAGAGTCTCGGCATGTATTGAATTTAAAGCCCAAAATACAGCGAGTAAAAACACAGATCGCGGAAAGAACCGATTCACTTGATACAATCCAAACATAAAATCTGTTTCCTATAACAAACAACACTTGATTGAGAGAAAAATACCAGTCCTAAATGGAAAATATTTTAAAGATTTTTAATATATTTCATTCGATGAAAAGAGAGGTTCATTTTGTTTCAAAGATTTGATGAATCGTACTTCGATTTTTTTATCCATAGGCAGAGAGTTTGTATCAATTTTTCAGCATCAACCGGTTTTGTCATGTAATCATCCATCCCCGCTTGGAAACATGCCTCGCGTTCTTCCACGGTAACTCCAGCCGTAAGTGCAATGATTGGAAGTTTCGAAATCGATGGATTCTTTCTGATCTCTATTGTCGCCTCTGTTCCACTCATTTCTGGCATATGCAAATCCATAAGAATCGCATCAAAACAACTTTCAGATAAAATTTTTAGTGCCTCAATACCGTTACGTGCATTTTTAAATTGAATGCCAGTAATTTTCAAAAATTTATTGATCACTAAAGTATTAATATCATTGTCTTCTACCACAAGTACTCTTGATCCGACAATTTCTCTACCAGCTAGTTTTAATTTCTCAGAAAGCTCTCCGCCAGATTTTATATTTAAATCCTGAGTTTTGATGTTTTCCTTCGATATTTCATGTGAAATGAAAAATTTAAACGTTGTTCCCTTTTCAATTTTACTGGTTACTTGAAACTCACTGTTCATTAAGTGCAGTAACTGATTACTTATGGCAAGACCTAATCCCGTACCGCCATATCGTCTCGTAATCGATCCATCAATTTGTTCGAATGCTTGAAATAGTTTTTTCTGATCCTCATCCGAGATTCCGATGCCTGTATCATACACTTCATAACCGATGCTTATGAAATTGGAGCTGACATGATTCTTAAATGTGTTTACGATTACTTCTCCCTTTTCTGTAAATTTAAGAGAATTTGAGATTAAATTTGATAAAATCTGCTGTAATCTCAAAGGATCACCAATAAGATTGTTCGGGATATCTTTATCTATATTAAAGTTTAGTTTAATATTCTTATGAAGTGCCATATCAGAGTAAATATGTTTTAAATTCATAATCAGAATCTCTAAATGGAAGACCGTATTCTCGATAGACATCTGACCTGCTTCAATTTTTGAAAAATCCAGAATATCATTTAAGATAATCAATAGTCCTTGAGAGGATGTTTTTATTTTCGTTAAATAATTTCGAAGTTCGCGACTCATTGCTTTATCTAAGGCTAAATTGGTCAAACCGATGATCCCATTCATCGGAGTTCTAATTTCATGAGACATGTTGGCTAAAAATTCGGACTTCATTTTCGCAGATCGTTCTGCCAAATCTCTGGCTTCCTTTAATTTCTTTTGGTTCGAAATTTGTTCGGTTATATCTTCAACAATCGACCAAATGTATTTTTCTTCATTGGCTCCCGATATAGCAACACCGGTCAAACGGAGCGGAATTCTTGTTCCGTCTTTTCTTAGATACTCCTTCTCATAAGGCCCGTAAGTACCAGATCTCTGAAGTAACTCAAGTTGAATCAACTCTTGAGATTCATATTCTCTGGGAGTTAAATCCCAATAAGCTAACTGATTCAGTTCCTCTCGCGTGTATCCACAAATTCTTTGAAACGAATGATTAAATTCTAAGTACTTACCATTCATATCTGTTAATGCAATTCCAATAGGAGAAAGATCGTATAACCCTTGTAACTTTTCTTTAATGGATCGAACATCCGTCTCAGCTCGTTTCTTCTCAGTTATATCAATCGTGATGCAGGCTAAATACAAAGGTCTTCCATCTTGATCATATATTGGTTGCTTGATGGTTCGACCGATGCGATTTTGTTTTAATTCAGCATTCCAAATTTCTTCTTCATATTCTATTTCTTGTTTTCCTTCAAATACTTCCCGATCTTTCGCTCTAAAAGTGACCATTTGGTTCTCTGGGAAGAATTGGCGACCATCGTTTCCCTTTAGCTGTGCCAAAAGAAGTCCCCATTGTCTTTCGCAAGTCGTATTGATAAAAATAAAATGACTTTTTGAATCCTTTATAAAAATAGCTGCTGGAATCGTATTTAAAACATTTATGACGTTTATGTTTTCAAAGTCACTTTGATTGCTGAATGAAAAGAATGTCATATAATCTTCCAAGTAGGACAAAGGAACAAAATTGGTACAAAATGTACGTTTTTGCTATTCTAAGTTATCCCACGGCAAGATTAGGAAATATCTATTTTAGTTGAAACTAAATATTTGTGCCCAAACTACAGGGCACAAACAAAATTTAGGGAAAAGTTTTTGACAAAAATTTAAAACCTTTTTAAAAACGCGAAGAGAATTGGATTTTTAGCGTAGGAACAAACCAAGCCTCATTCCATTCATTGCATTGTTTGTAACAATCGCAGTTCTCCCATTCAAGGCATCAATTACTAAGCTCGGAGTATTTCCCGTAAAACTATTTCCATTCGACACGTCTGTCACAGTACAATTATTTCCGTCTAGATCACTGCGAAACAGGTGTGCTCTGCCAGTACTACTGTCTCGAGCAGCCACTAGAAGTTTTCCATTCACTGAGTCAATTTTAGCCGAATTTTTTTCTGCAGCAATGGCTATGCCGGAAGATATATCTTGATAGAAACAATTGCTGCCATCCAGTTCACACCGATACAATCCCAGAAAACCGGTTGTTTGATCCCGAGCGGTCATGATTAATTTCGCATTCTTTACATCCACATTGAGCTGGGGAGAAAAGCCCGAACTCGCACCTCGCCCTGCGGAAACATCGATAAGAGAACAATTATTAGCCAAAATACTGCACCGTATTAAATTCAAAATGTCCCCATTATCCCCGTTACGAGCGAGAATCAATATCTTTTGCGAAATGGGATCGATTGCAGATGAGATTTCTCGAACATATTGACCTCCTGCTCCCAAAATGAAAGGAAATGTTCCCTGACAATTGGTACCATCCAAGTCACATCTAGACACACTTAGATTAGAAGAGTTGGCAGTCGAAATAATGATCAATTTTTTATAAATGCTATCAATAAGAATATTTGGTCCATACGTAGCCCCATTTCCGCCTGATACGTCTTGGTGGGTACAATTCGTTCCATCCAAGTCACAGCGAAACAAAGAGATTCGACTGAAGTTTCCAGTGTTCCCAGCGACAACTAATAGTTTCTGATTGCGTGTATCGATTTCTAATGTCGGAGCATAAGCAGTCGCAGATGCTTGGCCTGCCGAAATATCTCGATAGACACAATTCGTACCATCAAGTTCACAAATGATAACGTTCGGCTGATAACTATTCCCTGCATTCTGAGAAGTGACTATTAATTTCTGATTCGTATAATCTATTTTTGCGGAAGCGCCAAATCCCGAATTTGCTGGTTGGCCGACAGAGATATCCGAGTAACCTCCCATCGCATTTAATCCCATCGGAGTTGTAGATGTGAGAACTTTACTTTCATACGAAGAGAGTAAACTTGATCCTAAAGCACTATGAGCTTGGAGTTTGAAAAAATATATCGTATTAGGAGTCAAACCCGTGAGATGATAGTATGGGTTCGTGATCCCATCAATTCTAGTTGAAGTTGCATTCACATTGGGAGACGTACTGTAATACAAAGAATATGTAGTTGCACTAGCAGTTGGTAGCCATTCTATGAATGCGGATGTATTAACTCCTGTTACTTTTGCGAAATTCGGCGAATCTGGAAATCCGATCTGCATTGTTGTGCTATGATAAGTGGAATTATTCAACGCCATATCATTTGCCGAATACGAAAAGGTGATGAGACCATCTGGCAATGAAATTGGACCTGTGTAGCTGCTTCCACTTGTCAGATTTCCGAGCGCATTAAAAATAACGGAACCTCCATCATCTAAGGTATAGTATCCAATGTTTTTACAGCCAGAACCATTCGTATCAGTGCATTGTAAAATGATTTGGGTCCCAGAAGGAAAAGGCCCGGAACCCGTGGGTGAGACTATGCTAACGACAGGGTTAACACTATCCTTGTAAACCAAACGAGATATCGATCCTTGGACCCCGAAAGAAGTTGTGAAACAAATTCGTATCGTATTATTCCCTTCGACAAACAATGATTTGTTCATCATCGAGATTCGGTTCGTATTTGGTCCGACACTTCCAACCACGTTAGAATTCGGAAATCCAGCAGTAAAAGCTGTTCCAGATGAACAGTCTGTGCCATCTATTTGAAGCTGGTAAGTGCCCGCTTTGTTGCTTCTCCAATTGATACTTGGATTCGTAGTTCCTTTCACTAAGCTGGAGAAAGAATTCACAGTGATCGTCGGGAGATCTGAATCAATTACATAGGTTTGAAGATTGATTGCAGACATATTTCCCGCTGCATCTGATGCTTGGAATTTTAAGGAAGTAGTGGCAAGATTTGGCATAGTGATGGCCGCATAACTATACACAGATCCTGTTGTAACAGTTCCAGTCACTGGGTCAAATACTGGATCTGGTGCGAGACCTGCTGAGTTTAAAGTAAAGACGATTCCATTGCAACCCGAACCACCGACGTCAGAACAACTGAGTGCGGGTGAAGGCTGTGCCCCATAGTTTCCACTACCGACTGATGCGGAAACAGTTGGCGGGGTATCATCTCGGTGAACGGAAAAACTGATTTCTCCAGTTCGTCCTAAATCTGTGATCAAACAAATTCGATAAAAATACTCTCCTTCTGCTACGTAGTCTGAAGCATTGCGCGTAAATGTATATTCTGTATTCGCACTGGCAGTACCTGAGGCGAGAACACTACCGTCTGAACAAGAATTGCTTCCGAATCTGATAGTATAATTTCCCGATTTGGTCGAGCTCCAACGAGTGATCGATTGTGAAATTGCGCCTGCGTTATTCGTTACACCTTTTGAGGATTGGCCTACAATTTGAAGATTCGGCAAATTCGGATCTATCGTATACTGCCGGGAGATTTTGTTGGAAATATTTCCACCCAAATCACGACAAAATGCGTTTACCGTATAACTACCATTTGCCGTGAAAGAAATTTTTGATTCCGCAGGGTGTTTCACTGTCCCATTTAAAGGACTAAAACTCGGATTACTTGTATCAAGTGTATAGATGACATGACCTGGTGCCTTGTCATCATTGCATTGGAGTGTAATCTCTATATGTGAAGGATACACTCCAGAAGATAGATTGGTCGAAAGAACGGGGACTGTTTTATCTTTTAATATTTCATGGATTAACGTATCATTAGGTACTCCATCCCCATCCGTATCAAATCCCATAACTTCATTCAATTCGTTCACGACTAAAAAAACGGGATTTCCCGTGCCATTGGCACCCGTCCGAAGCACACCACCCCTTAGACTCACATTTAAAAAATATTCCGGCTGCCCATCTCCGTTCGTGTCGAATGAATCTGGTTTTCCATCTGAATTTAAATCAAGTACAAGAATATTCGGAATCCCATCTCCCGTAAGATCGATTCCATCGGAAATTGAATCCCCACTCACATCCACCCAAGTGGATGTGTGGTTATTAGAAAGCGTTAGATTCACGTTCGTACCGGGAGTGGTATCAATCGCGGATGGTATCAAAAACAGAGCTGCGAACATATTTAAAGAATTACCAGCACTCGGATTCAACATAGTCAATAGATGGTCTTTTAAAAACGCATTCGCAGTCGGCCAATACGTACAGTTTGATAAAAAGAATATTAAAAATGTAGCAACTGTTAATTTATATTTTATTTTGTGCATACAATCTCCTCATGCACTAGCCTTTGAACTGATCACGGCGCTAGAGCAGAACCCAACATTTACAATTATAGTAAACGAGTGGTAAAAATTAGCACATCCCAACGGAATAAAAAATATCCCTTAAAATAAATTGACAAAAAAGAAATCAAAAGTAGAAGTTATTGTTCCAAAATGGACAGTGTTCAGGCGGAGAAGGAGTAAAAAAGGGACCAAAATTCGAATCCGACATGAGTGACTCTGGGCAAGTATCTGGCAAAGGTATCTACAAAAACCCAGAGATCACTTATTATTTCAGAGGGTTTCCTATCATTTAAGAACGGCGAGTCTCACAATCCCAGCATAAACTCCATCAGGTAAAATGTTTCGTAAAAACAGAAGGGATTTGGCATCAGGTCCAACCGCATAACGTAGCTTTTTGGATCCGTCGTCTGCCGCTTTAAAAATAACTTTTGCTACTTTTTCAGGCGCCGTTGCACCTGCTTCCGTCTTCTGGTAATTTTTAAAAGCTTTCTCACATAATTCTTTATACTCGACCGGGGAATTTTGGATCGTACTATCATTCGATCTTTCATAAAAATCAGTTTTAATAGCTCCGGGCTCTACAATTTTTACTCGTATTCCAAGCGGTTCTAATTCGAATCGAAGAGCTTCTGTGAATCCCTCTACTGCCCATTTTGTACCATGATATAAACTATAATAAGGAAATACAATTCTCCCGCCCATCGAAGCGACATTTACAATCACTCCACTCTTATTGGCTCTAAAATGAGGAAGTACTTCTCTCATTACATTCATAATTCCGAATACATTCGTATCATATTGTTTTTTTATTTGTTCAGGAGTAGAGCCTTCAAACGGACCAGTTAAACCATAACCAGCGTTATTGACAATGGCATCAATTTTACCGAATTTGGATATTGTAAGATTCACAGCATCTTTAATAGATTTCGTATCCGTAACATCAAGACTAGGAACGATTACATTTTCCATTTTTGTAAGCACGGACTCTTTGTTTGGAGTTCGCATTGTTGCCGCCACGTTCCATCCTTTTTTCTGGAAATAAATGGCTGTCTCTCGTCCGATTCCCGTAGAACTTCCTGTAATTAAAACTGTTTTTGGCTTTTGTTTGGACATCTTGCGTCTCCCGTAAATGACTTTCAGTCATTTATTTATGACTCCTGGTCAGAAACAAGTTTTTTTCTGGAATATTATCTGTGTTTTTTAACACTGGAAGACGTGAGTCGAATTGCCCATATAGAAAAGTCTCCGAGAAAACGAGCTGTATTGGAAAAGGACAAACTGACGAAAAGGTCCAATATCCTTTTTGCGGCAGCATCTTTGCTCCTCAAAAAAGATCTAGCTGATCTCTCTATGGACGAGGTTGCAAAGAAAGCAAAAGTCGCTAAGGGTACGCTTTATCTCTACTTTCCGACCAAAGAGGACTTAGCCTTAAGAGTTCATATTTCCGACTATCAATCTTGGTTTGAAGATCTTAGAGATTTTTTAGAATCGCCACTTACACAAAATCAAAAATTTGAAGATTGGTTTGTCGGAACCTTTGAGAAACACAGTAGGTTTGTAAAAATTCTTCCTATTGTCCCAACCATTCTCGAGAAAAATTCCAGTTATGAGACAATTAAAGAATATAAATCAGAACTTTTAATGCAGCTGCAGAAAGTGGTTCCTTCCTTGACCTTAAAACTTGGTTTTAATAGGCAAGAAGATACCTTTACCTTTATGATGCAGTGTCATGCGATTGCTATAGGCTCTTGGTCTCATGGTTTTCCCTCGCAAACAGTGAAACAAGTATTAAATGAAGAGGGAATGCAAGTATTTCTCATTGACTATATTAAATTTGTAAAATCATCTATAGAAACCCTTATCAAAGGATATCGGGAAAATTAGAGTCTATGAAAGCTAAAAAAAGCAGTAAAAAACCGAAAGCCAAAAAGGCAAAAGCCCCTTCCGTATCAAAAAAAATACAGTTAGAACAATACCCTCCCGTGAACAAGCAAGAGATTCGAGAACTCATCGAAAGAGTCCATGAATATTCGATCGGCCATGAGATTGCCAATGCAGTCACACATGGGATTGGTGGCGCGTTAAGCATCGCAGGTTTGACATTATTGGTTACGATGGCGGTACTTTATGGTGATACTTGGAGAATCGTCAGTTCAGTTATTTACGGGGCGACACTAGTCATTTTGTATCTGGCTTCGACTTTATACCACGCGATCCACCATGAAAAGGCAAAATTTGTTTTTAAAAATATTGACCATGCATCTATTTACCTTTTAATCGCTGGCACTTATACTCCTTTTACGCTTGTTAGTTTACGCGAACAGTCAAAATGGGGTTGGACTCTTTTTATAATTATCTGGATTCTCGCATTAATAGGCGTCACTCTCAAAGCCATTTTTCCCAGAAACATGAAAAACATGGGTGTAATCGTATATATTTTGATGGGTTGGTTATGCCTTTTTGCAATTGGTGATATCAGACGCGCCATCGGGATAAATGGAATTCTTTGGTTAGTCGCAGGCGGACTCAGTTATACGTTAGGTGTTATTTTTTATGCCTGGGATAATTTACCTTTTAACCATGCGATTTGGCATTTATTTGTATTAGCAGGAAGTTTCTTTCATTTCTTCGCGATTTGGTTTTATGTCATACCGATGCCTAAATAGGAATCGGTATTTGTTTAATTAGAATGGAATGAGTTTCATCAACTCTTTATATGGCAAATTCTGAAAATCAGGCCAGCTTCCAAACCAAACGAAATGGTAGCCTGAAAATATTCCAACTAACAGTCCGGTGATTAATAAAAATATCACCGTTTTGCGAAAACCAAGTAAATTCCCCATTTCGATAGTTACTTTCAGTACAAACTTTGTTAATTTATCGATGATCGAAAACAAAAAAGAAACAAGTAAGAGTACAACGACCATTCCGATCATAGTCACAATCATCCGATGATGAATGGAAGTGAGTGATAATATTTTAGCATTAATGACAGTGATCACTAAATCTACGGCTAAAATACAAAGTATACGAAAGTACCAATTTAATATCTTATGGAAAATACTAGGTTTTGCTGAGGCCATGGGAGAATGAAGCGTGATGAAGAATAATATATCAACGAATTTTTTTACTGCGAAAGCAGATTACATGGCACTACCCTCCCCCCAACACCTTCCTGTAGGTATATTCGAAGTCCAATGGATAGGTCCGATTTGGTTTCAACGACTCGCCAAACTAGGTTTAGGTCTCTTTGGTTTTAAAAATTGGTATGGAAAAGAATTTCTCGAAAAAGGGGAGGCGGTAAACCTATTCCGACAATTCGGTGACGATTTGCTGATCAGAAAGTACCCGATGAAAACCACGATATCCCCCTCAGTTATAGATAGAAAAGATTGTATGCTTGTGAGTTATCCGAAAAATACTCGTTTCCCATGGCCTCATATCATTGATGAATTTCGTTATTCCGATCAGAATACTTTGTTTGGTCAAAGTTATGCGAAATTCTTTCCTTTTTTTCCTTTGCCATTTTTTCTTAGACAAAAAGAATAGATTGAAATTCCTACGAAATGAGTATAACGTAGGCGGAATGAAGACAACATTTGGAAGATCTACCTGCCGATTGTCTTTGTTTTGGTTTCTTTTTCTGCTTGCCTCTTCTATCCTTTCCTCTCCGATTTCAATCGATCCGGCTGTAAAAACGAGTATTCCTTCTGGATGGACCTTCTCCACAGAAACTCAGAAGAATATCTCAGTCCAAGTGGGCACAAGTTTAAGCTCGCAGGGTTTTCCACCACCAGTTTCCGGGACATATAGGTTCGAGTTTCTTTTTCCATCCCTCAGCTATACTTCAGCCCAAGGAATTTATTTAAATCGAATCCAAGAAGCAGATAAGATTTTTTTAAATGGTCAATTGATAGGAGGAACAGGGGAATTTGAACCTTATGGTCGTTATTCTCCAAATTGGTATTTTAAAAGGCTTTATCACTTGCCTGACTCTCTTTTAAAACGAGGGGAAGTAAACACTTTAGAAGTAAAAATTTACTATCAGAATCAAACTTTCCCCGGAGGTATCTTTAGGAGTATTCCCGAAATTGGAAATTATGATGCCTTACAAGGAAACATTCTTTTCGAAGATGGAAAAGATGTATGTATCATGATGTTATTTTTTGGAATTGGGGCGTATCAAATTTTTTCGATTCTGATTCGTCGCCAAAGGAGAGCTAATTTCTATCTATTATGTTCGAGCCTTTGTTTTGTTTTTTGGAGATTTCCTCTTCTCAATGTCGCTCATACTTATTCTGGTCTGGAATTTGTAACTCTACTAAAAGTTTTTTTTACATTCCAAACCATTTTCCCTGTCGCTCTTCTTCTTTTTAGTTATTCCTTGTTCCGGGCTCCTATTCGATTGAAAGAATCGATTTTGATTTTCATTATACTTTTTATCGCCTGCATTCAGTTATTTGACATACAAATTGTAACACGCATTCTTCTTTTGAGGGTATGGGAAGGCTTTCTACTCTTTCTTGTTTTTTTTGTATTACGTGTTGTTTATCGTGCTTCAAAGGTATATAAAAAAGAAGCTCGGATGTTAGGATTCGGTTTTTTAATCCTCTGCGTTTCAGGGGTATCTGATGTAATCATCGACATCACAACTGGTAAAAACATTTATTTAACCCAATACGGATTTTTAGTCCTCATGATACTTTCTGCTGTTACCATCTCTTTTAGGAATGCCAAAAACGAAAAAGAGCTTTCCGAGCTCACAAAAGATTTGGAAGCAAGAGTCCAAAGGAGAACTGAGGAATTAAGACAAAAAAATAACAGTTTACAACAAGATCTTTTTTTTGCTTCACAACTCCAAGGTCACCTTCTACCGAAAGAATCTCCCTCTATCCTCGGCTTAACCTTACATCCTACTTATTTACCAATGGAACAAGTGGGAGGTGATCTCTATGATTGGGTAGAAATTAGCGAACACCAGCTCATATTTTTTATCGCTGATGTCGCTGGCCATGGAGTCCCGGCGGCACTCGTATCCTCAATGGTAAAGGTACAATTTCGAGAAATCGTAAAAGAAACTTCTGATCCTTCTGAGATCCTATCTCGGATGAACCAGTCCTTGATTCAATTGGTCAGTAAATATTTTATTACAGCATGCTGTGCCCTTTTCGATATGGAAAAAAGAGAAGTTTCTATAAGTTCTGCAGGTCATCCAAATCCATTGATCTACAACACGCACCAACCAACTTTTCGATTTTTAAACTTACGCGGTTCGATTTTAGGATGGAGAGAAACTTTTTCCTATCAAAATATTGTTGAGAAATTAGCGGAAGGAGATCGATATTTTTTTTATACCGACGGTGTAACAGAAGCTAGATCAAATGAAAAATTTTTCGGAGAAGCGAATTTGATTCGGCTTATCAAAGAAAACCGAACCAAAAATATACAGGAGTTATCTGAAAATATCCAAGTTGAAATCATGGATTACTCAGAATCAGAAATCAAAGATGACGTAACTTATGTAATCATCGAGATTACATAATCTGTTCTTGGTCCTTTCCTGGTATCGAATCCAACATTCTATCTTTTAAACCGACGCCCGTGATTTGATTCTGAAATGCTTCTCGGATCAAATATATGAGCTTCACCTTGGCTCTATCAAAACTTAATCCTGCTGGTCGTATGTTCGAAATACAATTTCGTCTTTCATCTGTTGTTCCAGTTTTTGCACCAAACGTGATATAGGCGCCAATGCTATCTACAGAACTTAAACCTGGTCTTTCACCAATCAGAACAATAGCCATTTTCGCCTTCACTACTTCCGATACCTGATCTCCGACGGCAACCCTCCCATTTTCGACACAAATAATAGGTGCTAGTTTATAAACATTAAGTTCATCTTTTAGTTCAGTCATAAACTCAACTAAATTACTAGAAATCGCAAAGGGAGACAGACCGTCAACGATGCAAAAAACGAGATCATAAGGTTCATTAGAAACAAGACTTGTCAATGAAAGGATCGATGTTTCGTCAAGTTGGCGACCCAAGTCGGGACGTAATAGATACTCCTCTCTTGTTCTAGCCTTTGATCGAAGGATATAGGTTGGTAACCATTTTGACAATTCTGCCTGAATGTTGGAAAAATTACAGTTAGTCCAAACAGCATCTCTTGCTTTCGCATGATCATACCTAAATTTTAGCATCTCCGAAGTACCTATGGATCCGCCAGATCTTTTAAGACCAATCCTTGCTGCGGTGTAACCTTGATACTTTTCCCAAGGATTTGTTTCCTTTTTTTCAGTCATACGAATCTCCATTAAATCCAGTTATCATTCGTTTGGCGGAATCTCCCTTTGCAGGAAGTAAGTTTTCGTTGAATATCCCTTTTTTTAATAACCATTCTTCGAATTCTGGAGAAGGTCTCAATCCAAGACTTTGTCTTAAATAAAGTGCGTCATGAAAAGATGTACTTTGATATGATAACATAATATCATCCGAACCAGGAATACCCATGATAAAATTACATCCAGCAACTCCAAGTAAGGTCATAAGTGTATCCATATCATCTGAGTCGGCATCGGCATGATTCGTATAACAAATATCGACACCCATTGGAAGTCCGAGCACTTTTCCACAAAAATGATCTTCCAATCCGGCACGAATGATTTGTTTGCCATTATAAAGATATTCAGGTCCAATAAAACCTACGACTGTATTTACAAGCAATGGAGAAAATTCACGAGCAACTGCATACGCTCGCACTTCTAAAGTTTGTTGATCGATTCCAAAATTGGCATTGGCAGAAAGTGCGCTTCCTTGGCCTGTCTCAAAATACATGACATTATTTCCCACTGTATAGCGTTTTAAGGATAATGCCTGTTCTTGCGCCTCTCTCAGAATGGACAGATTAATCCCGAAACTTTCATTTAGTTTTTGGGAACCGCCAATCGATTGAAAGACTAGATCAAGAGGGGCATTTTCTCGCATAAGTTCCATAGAGGTAGTTACGTGACACAAAACACACGTTTGGGTTGGTATTTCATATTTTTCTCGTACGGAATCCATGAGTCTTAATAATTTCGCAGAGTTTGGAAGATTGTCTGTGGCCGGATTGATACCGATAACAGCATCCCCCGCACCAAGAAGTAATCCATCTAAAATACTCGCGGCAATTCCTGAAGGATTATCCGTTGGATGATTCGGTTGTAAACGAACTGACAGTCTCCCTGGTAATCCTATCGTGTTTCTAAATGCCGTTACAACTTTACACTTCTTGGCACCTAACACAAGATCTTGGATTGACATTATCTTCGAAACTGCTGCTACCATTTCGGGAGTGACTGCATAACGAATCGATGTCATTTCTTTTTCCGTAACCTCGTTCGATAAAATCCACTCTCGAAACGATCCAACGGTTAAATGGCTGATTGTTTCAAATGCTTTGGCATCAAATTGTTTTTGTATGAGTGCTGTGACTTCATCCTTTTCACTGGATATTAATTCAATGTTTAAAAAATCTTTAAGGGGAAGATCCGCCAAACAAAATTGCGCGGCAACTCGTTCTTCACCTGACTCAGCAGATAACCCTGCGAGGACGTCTCCAGATCGAAGTGGTGTAGCTTTTGCGAGAAGAGTGACTAAATCCCTAAATTGAAAGCGCCGATTTCCCAATTGCACATGATACATGATTCAAATAGAAACATTGTTTACAAAAAGAACAGTAAAAAAAGATTGAGGAGAGTTTGTATCTATGGATTGTTTTGATCCATATGACGAGCAATGGAATCAAAATCATTCTTCTTCTAAGCACATTGCTTAGCTTTCAGGAAAAAGTTTTCGCTGACTCTACTCAGAAAATTCAATGGACTCCAGAACAAAAAACTTTAAATCTTGCGCCATATATTTCTTACATTGAAGACGGTCAAAAAAAGGAAACAATCGCCTCCATTCGTGAAAAATTCGATACTAATCTAGGTAAAAAATCGAATGCGAATTCGATTGGTTTCGGTTATTCTCCATCGGCTTATTGGCTCGAATGGAAAATAGAGACACAAGATGATCACAGTACGGATGTTTGGCTAGAGCTAGTTTCGCTTATTGACTCCATAGATTTATTTATATATAAAGATGGAGTCGCTTTATCAAAATTCCATACAGGTCGCAATGAACCGGTAACAAAACGATATCTACTTCATCGCAACTTCCTTTTCAGCCTTCCTATTAGCCAAAAGGGGCGTTATCAGGTGATCATGCGTTTTGAAAGCCAAGGCTCTTTGTTACTACCTCTCTCAATATGGAGCAAAGAAGCCTATCTGGAGGAGGAGAGTTTAAAAACAACTCTCTTTGGTGCCTATTTTGGAGTGATGGGGGTTGCTTTTTTTTACAATTTGTTTTTATTTTTGAGCATTCGGGACAAAAGTTATCTATACTACATTCTATATATTTTTTTTCTAACACTGGTTCAATCAAGCATTTGGGGATACACACATGCATATATTTTCCCAGAACATCCTCATTTGGCAGATCTTTCTTTTCCTATCTCTATTTCACTCGTAAACACCTTTGCTTTGTTATTTGCCAGAAAATTCGTAGAAGCAAAGACAAGAATGCCTAGGTTAAACATTTATTTACTTGCAATTGCCATTTTATCCGCACTTTCTCTAATTCCTGCATTGATAGGATTTTATAGAATTGCCGTCATGGGAGGATTGTTATTTACTTTAATATCCTCTCTAACGCTTGTTTCCGTTTCATTCTATGCTTGGTCAAAAGGATACAATCAAGCTAGATTTTTTTTAGCAGGTTCATCCGTAGTGCTTATCGGAGCAATCGTTGTTGGCTTACGAAATTTTGGATTTTTACCATATCATTTTTTGACCAACTACTCTGTCCAGATTGGTTCAGTTTTAGAGGCAATATTTCTTTCCCTTTCCCTTGCTGATCGAATCAACTTCATTCAAAAAGAGAAAGCAGAACTGCAAGCAAAATCACTTGCTGAGCAGCGATCACTAACGGAATCTTTTTCTAGATTTTTTCCTTCTCAAATCATACCACTTTTGAACAAAAAAGATGTAAGAGACGTTTCGCTTGGTGATGCAGTCGATGGTGAAGTTGCAGTACTTTTTTTGGACATTCGAGGATTTACTTCTATCTCTGAAAAACTTTCTCCTAGACTCACATTTGATTTTCTAAATGCATTTATGAGATTCACTGCGCCATCTATAGAAAGAATGTCAGGCTACATTGATAAATATATTGGCGACTCAATCATGGCATTTTTCCCAGGCTCGTCTGAGAATGCCCTTAAAGCAGCAAAGGATATGTTAGTTGGGTTATCTCAATTCAATTTGAAGAGAAAAGAATTTGGGGAGACGGAAATAAAAATTGGCATCGGCATCCATTATGGAAAAGTTCTCATTGGAACGATTGGACAAGAAACCAGAATGGATGGAACTCTTATCGGAGATACCGTCAATACAGCTTCACGACTGGAAGGCAAAACAAAAGAACTAGGCCAATCGATCCTTCTAAGTGAAATTGCATATAAACATTTAGAACAGTCATCCCAAGACCAAATGGAATGTATCGGAGAGATTGAAATTCGTGGACGAGAAGAAAAACTTTCAGTATACGGATTAAAGAATTAAAAATGGCAGAAGATAAAATATACCAAGTTCTAATCATTGAAGATGAATACCCAGCTCGAATGCTCATGATAGATTACATTTTAAATTGTCCCGAATTAAAATTGGCCGGAATCGCCGAAGATGGAAACAAAGCGATTGATCTACTTCACGAGAAGGATTTTGATTTAGTTTTTGTTGATATCAATCTTCCCGCATTTTCAGGTTTAGACATCATTAAAAAAATGAAAAAAGAGAGCACCTTCTTTATTTTAACCACAGCTTACAGTGAATATGCTGTAGATGCATTTGAGCTTGATGCACTTGACTATCTTTTAAAACCTTTTTCTTTTGAAAGATTTAGAAAATCAGTGGATAAGGCGATCAAATTTCTAAAGGAACACCACTCCAAAAAAACGATTTCGAATGCGAATGGGCAGTTAACTTTTCAGTCCGAATCTGCTACACATATACTCTCTTTACAAGATATTCATTTCATTTCCGCAAATAACAAAACTTCCGTGATCCATACAGAAAACAAGGATTACGAAACATCACGACTTTTAAAAGAATTAGAAGAAAAATTACCTGCGAAACAATTTCTGAGAATCCATAAAGGTTATTTGGTAAATATCGATTGGATTGCCAGTTTACGATATGACAAAGGGGGTGCTTATATCATCCAGTTAAAGAATCAGGACGAAACTATATTACCAGTCGGCCGAGTTTATGCGAATTCGTTGAAGGAAAACCTGGGCTTGAAGTAATCTGATATTTTTACTCCGATATATGTAGCGTTCATTCTCCGTTTCGTAGTTAATGCAGGTTATCTGGATTTAACCATTGACAGTTCCCCGCACAACCACTTTTTCATACATGAATCGGGGTTTCATCAATGCAAAAATTCCTACTTACAATTTGCCTTTTCATTCTTTCGTTCGTTTTTAACCAATGTGCCTCTTCGACGGTTGGCGTTGCCGCAAGCAATAAGCCGATTCCGAATGTTCCTTACGAAACGATCAAATCTGTAGATAAACTTTTTACATGGTATTCAGTAGATTTAATTCTAATCAGCGCTTCTACCTCAACTCCCCCTACAGACCAAATTTATGAAAAGATGTTAGATGGTGAAACCGCGGACGCAATCGTGAATATCAGATACTATAATGAAAAAGCGGTATTTGGACCAATTATTCGTCATCATTTCGGAATACGTGGAGATTTAATTCGTTTTTCCACAAATCAGCCCACAAATCCGACCGGTAGGGTCAAAAAATAGGATCTAATTAGAATGAAGTTACCTTTTCATATAATCCTCGTTATCTTATTTGGATTGATGATAAATTGCATTGGGATGAAAGTAAGGAACGAAATTGTTTTGTTTGATTCAGCCACCCTTGTAAGGAATGATAATTATGTTGTTTTGGGAAAGGGCACAGGGGAAGATTCCACGTTTTTTTTGCTCGGAATGTTTCCTGTGACAAAAGCACCTAATGTGGAACTGGCGATGAGCCAAGCATTAGAAAAATTTCCTGAGGGCAGAACTCTTATCAACATTCAGATCATACGTGAAGATAGACCCTACTTCCCACTCGGTCTCGTGAGCGTCGTTATCGTGAATGCAGATGTTGTCGGAGAAGCGAAAGAAGTGATTACGGAAACAAAACCAAAAGAAGGAAAAAAATGAGACTGAGTCGGAATCTAATCCACTTTGTAACTAGCCTGTTTCTATTCCTTTTGGTTTCCTGCGCGCAAACGGATGAAACCGTCGCTGTTAACGATGCACAAAGTCAAATTTTAGCCGCCGCGAAATTTGCCGCGGACAAGTGCGGGACTCCGATTCCTGAACCCGTTCTACTTGTTGTAACAAAACCAATTAAGCGAAACCTTGATCTCTGCACAATTTCCATCACTCGAACAGGATGTCCATTTACTGGATATCCTTTGCCTTGTTTACTCATTTACAGTCAAAATGATCCAGGTGATCTCCCATGGTATATTAACTTCAATGGCATCAGCAAAGAACAAATTAAGTAAGATATTTTTTATCGTCGTTTTGTTGCTTTTAGGCACACCTCTTTTTGCGGTGACTTTAAAAGTGAAACTATTTAACGCGAAAACCGAAAATGGCGAAAAGAATCTTTCGGTCATGGTTTTTGAAACGAAAAAGTTTTACCAAACAGATGCGGAAGGCAATGTAATCCTGGAATTCCCATCGGCGGGCGAATACACCTTAAAACTGCTTCGCGAATCTGGAGCTGTAGATATTAAAATTAATGTCACTGGCGATGAAACTCGTACGGTTTATACCGATAAGAAAGCTCCACCTAAAGGCGGTATCACGGTCGAAGGAGAGAGGGAAAAAACTGTCGCTTCGAGAACAAAAGTACGTTACGAGGAGATCAAAAGAATGCCTGGTACATTTGGAGAGGCCCTCCGTGCTTTGGAGACGCTTCCTGGCGTCATCCCGAATATCGGTTTTGGCGGTGGCGCAAACGGAATCATCGTTAGAGGTGCCGATCCGCAATCAAATACTTATCTCTATGACGACCTCCCTATTCTTTACGCTTATCATCTTGACGGCCTAACTTCTGTCATACATAACGATTTAATAAAATCGATTGACTTATACCGCGGAGCTTTTCCGGCTAACTTTAACAATGCGACAGGAGGTATCATCGAAATTGAAACCATAGATTCTGTCCAGAAAGCAAAGGGTGCCTTTCAAGTTTCGTTGTGGAATACAACTGCTTATGCAGCGACACCTCTGGCGAATGGGAAGGGTTACGTCGCTGTGGGAGGGAAGTACGGTTATCTAGACAGAACTCTTGGACAATCTGGACTACTTCCGGATGGAATTCGACTCCCCAGATATAATGATTCTCAAGTTAAGTTCGTTTACAATTTTTCTCCAGAACATCAGATATCATTCTACAATTTAACAGCTCAAGACAACTTTGCCATCGCCGCGCCAAACAATGGAGCAAATGATCCTACGAAAGATGCCTTTAGTTCGTTTGCAGGTGGAAGGGCATCGATAGGTCAAAGTTATAGAACTACGGCACTCAGATATAGCTGGAACCCCAGCGATAAATTTCAGAACAGGCTTACACTCATTAACTACGATCCTATACTTGAGAACAATATCGCATTAGGTGCGATTCAAGGGAAACAATATACGAGATCACTTTATGTAGGTCTCAGACAAGACGCCACATGGACAGCAAGTTCTAATATAAAAATTGATTTTGGTTCAGAATATAGAAGGTTATCCTTTAACGATTACGGCACAGAAATTCAACTTCGTGATCCGACCAATTCTTCACCAAATCCATATAATACAACCAATCCTGATTTTCTTTCGCGACCACTTTCCGTTCGAGGAAACTCAGGGTATTACAATGCTTATACGACGCTTAAGTTTAAGGCAGGTAATTTTGCGTTTGAGCCCGGAGTTAGATATGACCATTTGCAAGCGACAAAAAACGGCGCACTCGGACCCCGAGCAACGATTTCTTATACTTTTCCTGACGTAGCGAAAGGACTCACTGTATTTGGAAGCGGAGGCGATCTGGCGAGATTTCCGCTAACGACTATCTTTAACCCAGAAACAGGTAACCCAAATCTCGAATTTGAGAAAGCACGAAAAACTGGTGTTGGTTTCGATCTAAAAATAACTCAAATGTACGAATTGAAAGTCGAGGTATTTAAAAATGAGTTTAAAAATACGATCGTCAATGACCCATTTAATTCGATACCTGTTGGTCTAAATCCTGATAAATCACAATGGTTATCGAATCCGTTAGTCTCCAATAGATCGCTCAACTATTCGAATCGAGGAACTGGCTGGTCACACGGTTACGAAGTTATGTTTAGAAAAAATTCCAAGCAAGGTTCTAGAGACTGGTTTGGGTGGTTATCTTATACGTGGTCTCAGTCATTTTCTAATACGAATGTTTATAAAATATATGATGGAGATACTTACCAGTACTCTGGCATTGAGAGAAGAATTTTAGCTCAGTATTATAACAATTCAAAGGAACAATTAGCTACCTGGGATAGAACACATGTTATCAATATGGTATATGGTTGGAGATTTTCCGAGGAATATCAATTAGGTGGGAGATGGAGCTACTTAACTTCTGTTCCGTACCAGAGGATCACTGGAGATGATGGTGGTAAATTCGCCAACCCGGCAAATGGCGTTACCTATTGGAATTCAACAGTTTCGAATAATCCATACACTGCAGAATATGGCAATACGAAACGGGGAGCCGATTATCATCGATTAGATATTCGTATTGATAAATTTGAAAATTATTCCTGGGGATATTTAAACTGGTATTTTGAACTCGTGAACATTTATCTTCGTAAAAATACAAACGGCGAAAATTTCGATAACTCGAGACCCTTTTCTGCGACAAATCCTATCCCTAGCCAAACATTTGGAACATTAGAACTACCAAACAAGGCAATCATACCATTTTTCAATATTGGAATGGAGGCTCATTTCTAATGAAATTTATTTTAGGAATCTTTCTTTGCATTTCCATTGTCACTATAATAAACTGTGACCAAAACGATAATAACTTTGGTAAAAAGTATGAGACGACACTTTTACTTACCTATATTACGTCATCCTCGGATGCCAATGGTGCTTGTGTGACGCTTTCCAAAAAACAAGAAGAATGTTTTTCTGCTCCAGCAGCCGCTTTGGGTATAACGGTAACTACCTCCTCGGACGCTTCACTTTCTTCAAAATGTGTGGACACATTAAAATCCAGCCAGTTCCATACGATGTCGGCAATCGCTCAAACCTGTGTCATAAATTGCCAAATCACGGACTGGAATACAAAAATATCGTCAGGCGAATGTAAGACAGCAACTGCAAGTAGTCTAGTTCAGTCAAGTCTAACCAATGCAGTCGTGTCAAAGTGTATCCGAAGCTGCTTTTTGACTACAAACGGTACCGTTAGCGACAGTGAACTTACGAAATTATTTATTTTTAATTTTATTCAACAAGGAGATTAACATGCAGGAATTTGTAGAAATCGGAGAAGAATTAGTATTCTTGGCAATGACCATTGCAAGCATAGTAGCATTCGCAGTTTTTTTGGAGAGGCTTTTGTTCTTCCGCAAGACTATGGGAAAAGTAAATGATGAATTCCTAACGCAAGTTAGAAATGCACTTCACGAAAAACCTGAAATAACTTGGGAAGCTCCCCTGACGCATACATCCTCTTATTGGAGATTTGTACACTTTGCACTCCGACAAATAGGACTTGGACGTAAAGGACTTGAAGAAAGTCTCGAAGGTCAAATTTT
>Ga0075156_10000298_pt1 | contig 25005 bp, 21 predicted proteins | sample JI81AbrownDNA_FD_70966 | JGI IMG/M metagenome (GOLD analysis project Ga0075156, IMG submission 70966) | Wastewater effluent complex algal communities from Wisconsin, to seasonally profile nutrient transformation and Carbon sequestration -... | ecosystem: Engineered > WWTP > Effluent > Algae...
TGCACCTCGTACTTCTCCTGCAGGCCGCGCAGGATGGCGATGGTCGATTCCACGCTTGGTTCGTTGACCAGCACTTTCTGGAAGCGGCGCTCAAGCGCCGCGTCCTTCTCGACGTACTTGCGATACTCGTCGAGCGTCGTGGCGCCGATCGTCTGGAGTTCGCCACGGGCCAACATTGGCTTGAGGATGCTCGCTGCATCGATCGCGCCTTCAGCAGCACCGGCTCCGACCAACGTGTGCATCTCGTCAATGAAGACGATGATGTCGCCTCGAGTGCGGATCTCCTTCAGCACCTTCTTCAGCCGCTCTTCGAAGTCACCGCGGTAGCGCGAACCGGCAACAAGCGCACCCAGGTCGAGTGTGTAGAGCTGCTTGTCCTTCAGCGTCTCGGGAACTTCGTTGTTGACGATCATCTGCGCGAGACCTTCAACAACGGCCGTCTTTCCGACGCCGGGCTCACCGATGAGCACAGGGTTGTTCTTGGTGCGGCGCGACAGCACCTGCATGACGCGCTCGATTTCCTTCTCTCGACCGATCACGGGGTCGAGTTGGGCTTCGCGCGCGGCCTGCGTCAGGTTGCGGCCAAACTGGTCAAGCACCAGCGATGTCGAGGGGGTGCCCTCCTGCGGCCCGCCAGCGTTCGCGGGTTCCTTGCCTTGGTAGCCCGACAGCAACTGGATGACGGTTTGGCGGACACGGTTCAGGTCAGCGCCAAGCTTGACGAGGACCTGCGCGGCAACACCTTCACCTTCGCGAATCAGGCCGAGCAGGATGTGCTCGGTGCCGATGTAGTTGTGGCCCAGCTGCAGCGCTTCACGCAGCGACAGCTCGAGGACCTTCTTCGCGCGTGGCGTGAATGGGATGTGACCGCTCGGTGCCTGCTGACCCTGGCCGATGATCTCTTCAACCTGGTGACGAACGGCCTCAAGCGAGATGTTCATGCTCTCGAGCGACTTGGCAGCAACACCCTCGCCCTCGTGAATGAGGCCAAGCAGGATGTGCTCGGTGCCGATGTAGTTGTGGTTGAGCATGCGCGCTTCTTCTTGCGCCAGCACCACAACCCGTCGAGCCCGGTCGGTAAATCTCTCGAACATCGTCACTCCCTTAGCTAGGGCCTTGCACGTGCGCTGTCACCGCTTCTTGTTGAGCCTTACGGTAGCTGGCTTGGTCTGACTCTAGTCACCGATTTCCACCAGTAACTGCCCCTAACCTAACCGCAACCGGGTTGGCGTAAAGCTAACGCTGTTGGCCAGCTCTGATGCTAGCCAGGCAGACCGATTCCGTTGCTTTGTTCTAACAGGTGGCCACGGGTGGATGTTCCGCCAATTCTTGGGCTTCGCGCAGGGCGAAATCGGGCGCTGCGCGCGATTGACCTCGCCATTCGGTGAATTCGGCCACTCAAGGCGCCAAATCCACCGAATGGCGACGGTGCGCCGGAATACCTACGGTGTCGGTATGGCCAAGAATCTGGTAGTCATCGGTGCTGGTCCCGGGCTCGGAGCCGCTATCGCCAACCGCTTCGCCCACGCAGGATTTTCCGTTGGGCTGATCGCCCGCGATGACGCCATGCTCACGGAGTTGAGTGATGAGCTCACCGCCGACGGCACCACATGTTTTGTTGCTCGAGCGGACGTGACCGATGCCGACGAGCTACGCGAGGCCCTCGATTCGTTGGATGCCCTCCTCGGGACTCCCGACGTGGTGCTGTCGAATACCTCAATGTTCGTTGAAGCGACGCCTACAGTGGTGCGCCCCGACGTTTTCGAAACCGTCTGGCGGGTTGCCTGCCTGAGCTCTCTCATTGCGCTGCAACAGGTGGTGCCGGCAATGCGTGAACGCGGCACCGGGGTCTTCCTGATGCCCGGAACGCCGCTCGCGCTAAAGCCCTGGCCGCCGGGCGCCGCTCTCGGTGCGGCGAAGGCGGCGGCCCGAAACTTCGTCATGAATGCCGGGGCAGAGCTTGCCCCAGATGGCATCCATGCAGCGGTAGTCACGATCGATGGCGTGATCAAAGAGGGCACCGAATTCTCCCCGGCAAAGATCGCTGAACGCTTCTTCACCGTCAGTGAGTTGGCTGCCGACAAGTGGCAACAGGAATACGTGTACTCCGGCACCGCATAGCCACGTTGGCCACGCCTGCTCAGCATGGACAAACCTTTGACAATCGAAGCCTCAAATCTGGCCTTGTTGCGCCGCAGACTCGGGTGCGCGAGATAGCCTGCTGAGGTGGAGATCAGCAGAAACGCCGCGTGTTCACTAGCCGCGATTGTCGGGCTCCCGCTGGCTGTCGTCGTGCCAGGTGCTGCTGCGGCAGCCGTGAGCGACCCAGCGCCAACCACTCCTACAACGTGCCTGACTTCTGTGCCTTCGATCGGCCCGTCCTACGCGAAGAAGGTCAGCGACAAGACGAGCCAACTCGTCGTCGTTCGCGGCAAGAAGAAGAAGTCCTCCTACAACAAGGTCGAATACTGGGAACGCGACGCTGGCTGCTGGTCATTGGTGAAGCTCGTGAGCGGGCGCAACGGTGCTGCCGGCTGGAGCAAGAAGGCCACCGACGGCAGCCTGTTGTCGCCAGTGGGGGTCTTCTCATTGACGGATGCCGGAGGTCGACTGCCCAATCCCGGCACCACCTTGCCGTACCACTACGGCCCGCAGGCCTACTCCAAGTTCGGCTACCGCATGAACAACAAGACCGTGCAGGTGTTCGATTACGTGGTCGCGATCAACTTCAACCGAAACATCGGGAAGCCGCCCCGTGACGAAGGCCGGCCGAACCCGAAGATCCGCGATGGTGGGATCTGGTTTCACGTCAGTGGTGCAGGTGCGACTCGGGGATGCGTCTCGGTCAAAGAGGCAAACATGGCTTGGACACTGCGATGGCTCAAGCCGGGCAAGCAGCCCATGATCGTTATGGGCCCGAAGACGACGATCAAGGGTTAGTCCACCCAATCGCACCCGATGGGTGTCTTCCGGGTGGAGGATCGGCGCGATCCGCGTCAGGATGAACCCATGGCTAATCATCCCCGCGCTGGCACGCCCGCACTCCACGACGACCTGACCGACATCTCTCGGCTCATCACTGACTACTACGTGCTCCACCCAGACGTATCGATCCCAGAGCAGCAGGTTGCATTCGGCACCTCGGGTCACCGAGGCAGTGCATTCAACAAGGCGTTCAATGACGACCACATCGCCGCCACCACCCAGGCGATCGTCGAATACCGGACCGGCAAGGGCATCGATGGTCCGCTCTTCATGGGAATGGACACTCACGCACTGAGCGAACCTGCGTACGTCACCGCGTTGGAGGTACTCGCGGCGAACGGCGTCGAGGTCTGGCTGGACCCGAAGGATTCGTTCACGCCAACTCCGGCGGTCAGCCACGCGATCTTGACCTACAACAACTCGGGTCAGCCTGGAACGGCTGACGGCATCGTGATCACGCCATCGCACAACCCGCCGATGGATGGTGGCTTCAAGTACAACCCGCCGAACGGTGGTCCGGCCGATACCGACATCACGAAGTGGGTTCAGGACCGCGCGAACGAGATCCTCGCCAACGGCCTCGCTGGCGTGAAGCGCGTCGGATGGGAAAAGGCGCGCTCCGCCGACACGACCAAGAACTACGACTTCCTCGAGACATACGTCGACGACCTGCCCAACGTCGTGAATCTCGATGCCGTTCGCGATGCCGGAATTCGCATTGGCGCTGACCCGTTGGGTGGCGCAAGCGTCAACTACTGGGGGGCGATCGCTGAGCGTCTCAACATCGACCTCACCGTCATCAATCCGAATGTCGATCGCCAATTTGGGTTCATGACGCTCGACTGGGACGGCAAGATCCGGATGGACTGCTCAAGCCCGAACTCGATGGCGTCGCTCATCGCGAACAAAGATGCGTTCCAGATTTCGACGGGAAATGACGCCGACTCGGACCGCCACGGAATCGTCACTCCCGATGCCGGGTTGATGAATCCGAACCACTTCCTGTCGGTGGCAATCCAGTATCTCTACGCCAACCGTCCGGGCTGGCCGGATGGCTGCGCGATCGGCAAGACCCTGGTCAGCTCATCCATGATCGACCGAGTCGCCGCTTCGCTTGGCCGAAAGCTCATCGAAGTACCAGTTGGATTTAAGTGGTTCGTGCCCGGTCTGATCGATGGCTCGATTGGATTCGGCGGTGAGGAATCCGCTGGTGCCAGCTTCCTGCGCCTCAACGGAAAGGTCTGGACGACCGACAAGGACGGGCTCATCCTCTGCCTCCTGGCTTCGGAGATCCTTGCCGTGACCGGTGAGTCTCCCAGCCAGCACTACAAGGCCCTGACGGACGAATTCGGGACGCCTGCATACGCCCGTGTCGACGCCCCGGCAACCCGGGAGCAGAAAGCGGTGCTCGCTCAACTCTCGCCAGAACAGGTCACAGCGACAGAACTTGCTGGCGAGCCGATCACCGCAAAGCTGACGCGCGCACCCGGCAACGATGCACCGATCGGTGGTCTGAAGGTAACCACCGAGTCCGGCTGGTTCGCCGCTCGCCCGTCGGGAACCGAGGACGTCTACAAGATCTATGCCGAGTCCTTCAAAGGCGAAGACCACCTCGCGCTCATCCAAACGGAAGCTCGCGAAGTGGTCTCCGACGCGCTGGGCTCCTGACCCAACGCGATACCCGTTAGGGGCTACTTGATCGTCACGAAGTCGTAGGCGGCCTCGTAGAGCGCGCGGGCCCGTGGGCCCTGCGGAGCTTCAACGGTCGTCAGACGTTCGTCGTCGTCGTGCAGCACCATCACGCCCTTGCCCGGCACGGTGACCACACCTTCAGGCTTATGCGTGAACGTCAGCGGGCTGCCGGTGCTGGTGGTAACTACCTCAGCAGGCTTGTCCTTCGAGATGTTCTCCACTGGCAACTCCCACAGGTGTCCGGCAACGTTCTCCGGCTCGACACCGCGCTTCTCGTAGCTGGTTGTCATCAGCAGGCGATTCTGCTTGGCGTCGAACGTAAGGTCCGACAGGCCGAGCGGGGCTTTGAGACCAGCCGAGTTTGACGGTGACATCTTCCAGACATCCGGATCGACCTTGCCAAGCTTGATCGCACCGTCGGTCACCGAGTAGTCGACGGTGACAATCTTCGTTACGTACGTGGATTGTTTGAAGTCAGGGCCCTGTTCGCGGACACCGAGGTAGATCTTGTCCGTTGAAACCGCCACTCCCTCGATCTTGATAAACGGCGTGCCGAGCGCCTTTACCAATTCGGTACGCAGCTTCCCTGAAGTCCCGCCTGCACCCTGATCGCTGCCAAGGATCTGAGCTTTGCTGGGATCGTTGGCGGGCCAGGCCATCAAGACGTTAAATGCCGGCTGGTCACCGCGGTCAAAGGCCGTGGTTGCAACGACGTAGTCGCCGCTCGGGGTGGTCGTGATCCCTTCGAGCTTCTGGACATCGATGTTTGGCAAACCAGTCATCGGGGTCAAGGTGGCGCCATTCTTGAAATCGGTGGGTGCGGTGTAGACCGCTTGTCCAACGTCCTTGTTTGGCGTGCGGTCATTGACGATGAGAAGTTTGTCGCCGACCCTCGTGACGCCGGACAGATCTGCACGCTGCGCGTGGTCTGGGATGTCGACAATTCCAGCTGACGTCACTGAAGCAGAGGTGGCCGCGGCCTGGGAAGGTCCGGCGGCGACTGCCGGAGCAACACCCACTGCGATGACGGCGACGGCCGCCGTGAGTCCGATCTTGACTGCGCGGGACTTCGTGGTTTTCTGATTCATCTCGACCTCCGTGTTGGCAATTCCGTTGCGGCGGAGGGTTCCGCCGGGTGGGTTGCGACACAGATGCCCGCTGCAGCAAACGCCGAAACGCGTCGGGTTTGGTGAACCGATTCACCCTGCGACCCTTCGGATCGCCTCGATTGCGGGACTATTTGCCCGCATCAACCGTCAGCGGTTGGCATGGCTTGCCGAGAACATCGGTCACCTGATCACCGCGCTGATCTCGCGGTGTCACGACCAGTTGCTTGTCGCTGACTGACACCGTCGCGTAGGAGTAGGTGTTGAGGTTCGCGCAGGACATTCCCAATCCACCGTCGCTCTTTGCGGCACGGAAGAAGTCCGATGCGATGAGCTCGGTGGCATTGGGGACGTTTCGAAAGTACCCATTCCAGATGACTTGGCGTGTGCCTGCCGCCGCGGGACCGACGGTTACTTCCATCGCCTGCCCAGCTGTGTTGGTGGGTCGAGCTTCATCAACTTGCCCGACAAGGGTGGCGTGTACGTCCGTGGCGAGCACAACAACATTCGGCACTTCGGTGAACAGGTCCAGCATCCGCCGCCGCTCAAGTGGGTACCCCTCGAACCTTCCGTATGGTGCGACGTAGAACTTCTGCATCGGCCCCGTGCTCGCAATGACCTTGAACGTTGCCTTCGATGCCCGTAGGTCGCGCTGCAACTGCTCGAACTGGGCTGCCCCGAGGATCGTTCGGCCGCTCTTGTTGATCGCGTCCGTGCATGCCGCCGACACCGGCGCATTCAAGGACGGTTCTTTCAGAAGGCTGGCCATGCGGGCCCGCAGTTCCTTGCTCGCAGTCGGCATTCGCTCAGTGCGCTTCGTCACCGGGTTTGTGCACGGTTTGTCTTTCAGCTCATCAACCGGGGCGGTCCGAAATGAAGTCTCATCCAGCACGAAGACTTCGAGGTTCTTGCCCCACTCATATGTCGAGTAGATGCCGCGGTCCTTCGAATGTTCGACAGGCATGTAGTCAGTGAATGCTTGTACCCCGGCCGCGAACAACGCCTGGTTGCTCGGAGTCGGATAGAAACCGTTGTCCCACTCGTGGTCATCCCAATGCGCGTACTCACCGGTTGCCGCTCGTAACTGCTGAAGTTGTTGTTGCCGCAGGTTCTCCCGGTACTTCGCCCACTTCTCTTCACGAGACACCGCGGTCGGGTTCTTTCGATCACCGGCGACGCTGTCCGAGTAGATGACGTCACCCCCGAGCACAGCGAAGTCCAGGGGCTTCTTCGCCATTGAACTGAACACATCGAAGCTGTTGTAGAACGGCGTCGTGCTGTTGGATCCGCGGGGAGTCTCGGCTGTGTAGTCGCCTGTGTAGGCGAAGTTGATGTTGGCGTTCGCGCCAGACGATGGTGGCGTCTTGAACGTACCGACGGCGCTGTGATCTCCCGTCGTCGTGCAGAAACGGTACCGATAAGTCTGGCCCTGCTCGAGACCTGCAGCGTCGAACGTGAGCGTCAGGTCCTTTTCCGGTTGTGCCGTCTGCGTTGCCGACCACAGTGAGCCCGAAGCGCCCTGTTCACACGAAGTTCCGAAGTTCGCGTCCTGTCGGATGGTCGCAACGACAGGGCCAGCCACATCAGAACGGGTCCAGAGCTTCGCCGTTGTGGTGTTCATTGCCCCAGCGGTTACCCCGTAGGTGAACCCCTGTGCTGGCTCGGCCGCCGCATCGCGCTGAGGGTCTGTCGCCGTGGACGAACATCCTGCGATGACGGCGAGGGCAATCGCGACACCCAGACCTGTTGCCGCGGACGACATCGTTACGCGAGACACGTGAAGATCAGCCGCGAGCGAAGAATGCCTTGGTGCGTGCACCTGCGTAGAGCAGGAACAGCAAGATGACCGACAGACCGATGTCGAATAGGAAACCGACACGACCGTTGATCGTCGTGGCTAGGACAATCGCGACGATTGCCAACGCAATCCGGACCACTGAGAAGAAGGCGATCACGCCACGCGAAAGTCGTGAGCCACCAAACAGGCCGAACGACAGCAGCAGCACTAAGGCGCCAATTACCAGCACGACGGCTCCACTGATGGCGATATTGCTCGCCGACAGTCCGAGCTCACGCTGTAGCCGCAGCTCGTTGCGGAAGATCAATGCGCTGATCCCTGCTGCCACATCAAGCAGTCCAACGATGAACGTGAGGACCGCAACCAGCGTGACATTCCAGGGTCGCTTCGGTTGTTGGTAGACCGGTGGAAGTTGCTGGCTTGGTTGATAGCCAACTTGCCCCGGTGTGTACGCCCCAGGCGCCGGGTACGTACCTGGCTGTGGTGGCTGGCCGGGAACTTCTGGTTGTGGTTGGCCAGCTGGCGGCGGGTAGCTCATGGGGGGATTCTCGCGAATCCCGCGCGCAAGCACAACCAAAGTGGCCACATCGGGGTGACCACCCGCCTGAGGTGCTAGAGGATCAGCAGCAAGCGGGAGTTGCCGAGTGTGTTTGGCTTGACCCGTTCAAGATCGAGAAACTCGGCGACACCTTCGTCGTAGGACTGCAGGAGTTGTTCGAATACGTCATGTTCAACCGGCGTTCCGTCGATTTCAACGAAGCCGTAGCGACGGAAGAACTCGACCTCGAACGTCAGCACGAACACCCGCTTGACTCCCACGGTGCGCGCTCGCCGCAGCAGTTCGTCCAGCAATGCGCCACCGATTCCACGACGTCCGACCGCGGGATCAACGGCCAGGGTGCGAACCTCAGCGAGGTCCTCCCACATCACGTGCAGCGCACCACATCCGACGACTTCGCCATCAACTTCAGCAACAACAAATTCCTGAACGCCTTCGTAAAGCGCGACTGTCGCTTTGCTCAGCAAACGTCGATCCGGCGAGTAGGTGTCGACGAGGTATCGGATCCGCGCCACATCAGACGTATGCGCGGGCCTGATCACGACCTCGCCCGGCGCTTGGTCCTCGGCCATCAGTTCACGTTCTTCTCGAACACGAGCCGCAACCCGATCAGGGTCAACGCCGGTTCGTGAACCGTGATCGTGCGCGATTCCTCCCGCACTACCTTCGACAATCCACCGGTCGCGATCACCGCATTCACCGACCCGCCAAGTTCCTCCGTGATGCGGTCAACGAGGCCGTCCACCTGCCCAGCAAATCCATACACCGTGCCGGACTGCAAGGCCTCAATGGTGTTCTTGCCGATGACTGATCGGGGGCGCACCAACTCAACCTTGCGAAGCTGCGCCGCACGCTGAGCTAGCGCCTCGACGGAGATTTCGATGCCAGCTGCAAGTGCACCGCCGAGGAACTCACCGTTCTTCGACACCACGTCGAAGTTCGTGGAAGTCCCGAAGTCGACGACGATCGATGGGCCGCCATACAACGTGTATGCGGCAAGGGTGTTGACGATGCGATCGGTTCCAACTTCTTTGGGGTTGTCAGTGAGCACACCGACGCCGGTCTTGATCCCGGGCTCAACGATGACTGTCGGAACGTCGGGGTAGTAGCGATGAAGCATCGTGCGCATCTCACGAAGGACGGCTGGAACGGTGGAACACATCGAGATTCCGGTGATGGCAGGATCATTTGCCAGCAGGCCCCGAAAGACCAGCGCGATCTCATCGGCGGTGCTGTGCGGATCGGTCTTGACTCGATACGAGTTCTCAAGGCTGTCACCTTCGAACAGCCCAATGACCGTATTCGTATTTCCCACATCAATCGTCAGTAGCACGTACCCATGATGGCGTACGCCAGAGAGTTAATGGGAGGTTGGCTAGACCGACTGTCGGCAGCGGTTTTATCCGGTATCGGCCGACTTGCTCGAACTACATTCCCCTTCTGACCGAATAGCTGATGTTCACGATCGCCGGGTAACCGACGTTCGGCGGATGCATGAGGGACCACGGGTATCCGTCCGCCGCGATGTCTCGGCGCGGAAGACCGTCTCTCAGCAGAAGTCGGACACACCTACCCGTCGAGCTGCGAGCGGCTGGCCATTGATCATGGAATTGCGGTTGTCCTGCAGTTCAATGGTCGTTGCACACGCCAACTCATCGAGATCGGTCCGCTACGGCCCTCCGATGTCGTTCATTTGTGGATTCCTTCGCTAGTAGAGACTGCACTCACGACGCAGTGATACCGCACTCACTTATCGACAATCTTGAACCTCGCGTGAAATCGATTCGCGGCTCTCGAGTTGGGCGGATTGCTCCAGTCGGACGAGCACAGTTGAGCGATCGCTAACGCCAGTGCACAGTTGGCTTGTGACTACCGAGACTGAGCCCGTCCAGATTCCAGCGCAAGCCACGTTCACTGACATGAAAGAGGGCACTGCGCAGGATTGGCACGCGATCGCTTCGCACGCCATTCCCTTCGCAATGGATCTACCGACGCGGGTGCTGGCCCACTTACGACTTCTCGACGGAGACTTCGGTGGCTTTCCCATCGATCGACTCAGCCACTGCTTACAGACGGCAGCGCGCGCTGAACGGGCCGGCAAGCCCGACGACTACGTTCTATGCGCCCTGCTTCACGACATCGGTGACACGTTGGGCTCGTACAATCACCAAGAGATCGCCGCGGCAATTGTGCATCCCTTCGTCACCGAGGATCTGCACTGGATGGTCAATCATCATGCCGAATTCCAAGGCCAGTACTTCTTCGGATTCATTGGGCTTGATCCAAATGTCCGCGAGCAGTATCAAGGTACGCCCTACTTCGACCTGACCCAAGAGTTCGTTGAGGACTACGACTCACCGGCGTTCGACAGCAAGTACGACACGCCCCCGCTGGAACACTTCGAGCCACTCGTCCAGCAACTGATGGCGAAGCCGTTGAACTCGATTTACAAGGACATGACGGAATAGACCGAAGTTCGGTTCACCATTTCGGTCGGATGGAATGAGCGTGAGCTAGATCGACTCCAAATCGGCACCGATGTCGAGCACGGGTGCCGAGTGGGTCAGTGCACCGACTGCGACGTAGTCAACGCCCGTCGCCGCGACAGCGGGTGCATCAGAAAGTGTCAGACCACCAGATGCCTCGAGCAGCACTCGACCACCCACGCGGCGCACGGCCTCTGTCATCTGATCGGCAGTGAAGTTGTCGAGTAGCACAAGGTCAGCACCCGCGGCTACTACCTCGTCCAACTGGTCAAGCGAATCAACCTCAACCTCAACTGGAATGCCCGGGAACTGGCTGCGAACCGCCTCAAAGGCGGCGGCAACTCCTCCCGCTGCGACAACATGGTTGTCCTTGACCAACGCTGCGTCCGACAAAGCCATTCGATGATTGACGCCACCGCCGCAGCGGACTGCGTACTTCTCCAATGACCGCAACAGCGGGGTGGTCTTGCGGGTGTCGCGAACGCGCGTCTGACTTCCGGAAAGTGCGACAGCCCACTTGGCCGTCGCGGTGGCGACACCGGACAAGTGGCACAGGAGGTTCAGTGCGGTGCGTTCAGCGGTCAGGAGGTCGCGAGTGCGGCCGCGGATCGACAGCAATACATCGCCGGCCACAACGGCATCGCCATCGCTGCGATCTTGCGAAGCATCAACTGGACTACCCGCTGAAGCCGCGACGTTCTCAAACACCAGAGCAGCAATCGGGATTCCTGCGACAACGCCCGGGGCCCGCGCCACCAGGTCAAGCTGTGACCGTTGCTCCGCCGGCACAGTGGCCATCGTCGTCACATCAACGCCGCCTGCCAGATCCTCAGCGATGGCTGCGTCAATCAGTCCGCTGATGGCGTCGGGATCAAGTCCGGCGGCCGTCAGTTGCGCGCGTATGTCGTCTTTTGTCACCGAGGAACCTTCCGCAGGTTGATGCTGATCGTCGAGTCCGCATTACGCCGACTCACAATTCGAACTCGCCAATTCTCGTCATCGATGTCGGGGAAGTCCTCGCGCCAGTGGGAGCCACGGGTTTCCTCTCGCAGCGCTGCAGCCGCCGTCAGCACTTGGGCCACCATCGCCACGTTGGTGGTCTCCCAGGCGGCGGTGTGCGGCTGTGCCTCCTGCTGAGCAAGGACGTCTGCGATGCCATCGGCCGCAATCGCCATCGACTCTGCTGTTCGAAGAACGCCGACGTTGCCCGTCATGAGCTTCTGTACTCGATCGCGATGCTCGCCACCGATGAGGGCAGATTGTGTCGTTCGCGGCAACGGTTCACGCCGGGGCGGCAGGCCATTCGCGAGCAGCGCACCAATCCGATCAGCGAACACCAGCCCCTCGAGCAGACTGTTGCTGGCAAGCCTGTTGGCACCGTGAACTCCCGTGCATGCACACTCACCGACGGCAAATAGTCCGTCGATGCTCGTACGGCCATTCACATCAGTGACCAGCCCACCGGAAACGTAGTGCTGCGCAGGCACGACCGGAATGAGCCCCGTAATGGGGTCAATTCCATGCTGCCGACAGGACTCCAAAATGTTGGGGAATCGGCGCAACCACATCTGCTCGTCGAAACCCCGCGCATCAAGCCACACATGCGGACGATCCGTTTCGCCCATTCGCCGCATGATCGCTTTGGCGACAACATCGCGGGGAGCCAACTCAGCCATCGGATGTTGACCCACCAGGAATCGCTGGCCTGTGTCGTCGAGCAGCACGGCACCCTCGCCGCGCAACGCTTCGGAAATCAGCGGTTGTTGACCTCGACTCGCAGACCCGAGCCACAAGACCGTCGGGTGGAACTGGACGAACTCGATATCGGCCACCTCGGCTCCCGCGCGCAGGCCCAGCGCCAACCCGTCACCGGTCGCGACGGTCGGGTTGGTCGAGGACGCAAACACCTGGCCAATTCCGCCCGTCGCCAGGACGACAGCCGGAGCGAGCGCTGTACCGACCCCATCACGTTGGCCCTCACCCATGACGTGCAAGGTGAGGCCCTGCGCGGCCCCTTCTACGTCAACCAGCAGGTCCAGCACCAAGGCATGCTCAATGAGTTCAATACCGTCGTCCTGCGCGACCGCATCGACGAGTGCCCGGCTGATCTCGACCCCGGTGGCGTCGCCGCCCGCGTGCGCGATCCGGTTGCGTTGATGCCCACCTTCACGAGTCAGCGAGAGGGCACCAGCGTCGTCGACATCAAACGCCGCACCCCAACTCACAAGGCGTCGCACCGCGGCGGGCCCTTCGTACGCCAGCACCCGCACGGCATCCGGATCACATAGTCCGGCACCAGCGATCATCGTGTCTGCAAGATGCTCAGCGGGCGAATCGTCATCAGACAAGGCCGCCGCGATTCCGCCCTGCGCCCACCGTGTGGATCCTTCGTCGACCTTCGCTTTGGTGACGAGCAGGACCCGATGCCCCGCACGCCGGGCATGCATTGCAGTCGCAAGACCTGCGATCCCCGAACCCACCACCACAACGTCGGCTTCGATCGTCCAGCCAGGTTCCGGACTTGTGAGCCGTGGGGCCAAGTGCGCCGTCATTCGGTGGTGTCAACCCCACTCGTCGCATCGGCATCGGCTGCCCCTGGTTCGGGAGGCCCGATGAAGACCTGCGCGTTGTCGAGCAGGCGGGTGCCATCCACAATTGCGGTGATGATGAGCCGTCCCTCGCCCGCCGCGGGAGCAGGGCCCATCAGTGGGTCGGTAACCACGACGTACTGCACGTCAACTTCGACGTCCGCAGGGGCTTCCAAAATCGATCGCGCCACGTTGACCACGGCATCCGCTCCGCGTTCGGAGACCGATTGGCCTGCGGCGATGGCTGACGGAATTCGCAGTGCTGTGTCGCGGGCTGCCTCGGACAAGTAATTGTTGCGCGTAGACCTTGCCAAACCCGATGCTTCACGAACGGTTGGGCCCGCGACGATCTCAACCGGGATGTCCAAGTCGCGAACCATCTGCCGAATCAGTGTGAGTTGCTGGTAGTCCTTCTCACCGAAGATCGCATACGTGGGATGCGTCAGTTGGAGCAGCTTCATGACGACCGTCAAAACACCCGAAAAATGCGTGGGCCGGGCGACTCCCTCGTATTGGCCGCCAAGTTCACCTGGATCGACGGTGACTTCGGGATCGCCGTTCGGGTACATCACGTCGGGGGTCGGAGCGAATACCAGGTCAACCGAATTTGCCGCACACAGGGCGAGATCGTCATCGAACGTACGCGGATATTTGGCGAGGTCCTCGTTCGCGCCAAACTGCAAAGGGTTCACGAAGATGGTTGCGGTGAGGTGCCCCTGCGGCCCGACCAACGCTCGCCCAAGTTCCATCAACGCGCCATGGCCGGAGTGCAGCCCGCCCATCGTCATGACCACCGCGCTCGGCTGGCTCGCCCCGGCCAAGGCTTCCTGTAGCTGCGATCGAGACGTGACGACGCGAGGAGTGCCGCTGGCAGGCTCGGCGTTTGCGTTCACTGGCCATCCTCGGTCGGTGTTGCGGAGCCACTGACATCCGGAGGTTCCGCCGCCAGGACGTCAAGGAGTGCCTCGGCTTGGGTCGCGCGAAGCATGCCATTTGCTAGCGCACGATCGGCAGTTAGGCGTGCCATCGCCACGTACGCACGACGCGCTTCAACGGAAACCTCGTTGATCACATCCACATGCGCGGCAACGGTCCCAGCATCCCCGCGCACCACGGGTCCAGTTAACGCTGAATCACCTGAACGAAGCGAGTTGTCCAGCGCTGCGAATAGCAAAGGACCCAACAAACGTTGCGGATGTTCAACGCCCGCAGCGTGGAGCAGGTCAATGGACTGCGCAACGAGAGTCACCAGATGGTTCGCACCGTTGGCGAGAGCTGCGTGATACAGCGCGCGGTGCTCCTCCGGTACCCAGACCGGATCACCACCCATCTCAACAACGAGGGCCTCGGCGACGGGACGCAACTCCTCAGGTGCGGTCACACCAAACGGTGCGCCCGAGATTCGCTCTAGGTCGAGGCTTGTGCCCGTCAATGTCATCGCAGGATGCAGCGCCAGGGGAAGCGCACCAGCTCGCGTCGCAGGATCCAGGACTTCAATTCCATACCGACCGCTGGCATGAGCGATGAACTGACCGGCACGAAACGATCCAGTCGCACTGAGCCCCGTGACGAGTTCGGAAAGCACGTCGTCTGGGACTGTGATCAACACCAAGTCGGCCTTGGCCAGGACTTCTTCAGGGGTGACGAGGGGGACATCGGGCAACAAGGCCTCAGCGCGAAGCCGACTGAGATCGCTCACTCCGTAGGCCGCAACAACCTTGTGCCCTGCCCGGGCGAGCGCTGCGCCGAGAACACTGCCCGCACGGCCAGTGCCGATCACCCCGACCGACAGGCGGGGTGCAGCGAACCCAGTGGGGGCCCCGTCAGACGACTCCTGCTGCGACTTGCTCACCAGGGCAGCCTAGGACTCTGGCCACATCGTTACCGTGTCACCTGTGCAGATCGACAACTCCAGCCCTGACCACCAGTTGGTCTGGACCCTTGAGGTCGACGATCAACACCCCGCGGTCCACGGCCCGATGCGGCTGGACTTGGCCGTCACTGGCGACCATGACGACCCGGTGATTGCCCATGCGGAACCACTCATCGTGCCCTTGCATCGTGGTGTCGAGAAGTTGTTCGAGTCGCGCGACTACCGGCAAGCACTCATGCTCGCCGACCGCCACGACTGGCACAGCGCCTTCTCCTCCGAACTGGGACTCGCGCTGACGATTGAGGCGATGGCAGGAATTGCTGTTCCGCAGCGAGCCACGTGGATCCGTACCGCCATGGCCGAGTTGAACCGCGCAATTCACCACCTTCGGTGGCTCGGCGAAACGATTGGCGAAATTGCGCAGACTGACCCGGTCGCCCTGGGATTGCGCGACCAGTGCCGACAAGCGAAGGAGTCGCTGGTCTGGCTCCACGAGGCAATCAGCGGTGGCCGACTACATCCGATGCTTGTCGTTCCTGGCGGTGTTCGCGATGACGCACCCGTCGGTTGGTCGGAACAACTCCGAGACGCCGCGAGGGATCTCGGACCTCTCGCGCAGAGACTCGTTGAGTGGGTCTCGACCGATGAGCGACTGAGGGGCGTCGCTGTTTTGCCACCTACTTCGGCAATCGATTTCGCTGTCTCAGGACCCGTCGCCCGGGCCAGCGGCATGGACTTGGACCTGCGGTTCGACGACCCCTACCTCGCGTACCCGGACCTGATTGATGCCGGAGTCCTAGTCCGAGTGACACGAACAGCGGGTGACGCGCAGGCTCGACTTCAGGTGCTTGCCGAGGAACTGGCGGTATCACTTAGGTGCATCGGCGCAGCAGCCAGCGAGCTGGGAAGCCCCGGCGATCAGGAAGCCGTGAATGTTCGGCTCCCCCGGTCACTGCGGATCCCTGAGGGCAGCGGGTACGGATGGACTGAAAACCCAACTGGTATCAACGGCTGGTTTCTGGTCTCCCGCGGCGGACCCATGCCCTACCGATTGAAACTACGAACTGCCTCATTCGCCAACGCGCAAGCTCTCAGTCAGATCTTGAAGGGAACGCGAGTTTCGCAGTTACCACTGGCGCTGATGACTTTCCTGATCGTCGCTGGAGACCTCGGCAAGTAACTGTGCCGACTGTGGAACTAGTCCGACGAAGTCGGGGAAGCGGAAATGCTGTGCGACTCCGACGGTGAACTCGAGGCAGATGCGCTCGGTGATTCGGACTCACTTGGTGATGTAGACAAACTCGGCGAGGGCGTAGTGCTCGGTGTGGTCGACTCCGACGGCGACGGCGATACCGACTCCGATGGTGACGGCGATGTCTGTGACGGCGACGGCGTTCCAGCAGCGGTGCTGTCATCACTGGGCTTGCTGGCAGCAGAAGCCGACCCGGTTCCCGCACCTACCGTCGGTTCGGGCAGGCCCGGAGTCGTCACGTTGCCGTTTCCTGAAGTTGCCAACGTTCCGGAGGTCGACCCGTTGCCAACTGCGCTAGCCGTTGCACGAGAACCAGCCACAGACACAGCGACTGTTCGATTCTGCTGCTGTGTTGCACGCAGGGCTGCCGCGGCCTGCTCCGGCGTGACGCTTGCCGGATCAACCACTTCCTCGGCCGCCCTCAGCGACTCACTGGAACTCTCGGACCCAGCCGTCACAGCACCAAGGATCGACGTATTCACAACAGTTGCGACGGCACCTGCAGCTAGGACGCCCGACAGCGACAGCACGGTGACAACCCGTACTCGCTTCATCGCGTCCTCCCGACCTGATGCGGCTGATCTTGACCTGCTTTGTCTCACACTGTTGCGTTGCTGCTTCGGGGATAGCCAGATTTCGTCACGCAAGAAACCCATCCCAACATGCAACGGTAACCCTAAACCGACCCAAAAGGTACGGGTGGATGTCCAAGAATCGGCAAATTCTGGTGGCGCACATGTGACGCTAGAGGGCCAGACTCGCCTAACGTAGCCAACGATGGCGTTACTACGCGCTGAGTTGGAACTCGAAAGAAATGGGGAGTCACTGTGCGCGTTCTTCTGGTTGAGGACGATCCGGCAGTCGCAAGTGGGGTTCGCGACGGGCTGGCGTCCAACGGGTACACCGTCGACTACGTCTCCAACGGGACCGCTGCACTAGCGGCCGTCGCAAGCGAACCGCTTCCTGACATCGTGCTGCTTGATCTCGGCCTTCCAGACATGGACGGCCAAGACGTGTGCCGTTCAATTCGCAGCGATTCACAGATCCCGATCATCGTGATTAGCGCCCGCGGCGATGAAGTCGACAAAGTAGTAGGGCTCGAACTGGGAGCTGATGACTACCTCGCAAAGCCTTTCGGGATCCGTGAACTAATCGCTCGCATGCGGGCGGTTACCCGGCGATCGACCCCCGGTACGCCCGCGTCCCCGGCGCAGGTCAGCGGGCAGCAACAGGTCGGGACACTGCTTATCGATCGACGCGCACAGCGGGTATACCTCGCTGACGAAGAGGTAGCACTGACTGCCAAGGAGTTTGCATTGTTGAGCTTCTTGGCCGAAGACCCCGGAGCGGTGTGCCGTCGAACGGACATCCTCAGCCAGGTGTGGGAGACAGACTGGTACGGCCCAACCAAGACGGTCGATGCCCACGTTGCTTCAATCCGGAAGAAGCTCGGCGAAGCGAAGTGGATCGAGTCGGTTCGTGGTGTCGGATTCCGTCTCGGCAATCCTGCCGAAGACGCTGGCAGCGATGCCGCCACTTCATAGAACGCACGGGTAGAGACAACGAGGGTCAGAAGGACGTCGAATGAAGCTGCGCCTGGTGGCGGTGCTCGTTGCACTCACCGCTCTGGTCTTGCTCGTTCAGGACGTCCCACTCGCGCTCTATCTGCGCTCCATCGAGAGCAATCGAATCATTACTGAACTCCAACGCGATGCGTTTGTTATCGCTGGCCGTTCGGAGGCTGCCCTGGCCGATGGCCGGGCTCAGAACAATCCGGCCCTCACCGCAATGCTCATGGCGTACTCAAAAGCAGAGGGCGCCGACGTTGTCGTGGTGGACTCCAAGGGCGTGCTTGTCGCCGCGAGCAATCCAGCGACGACGGTCGGCCAGCAAGTCCAGTCGCAGCCGGAAATCCAAAGTGCGTTGGGAGGCGATACCGCTTCGGGTGAACAAGACGCCAGTGCTTCAGGGAAGGCGGTGTTGTACGTCGCGGTACCGGTTCTCAGCGGCGTCAAGACTCTCGGCGCAGTTCGCCTGACCTACCCGACCAGCGAACTCGACAGTCGCGTGAATGAGCGCGTCCGCGGGCTCATGGTGGTCGCAGGACTGACCCTGCTGGCGGCAATTGGAGTTGCGTTCCTGCTCGCCGCGACGATCACTCGACCAATCCGGCGGCTGCAAGTCACCACTGCGCAGCTCGCGAGCGGCGACCTCACAGCGCGCGCAACAACGGATGAGGGCGCTCCCGAGTTGCGGAAGCTGGGTCGTGACCTCAACACGATGTCCGATCGACTCAACAGCCTCATCGAGGCGCAACAATCCTTCGCTGGCGACGCCTCCCATCAATTGCGTACACCACTGACGGCATTGAGGCTCCGACTCGACCAAGCCGCAGAAGCACTTCAAACTTCCCCCGATGATGCGGCTGAACCACTCGATGCCGCTCGGGCGGAAACTGAGCGACTTCAGCATGTCATTGACGGTCTGCTCCGCCTGGCCCGAGCTGAGGGCGAACAGCAGGAGCTCGTCACCGTTGATTTGGCAGAGATCGCGACCGAGCGATTCGCCATCTGGCAACCACTGGCCGAGGAACAAGGGATCCGGCTGGAACTCGCCGCGCCGACCTCCGCGCTGATCCTGGCTGTTCCTGAAGCCCCGGAGCAGATCTTGGACAACTATCTCGACAATGCGTTGTCCGTCAGCCCAGACGGCTCCAGTGTCATCGTCACCATCGCCGAGTCCTCTGGTGCTGAGCCGCGAACAACGACGATGCTCATCACCGACTCCGGTCCAGGCCTGAGCCCCGAAGCGCGGACCCGCGCGTTCGATCGGTTCTGGAGCGTGCGCGAGGACAACGCCGGTACCGGGCTGGGACTTGCGATCGTTCGCCACCTCGCGGCCGCCAGCGGCGCCAGCGTGGAGTTGCGGGAATCAGTCAGCGGCGGCATTGAGGCCGTTGCCACGTTCCGCCAGGCGCCAGGGGGCGACCGAGTGAGCTAATTGGCACGAACTACTTGCGGCCGGCATCGCGTGGCTTCATCGCCTTCACCGACCGCCGCACTGCCAAACGGGCTTTTTTTCCGAATCCACGGGCGCGAGGAAGCCCACTGACAGCCAGCTCTACTTTCAGAGAGATCGACGCCTGCTTGGGCCGCCGCTCAGATTTCGCAACTGGTACGGCGACAGCCTGGCGGGCCGACTCCAACTGCGTTTCCAACTCGGCTCGCGCGCTCTCCAAGCTCCGGGCGTAGTGGGTTGCTACTTCCGCCGTCTCGCGCAGGTGTTCACGCTCGTCATAGAAGTTGGCCAGGAAGTCGTACTCACTAGCGGGCGGTTGATCATCTTCAAAGACTGGCGGAAACCTCTCACCCGTCAGCGTGCTCACGGTTCTTCCGTCCATGTAGCAGGAAGTAAACGCTCGACGGGGAACGTCAGAGGTGTTCACCCCCGACCGGTGCAACAACCAGTTGTGGAGCAGGACTCCGTGTCCGGCAGGTACTTCCAGCGCCCTGATGGCTTCTGGTTGGCAATACTCCTCAACGTCCCGCTGACTCAGGTTCGAACCGTCGACCGTGAGCAGTCCTTTCAGATGACTGCGCGGCACAACTTCAACGCAACCATTCGCCTTGCTTGCTGGATCCAGCGCAACCCAGAAAGTCAGCAGCGGATCACGATCAAGTTTCCACACCCTCCCTCCGTCCTGGTGCCACGGAAGTACCGTTCCTTGCCCAGCCGGTTTGTTCATCACCATCGCTCTGAACAAGGAAAGGGGCGCATGTTCCCCGTATTGCCGGTGGCATGCGTCAAGCAGCATTGGATGCTCAACAAGTCCGCGGAATTCATCGTCGTGCTCAAGCCCTTGGATCTTTCGGTACATCAAGGTCTCTTCCGAGAACGCGGCGACGGCTTCTGGAAGATCCTCGTATGCGCCACCTGTGTCGAGTTGCAGCAATACCTTTGCGTTTCGCGTGGTCCCTAGCGCGAGTTGGTCCGCCCGAGCCTTCAGCACCTCAACCTTCGCCTCGTCGAGCACCCTCCCGAGCTCGACGTAACCTTCCCGCTGAAAGTGCGACCATTGGTCATCCGTCAGGTTCGCCGCCAGGGCTGATTCACTGAGATCGATAGCACCATTAGTAACAACCTGCACCTGCCTCACTCCTTACCTCTTTGCTGAGTCCTGGAATACCGAGATCGATCGCGCCTTCGAGTAGGCCACGCGCACCGTCTTGCTCTTTCGAAGCGTTGGCGACTTCTTGGCCCGCCGCGCAACACTTTCGATCAGCTGTTCTGACGGGGTTTTGCGGTCCATCGCTCGGTAGATCGGGGATGCCAACTCCGCAGCAAGCAGTTGCGAATTGCGCAGAGCAACGCTCGCGTCGATCAATTCGCTCTCGAGTGCTTCATGGCTAGCCTTCTGTTCTGCCAGAAGGCACCTCAGTTCCGTGAGTTCCGCCTTGGTGAGATCTACTTCCTCACTGCGGTGGCGCATCTGCATCCGGAAATCACTTTCCCGCCGAGCAGATTCGATCATGAAATGAGACATCTGCTCAAGGTGACCGTGCGATTGGGAACTCAGCAAGTCCAACGGCTCGATGGCCGCAGTTTCCGGCACGCCGGACAACTCACCGGTGAGGACCTGGGCGACACACTCCCACCAGGTTGAGGAGTTGCGTCGGTGAATCTGGCCCACGCCCGTGAGATGGGCGCGAATGTCATCACGATTGCGCCAAACTTCACGCACCACAGTTTCCGCATGTCCTGAAACCACGGCAACACTGGGCAATGCGAATTGTTGCAGTCCAAAGTTCGCCAGTGCTCCGGACAACTTATGGTGCGTGTATTCGTCAACAGCGACCCCGATGCTGGGAACGCCGGCAGCCAGCCCAAAAACTACTTGGTGGTACCGCGAGGAAACGACTAGTGACGCGTACGTGGTCACCTCAATCACTTGCCGAGGTGACATCAGTGCGGCTAGCCGGACATTGGTTTGGCTTCGGCACAGGCTCTTGACATGACCATGGAATGCGACGTCACCGCGTTCGGCGGTTTGTGTCAGATCGCCGACATGCGGCACCAAGACAACGTCCAAACCGGTCTCGTCGATGACTTGGTCGACAAGAGCCGCGCATGCCTGCGCCCAGAGTTCCGAGGACGCTGTACCTGGATAGTCAGAGAAGGTCGCTATCGCGTATCCGGTAGGTATCAGCTCAGCAGAGCCGAGCGAGTCCGCCGGATCCTGGGTTCCAAGGAAACTCGCGTCGTCGACAGTGTGAGCCAGGTGTTGCTCATCAACCCCGAGTGCACGCGCGATGTCGGTGGAAGCGGACTCCCGGCACCCAAAGATCGACGCGGCCTGACCAATCTCCGCAAGGAGTTCGCCGCCGTCAGCATCGAGAACGGGCCCGAGCGTTTGACCGGTAACAACAAGGGGTTTGCTGAATACCTTCGCCAGCATTGCGACGAGGTGCCGCTCATGCAGCTGTACTCGGAAGGTCGAACTCAGATTTCCCCCACCAGCGATGACGACCCCATTCGACCCAGCAACTGCATCGATCAGGCCCCATGCTGTGTCGTCACTTGCGAGCAGCCCTACGGAACCCTTGGCCGTCGCCAGGATGAGTTCCAGCCGCTTGAGGTACTCACTCGTCGCTTCCGGCACCGGGACGCGAGGAATCGATGCGACCGCATATCGACGCGCGGTTTCCTCGGGATCGGATGAAACCACTACTGCATCAAGCGCGGTGCGGACACCAACCTCGTAGAGCGCTGCTTCAAGCATTGCCTCATCACCGACATGAAATTCGGAGATCGAGCCCACGTCTCCTATGAAGAGCACCTTCACCTTGATTCTCCTTTCGTGCCTGCGAGGAACGGCATCAAGCGGGAACGCATTGCTGATGCCGCCACATCAACCGAGTGTGAATCGCGCATCCTGACGGCGTCGGCGTCTGCCCGCGCCCTCACGCTCTCCGGCTCGTCAACAATTCGGCGCATGGCACGGGCCGCTGAATCGAGACATGGCTCGGCCCACACGGCGTCCGGCGAGTACGGCGCTGCTCCCTGGCCAACATTCACCAAGTCGTAGTCGACCAATCCCGGATGGTCATCGGGCATGAAGGTCAAGTTGCCTGAGTACCGAGTCGCGACCACGGGAGTACCCATAGCCAACGAGTCCGCCAAATGCAGGCCGTAACCCTCGGATCGATGAAGGGAAACAATGCAATCAACGTTCTTCTGCAGACTGAACATCTGCGAGGACGAAAGAAAACCGTCCTGCAGCACGATGTCCGGACGAGAACTCGTCGCGACCCTGAGTCGCTCCAATCGGTCCTGATGCAGCCGACCGTTTAGCGTCTTGATGATCAGGTGTGCACCGTCACTGGGAGTGAATGCTCTCTTGTACGCGTCGATTGCACCCAGCGGATTCTTCCTCGCCTCAACTGAGTCGAAATCGAAGCTCACGAGGAAGTTCGTGCGGTCCAACGGGAGCCCAAGGTCGTCCTTGCTGTGACTCGCTGTCGTGAATCTCGGAACGGGCATGGTGACAATGTGGACCGGCTTCTCCGTCTTGGCAGCGATCGCGGCCCGGGTGAATTCGCTGGCAACCCAGACCTCGTCAACGTGGTCGAAAGCTCGCTTGAACTTGTCCGGGAATTCGCTCAGTTCCCAGAACCAAAGGCCGATTCGCCTGTCAGTGCTGCTCTTGAGCTTGATCATCCGCGAGATGCGCGGAAACTGATCAGCATTGACGCAGACGATGGCCCTTCGTGCCAGTGAATCGACGTCCGAGATCTCTGTCCGGAGGGGATGTTCACACCTAGCCCTCGTCATGTCGGCCAGGTCGATCGCATTCACCGGCAGTCCGACTGCCTGCGCACCGCGGAGGATGCGTCGACCGGCCTCCCCCACGCCGACTTCGGCCGTCAAGTACCCGACAACGCTCCAGTCTGCATCAGTTCGATTGCCGCGGGGTGACTCTTCCCTGCGGCCATCCGTAACCGACGCCGCCATCTGTGCCGATTGCGGAAACACGTGCTGGAACGGCTCTTCGATCCTCAACCAGTTGTAGAAGTCGCCGAAGTGCTTCCCTCTGGTATCAGGAAAAGCGCTGCGCAGGTCCTTTCGAATCTGCCACAAATAATCTTCAATTCGGCTGATCGAACGGCTACCTCGTTGAATCTTGGGTGCGGTCAACCATTGACGGAACTCTTCCGGACTGGAATACGGATCCGGTAACAACTCCGGGGGCGACCCCTCAACAAGTTCCTTTCGGACCAAGGCTCTGATTTCGGCGGTCAACTCAAGGCCATCACCGGTTGCGCCCAAGCCGTACTCGATCTTTGAGTATTCGGCAAAGCCGTGGATCCGCAATGCCTCGGCATATTCATCGCAGAGATTGCGCAGTTCCGGCTGTTCGCTGAGTCGAACTCTGGGGTTCGCGCCCATGTGCTTGGAAAGCAACCAAGGTTTCTCCGGCGAATATCCACTGAAGTGAAAGAAGCGCAACGGCGCCCCGCCCGCTTGGATGTGTCCATCATCAGTCGTGATCGGGCGTTCGTGAGCGTTCCAGTACGCGACGTTCAGGCCAGGGTCCTTGGCAATTCGGTGTCGCCGCAATGACGGCACCCAGTCAATCCACTTCTGATCGGTGAACAGGTGATGTGCGGGATCGGACACGGCATCAGAAATTAGCCGCTCATGCCACCAACTCAGAAAGCTGAAGGCGCCCGAGCCAACCGCGATGAAACCGAGGTTGTACATGCCCGCTGCCATGATGGACTGCTCATTCAGGTTCCGACCGTCTCGTGGAACAGCTTGCAGGCAATGCGGCGTCAGAACGATGTCCGATTGGATCGCGTCGGCGAGCACCTGTGTGACAGGGCCGAAGAACCGGATGTCTGGGTCAAAGTACGAGACGGATAGGTATCCCTCCCGAACCAGATGCTGAAGCAAGAACGGTTTCAGAGCCGTCGAAAGTTCCATCACGTTGTAGATCGTCTTCATCGATGTAAGGACTGCCGCATCAATGCCAAGCTCTTCTGGAATCACGACTCGACCAAGATGGGCTAGCTCACGGTCGTCGGGACGACCATCCACAACGAGCGTCGTCATCGTGACACCGGGGTTGAACTCCGCGAAGGAGGACCAAAGGACCTTCGCATGCGCCAAGTAGTTTCGGGCGATGATCGTGCAGACGTGCAGTCCCGACAGATCTGTTGACGCGTTCGCCGCCGGTGGATCAGCTTTGACGCTCAATTGATCAACGCTAATGATCCCGGTCTGCACTCCGAGCGGCATAGTCCTCCTCAGTTCGAGTCAGACTAAGTGATCAACTTGGAGGACCCCTCCAACAACACACGGGGCCAGCTAGTTGGCTTCGTGCTCCCGCAGGTAGGTCGCATAGTTCGCCACAAACAGCGGCTTCATGTCGCCGACTTGTTGCTCACCGAAGGTCTCGCGGGCACCGCGGACCAGTTCGATGATCGTGCCGCCAATTTCTCCCAGCGATCCACCCTCGGTCGAGGCATCCTGCATGGCGGGAGTGTGATTGAACAGGTCAAGGAAGAAGCCCACGTCGTGGCGCTTCTCAGCGAGGTCGAATGCTTTGTCCCGTAGCTCGTCGTACGGCAGATCTTCGTAGTCCACGCGAGCAGGCTACCCGTTCG
>Ga0075156_10000299_pt1 | contig 24979 bp, 19 predicted proteins | sample JI81AbrownDNA_FD_70966 | JGI IMG/M metagenome (GOLD analysis project Ga0075156, IMG submission 70966) | Wastewater effluent complex algal communities from Wisconsin, to seasonally profile nutrient transformation and Carbon sequestration -... | ecosystem: Engineered > WWTP > Effluent > Algae...
GGCGCCAGCCATCGACAGCCCCCGATACCAGGCGAAGAACCCGAGGTACATGGAGGACAGGCCCAGCATCACGAGCGCCCCCCACTCGACGGCGGTCGTGTCGTAGTCGCCCGAGGTGGTGAACCACAGGATGACTGACGCGGGGACGGTGACGGGCAGCGCCAGCACGACGACCCAGGAGATGACCTGCCAGCCCGGCATCGCCTTGGTGATGGATGCGCCCTCGACGTAGCACCACGACGAGCTGATGACCGCGCCGACGATGAGCAGGTCGGCGACAAGGTCCCCGCCCTCCGCTCCCCCGCGGGACACCGCGAAAGCCACGAGCGCGAACGTGCCGGCGCCGGCGGCGAACCAGAACTGACGTGGCACTCGCTCGTGCATGCGCAGGACGGCGAAGATGGCCGTGGTCAGGGGCATGAAGGCCGCGATGACCGCAGCGTGCGCCGACGTCGTCCGCTCGAGGGCTAGGGCAAGCAGGATCGGCCAGCCGAACACGGCACCGAGCATGGTGAACACGAGCGGTTTCAGGTGCTGGCGCGCCGGCCACGGGACCCGGCGGGCCAGGAGCAGGACTGCCGCCAGGGCACCGGCGATGACGGCTCGGCCCGTCGCGGTGAAGAAAGGGTCGAATCCGCCGACGGCGACCTTCGTCAGCGGCAGCGAGAACGAGAAGAGGACCACTCCGAGGAGCGCCCACCACAGGCCCGCTCGGATCCGGCTGTCGAGCCGGGCACCTGCCGGCCGCTCAGCCGAGATCGACGGCCTTGCCCGAGTGCGCGCCGATCTCGGTGACGATGGCGTCGAGGCGGTCGACGGGAATGACGGAGTCGACAGTCAGGACGATGAGCGCGTGACCGGATTCGTCGCGGCTCACCTGCATCCCGCCGATGTTCACGCCGGCCTCTCCGAGCACGCGGCCGACGATGCCGACGATGCCGGGACGATCGTGGTAGCGCAGGAAGGCCATGTGGTCGCTGACCGGAACGTCGACGTCGAAGGAGTCGACCTCGACGACCTTCCCGATATCGCGTGCACCGGTGACGGTGCCCGCGACGCTGACCTTGGTGCCGTCGGTCTGCGTGAGCGTCACGCGCAGGAGCGAGCGGTGATCCTCGCTCGTGCGGTCGGACGTGAGGGCGACCTCGACACCACGCTGCTCGGCCAGGACGGGCGCGTTGACGAACGACACCGGGTCATGGACGAGCATCTGGAACACGCCCTTGAGCGCGGACAGCTCGAGAACGCGCACATCGTGGTCGGCGATCTCGCCCAGGGCCTCCACGTCGACGCGGACGACGGCGGCGTCGGCGAGGCCGCAGGCGATGGACCCCAGCTTCTCGGCGAGCGGGAGCATCGGCTTGATCGCCTCGTCGAGCTGGCCCCCCTGGACGTTGACCGCGTCCGGGACGAGCTCGCCGGAGAGCGCCAGGCGAACCGACTTCGCCACCGCGATGCCGGCCTTCTCCTGGGCCTCGTCCGTGGATGCACCCAGGTGCGGGGTCGCCACCACGCTCTCGAGGCCGAACAGCGGAGAGTCGGTGCAGGGCTCCTTGGCGTAGACGTCGAGGCCCGCACCCGCGACACGGCCGTCGACCAGCGCATCGAAGAGCGCCGCCTCGTCGACGATGCCGCCGCGGGCGGCGTTGATGATGTGCACGGTCGGCTTCACCTTGTGGAGCTCGGCGTCCCCGATCAGTCCGACCGTCTCGGCCGTCTTGGGGAGGTGGACCGTGATGAAGTCGCTCTCCGCCAGCAGCTCGTCGAGCGACACCATCCGCACGCCCAGCTGCGCTGCACGGGCGGGCTGCACGTAGGGGTCGTAGGCGATGAGGCGCACGCCGAACGCACTGAGCCGCTGGGCGACCAGGACGCCGATCCTGCCGAGTCCGACGACGCCGACGACCTTGTCGGCGACCTCGACCCCGGTGTACTTCGACCGCTTCCACTCGCCGTTGGCGAGGGCCGAGCTGGCCGGCACGACATTGCGGGCCGAGGCGAGGAGCAGGGCCACCGCAAGCTCGGCAGCGCTGACGATGTTCGACGTTGGGGCGTTGACCACCATCACGCCGGCCTGGGTGGCGGCCTTGATGTCCACGTTGTCCAGCCCGACACCGGCGCGGGCGATCACCTTGAGCCGAGGGGCCGCGGCGATCGCCTCGGCATCGACCTGGGTGGCGGAGCGCACGAGGATGGCGTCGACGTCGACGATCGACGACAGGAGGGCGGCGCGGTCGGCACCGTCGCACTCCACGATCTCGAAGTCGGGGCCGAGGGCCTCGACGGTGGCGGGAGACAGCTCTTCGGCGATGAGTACGCGGGCCTTGGTCACGCGCGGAGTCTATCGGGGCCCCGGCGCCACCCGACCCGGCCCGATCCGCGCTGTGAGGCCGGTCACGACGAGGGCCCGCCGCGCAAGCGCAGCGGGCCCTCGTCGGTGCGTTCTAGCGGGCGGCGGTGCCCTCGACGTAGTCGTCGTCGCTCGTCGCCACCCAGCTCATGAGGCCGCGCAGCTCGCGCCCGACTCCCTCGATCTGGTGCTGCTCGCCCTTGGCCCGGAGCGCTGTGAACTCGGGACCGCCCGCGGCCTGATCGGCCATGAAGCGGTCGGCGAACGAGCCGTTCTGGATGTCCGCCAGGACGGCCTTCATGTTCTCCTTCACGCGCGGGTCGATGACGCGCGGTCCGGAGACGTAGTCGCCGTACTCGGCAGTGTCGGAGACGCTCCAGCGCTGCTTGGCGATGCCTCCCTCGTACATGAGGTCGACGATGAGCTTCAGCTCGTGCAGGCACTCGAAGTACGCGACCTCGGGCTGGTACCCGGCCTCGACGAGCGTCTCGAAGCCGTACATCACCAGCTGCGAGGCGCCGCCGCACAGCACGGCCTGCTCCCCGAAGAGGTCGGTCTCGGTCTCCTCGGTGAAGGTGGTCTTGATGCCGCCCGCGCGCAGGGAGCCGATGGCTGCCGCATACGACAGGGCCAGGGGCCACGCCTCGCCGGTTGCGTCCTGCTCCACGGCCACGATGGCCGGCACGCCGCGTCCGGCCACGTACTCACGTCGCACGAGGTGGCCGGGGCCCTTGGGGGCGACCATGCACACGTCGACGAAGTCCGGCGGCGTGATGAAGCCGAACCGGATGTTGAAGCCGTGGGCGAAGAACAGCGCGTCGCCCTCCTGGAGGTTGGGCTCGATGGCCTCCTTGTACAGCTTCGCCTGGACCGGGTCGGGCACCAGGATCATGATGACGTCGGCCTCGGCGGCGGCGGTCGCCGGATCGACGACCCGCAGGCCCGCCTCCTCGGCCTTCGCCCGGCTTCGGGACCCCTCGGCGAGGCCCACGCGCACGTCGACACCGGAGTCGCGCAGCGACATCGCGTGCGCGTGCCCCTGGCTCCCGAAGCCGATGACCGCGACAACCCGGTTCTGGATGATGGACAGGTCTGCGTCGGCTTCGTAGAACAGTTCGGCCACTGTGGTGCGCTCCTTGGTCTCTGGCTCGTCGTGAGGCGGAATGATTGAGTGAAGGCTAGCGGGTGAGGCGGGAGCGGCCGCCGGTCAGGCGGATCGCTCGACTGGTCGCACGGCCCGGTCGGTGATGGACCGAGGTCCCCTGCCCACCGCGACCATGCCCGACTTGACCAGCTCCTTGATGCCGAACGGCTCCAGCACCTTCAGGAGGGCGACGAGCTTGTCGGACTTCCCTGTCGCCTCGATGGTGACCGCATCCGGGGACACGTCGACGACCTTGGCGCGGAACAGCTGAGCCGTCTCGAGGATGTGCGAGCGGGTGTCGATGTCGGCCCGCACCTTGACCAGCATGATCTCGCGCTGGACGGAGGAGTCAGGGTCGAGCTCGACGATCTTCAGGACGTTGATCAGCTTGTTGAGCTGCTTCGTGACCTGCTCGAGGATCGGCCCGTCGACGGACACGACGATCGTCATGCGCGAGACCTCGGGAAGCTCGGTCGGGCCGACGGCCAGGGACTCGATGTTGAATCCGCGTCGCGAGAACAGGCTGGCGACCCGCGCAAGGACGCCGGGCTTGTTCTCGACGAGGACGGAGAGCGTGTGTCGGGACATCAGTCGTCGTTCCCCCAATCGGGTGCCATGGCCCGGGCGACCATGATCTCGTCGTTGCTCGTGCCGGCAGCCACCATCGGCCACACCATGGCGTCCTTGTGCACCACGAAGTCGATGACGACGGGCGCGTCGTTCATGGCCATCGCCTTCTCGATCGTGATGTCCACCTGGTCGGGCGACTCGCACCGCAGCCCGTAGCAGCCGTACGCCTCCGCGAGCTTCACGAAGTCCGGGAACCGGTGCGACTGCAGGTCGGTGTTGGAGTAGCGCTCGTTGTAGAACAGCGTCTGCCACTGACGCACCATGCCCAGGTTGCCGTTGTTGATGAGGGCGACCTTGATCGGGATGTCGTTGATGGTGCAGGTGGCAAGCTCCTGATTCGTCATCTGGAAGCAGCCGTCGCCGTCGATCGCCCACACCGTTGCGTCGGGTCGACCCACCTTGGCGCCCATGGCGGCCGGCACGGCGTAGCCCATGGTCCCGAGCCCGCCCGAGTTGAGCCACGTGTTCGGGTGCTCGTACTTGATGAACTGCGCCGCCCACATCTGGTGCTGGCCGACACCCGACGTGAAGATCGTGTCCGGGCCCGAGATGGCCCCGAGACGCTCGATCGCGTACTGAGGCGACAGCGTTCCGTCGTTCGGGGTCTCGTAGCCCAACGGGTACGTCTCGCGCATGCGGCTGAGCAGCGACCACCAGGCCTCGTAGTCAGCCACCTTGCCCTCGGCCTGCTCGGCCTCGATGGCGGTGATGAGCTCGGGGATGATCTCCGCAAGGTCGCCCACGATGGGAACGTCGGCCTGGCGGTTCTTGCCGATCTCGGCGGGGTCGATGTCCGCGTGGATGATGCCCGCATTCGGCGCGAAGGTCGACAGCTTGCCCGTGACGCGGTCGTCGAAGCGCGCGCCCAGGGTCACGAGCAGGTCTGACTTCTGCAGCGCGCCCACGGCGGCGACGGTGCCGTGCATCCCCGGCATCCCGAGGTGCAGCGGATGGCTGTCGGGGAACGCGCCGCGTGCCATGAGGGTCGTGACGACGGGGATGCCCGTGAGCTCGGCCAGTCGGCGCAGGGCGCCGGACGCCTGGGCACGGATCACGCCGCCGCCGACGTAGAGCACCGGCTGCTTCGCCGCCATGATCATCCGGGCCGCCTCGCGCACCTGCTTCGAGTGCGGGCGCGTCACGGGGTGGTAGCCGGGCAGGTCGAGCTGGCTGGGCCACACGAACTCGGTCTCCGCCTGGAGGGCGTCCTTCGAGATGTCGACCAGGACCGGCCCGGGACGGCCCGTCGAGGCGAGGTGGAACGCCTCGGCGATCGCCCGCGGGATGTCGTCGGCGTTGGTGACGAGGAAGTTGTGCTTGGTGATGGGCATCGTGATGCCGCGGATGTCGGCCTCCTGGAAGGCGTCCGTGCCGATGGCGGCGCTGGGCACCTGCCCGGTGATGGCCACCATCGGGACGGAGTCCATGTTGGCATCGGCGATGGGGGTGACGAGGTTGGTGGCGCCGGGGCCGCTGGTGGCCATGCAGACCCCGACGCGGCCGGTGGCCGCAGCGAAGCCCTCGGCAGCGTGCCCGGCGCCCTGCTCGTGCCGGACGAGGATGTGCCGGACCTTGACCGAGTCCATGAGGGGGTCGTAGGCCGGCAGGATCGCGCCGCCGGGGATGCCGAAGACGGTGCCGGCATCCGCTGCCTCCAGCGACAGCACCAGGCTCTTGGCGCCCGTGATCTTCTCGCCCATCGATAGTTCCTTACGCTCGAATCGCCCCAATGAAAAACCCCCCGACCCAATACGGGTAGCGGAGGGAGCGCGGGGTTGACCTAGGTCAGCCCACGCGCCTGCTTACTACGAGAATTCGTGCCACGCGTCACACCCTACTCCACGCTCCGGGCCCATGCCACCGCCCCCGTGCTCGGGCCCACGGAACCGCCGCCCGAGCAGAGCCCCGGGTCGGGGTCAGTCGCAGACGGCTCCCTTGGACGCGGAGCCGACGAGCTTCGCGTACTTCGCCAGCACACCGCGGGTGTAGCGCGGCGGCAGCGGCTCGAAGGTCTCGCGCCTTCGGCTGAGCTCGGCCTCGTCCACGAGCAGGTCGAGTGTGCGCGCCCCGATGTCGATGCGGATCCGGTCGCCGTCGCGCACCAGGCCGATGGGGCCCCCGTCGGTGGCCTCAGGCACGACGTGGCCGACGCACAGGCCGGTCGTGCCCCCCGAGAACCGCCCGTCGGTGATGAGCATGACGTCCTTGCCGAGCCCTGCGCCCTTGATCGCGCCCGTGATCATCAGCATCTCCCGCATGCCGGGGCCGCCCTTGGGTCCCTCGTAGCGGATGACGACGACGTCGCCCTTGCCGATGGTGCCGTCCTCGAGGGCGGCCATGGCCGACTGCTCGCGCTCGAACACCCGCGCCGTGCCCTCGAAGACGTCGACGCCGACACCCGCGCTCTTCACCACGGCACCGTCGGGTGCCAGCGAGCCCGACAGGATCGTGATCCCGCCCGTGCTCGCCAGTGCAGACGCGGACGCGTGGAGGATGTCTCCGTCCGGGTCGGGCGGGTTGACGTCGGCGAGGTTCTCCGCCACCGTGCGCCCCGTGACCGTGAGGCAGTCGCCATGCATGAGCCCGGCGTCGAGCAGTGCACGCATGATGACGGGAACGCCGCCCACGCGGTCGACGTCGCTCATGACGTAGCGGCCGAACGGCTTCACATCGGCCAGCAGCGGCACCTTGGATCCGATCCGGTGGAAGTCCTCGAGGTGCAGGTCGACATCGGCCTCGTGCGCGATGGCCAGCAGGTGAAGGACCGCATTCGTCGATCCGCCGAAGGCCATGACGACGGCGATGGCGTTCTCGAGCGACTGCTTGGTGATGATGTCGCGCGCGGTGATGCCCTGGCGGATGAGCTCGACGACGGCCTCACCCGACCGGCGGGAGAACCCGTCGCGCCGGCGGTCGGTGGCGGGCGGTGCAGCGGATCCTGGAAGGGACATGCCCATGGCCTCGGCGGCGCTGGCCATCGTGTTTGCGGTGTACATGCCGCCGCAGGCCCCCTCACCGGGACAGATCGCGCGCTCGATCAGGTCGACGTCCTCGCGCGACATGAGGCCGCGCGCGCAGGCCCCCACCGCCTCGAACGCGTCGATGATGCTCACATCGCGCTCGGTGCCGTCGGACAGCTTGACGTGCCCCGGCAGGATCGTGCCCGCGTAGACGAACACGGACGCCACGTCGATGCGGGCCGCGGCCATGAGCATGCCCGGGAGCGACTTGTCACAGCCGGCGAACGTCACCATGCCGTCGAGCCGCTCGGCCTCCATGACGGCCTCGACCGAGTCGGCGATGATCTCTCGCGACACGAGCGAGAAGTGCATCCCCTCGTGACCCATCGAGATGCCGTCCGAGACCGAGATCGTGCCGAACTGCAGCGGATACCCGCCGGCCGCGTGGACGCCCTCCTTGGCCGAGCGCGCCAGTCGCTCGAGCGACAGGTTGCACGGCGTGATCTCGTTCCAGCTCGAGGCGACACCGATCTGCGGCTTGGGGAAGTCCTCGTCGGACATTCCGACGGCGCGGAGCATCCCGCGGGCGGCGGCCCGCTCGAGGCCCTCGGTGACGTCCTTGCTGCGCGGCTTCATGTCGGTCATGGATCCACCCTAGTGATTGCCGTTCGCCCGCGGCGCGGGCACTGAAGGTCGGCTAGGACGCGCACTCCACGCTGTTCTGGGTCGCGAGCACGCCCTTCACGAGCGGCCAGAACGGCGCCAGCGCCGGATCCGTGGGCACCACCCAGGCCATCGGCACGGCGGTCTTCCGTGTGCTGTTGGGCTTGCCCGGAACGAACGCCGGCATGAGGACCCGAGCCACAGTGACGTCGATGTCCACCGCCCTTTCGTCAGTTCCGGCCCAGCACGCCGACGCACGTCGGGACGCCTGGCCCTGGGCCTTGGTCACGGTCGATCCGGGCGCGGAGCCCTTGTACTGGAAGACGATGAGCGCTGCGGCATTGATCTGCGCGGGCTTGGGGGTGTCGATGGAGAAGTACATCCCGTTGGTCTGCGCCGTGGGAACGACGAAGGTCGCGACACCGTTCGTGACCGTGGCCCTCGGCCCGTTGTAGGCCTGGTCGACGTCGGCAGGCGTGCGCGCCGGGGTGATGACGCAGCCCTCGCAGCCCGTCACCGCCATGGTGATCGTGGTGGTGGCGGTGACGGCTCCAGCCCCGGCGCCGGGAACCGCCCACAGGATGGCCGCAGCTGCGGATGTCCCGATGATGAGGCGCTTCATGTCGCGGCATCCCTTCCGTGCATGTGACGTGCGACCGGCTATTCGGCGACGCCGAGCCGTTCGAGCAGCAGCGTGCGGACCTTGCCGGCATCAGCCTGCCCGCGCGTGGCCTTCATGACGGCGCCGACGATCGCACCTGCGGCAGCGACCTTCCCGCCCTTGATCTTCTCTGCGACATCAGGCTGCTCGGCGAGCGCTGCATCGATCGCGGCCAGGAGAGCGGAGTCGTCGCTGACGACGGCGAGGCCGCGGCCGGCGATGACGGCGTCGACATCGCCCTCTCCGTTGATCACGCCCTCGAACACCTGGCGCGCGAGCTTGTCGTTGAGGCTCCCGTCGGCGACGAGGGCCTCGACACGGCGGATCTGCGCGGGGGTCACCGGCAGGTCGGCCAGCTCGACCTCGCGCTCGTTCGCCACCCGCATCAGCTCGCCGGTCCACCACTTGCGCGCTGCTGCCGGTTCGACCCCATCGGCGATGGTCGCCTCCACGATCTCGAGGGCGCCGCCATTGACGATCGTCTGCAGTTCCTGCTCGCTGATCCCCCACTCGGCCTGCAGGCGGGCCCGCTTGAGCGCCGGGAGCTCGGGGAGGGTGCCGCGGAGCTCCTCGATCCACTCCAGCGACGGTGCCACGGGGAGCAGGTCGGGCTCCGGGAAGTACCGGTAGTCCTCGGCCTGCTCCTTGGAGCGGCCGGACGTGGAACGGCCGGTGTCCTCGTGGAAGTGGCGGGTCTCCTGCACGATCCGCCCACCCGAGCGCAGGACCTCGGCCTGGCGGATGATCTCCGACCGCACGGCGCGCTCGACGGAGCGCAGGGAGTTGACGTTCTTGGTCTCGCTTCGGGTGCCCCACTCGGCACCCGGGAGGTTGAGCGACACGTTGACGTCGCAGCGCAGCGAGCCCTCCTCCATGCGCACGTCCGAGACCCCGAGGGCGCGCATGAGGTTGCGCAGCTCGGTCACGTACGCCTTCGCGACCTCGGGAGCCAGGGAACCGGTGCCCGGGACGGGCTTCGTCACGATCTCGATGAGTGGGATGCCGGCGCGGTTGTAGTCGACCAGCGAGTAGTCGGCCCCGTGGATCCGGCCCGTGGCACCGCCCGTGTGGGTGAGCTTGCCGGTGTCCTCCTCCATGTGGACGCGCTCGATCTCGACGCGGTAGGGCCGTGGCCCCTCGTCGGTGTCGACCATCACGTCGAGGTACCCGTCGAAGCAGAGGGGCTCGTCGTACTGGCTGACCTGGTAGTCCTTGGGCATGTCGGGGTAGAAGTAGTTCTTCCGCGCGAACCGGCACCACGAGGCGATGCTGCAGTTGAGCGCCAGTCCCATGCGGATGGTCGACTCCACCGCGACGCGATTGACCACCGGCATCGAGCCGGGCAGCCCGAGGCACACCGGGCACACGTGGGTGTTGGGCTCGCCTCCGAAGGTCGTGGAGCATGAGCAGAACATCTTGGAGTTCGTTCCGAGCTCGACGTGGGTCTCCAGGCCGATGACCGGCTCGAACTCGGCCACGGCCTCGGCGTACTCGTCCGTGATGCGCGCGTCGATGCTCACAGTGACGGCACCTCCTCGATCAGCAGGTGTCCCCATCGGTCCGAGAGCGCAGCCTCGATCGCACCGCCGACGAGGTAGAGGCGGTCGTCCGCCATCGGAGGCGCCATGATCTGCAGCCCGACCGGCAGGCCGTCCTCGGGCGCGAGCCCGATCGGGAGGGACATCGCGGCGTTGCCGGCCAGGTTGACCGGGATGGTCGCGATGTCGTTGAGGTACATGGCGATCGGGTCGTCCACCTTCTCCCCGATCTTGAAGGCCGTCGTCGGGGCGGTCGGCGAGATGAGGACGTCGGCCTGCTCGAACGCCGCCGCGAAGTCGCGCGTGATGAGGGTGCGCACCTTCTGCGCCTGCCCGTAGTAGGCGTCGTAGTAGCCGCTCGAGAGGGCATAGGTGCCGATCATGATGCGCCGCTTGACCTCGGCCCCGAAGCCGGCATCGCGGGTGAGCGACATGACCTCCTCGACCGAGCGGCTGCCGTCGTCGCCGACACGCAGCCCGTACCGCATGCCGTCGAAGCGCGCGAGGTTGCTCGACGCCTCCGAGGGCAGGATGAGGTAGTAGGCGCCGAGTGCGTACTCGAAGTGCGGGCAGGACACCTCGACCACCTCGGCACCGAGCGCCTCGAGCAGCTCGACCGCCTCGGCGAAGCGCTGCGAGACCCCCGCCTGGTAGCCCTCGCCGCCGAGCTCGCGCACGAGGCCCACACGCAGGCCGCGGACGTCGGCGCGCTGGGCGGCGGCCACGACGTCGGGCACGGGGGCGTCGATCGACGTGGAGTCGCGGGGATCGTGGCCGGCGATGGCGGCGTGCAGCAGGGCCGTGTCGAGGACCGAGCGGGCGCAGGGACCCGCCTGGTCGAGCGACGAGGCGAGCGCCACGAGGCCGTAGCGGGAGACCCCACCGTAGGTCGGCTTGACCCCGACCGTGCCGGTCACGGCAGCCGGCTGGCGGATCGAGCCGCCCGTGTCGGTACCGATGGCCAGGGGTGCCTCGAACGAGGCGATGGCGGCCGCGGAGCCGCCTCCGGATCCGCCCGGGATCCGCTCGAGGTCCCAGGGGTTGTGGCTCGGACCGTAGGCGCTGTGCTCGGTCGACGATCCCATCGCGAACTCGTCCATGTTCGTCTTGCCGAGGATCACCATGTCGGCGGCGCGCAGCCGCTCGACCACGGTCGAGTCGTAGGGAGGGCGCCAGCCCTCCAGGACGCGTGAGCCACAGGTGGTGGGCACGCCCTTCATGGTGAGGACGTCCTTCACGGCGATGGGCACCCCCGCGAGCGGGCCGAGACGGTCGCCCGCGGCCCGGCGCCGGTCGACCGACCGCGCCGACTCGAGGGCGGCATCGGCCGTGACCTCGAGGAACGCATGGACTCGCTCGTCGACGGCGGTGATCCGGTCGAGATGGGCCTGGGCGACCTCCTCGGCGCTGACGTCGCCCGCCGCGATGGCACCGGCGAGAACGGCAGCCGACTGGCGCGTGAGGTCGGCCTCCATGCCCGCGTTCACGGCTGCTCCTCGTCGAGGATGCGTGGCACCCGGAAGCGATCGTCCTCCCACGCGGGAGCCATCGCGGCCACCGAGGCGCGGTCGAGTCCCGGCACCGCGACGTCGTCGCGGTAGACGTTGACCATCGGAATCGGATGCGACGTCGGCGGGATGTCGTCGGCCGCCACCTCGGAGACGCGCGCGACCGACTGCAGGATCACGTCGAGCTGGCTCGCGTAGTGGTCGAGCTCGTCAGGGGCGATGTCGAGGCGGGCCAGACGGGCCAGGTGCGCCACGTCGGCCCGGGTGATCGCTGTCATGGCGTCATCCTAGGGGCGGGCCATCCACGTCCCCGGACCCCTCGGGCGGCGTACGGTGAGGGAGCCGGCACTCAGGGAGGAATCCGCCATGACTGCGTCCGAGGCCCGTCCGCCGAAGGTTCCACCCGCCTGGTTCGTGCACGCGGCCTGGCGCGTCCACCGGGCGCTCTACCGGGTCAGCGGCGGCCGCTTCCTGTGGACGACGGCCAGCAAGCGCGGCTGGGGCACCCTGCGCCTGACCACGATCGGACGGGCCTCCGGGCTCCAGCGGAGCGTCATCATCGGCTACCTCGAGGACGGGCCGAACCTCGTCGCACTGGCCATGAACGGATGGGACGAGGGACACCCGTCGTGGTGGCTCAACCTCGAGGCGAACCCCGACGCCGTCGTCAGGCTCGCGGGCCAGCGTCCGTGGCCGGTGCACGCACGCGAGGCCGTCGATGAGGAGCGTGACCGGCTCTGGCAGAGGTGGGCTGCCAAGGACGCGAATCTCGACGGCTTCGCCGGACTGCGCTCGACGCACACCCCCGTGGTGGTCCTCGAACCGCGCCGCTCGCAGGCCTGAGGCTCCGAGCAGGAGCCCTACGTGACCCGCAGCCCGAGGGCTGCCTCGACGCCGTCGGCGAGCAGCGCCCGGAACCCGTCGAGCCCGACGACCGGCACGCCCAGGGACTCCGCCTTGTCGAGCTTCGACCCCGCGTTCTCCCCCGCCACCACCAGGTCGGTCTTCTTCGACACCGACGAGGCGACCTTGCCGCCGAGATCGGTGACGGCCGCGGCCGCACTGTCGCGGGTGTAGCCCTCCAGCGACCCCGTGATCACGACGGTCACGCCGGCCAGCGGCTGGGGTCCGGTGTCCGCACGGTCCTCGGCCAGCCGGACTCCCCCGCGGCGCCACTTCTCGACGATGTCGCGATGCCAGGGCTCGGCGAACCACTCGACGACGGCCTCGGCGATGACCTGCCCGACGCCCTCGGTCTGCGCAAGCTCCTCGACGGAGGCCGCAGCCACCGCGTCGATCGAGCCGAAGGACCGGGCGAGGCCCTGTGCGGCCGCCGGGCCGACGTGCCGGATCGACAGGGCCACGAGGATGCGCCACAGCGCCTGCTGGCGGGCGACGTCGAGATTCGCCAGCATCGCTCGCGCGTTCTCCGACAGCTGGGGTCCGTCCTCGCCCCTGGCGGGGTCGCGGGTGAAGAAGGGGCAGCGGCGCAGGTCAGTCTCGGTGAGGAGGAACAGGTCGCCCTCGTCCTCGACCAGGCCGCAGTCGAGCAGGGCGATGGCGGCCTTGTAGCCGAGGCCCTCGATGTCGAGCGCCCCGCGCGAGGCGACGTGGAACAGCCGCTCGCGCATCTGCGCCGGGCACGACCGGGCGTTCGGGCAGCGGATGTCCTTGTCGCCCTCCTTCTCCGGGCGCAGCGCGGTGCCGCATTCCGGGCAGTGCGTGGGCATGATGAAGGCGCGCTCGGATCCGTCGCGCGCCTCCACGACCGGGCCGAGGACCTCGGGGATCACGTCGCCCGCCTTGCGCAGGAACACCATGTCGCCGATGAGGACGGCCTTGCGCTCCACCTCGAAGGCGTTGTGCAGTGTGGCCATCGACACGGTCGATCCGGCGACGCGCACCGGCTGCATGACGGCGAACGGCGTGACGCGCCCCGTGCGCCCCACGTTGACCTGGATGTCGAGCAGCCGGGTGCGCACGACCTCCGGCGGGTACTTGTAGGCGATCGCCCACCTCGGCGCGCGGGAGGTCTCGCCCAGCTGGTCCTGCAGGTCGAGCTCGTCGACCTTGACGACGACGCCGTCGATCTCGTGCTCCACGTCATGCCGGTGCTCGCCGTAGTAGGCGATGAACTCCAGTGCCCCGGCGGCCGTCGCATGGACCTGGGCCCGGGCGCTCACCGGCAGGCCGAGGTCGGCGAGCACCTCGTAGCCCTCGCTCTGGCGCGAGAGGCTCACGCCCTCGACGGCTCCGATGCCGTGCACCGTCAGGCGCAGGGCGCGCAGCCGCGCCAGCGCCCGGCCGAGCTCGCCCTCGAGCCGGGCGACGCGCGCCTCGGCACGGTCACCGGACTTCGCCTCGGCGCGCACGGCTGCCAGCTCGGCCTCGCGACGGTCGATGCGCTGGCGCAGGCCGCCGGCCGCCGCGTTGCGCGGGTTGGCGAACGCGGGCAGGCCGTTGTCGAGCTGCTCGGCGTTGATGCTCTCGAAGTCGGCCAGCGGCAGGAAGACCTCGCCACGGACCTCGAGCAGCCGCGGCACGTCGCGGCCGGAGGCCGAGGCGAGGCGCTGCGGCACCGACGCGATGAACGCCGCGTTGTAGGTGACGTCCTCGCCGACGCGACCGTCACCCCGGGTGGCGAGCGACCTGAGCCGGCCGTCGACGTAGACGGCATCGACGGCCAGGCCGTCGATCTTCAGCTCGCACAGGAGGTCGGGGATCCGTCCGAGCGCCTTGTCGACGCGATCGAGCCACGCCTGCAGCTCGTGCTCGTCGAACGCGTTGTCGAGCGAGTACAGGCGCTGCAGGTGCTCGACCGGCTCGAACATCTCCGCCCGCTGGCCGCCCACGGTCTGGGTGGGCGACTCGCCGCTGGCCAGGTGGGGCCACTGCTGCTCGAGCGCGCCCAGCTCGGCGAACAGCAGGTCGTACTCGGCGTCCGACAGCGTGGGGCGGTCGTGCTGGTAGTACTCGGCGCGCGCGGTGTTGATCAGGTCGACGAGCTCGGTCCAGCGGGCGCGAGCCTCACCCGGGGCGGTCACGGATGAACCGTCGTCGCCTGCGCTCATCGCCTGCCCCCTCGCCCCCGGTCGTGGTCACTGTCGCTCCCATTGTCGTCCAGGTCCCTGACGATCCGGCCTGCCGCCGAGCACGCGCGCAGCGCCGATCGCACCCAGGCAGGGCTGGCTCCCGCCAGTCCGCAGGCCGGCGTCACCGCCACCTGCTCGAGCCACACCGGGTCCTCGAGCCCCAGCCGGTGCAGGAGCCCCCGCAGGGGCGCGCTGGCCCGGGCCTCGCCGATCTCGTCGGCCGACGTCGACGGCACGCACCCGGCGAGGATGCCGAGCCCGGACTCCCAGGCCCGGCCGAGTGCGTCGTCGTTGCGGTGCGGCTCGTCGCTCCACGTGAGGTCGATGCTGACGAAGCCGGCCCCCGCCGTGCGGATGAGGTCGATGGGCACGTCGCTGGCGCAGCAGTGCACGCCGGCGAGGGCACCCGAGTCGACCGCCGCCCCCAGCGCGAGTCGAAGGACGCGCTCGGCGTCCTGGGCTCCGACGGGTGCGTACGACGACAGGCCGCTGGCCGTGCCGATGCGCCCGGCCAGCACTGCCGGCAGGCTCGGCTCGTCGAGCTGGACGACCACCGCGCTCGCCCGCGGCAGGCGGCGCCGGATGTCCGCCACGTGCAGCCGGACCGCCTCCCCGAGCGCCTCGGCGATGTCCGAGACCGCCGAGGCATCGCGCAGCGCCCGCTCCCCTGTGCGCAGCTCGATCGACGCCGCGAGCGTCCACGGGCCGGCCACCTGGCACTTCACCGGACCGGCGTAGTCGACGGCCGTCTCCTCGAGGGCATCGAGGTCCTCGCCGAGGAACGACTGCGCCAGGCGCATCTGCCGTCCGCTGGCCGATGCGAACCTCCAGCCCTGCGGGGTGGTCTCGAGGGCCAGGCCCGACGCGACGCCCGCAAGCAGTCCTCCCGTGCGCCCGATGATGTCCGAGCCGGGTCCGCGATCGGGGAGCTCGGCCACGTGCACGAAGTCGGGGAGCTCGCCCGCGACGATGCGCGCTGTCTCCAGGGGCGAGGTTCCGGGGAAGGAGCCGATCGACGTCGCCACGGCCGCCGACCACGGCACCGTCATCTGGGGACCACGCTCCGGGTGCTGTCGACCGTCGCGGAGCCGACGACGCGGCTGCCGTCGTAGAGGACCATGGCCTGCCCCCGCGCCAGTCCGCGGATGGGGACCGCAAGCCGTGCCGCCACGCGCCCGTCGACGAGCGCCGCCGTGCACGGCACCGGCGCGCCATGGGCACGCACCTGGACGCTGAGCTCCCGGGGCAGGTCATCGAGCGCAGGTCCCGCCCAGATGGGACGGATCCCCTCGACGGCGTCCACGTCGAGCAGGTCGGCGGCCCCCACCGTGACGACGCGCGTCTGCACGTCGACGTCGATCACGTAGCGGGGCGATCCGTCGTCGGCGGGAGTGCGGAGGTTCAGCCCGCGGCGCTGCCCGATGGTGAAGGCGTACGAGCCGTCGTGTCCGGCCACGACGGCTCCGGAGCCCGCGTCCACGATGTCGCCGGGCTGCTCGCCCAGCGTCCTGCGCAGGAAGCCCGCTGTGTCGCCGTCGGGGATGAAGCAGATGTCGTGGCTGTCGGGCTTGCGGGCGACCAGGAGGCCGCGGCTCGCGGCCTCGGCGCGCACGTCCTCCTTCAGGTCCGCACCCAGCGGCAGCAGGGTGCGCCGCAGCTGATCCGCAGACAGCACTCCCAGCACGTACGACTGGTCCTTCGACGGGTCGACCGCCCGGTGCAGCTCCGGGCCTCCGGCGCCGTCGACGATGCGCGCGTAGTGTCCCGTGGCGATCGCGTCGAAGTCCATGGCCATGGCCCGGTCGAGGACGGCGCTGAACTTGATGCGCTCGTTGCATCGCATGCACGGATTCGGCGTGCGGCCCTGGCGGTACTCCTCCAGGAAGTCCTCGATCACCTCGTCCGCGAAGCGCTCGGACAGGTCCCAGACGTAGAAGGGGATGCCGAGCATGTCGGCCACCCGACGCGCATCGCGAGCATCGTCGAGGGTGCAGCATCCCTTGCTGCCCGCTCCGCCGGAGAGCGGCTTGCGCGACAGGGCGAGGTGGACGCCGACGACCTCATGACCTGCGTCGACCATCCGGGCTGCGGCCACGGACGAGTCGACGCCCCCGGACATCGCGGCGACGACGCGCATCTCAGCCCGCCTGCGGGGCGAGCGATCCGGCACGCCGCGCCCGGGCCACGGCCGCGGGCAGCGCCGCGATGACGGCATCGACATCAGCCTCCGTGCTCGCCTCACCGAGGCTGAAGCGCAGGGACGCGCGAGCCAGCGACTCGTCGACGCCCATGGCGAGCAGGACGTGGCTGGGCTCGGGGATCCCGGCCGTGCAGGCCGACCCGGTGGAGCAGTCGATGCCCGCGGCGTCGAGCAGCATGAGCAGCAGGTCGCCCTCGCAGCCCGGGAAGGAGAAGTGCGCGTTGCCCGGCAGCCGCTGCGATGGGAGCGTTCCGGGATCACCGTTCAGGATGGCGTCGGGGACGCCCGCGAGCACGCCCCGCACCAGGCGTTCGCGCAGCCCGACGAGGTGGGCGGCACGGGCACGCTGGCCCTCGACCGCATGCTGCACCGCCACGGCGAACCCGGCGATCGCGGGCGCATCGAGGGTCCCCGAGCGCACCTCCCGCTCCTGCCCGCCACCGTGCAGCACGGGCGTGAGCTCGGCACGGGGATCGACGATGAGGGCGCCCACCCCGAAGGGCCCGCCCACCTTGTGGCTGCTGATGGTCACCGCATCGGCGCCGACCGCCGTCAGGTCGAGCGGCAGGTGCCCCAGCGCCTGCACGGCGTCGGTGTGGAAGGGCACGCCCGCCGACCGGCACAGGTCGGCGATCTCGTGAACGGGCTGCACGGTGCCGATCTCGTTGTTGGCCCACATCACCGAGCACAGGGCCACGTCCGCCGACCGCTCGAGCTGCTCGACGAGGTCGTCGATCCTCAGTCGACCCACATGATCGATCCTCAGCCAGCGGGCATCGGCGCCCTGGTGCGAGGCGAGCCATTCGACGGGGTCCAGCACCGCGTGGTGCTCGATCGCCGACGCCAGGATGCGACTGGCCCCGGAGGACTCGCGGCGCGCCCAGAACAGGCCCTTCACCGCGAGGTTGTCGGCCTCGGTGCCGCCGGAGGTGAAGACGATCGCGCTGGGTCGCACGCCGAGCTGGGCGGCCATGGACTCCCGGGACTCCTCGACCACCCTGCGCGTGGCGCGACCCGAGGCGTGCAGCGATGACGCGTTGCCCAGATTGGCGGCCTGCGCGAACCATGCCTCGCGGGCCGCCGGAAGCATGGGCGTGGTGGCAGCATGGTCAAGGTACGCGCGACTGCCCACGATGGGCCATCGTAGTCAGGACCGCCGGCGGGGCGACCCACCAACGCCCACCCGCAGCGGCGCTCGGTGCCTCAGTGCGCGCGCTTGCCGATCTCCTCGGTGAGCTGGGGGACGACCGAGAACAGGTCGCCGACGACGCCGTAGTCGGCGAGCTCGAAGATCGGGGCCTCGGCGTCCTTGTTGACGACGATGATGGTCTTCGACGTCTGCATGCCCGCGCGGTGCTGGATCGCGCCGGAGATGCCGTTGGCGATGTAGAGCTGGGGCGAGACGGTCTTGCCGGTCTGGCCGACCTGGTACTGGTGCGGGTACCAGCCCGCGTCCGTGGCCGCGCGTGAGGCTCCGACGGCAGCGTGCAGGGAGTCGGCCAGGGCCTCGATGACGGCGAAGCCCTCGGCGCCGCCGACGCCGCGCCCCCCGGACACGACGATGGCCGCCTCCGTCAGCTCAGGGCGACCGCCCTTGGTGGCCGCGGTGTGCCCGGTGACGGTGGCCTTCGTGGCCGCCTCGGACAGCGTGACCGACACGTCGGTGCGCGCCGGAGTGGTGGCCGCGGCGACGGGCGCCGTGGAGTTCGGGCGAACCGTGAAGATCGGGGTGCCGCGGGTGACCGAGGAGTGGACGACGGTGCTGCCGCCGAACACCGACTGCGTGGCGACGAGCTCGGCGCTGACGGCGACGGCGTCGGTGATGACGCCGCTGTCGGTGCGCACCGCGAGCCGGCCGGCCACCTCCTTGCCGTCGGCCGTGGAGGCGATGAGCACCGCCACGGGCGCCTTCTCCGCGACGAGTGACGCGAGGACCTCGGCCTTCGGCGCGACAGGATGCGCGGCCAGGTCGGCCGCGTCGGCCACGTACACCGTCGCGGCACCGAACTCGCCCAGCGCAGCGGCAGCGGCGTCGTCGAAGCCCGGGCCCACCCACACCGCGCTCGGCGTGCCGAGGTCGCGGGCGAGCGTCAGCAGCTCGCCGGTGACCTTCTTGACTGCCCCGTCGACCTGCTCGACCAGAACCAGAACCTCGCCCATGACGTGCCCCTTACCTCGTAGACGTGCCAGACAGCTCAGGAATGCGGATGGCGTGCTGCTAGATGAACTTGTTGTCGGCGAGGTAGCCGGCGATCTTCGCGCCGCCATCACCCTCGTCGGTCACGATCGTGCCGGCGGCCTTCGGAGGCCGCGCGGCGAAGTCGACCACGGTGCTCCACGCAGCGGAGAGGCCCAGACGCGACGCGTCGAGACCGGCCTCGGCGGCGGTCAGCGTCTCGACGGGCTTCTTCTTCGCCGCCATGATCCCCTTGAAGGAGGGGTACCGCGGCTCATTGATCTTCTCGACCACCGACACGACCACGGGGGTCTGCGCCTCGACCGTGTCGAAGCCGGTCTCGGTGACGCGCTGGACGGTGACCGTGGAGCCGGAGACCTCGACCTTCTGCGCGAAGGTCAGCTGGGCGTAGCCCAGGCGCTCGGCCACCATCGCCGGCACGACGCTCATGCGGGCGTCCGTCGACTCCGAGCCGAACATCACGACGTCGAAGCCGCGCGCCGAGAGCACCTCCGCGAGGGCGTAGCTCGTGGCGAGCGCATCCGAGCCGGCGAAGGTGCCGTCGACGAGGTGGACCCCGGCGTCGGCGCCCATGCTGAGGGCCTTGCGCACCGTCTCCGCCGCACGATCCGGACCCATGGTCACGACCGTGACCTCGCCGCCGTGGGCCTCCGCCAGCTGCAGGGCCTCCTCGACCGCGTACTCGTCGAGCTCGTTCATGACGCCGTCGGCCGACTCGCGGTCGAGCGTGGCATCGCCTGCGCGAAGTGCCTTCTCCGCCCACGTGTCCGGAACCTGCTTCACGCACACAGCGATCTTCACGACTCATCCTCTCGGGTGGACCGGGCCGTCGGCCCCGTCACGACTCACGCCTTAGTTACTCGTCAGTAATATAGCCGAACGGACCGTGCCCCGCCCATCGGGCTCACCGGGGGGAGACCCGGAGGGCATTGCCCTCGGGACGAAGGTACAGCGCCCGCCGACGCGGCTGACCCGCAGTCCCGGCGCAGTCGGCGATCACGTCGACGTAGACGGCGCAGGTGGCGGCCGCGATGTCGCCCCAGCCGAATCGCTGCAGCACGTCGGCGCGGGCCAGATCGCCGCGGCGCCTCACCTCGCTGGGGTCGAGGAGCACCTGGGCCAGGCAGCCGGCCAGTGACTTGGGATCGCCAGGCGGGAACGTCCAGCCGGTCCGGCCGTCGTCGACGATCTCCGCCAGGCCACCCGTGCTGGCGACCACCAGGGGCGCCCCGAGGACGATGGCCTCGAGGGCCACGAAGCCGAACGGCTCGTAGAGCGAGGGAACGACGGCGACGTCCGCTGCGGCGACGATCGACCTCAGGTCGGCCTCGGACACGAAGCCGGTGAAGGTGATCGAGCCAGCCACGCCCTTCTTGCGGGCTCGCGCCTTCAGCCGGTCGCCCGCGGATCCCTCACCGATGACGACCGCCCTCGCCTCGGGGATCACCCTCTGCAGCCGTGGCAGCGCGTCGATCAGCGTCTGGACGCCCTTCTCCCACTCGAGGCGACCGGCGAAGACGACGAGCGGCGAGCCGAACCTTCGCCGCATGGCGGCGCGGCGTCCGGCCGGAACCTGCCACTGCTCCGGGTCGATGCCGTTCGGGATCACGGCGACGGAGTCAGGGCGCGGGGAGAACAGCTGCTGCGCCTCGGCTCGCATGAACTCGCTGCAGACGATGACGCGATCGGCATGGTCGACGGCCCACCACTCGGTGGAGTGGATGTCCCACGACTGGTCGGTGACGAGGGCGCCGTCCTGCCGCCCCGCCTCGGTCGCATGCAGGGTGAAGACGAACGGGATGCCCGCGGACTCCTGGACGACGACGGCGGCCTGGGCCACGAGCCAGTCATGGGCGTGCACGACGTCGGCCGTCCACTCGCGCAGGAGCACATGGGCCGCACGCATGACCGCGACGTTGAAGCCGAACACCCAGGGGATGAAGCGATCACGCCAGTCAGGGACGAAGGGGGCATCCGGCATGACCCGGATCACCCGCACCCCGTTGACGCGCTCGTCGGCAACGGCGTCGGACGCCGCCTGCGTGATGACCACGACGTCGTGGCCCTGCGCCGCCTGCGCCTCAGCCAGGGCGTGCACATGCCGCCCGAGGCCGCCATAGACGACGGGTGGGTATTCCCAGGACAGGTGCAGGACGCGCACGCGCTGAGCATAGGCGGGCCACGGCCCTGCCGGTCAGGAGCCCGGCGGGAAGGGTCAGTTGCCCGTGAACTGCGCCTTGCCAGGACCGCTCTCGATGAAGGACGTCATGCCGATGAGTCGATCGTCAGTGGCGAAGAGGGCCGCGAACTGCAGCCGCTCGATCGCCAGTCCGGTCTCGAGGTCGGTCTCGATCCCGCGATCCACGGCCTCCTTGGCCGCGCGCATCGCGAGCCCCGGTCCCCGGGCGAGGCGGGCTGCGAGCTCCTGCGCCGCCGTGTAGGTGTCGGCGGCGGGGACCACCTGGTTGACGAGGCCGATCGCCAGCGCCTCCGATGCATCGACGAATCGCCCGGTGAGGATGATCTCCTTCGCACGGGCCACGCCTACGAGGCGCGGCAGCCTCTGCGTGCCGCCGGCACCGGGGATGATGCCGAGGAGGATCTCGGGCTGGCCGAGTCGCGCGTCATCGGCCGCGATCCGCAGGTCGCAGCACATCGCGAGCTCGCAGCCGCCACCCAGCGCGTACCCGGTCACCGCCGCGATCGTCGGCTGGGGAATGCGCGCGACGGCGGTGAAGGCGTCCTGCAGCCCGACGGACGCACGCACCATGTCCTGGTACGTCATGCCGGACATCTCCTTGACGTCGGCGCCCGCCGCGAACAGCTTGGGCCCGCCGTAGAGGATCACCGCCCGGACATCGGCGCGGGCACCCAGCTCGCGCGAGGCCTCTGCGATCTCCTGCTGCATCTGGATGCACAGGGCGTTCATGGGCGGGCGGACGAGGGTGATCGTCGCCACTCCCCCGTCGACGTCGACCGAGACGAACTCCGGCATGACACGCACCCGCTCTCCGTGAGATGGCCGGCCGCGCACGCGCGCGCCAGCAGAACGACACGAGCGTACAGCCGCGGTCGCGCCGATCGGGTTCGCCTGTAGCGTGTGCGGGTGGCTGCACTGGGCGCAATGGGCTGGGATCCGCTTGGCGTGACCCCCGACGGCAACGGCGGCGCGAACGTCGCCATCTGGGCGCAGGACGCCGCGTCCGTCCACCTGTGCATCTTCGACGAGGACGGGCGCGAGACGCAGCACGAGCTCGTCGAGCGTGTCTTCAACACCTTCCACGCGCACATCCCGCACCTGCCGCCCGGCACCCGCTACGGCTTCCGCGTCGACGGCGTCTGGGATCCCGCCCACGGCCATCGCTGGAACCGCAACAAGCTGCTGCTCGATCCCTACGCGCGGGCGATCGACGGCGAGTTCCGCCTCGACCCGTCGATCTACGCCCATGTGGGCAGCGACGACCTGCGCATGAGCACCTCCGACTCGGCGCCCTACGTGCCCCGGAGCATCGTCGTCGACGACACCTTCGACTGGGGCGACGACCGCTCGCCCGGCACAGCCTGGGCCGACACCGTCATCTACGAGACCCACGTCCGCGGGATCACCCGGCTGCACCCGTCGATTCCCGAGCACCAGCGCGGCACCTACGCCGGGCTCACGCATCCGGCCGTGCTGGAGCACCTCACGACGCTCGGGGTCACGGCGATCGAGCTCCTCCCGGTGCATCACTTCGTCGACGAGGTGCACCTGCTCGAGCTGGGCCTCACCAACTACTGGGGCTACAACTCCATCGGCTACTTCGCCCCCCATGGCGCCTACTCCTCCACCGGGACCCGCGGCGGACAGGTGTCGGAGTTCAAGAGCATGGTCAAGGCGATGCATGCGGTGGGGCTCGAGGTCATCCTCGATGTCGTCTACAACCACACGGCGGAAGGCAACCAGCTCGGGCCCACGCTGTGCTTCCGCGGCATCGACAACGACGACTACTACCACCTCCAGGACGGGGGTCGCTACTACCGCGACTACACCGGTTGCGGGAACACGCTCGACGTCTCCAAGCCGCATGTCCTCCAGCTCGTCATGGACTCCCTGAGGTACTGGGTCCAGGAGATGCACGTGGACGGCTTCCGGTTCGACCTCGCGTCGGCGCTGGCCCGCTCGTTCCACGACGTGAACATGCTGGGCAACTTCATGACGACCATCCAGCAGGACCCGGTCCTGCGCCGCGTCAAGCTGATCGCGGAGCCCTGGGACGTCGGTCCCGGCGGCTACCAGGTGGGCGAGTTCCCCCCACTCTGGACGGAGTGGAACGACAAGTACCGCGACAACATCCGGGACTTCTGGCGCGGACGCACCGGCGTCGGCGAACTGGGATGGCGACTGTCAGGGTCCGCCGACCTGTATGCGAGCGAGGGGCGCCGCCCGTTCGCGTCGATCAACTTCATCACCGCCCACGACGGCTTCACGATGCGCGACCTCGTGTCGTACGACGTCAAGCACAACGAGGCCAACCTCGAGGGCAACCGCGACGGCACGGACAACAACCGGTCGGAGAACTACGGCGTCGAGGGCGAGACGAGCGACCCGTCGATCAACGAGGTGAGGCACCGACAGCTGCGCAACTTCCTCGCGACCCTGCTGCTGTCCACCGGCGTGCCCATGATCAGCGGGGGCGACGAGTTCGGCCGGACTCAGCGCGGCAACAACAACGCCTACTGCCAGGACAACGCCATCTCCTGGTACGACTGGAACTGGCAGTCCTGGCAGTCGGACCTGAAGGTGTTCGCGAGCCAGCTCGTGCACCTGCGCCGCAACCACACGGCCTTCCGCCAGCGCTACTTCTTCGACGGCCACCCGCTGCACGAGGGCGGCCCCAAGGACCTCGCGTGGATCGGCCCCACGGGCCATGAGCTCTCCGAGAGCGCCTGGCACGACGGAAGCGCACGCACGCTCGGCATGTTCCTCGCGGGCGAGCTGCACGGCACCGACGACGACGGCAATGCCCTGCGCGACCACTCCTTCCTCGTGCTGCTCCACTCGTCCGAGGAGCCGGGGATGTTCATCCTCCCGAGCCAGCCGTACGGACGGGCGTGGGTGCGCTTCATCGACACGACGACGGGGCAGGCCGTGCAGTCCGGCAGCGAGCTGCCGGGAGGCTCGGTCGTGACCCTGCAGCCCAGGAGCCTCGTCGCCTTCCGTGCCATCACCTGAGTCACCACGCCGAACGCCCCGTGGCTATCGTCGGCCCATGAGCCCACGCCTTGCCTCGGTCGCTGTCGTCGTCGCCCTCGGTGCGCTGTCGGTGGCAGTGCCTGACGCCGCCCGCGCGGCGGCACCGTCGCCGTCGGCCGAGGTGATCGCGGCCTACTCCCTGGCTGCACCGGTCGCCCAGGTCCCGTCGGGGCTCGTCGTCCGCGCCGTGCTTCCCGCCGGAGCCACGTGCCCCGACCTCGTCGCGGCCGTGCCCCGCGGCGAGGGGGTGCGTGTCCGCGTGGTGCCGATGCGCGAGCGGCCGGCACCCGCGACGACAGCGCCCGCATTCGACCCGATCACGGTCTGCTCGGCCGACATGCCGGTGGGAGCGACGGGAGCAGCCGTCGGCGGGCGTGCGGTGCCCGCGAGCATGCCGAGCCGGGTGGAGAGACTGGCCATCTTCGGCGACAGCGGATGCCGGATCGTGTCGTACGAGGTGCAGGACTGCGCGAACCCGGCGAACTGGCCGCTGTCGATCATCTCCGAGAGCATCGCCGCCGAGGAGCCCGACGCCGTGCTGTTCGCGGGCGACTTCTTCTACCGCGAGGACGGATGTCCCGCGGCCCTGCAGGCGCTGTGCGGATCGAGTCCGCCACCCGTCACCGGGGCGCCCTTCACCGACAGCGCCTACGGCTGGATCGCCGACGTCCTGCTCCCCATGACCCCCCTGCTCTCGACGGTGCCCCTCATCGTGTCGCGCGGCAACCACGAGGCCTGCTATCGCGGCGGCAACGGCTACTTCCTCCTCTTCGACCCGAGGCCGGGCACCGAGGGCACCTGCG
>Ga0075156_10000301_pt1 | contig 24809 bp, 23 predicted proteins | sample JI81AbrownDNA_FD_70966 | JGI IMG/M metagenome (GOLD analysis project Ga0075156, IMG submission 70966) | Wastewater effluent complex algal communities from Wisconsin, to seasonally profile nutrient transformation and Carbon sequestration -... | ecosystem: Engineered > WWTP > Effluent > Algae...
GCCAGAAGGGTTCCACCATCGCCTCGTTGAAGGGCGTGCTGGAAGACGCCGGTGCGATGGCGTACACCACCATCGTGCACGCACCCGCGTCCGATCCGGCCGGCTTCAAATACATCGCGCCGTACACAGGCTCGGCCATCGGCCAGCACTGGATGTACAACGGCAAGCACGTGCTGATCGTGTTCGACGACCTCACCAAGCAGGCCGAGGCCTACCGAGCCATGTCGCTGCTGCTGCGCCGCCCGCCGGGTCGCGAGGCCTACCCCGGCGACGTGTTCTACCTGCACAGCCGCCTGCTGGAGCGCTGTGCGAAGCTCTCTGACGAGCTGGGTGCCGGTTCGATGACCGGCCTTCCGGTCATCGAGACCAAGGCCAACGACGTGTCGGCCTACATTCCGACCAACGTGATCTCGATCACCGACGGCCAGATCTTCCTGCAGTCCGACCTGTTCAACGCCAACCAGCGTCCGGCCATCGACGTGGGCATCTCGGTGTCCCGGGTCGGCGGCGACGCCCAGGTCAAGGCCATGAAGCAGGTCTCGGGCACGCTCAAGATCGGCCTGGCCCAGTACCGCGACATGCAGGCCTTCGCGATGTTCGCCTCCGATCTGGACGCCACCTCGCGTCGCCAGCTCGAGCGCGGTGCGCGGCTGACCGAGTTGCTGCGGCAGCCGCAGTACAGCCCGTTCCCGGTAGAGGACCAGGTGGTCAGCGTGTGGGCCGGTACCAACGGCCACTTCGACGAGGTACCGGTCAGTGACGTGCTCCGCTTCGAGAGCGAGTTGATCGAGTACCTGCGCCGCAGCACCGACGTGCTGACCAACCTCGCCGCGACCGCCAAGTGGGACGACGACACCGCCAATGCGGTGGTGAAGGGGATTACCGCCTTCAAGCAGCAGTTCCGCACCGGCGAAGGCAAGCTGCTCGTCGAGGGCGAGCGCGGCCACAAGCCGTTGGAGGACGAGGACATCACCGTCGAGACGATCGAGAAGCAGAAGTAGGACCGGGCGATGCCAGCGAGTCTGCGCGAACTGAGGCAGCGACGAAAGTCGGTCACGGCCACCAAGAAGATCACCCGCGCCATGGAGCTGATCGCTGCGTCCCGGATCATCCGGGCGCAGAAGGCGGCGCAGGCGGGTGAGCCCTACATCACCGAGATGATCAGGGCGGTCTCGGCCGTCGCGACCTATTCGCACACCGACCATCCGCTCACCCAACAGGCCACCAAGGTGCGCCGCGTCGCGCTGCTGTTGATCACCTCCGATCGAGGTATGAACGGCGCCTACTCGTCCAACGCGATCAAGACCGCCGCGCGGTTGTCCGAGCGCCTGCGCCAGGACGGCGTCGAGGTCGTCCGCTACGCCGTCGGTCGCAAGGGCATCGCGTACATGAAGTTCCGGGGCATGGACGTGCGCCGTACCTGGGAGGGGTTCTCTGACGCCCCGAAGTACGAGCATGCTCAACAGATCGCCGACGTGCTGATCGAGGACTTCCTGACGCCCTACGAAGACGGTGGGGTGGACGCCATCTACGGCGTCTACACCCGCATGCAGTCGATGATCGAACAGACCCCGCGAGCCCGCCGGTTGCTGCCGCTCGAGGTGGTCGAAGGTGTCAACGAGCCCAAAGAGGGCGAGCTGCTGCCGTTGTTCGAGTTCGAGCCCGACCCCGAGTCGGTGCTGGACGCGTTGCTGCCGATGTATGTACGCAGCCGGGTGTGGTTCTATCTGTTGCAGTCGACGGCGTCTCAGTTGGCGGCGCAGCAGCGGGCCATGAAGTCGGCCACCGACAATGCGCAGCAACTGATCGAGCGCCTCACCCGTGAGGCCAACCAGGCCCGTCAGGCCGAGATCACCCAAGAAATCAGTGAAATCGTCGGTGGTGCAGGTGCACTCGCCGACGCAGACGCCCAGAACTAAGGGCACGAGACGAGAGTGGACCAATGACCGTGACTCTGGACAGCAACGCCACCGCCGACAGCAACCAGGAGAGTGTCGGACGGGTGGCCCGTGTCATCGGACCCGTGGTGGACGTCGAGTTCCCCGCCGATGCGATGCCCGACATCTACAACGCGTTGTTGATCGAGATCGACTCGGGTGAAGAAACCCGCACGATCTACGCCGAGGTCGCTCTGCACATCGGCGACAACATGGTGCGTGCGGTCTCGCTCAAGCCCACCGACGGCATGCGCCGCGGCGCCATCGTCCATGACACCGGCGAGCCGATCTCGGTGCCGGTCGGCGACGTGACCAAGGGCCGGGTGTGGGATGTCACCGGCCAGTGCCTCAACGAGGACTCCTCGAACTTCGAGATCACCGAACGCTGGCCGATCCACCGGGCTGCCCCGCGGTTCGACCAGCTCGAGCCGCGCACCGAGATGCTCGAGACCGGCATCAAGGTGCTCGACCTGCTGACCCCCTACGTCAAGGGCGGCAAGGTCGGCCTGTTCGGCGGCGCCGGCGTGGGCAAGACCGTGCTGATCCAAGAGATGATCTACCGCATCGCGCACACTTTCGGCGGCACCTCGGTGTTCGCCGGTGTGGGCGAGCGCACCCGCGAGGGCAACGACCTGATCCACGAGATGATCGAAGCCGGCGTCATGAAGGACACCGCGCTCGTCTTCGGCCAGATGGACGAGCCGCCGGGCACCCGGCTGCGGGTGGCGCTGTCGGCCCTGACCATGGCGGAGTACTTCCGCGATGTGCAGAACCAGGACGTGCTGCTGTTCATCGACAACATCTTCCGCTTCACCCAGGCCGGCTCCGAGGTCTCCACCCTGCTCGGCCGCATGCCGTCCGCTGTGGGCTACCAGCCCAACCTGGCCGACGAGATGGGCCAGCTGCAGGAGCGCATCACCTCGACCCGGGGTCACTCGATCACCTCGATGCAGGCCATCTACGTGCCCGCGGACGACTACACCGACCCGGCCCCGGCCACCACGTTCGCCCACCTCGACGCCACCACTGAGCTCTCCCGCGAGGTTGCCTCGCGAGGCCTCTACCCGGCCGTCGACCCGCTGACCAGCTCCAGCCGCATCCTGGATCCGCTGTTCGTCGGTGAAGAGCACTACCGCACCGCCACCCGGGTGAAGCAGATCCTGCAGCGCAACAAGGAGCTGCAGGACATCATCGCCATCCTCGGCGTGGACGAGCTGTCCGAAGAGGACAAGGTGTTGGTCGGCCGGGCCCGTCGCATCCAGCAGTTCCTCAGCCAGAACACCTACATGGCCACCAAGTTCACCAACGTGGAGGGCTCCACAGTGCCGTTGGCCGACACCATCTCGTCGTTCACGATGATCTGCGACGGCGAGGTCGACCACATCGCCGAGCAGGCGTTCTTCAACGTGGGCGGCATCGACATGGTGATGGAGAACTGGGACCGCATGCAGAAAGAAGGCTGACCAGATGGCCGAAGGCGACGTCCTGATCGTTGACGTGGTCGCCGCCGATCGGCGGGTGTGGGAGGGCAAAGCACTCTCGGTGATCCTGCGTACGGTCGATGGCGACATCGGAATCCTGCCGAACCACGAGCCGTTTCTCGGCGTTCTGGTGCCGGGTGCGGCAGAGATCCTCACCACCGACGGGAAGCGAGAGGTGGTCGCGGTCGACGGCGGGTTCATCACCGTGGCCGACAATCGGGTTTCGGTGTTCGGCCAGTACGGACGGTTGGCCCACGAGATCTCGATTCCGGAGGCCGAGAAAGAACTGATGGCCGCCGAGCAGAAGTTGAACGACGGTGACAACAGCGAAGAGACGCGGCAGCACCACGACCGTGCCACGGCTCAGCTGGCCGCTGCCAAGAAAGCCCAGAACGTCCGCTGATCCGCTTCAGGAAGTAGAACACCGTGGGCTCCGTGATCGACGCCGCCGAGGCGGTGTTGGTCACGATCGGCGCCGCGCTGCTGCTGTCGGTGGCCTGGTTGTGGCTGCGACGTCGCTGGTTGTCCCGCACCGGCGGCACCTTCGCTTGTAGCCTGCGCCGCGAACCCTCGACTCCGGGCTCCCGTTGGGTGCTCGGAGTCGCTCGTTACCGGGCCAGCGAACTGCAGTGGTTTCCGTCGTTCTCCCTGTCCCTGTGGCCGAGCCATCGTTTTCATCGCACCCAGGTTCGGGCGGGTGAGCAGCGCCTGGCCTCGCCGGCTGAGGCTGACCTGTTGTACGACGAGCAACGCATCCTCGGCCTCGAGGGACCACCCGGGGGAGTCGAGCTGGCCATGGCCGCAGGCTCGTTGACCGGTCTACTCAGCTGGCTCGAGGCGGCACCCCCTGGCATGAGCTATCGCATGTCACCGGCGTCCCCCGAGTAGAGCGCCGCGGCACCTCGGGCACCCGACTGGGTACCTGCAATCAACGGCTCGACGGCGCTGGGGTAGAGCGGCACCGTCTCGTGCCTGCCGGTCATCGAGCGCCACACCACGGGTACTGAGCTGCCGTCACTTTCGGTCAGGGTCGCGGCCACGGTCGGTGGTTGCGGGTCAAGGTAGCCCGAATGGACGAAAACGACCTCGTGACCGATGACTCCGTTGATGGTGAAGATGTTCTCGACCGTGGTCACGAAGCTGAGCCGGCGGATGGTCGCCCCCAACTCCTCGTCGATCTCGCGCCTGATCGTGTCGTGGTGCGACTCGCCGAGCTCGACCGTGCCGCCGATCAAACGGTGGTAGCCGGCAGGATTCTCGCTGGTCGGCGCGTTGAACGTGACGGCGTGCGCGGTGTGGTCGCGATTTCTGGCGATCAGCATGGCTTTCACCCGAATGACGGACCGATCGATGTGCACGTCCAAAACCTAGTGGGGCCAGTTGGCGGAGCGGGTCGCCAACGTCCACTCGACTACTCGGGATTTGTCTGGTTGACCTGCTCCGCCCGCCGGCGACGCCCGGCCGCCCTGGGCTCTGCCGGAGCTCGATCTGTGCCCGGCACCCACAGCACGTCGCCGGTCGCGACGTTGGCTGCCCTTGCCGCCAGGAACAACAGGTCCGATAGCCGGTTCAGGTATGTGACCGCCAACGGGTTCAGGCCGCCTTCGACACTCAGCCCGTGCGCTTCCGCAGCACGCCACGCCGTCCGCTCTGCGCGTCGCACGATCGTGCGGGCAACGTGCAGCTGGGCCGCCGTCTCGGTGCCTCCCGGAAGGATGAACGAGCTGAGCGGCCCGACCTGATCGGACAACTCGTCGCACCAGCCCTCCAGCCGGTCGATGCACGACTGGACGATGCGCAGCGGCTGCCAGGGTGGATCGTCGGCCAACGGCGTGGACAGGTCAGCGCCCAGGTCGAACAGCTCGTTCTGAATCAACCTCAGCCGCTGGTTGAGTTGCTCGGGCAGGTCGCCGCGGGCAGTGGCGACGCCGAGTACGGAGTTGGCCTCGTCCACCTGGCCGTAGGCCTCCACCCTCAGGTCGGTCTTGGCGGTCAGCGACATGTCCGAGAGTCGGGTCTGACCGGCATCTCCGGTGCGGGTGTAGATCTTGGTGAGTTGGACCATGTCGCCAGCCTAACCATCCCGACTCAGCGCGGGGATTCGTGCGACAGCGACGTCGGTGCGGCTCCCCACCTGTGGCACGTTCCGCCCGGGGGCTAGGCGGTGACGGGGGTCTCCAGAAACTCGAGCAGCTCGGCGGTCAGGGCCTGGGGGGCATCGGCATGGACCCAGTGGGTGGCGTCCGGGATGGTAACCAAGCGCACCCGAGGGAACAGCTGCTTCATGTAGGGGTGATGCTCGTCGCGTATGTAGGGCGAGTCGCCGCCGGCAACCCACAGGACCGGGCCCGGGTAGCTGAGCCGACCGAGATCGGGCCAGGCCGCGACGTCGTCCAGGTGCTCGCTGAGCAGGTCGAGGTTCAGCTCCCAACGCCAGCCGTTGCGGTTCTCGGGGGTGCGGACGTGCTTGAGATTCTGCAGCAGGAACAGGCGCACCGCAGCATCGTCCACCTCGTGCGCAAGCGCGACTTCGGCGTCGCCGCGGCTCTTCAGCCGGGTCAGGTCCAGGTCGTACATCGCCTTGACCAGTGGCACGTTCGTGCGCACGTGGTACGAGATGTCGGGCGCGATGTCGACGACCACCAGGCGCTGCACGAGGTGGGGGTGCTGCAGCGCGAGCAGCATCGCCACCTTGCCGCCCATGGAGTGCCCGACCAGGTTCATCTTCGGCGCGCTGCCGAGTCGCAACCGCAGTTCGGCAGCCACCTCGTCCGCCATCGACAGGTAGTCGAAGTCGTCGGTCCAGTGCGAACGGCCATGATTGGGCAGATCGAACAACACGCTGGCGTGCTCGTGGTCGGCCAGGTGGCGGGCGATGCCGGCCCAGTTCTTGCCGCGGCCGAACAGTCCGTGCAGAAAGGCCACGTCAGGACGTCCGCTGCCGATCAGTTGGGTGAACAGCGACATCAGTGCCTCCGGTTCCAGCAGGACGTGTGCCAGTGCCGTCGCTCCTCGACAGCGCTGGCCGAGCCGAGGGACGGTACCTGCGGCCAGACCACCAGATGGGGCGTGCCCTGGATGATCAAATGCTCGCAGCCGGGACAGCGATAGTCCTTGATCGCCGCCTGTCCGGGCATGGTCTGGGTCATCCAGCGCCCGTCCGATTTGTCGGACGCCGATGCGTGCGACGACAGCAGCGGCCGCGGCGTGCGCAGGTGCTTGCTGGGTCGCTTGGGCATGGCCCAGAGCCTACTGCCGGGGTCGCTGCAGCGGCGTGTTCACGTCCGCCTTACGGGCCGCGCAGCGTGCGCCGATTGGGTACGGTGGCCCGGTGCGTCTGATCGTTGCCCGCTGCCAGGTCGACTATGCCGGACGCCTGTCGGCCCACCTGCCGTTGGCCACCAGGTTGATCCTCGCCAAGGCGGACGGCTCGGTCTCCATTCACGCCGACGACCGCGCCTACAAGCCGCTGAACTGGATGAACCCGCCCTGCTCGCTGACCGTGAGCACCCCCGAGGACTCGGACTTCACCCACGTGTGGGAGTTACGCAACAAGGACTCCGACACCCTGGTGATCTCGATCGCCGAGGTGCTGCACGACTCCAGTCACGAACTGGGCGTCGATCCCGGGCTGGTCAAGGACGGCGTCGAAGCGCACCTGCAGGTGCTGCTGGCCGAGCATCCGGAGTCGTTCGGCACCGGCTGGACTCTGGTGCAGCGCGAGTACCTGACGCCGATCGGCCCGGTGGACCTGTTGTTCCGAGACGACTCGGGCGGCTACGTGGCGGTCGAGGTGAAGCGCCGCGGTGAGATCGACGGGGTTGAGCAGCTGACCCGCTACCTCACGTTGATGAACGCCGACCCGCTGATGGCGCCGGTCAGGGGTGTGTTCGCCGCCCAACTGATCAAGCCGCAGGCGAAGACTCTGGCCGGTACCCGGGGCATCACGTGCCTGAGCGTCGACTACGACGTGCTGCGGGGTCTCGACAACGCCGAGGACCGGCTGTTCTAGTGCTGCCCGGCTACCGCAGCTAGCGGCGGTTGAGCGCGGGAATCAACACCTCGCGGTACAGCAGCATCAGCGCGGCCATGGACGGGATCGCCAGCAGGGCGCCGAGCAGTCCGTACAGCACGCCGCCGCACACCGCAGCCAGGATCACCAATGGCCCGGGGACGCTGACTGAGCGCTGGAAGACCCGGGGCTGAATGTAGTAGTTGTCGATCTGCTGGTAGATCAGCAGGAAGGCCAGCGTGATCAGGCCCTGTGAGGGCGAGAAGGTGAACGCCACGATCGACACGATGATCATCGACAACGTCGAGCCGATCAGCGGGATGACGGCGCACAAGGCCACCACCACGGCCAGCGCCAACGCGTACTGCGCGAGTCCGACGATGGTGAGAAAGAGGAACGCCGCAGTGGCCGCGCAGGTGATGACGATGAAGAGCCCGGTCACGTAGCCGCCGATCCGACTGAACATCTCGTTGGCCAGGTACTGCACGCGAGCCCGCCGAGTGGCGGGCGCCAGCTCGAGCAGCGCGACCCTGAAGTTCGGCATGGCGGCCAGGATGTAGAGAGTCAGGGTGATCGTCATCATGGCGCTGAACACCAGCGTGGCCACGGCCTGACTGGCACCCCACAACCCGCCGAACAGGGTGCTCAACAGCTCACCCGAGGTGAGGAAGGCGCTGACCCGGTTGATGATGTCGTAGCGCGAGTCCAGGTCGGCGATCTGCGGATTGGACCGAAGCTCCTGAAGCAGCGAAGGCGCGTTCAACAGCAGGCGGTTGATCTGCTCGTACGCCACCGGCAGCACCGCCCAGAACGCCAGTCCGAGCACCCCCAGGGCTGCCAGCGCGACCAGCAGCACGGCGAACCCACGCCGCACCCCGCGCGACGACAGCGCCTCCACCAGCGGATTCAGCCCGAGAGCCAGATAGAGCGCCAGCATCACCAGCAGCACGACGGCCGCGATGCGGTACAGCCCGAACACCAGGCCGAATGCGGTCAAGGCACCCAGGGTGATGAAGAACCCGATGGCGAACGGGCTTCGCCTGGCCAGGCTGATCGGCGAGCGCGGGCCCGCCGTGACAGCGTCCGGATCGAGGTCGGCGGGGGTCGGCTGGGTGGGTCGGCGCATGCGATGCAGCCAGCTGCGCGGGCGACTCGGCGTCGGGGGGGCCGCCTGGGGCGGTGCCGAGTCGGACGCGGTGAGCTCCGGCCCGGCACCGCTCTCTTCAGGCTGAGCGGCGGCCATGGATCAGCGTCGCTTGGAACCGCCCGAGGCCGCAGGCTGCACCCGGGTCGCGTCGTCATCGAGCGAGTCGTCCACGGCGTCGAGTTCGAGGGTGAGGTCGTCCGCGGACTCCTTGAGTTCTTCGGCAACCGCCTCGACGCTCTCGGCCAGCGAGTGATGGTCCGCGTCGTCGGGGAACTCGGCCACGCTGTCGGTGGCCAGTGAGGACAGGCTGTTCAGCTGGGCGACGATCGCCTGCTTGCGCTGGTTCAGGCGCTCGGTCTCGCGCTTGAGCTGTTCGGCCCGGCCGGACGCCGCGAACTCGGCATCGGCGACGAGCTTGGCCGATTTGGCACGGGCTTCGGACACCTCTGCGCGGGCCTGCTCGTTGGCGGCCACGACGATCTGGTCGGCTTCGGCGAACGCCCGCTGGCGACGCTCGGCCATCAAGGCGGACGCCTCGGCCATCTTGACCCCGAAATCCTCCGACTGCAGGCGAGCCCGCTCGGCGAGTTCATGCAGTTGTGCGGTCACCGAGCTCTGGCGCTGCTGCAGGGCGTCCAGGGCCGCGGCGTGCTCCTTGGCCAGGGTCGCGCGCACGTCGGCAGCGTCCTGCTGCGCAGCCTGACGCACCCGGTCGGCCTCAAGCGAGGCCTGATCGCGCATCGCTGCCGCGCTGCGCTCGGCGTCGGTGAGCACCATGGAACGGTGGCTCTCCGCGGCCTCGCGCAAGGCTTGGGCCTCGGCCTGGGCGTTGGCGAGCTCGGCGCCGGTCTGGTAGGCGAGATCATCGCGCAACCGGGACAGGTCGTCCATGCCGCTGACGCGAGCTTTCGCCGCACCCTCGTGGGCCTCGCGGGAGAGCTGACCGGCCTCGTTGGAGGCGTCGTCGACGATGCGCTGTGCCTCCAGCTGAGCGGCCTTGACCATCTCGGCCGCCTGCGCTTCCGCTGCGCGGAGCAGGTCGCCGGTGTGGGTACCCAGCCGCGAATAGTCGGTCTCGTCGGCCTTGGTCAGCATCTGTCGCTGCAACGAGCGGACCTTGCGCTTGGCCGAGCTCAGCTGCCGCTCGATGTCGCGAATGTAGGCGTCGACAGCCTGGCGCTCATAGCCCAGCATCGAGTGGGGAAAGCTCCCTGCAGCGCTTGCGGTCTCGTCGAACAGGTCGAGGCCGACCGTCTCTTCTGGCTGGTGACTCACCCAAGGTCCTTTCTGAGGGGTGTATACCCCTTGATGCTACCTACTCGGAACCGAGGTGGACCCGGGACACTCACGCCTTGGCAGGTTCCACCAATTCGATCAGCACACCCCCGGTGTCCTTGGGGTGGCAGAAGTTGATCCGCGACCCGCGCGTGCCTCGCTTCGGCTGCTCGTAGAGCAATCGGACGCCCCGCTCACGCAGCGTCGCACTCACCGAATCCAGGTCGTGCACCCGGTAGGCGAGCTGCTGCAGGCCGGGCCCGTTGCGTGCGATGAACGTGGCGATCGCAGACGTCTGGTCCAGGGGAGCGAGAAGTTGCAGCTGGGCACTCTCGGCTGCCTGGTCACCGGTGCCGATCATGGCCTCGGCGACGCCCTGCTCGTGATTGACCTCGCGGTGCAGCAGCCGCCAACCCATCACCTCGGTGTGAAAGCGGATGGCCTCGTCCAGATCGGGAACAGCGAGACCGACATGGTCGATGCCTGCGAACAATCCGTCCATGTCGCCAGCCTCGCACAGCCTTCGAGCCGCGGTTGAGGGTTCGTGGTTCCCGGCGGCGCGTGCGGCGTGGCACGGTGCCGGGCTACCGGTTCCGGTCGCAGAATGGCATGGTGAATGTGATCGGGCCGACTATCCCGGAGGCACAACGATGAGCAAGTGGGTCAAAACCATCCTGTGGGTGCTCGTCATCGGCTTTTGCCTGTTCTACCTCTTCAGCAGGCCTGAGGACGCTGCGTCCGCCGTGAAGAGCTTCTTCGGCGCGTTCGACTCGATCGGCCGCTTCTTCGTCGCGCTCTCTCGGTGACCGGCGGTGTCCGTGCTGGCCAAGCAGTCCGCGCAGTTCAAGCTGGGCTGGTCGCGCTTCCTCGACCCGCACGTCGATGACCGGCTGATCGCCGAAGAGGGCGAATACGTTCTGGACGAGATCCGCCGGCACTGGGTGACACGCATGTGGCCGGGCTGCCAGGTGGTGCTGGGCATGATCGCGTTCGGCATCATGCCGCAACTTGGGCACGTCTGGTGGATCGCGCTGACCCTCGGCGTCGTCCTGGGCGTGCGCGGGTTCTGGCGCATGCACAGCGAGTACATGGATCGTTTCGTGGTCACCAACCTGCGGGTCTACCGGGTGAACGGCGTGCTCGACCAGCGTTTCGCGTCCATGCCCTTGTCGCGCGTGCTCGACATCGCCATGCAGCGCCCGTTCTGGGGCCAGATGTTCGGCTACGCCACCTTCGTGTTCGAGAGCGCGGCCCAGGATCAGGGCTTGCGTGTGATCCATTTCGTGGGCGCCCCGGACGCGCGGTTGCACCTGTTTCAGCGAGTGGTGATCAGCGCCGGCCTGACCGGACGGGTGCAGGCCGACGTCGCCAGCGGCGACTGAACCGAAACGGAACCGTCCCCCGATTTCGGGGGACGGTTCCGTTTCGGTTCGGGCTCAGCCCAGTGCTGCGTTGACCACTTCGCGGGCCTCGGCCTGAACCTCGGCCAGGTGCTCGGGGCCCTTGAGCGATTCGGCGTAGATCTTGTACACGTCCTCGGTGCCCGAGGGACGGGCGGCGAACCAGGCATGCTCGGTGGTCACCTTGAGTCCGCCGATGGCGGCATCGTTGCCGGGTGCCTTGGTCAGCTTGGCCAGAATCGGCTCGCCGGCCAGTTCGGTGGCGGTGACGTCCTCGGGCGAGAGCTTGCCCAGCTTCGCCTTCTGCTCGCGGTTCGCAGGTGCGTCCACCCGGGCGTACGCGCTCTCGCCGTACTTGGCCTCCATCTCGGCGTAGATCTGCGACGGGGACTTGCCCGTCACGGCACGGATCTCGGACGCCAGCAGGCACAGCAGAATGCCGTCCTTGTCGGTGGTCCAGGTGGAGCCGTCGAGGGTCAGGAACGAGGCGCCCGCGGACTCCTCGCCGCCGAAGCCGATGTCACCGGTCATCAGCCCGGGCACGAACCACTTGAAGCCCACCGGCACCTCGATCAGCGTGCGGCCCAGATCGGCTGCGACCTTGTCGATGAAGGACGAGCTGACCAGCGTCTTGCCGATGCCGGCGTCCGGCTTCCACCCGGGACGGTGCGTGTACAGGTACGAGATCGCGACGGCCAGGAAGTGATTGGGATTCATCAGCCCGTGGTCGGGGGTGACGATGCCGTGCCGGTCGGAGTCGGCGTCGTTGCCGGTGGAGATGTCGTAGTTGTCCTTGTTGGCGATCAGCGACGCCATGGCGTACGGGCTCGAGCAGTCCATCCGGATCTTGCCGTCCCAGTCGAGGGTCATGAACGGCCACGCCGGGTCGACGGTGGGGTTGATCACCTCGAGACCGATGTCCAGGTTGTCGGCGATGTACTGCCAGTACTGCACGGCGGCGCCACCCAACGGGTCGGCGCCGATCTTGAGCCCGGCGGCGCGGATCGCGTCCAGGTCGATCGCGTTCTTCAGGTCTTCGCAGTAGGCCGTGAGGTAGTCGTGGCGCTCGATGCCGTCGGCGATGTCGGCGTAGGCCCGGTCGCGCTTGATGCCCTCGGGCGCAGCCATCAACTCGTTGGCGCGGGCGGCGATCACCGAGGTGGCATCGGTGTCGGCGGGTCCGCCGTGCGGCGGGTTGTACTTGAAGCCGCCGTCGGTTGGCGGGTTGTGCGAGGGCGTGACGACGATGCCGTCGGCGCGCGGGCCCTCGTGGTCGCGGTTGTAGACGATGATCGCGCGGGACACCGCCGGGGTGGGGGTGTAGTCATCCTCGTTCTCGGCCCGCACGTCGACGCCGTTGGCGACCAGCACCTCGAGGGCGGTCTTCCATGCCGGCAGGGACAGCCCGTGCGTGTCCTTGCCGATGAACAGCGGCCCGTCGACGCCCTGATCGGCGCGATACTCGACGATCGCCTGCGTGGTGGCGGCGATGTGCAGGTCGTTGAAGGACGTCTTGAGGCTCGCGCCTCGATGGCCTGACGTGCCGAAGACCACCCGCTGATCAATGTTGCCGGGGTCTGGCACCAGGTCGTAGTAAGCGGCGATCATCGCATCGACGTCGACGAGGTCTTCGGGCAGTGCGACCTGCCCAGCGCGTTCGTGAACCATGACGACATCATGCCAACCCGGGCCGGTCGCGGCGACCCCTTCGGCGAAGTCTCCCACGCCCGCCTGCACCGTCGGCCCGGCCGGCCGTGCGCCAGCAGGCGGACGGCAGTCTCAGCGAGTGGCCGCTCTCGCCCGGCACAGCTCTGCGAAACGAGCCGCCAGCCGTTGCCCGGATGCGTCCAGTTCGTCGCGCGCCCCGGCCACCTCGGCGATCAGGGAGCGGGCCTCGTCCTCAGTGGCCGGCGGCTCGAGCTCGCACCATTCGGCGAAGATGTCCGCGTCCGCTTCCGGGTGCCATTGCACCCCCCAGACCGTCGGCGCGAACCGGGCCGCCTGCAAGGAGCCGTCGGGTGCCGTGGCGAGCACAACGGTGCCCACCGGCGCGTCCAGCACGACGTCGTTGTTGGAATGGACCCCGCGCGTGTCGGACGTGAGCGAGCCGAAGATCGGATCGTCAGCGGCCGCGGGTTGGTAGCCGACCGCCATCAGGCCCCGCAGCTTGCCCCGCGGATTGCGATCCACCCGGCCACCCAACGCCACCGCCGTGAGTTGATGACCAAGGCAGACACCGATGCTGGGCAGCTGCGCGGACGCGGCTCGGCGGATCAGCCGGCGAACCTGCGGCAACCACGGTGCGACCGCGTCGTCGTTGGCACCCATCACCCCGCCCAGCACCACGAGTCCGTCCAGTTCGGCGGGATCGGGCAATCGCGCACCCAGGTCGGGCCGGACGGTGACCAGCCTGGCGCCAGCCTCGTCCAACCAGTCCGCGAGACTCGCCGCCGGGCACTCGGCCTGGTGCTGGACGATCGCGATGAGCGGATCCGGAGGCATGCGCCAACTTTGACACAATGGCGTGCATGACCTTGCCGAAGTTCACCTCCCGCGCCATGGACCTGTCCGGTATCGCCGCCGCCGCGAAGGCGCCGCCGGTACCTCCGGGCGCCTCATTCGTCGTCGACGTCGACGAGCAGAACTTCGAGTCGGTGATGCAGCTGTCGACCCGGCATCCGATCGTGGTCGAGTTGTACTCGCCGCGGGCGAACGCGCAAGCGCTCTCGGACGACCTGATCGCGCTGGCGAACGCGGCGGCCGGCGCCTATCTGTTGGCCCGGGTGAACGTCGACGTCGCGGGTGGCATCGCGCAGGCCTTCCAGGTGCAGGCGGTGCCGTCGGTGATCGGGGTGGTCGCCGGTCAGCTGGCGCCGATGTTCCAGGGCACCCGGTCGAAGGCCGACGCCGAGGCGATGATCGCCCAGTTGCTGCAGGTGGCTGCCAGCAACGGCCTGGTTGGACGCGCCGAGCCGGTCGCCGGGGGTGCGGGGGCTTCCGATGAGGTCGATCCGCGGTTCGCGGAGGCGGACGCGGCACTGGAGCGCGGCGACTTCGCCGCCGCCGTGATCGAGTACGACAAGCTGCTGGCGCAGTTTCCCAACGACGCCGAGGCGAAGGCGGGCAGGGCCCAGGTCGCCCTCCTGGCGCGATCGTCCGGGGGCGATCCCGCGGCCGTGCTCGCCCGTGCGGCGAGCGACCCCGCCGACGTCGAGGCGCAGTTGGCCGCTGCCGACCTCGAAGTTCTCACCGGCCAGCCCGACCTGGCGTTCAAGCGCCTGATCGGGCTGATTCGAGAGACGGCGGGTGCCGAGCGCGACACCGTCAGGGTGCGGGTGCTGGAACTCTTCGAGGTCGTCGGCAACGCCGATCCCACCGTGCTCAAGGCCCGCCGCGACCTGATGAGCGCCCTGTTCTGAGCCGGCGAGGCTCAGCCGGCTCTCGTGGGTGCGTCCCGGGCCGGCCGGGGCTAGGGTCTGCGCATGACCCAGGGGGGCTGGCCGCCGCCGGACGTCCGGTGGGTTGCGCCCACATCGCAGCCGCCGCGCCGTCGGAGCCCCCTGCGCTGGGTGGTGCTGTCAGCCGCGCTGCTGGTCGGCAGCGGGGTCATCGCGCTGGCGGTGGCCGGACTGCTCACGCGGTTGCAGTGGGGCGCGCAGCCGATGCCCCGAGCGACGACGATACTGGCCACCGCGACCGCTGAGCCGGCCACACCTGCGGCCTCGACGGCCCCTGCAGCTTCGACCAGGCCCGTGCCGAGCACCACACCGCCGGTGGTGACGAGTCCCAACGCGACCCCCACACCGACACCCAAGCCCGTCACGCCGAAACCGGGTGCGTTGCCCGGGCCGCGGGGAGTCGGAGGTCCGAACGCCAAGCCGGGACCGCTGCCGCAGCCCGGTACCCTGGCGCTTGCCGGCCGGTGGCTGACAAACAACTCACTGTACGGACGCCGGATAGCCGTGCCGACCCGCTGCGGGCTGCCGCTGATCGACCCACGAAAGATCTCGGCCGCCGCCCTGGAACGGCACCTGAGCCGGGCGGCCGGTTGCCTCACGATGGTCTGGCGGCCCGCGCTCACCGCGGCCGGATTCGCGATGCCCTACCCGGTGGTGACCGTGTACAGCGGCGCCGTCAACAGCCCATGCGGGCGCCTCGACACCTACAACGCCTACTACTGCTCGGCCAACCAGCGCATCTACTTCGGACGCCTGCTGCACCGGCTGCTGCCTGACCGAGACTATTCGTACGATCTGATTCTGGCGCACGAGTACGGCCACGCCGTGCAGGGCCGCACGGGCATCTTCGCGGCCGGATTCCTCTACCGATACAACACCTCCGGCACCTCGAAACAGAACGAGTACCTGCGTCGGATGGAGCTGCAGGCGGACTGCTTCGCCGGCACGGCCCTGAATGCGCTGGCCGGTACCACCGTACTCAACGCCTCCGACCGACGCGGATTCGCGGAGGTGCTCACCGCGATCGCGGACGACACCCTGACCGGCACGATCCAGCAACACGGATCCGCGAAGGCCCGCACGCGTTGGCTGGCCGCCGGCCTGGGCAGCCCAGCGGTGAATGCCTGTCGAACCTTCAACGCGGCGTCCAAGAACGTGCGGTAGCGCGATCGCGGTGTGCCCCTGCCGTCCGCGTGCACAACGCTACTCAGAAAGCACTTCGCTACCGATGCAGCAGTAGCAAAGAGCTATCCAGGTAGCGTCGCGGAGTCCGGGCGGGCCGGCGCGGAAGTACAGGGGACGGTCTCGACAAGCTCGACCAGCCGGCGAGTGGAACGACGAGATTCAGATCGACGCATCTCGCCGCGGGAGCCCACGTTCGAGGTACTGGGTGCCGCCGCCGACGCGGCAGGCGACTGCCGCGAGCATGCGTCCGCGGGCGAAGGACGCCATCTTGTCGGCCGCCTTGTCGGGGGTCAGCCAGTGCACGGCCCGGATCTCGACCGGGTCGGGCACGATCGCGTCCACCTGCTCTGCGGTCAACTGGCCGCCGTCGAAGATCAACTCGACGGCGTCCTCCCAGCCGAGGTAGGGCGCCAGCCAGTCGATCGCGAGCACGCGGCCCACCTCGAGCTCGAGGCCCAGTTCCTCCTGGATCTCGCGGACCGCACCCTGCCACGGCGACTCGTACTGATTGACGATGCCGCCGGGCAGTTCCCAGTCGTCCTTGAAGGTGGTCTCGAGCAGGCAGACCCGATCCCACGGGTCCGTGATCAGGGCGTGCGCAATCAGGCGCTTGCGAGGCAGTACCGAGTTCATCACCCCGGTGAAACCACCGGAGCCGTACACCAGGTCACTGGCCAGCCTGGCGTACAGCACGACGTCGACGAACGCACCGTCCGGCGCCTCATGCGCCTGCCGTCGGGTGCCCTCCAGTCGGAAGCCGGCCCTTTGCAGGGCTCGGCGTCCGACCAGATCCGTCGCGGGCAGCGACACTTCGATCCGTCGCAGTCCGCGAGCGATCAGGCCGTCGTCGGACGCCAGGCTCACCGCACGATCGACGGTCTCCTGCTGCGTGCGTCCTGACCACTCCAGAACGCCGATGCCCGCCTCGCCGACCCGTAGGTGAACCTGGAACTCGGAACTGCTATCGGTCAAGCCTCGTACCGCAGGAACACGGCGCCCAACGGGGGGATCACCACGGTGGCTGCGGCGTCGAACCCCTTGAACTGCTCCTCGTACGCCTGCACTTGACCCATGTTGCCGTGGGTGTCCGAGCCGTCGTAGGTGCCGGAATCGGAGTTCAGGACTTCCTTCCACACACCCGCCGCGGGCAGACCGATCTTGTAGTTGGTCCAGGGCTCGGACGAGAAGTTGACCAGCACAGCGGTGTGTTCGCCGTCACCGTCGGAGCGCACCCAGCCGAAGGTGTTGGCACCCGAATCGTCTGCCGTGATCCAACGGAACCCCGTCGGATCGCTGTCCAGCTTCCACAGCGACGGGCTGGCGACGTACAACTCGTTGAGGTCCTTGATCAACCTCTGCAGGCCATGGTGACCCCAGAGGTCGGAGACCCACCACTCCAACGAGGTGCCCTCGTTGAACTCGGTGCGTTGGCCGAACTCGCAACCCATGAACAGCAGCTGCTTGCCCGGGAAGCCCCACATGAAGGAGTAGAACGCGCGCAGGGTGGCGAACTGGCGCCACGAGTCCTGCGGGATCTTGTTGATCATCGACCCCTTGCCGTGCACGACCTCGTCGTGGCTGATCGGCAGTACGAAGTTCTCTGAGTACTGGTAGACCATTGCGAAGGTCATCTCGTGATGGTGGTACTGGCGGTAGACCGGCTCGAGCGCCAGGTAGCGCAGCGAGTCGTTCATCCAGCCCATGTTCCACTTGAACCCGAAGCCCAGACCGCCGTGATCGACCTGCTTGGTGACGCCACCGAACGAGGTGGACTCCTCGGCGATCATGATGACGCCCGGCACGCGCTCGTACAGGTGCTTGTTCACGTAGCGCAGAAAGTCGATCGCCTCGAGGTTCTCGTTGCCGCCGAACTGATTCGGCACCCACTCGCCGTCCTTGCGGCTGTAGTCGAGGTAGAGCATGGACGCCACGGCATCGACCCGCAGGGCGTCGATGTGCATTTCGGTGACCCAGTACAGGGCGTTGCTGACCAGGAAGCTCTTCACCTCGTTACGGCCGTAGTTGAAGATGTAGGTGCCCCAGTCGACGTGCTCGCCCTGGCGCGGGTCGGCGTGCTCGTAGAGGGCGCTGCCGTCGAACCGGCCGAGCGCCCACTCGTCCTTGGGGAAGTGGCCCGGCACCCAGTCGAGGATCACGCCGATGCCCGCTTGATGCAGCCGATCGACCAGGTGGCGGAACTCGTCCGGACGGCCCAGGCGCGACATGGGAGCGAAGTAGTTGGTGACCTGGTAGCCCCAGGACGGCTCGAAGGGGTGCTCGGTCACGGGCATGAACTCCACGTGCGTGAAGCCCTGCCAGGTGACGTACTCGACCAGCTCTTCGGCCAGTTCGAGGTAGGTCTTGCCCTTGCGCCACGACCCGAGGTGCACCTCGTAGATCGACATGGGCGCCGCGTGCGGCTGGGTCTCGGAGCGCCTGGTCATCCAGTGGCCGTCTGCCCACGCGTACTGGCTGGTGTAGACGATGGAGCTGTTGGCGGGCGCCTTCTCGGCGAAGAACGCCATCGGGTCGATCTTCTCGCGCCACACCCCGTCGCCGCCGAGGATGTTGTACTTGTACAGGGCGCCATCACCGACGCCCTCGACGAAGATGGCCCACACACCGGAACCGGGAATCAGCGACATGGCGTCGCCGGTCCACCAGTTGAAGTCGGCGTTGAGCCGGACGGCCTGCGCGTTCGGTGCCCACACCGCGAATCGGGTGCCGCTGATCTCGCCCCGCTCGTCGTCGTGAATGGTCACCTGGTGCGAGCCGAGCCGGCGCCACAGCTCGGTGTCGCCGCCGCTGTGGAACCCTTCCAGGTCCCATCCGGTCAGGCCACCGGCTTGATCGTGTGCCATCAGTTCTCCTTCGGGTTGTGCGTGGGGGACAGCGCCGTCCGCCTTGCCACATCATGGACGGCACCGAGTGGGATGTGAACCCAATCGGGTCGATTGCGGGTTTCGTAAACCACCTCGTAGACCGCCTTGTCGAGCACATAGGCGTTCAGCACGGCTTCGTCGGGTGCTGCTTCCTCGCAGTACCCGTCGAGGAACGACTGCCGGGCGGCCTCACACCAGGCGATGGCCTGGGCGGAGGTGGGATCTGGGTGTGTTCCTCGGACGTAGTCGAAGGAGCGGAGCATTCCGGCGATGTCTCGCCAGACGCTGTCGGGACGCCGGCGCTCGCTCAAGGTCTTGAGCGGCTCGCCCTCGAAGTCGATGATGGTCCAGCCGTCGGCACCGCGCAGCACCTGGCCGAGATGGAAGTCGCCGTGCACGCGTTGGGTCACCAGCGTGGCCTCAGCCAGTGACTGCAGGGCCAGCTGGATCGACGACCGGACGGCGGACAGCTCGCCGACCTGGGCAGCCGCAGCTTCGAACCGTGCGGAGATCACCGCCGCCACCTCGGATCCGGGGACGGCAGCGGTGCCGAAGACGTCGGCCAGTCGCTGGTGCACGGCGCGCAGGGCGTGCCCCAGTTGGTCGGCCTCGTCGTTGATGTCGCGGCCTTCCGCACACCGTTCGCACGCCCACTGCCAACCGTCGCGAACGTTCTGCACCCGCTCGACGAACATGCCCAGATCGGCGCGACCGACCCCGGGTATGTCGGCGACCAGGGTGCCGTAGATGTCGGGGGTGACGCCCGAGCCGTTCAACGCGGTCAGCACCTCGACGTCGAGGTTGCGACCGGCCTCGACCTTGCGGAAGAGCTTGAGCATGCGATCGCTGCCGATGCAGACGGTGGTGTTGCTCTGCTCGCCGGGCCACACCCTGGTGTCGCGCGTGGGCACGATCGCGGACGAGTCGATCCATTCCATGGCCGGATGATCGGGGGCGACAAGTGCGGCCAGCAGGGCCTCCATGCACGCCACGTCGGCGGAGGCATCCACCAGCGAGACCGGGCCCACCCCGGGGTCGTCGAGCTGGGCGACCACCGTGGTGGAAGGGGCGTCGGTGTACCCGACGGGCAGCACGTAGTGCTCGCGGCGACCGTCGTCGTAACGCACCGTCGCCACCTGCGGACGCACGCCCGGAAGCCGATCCGGATCGGTCAACCAGGGCAGGTGCGTCATCGTCTCGAGACCCGCTGCGAGGCCTTTTCCACCGAACCAGCGCGCGCCTGAGATCACGGCCCACCAGGCTGCGAGCGGTTCGTCGGTCACATGACCATCCTGTCAGGAAAGTGCGTCGGACAACAGCTTTTACACCTCATGCAGGACTTTCAGGAGGTGGTCAGCACATGCAGGATGTGTGCCGGTGTCGACGGGCTCAACCGGACGAAGTTGCGCTCGCCCCAGGTGAAGACCGCGCCGGTCAACTCGTCCCGCAACTGCACCGTATTGCTGCCCGCGCGACCGAGCGCACCCAGGTCGAGCCACACGTCGGACTCGACGGTGTTATAGGGGTCGAGGCTGCAGATCACGATCACCACGTCGTCGCCGTCGCGCTTGGAGTAGACGATCACCCCGTCGTTGCCGGCGTGGTGGAAGGTCAGCTGGCGCAGCTGCTGCAGCGCCGGATGTGCCTTGCGGATCGAGTTCAGCGTGCCGAACAGCAGATTGAGGTTGGGCTGAGCGTCGTAGTCGCGGGGGCGGTACTCGAACTTCTCTGAGTTCAGGTATTCCTCGCGGCCCGCGGCCAGCGCCTCGTGCTCGAAGAGCTCGAAGCCGGAGTACACGCCCCAGGTCGGCGACGACGTGGCGGCAAGGATAGCCCTGATGGTGAACATGGTGTGGTTGCCCGACTGCAGGTGGAACGGGTTGATGTCGGGGGTGTTGACGAAGAAATTCGGACGGTAGAACGGCGACATCTCACCGGACAGTTCGCTCAGGTACTGCGTCAGTTCGTACTTGCTGGTGCGCCAGGTGAAGTAGGTGTACGACTGGTGAAAACCGACCTTGCCCAAGGCATGCATCATCTCGGGCCGGGTGAACGCCTCGGCCAAGAACAGCACGTCCGGATCGGTCTTGCGCAGCTGGGTGACGATCCAGTGCCAGAACTCGACCGTTTTGGTGTGCGGGTTGTCGATCCGGAAGATGCGGATGCCATGGCTCATCCACACCTTGAACAGGCGCAGCACCTCGTTGTAGATGCCGACCGGGTCCTTGTCGAAGTCGATCGGGTAGATGTCCTGGTACTTCTTGGGCGGGTTCTCCGCGTAGGCGATGGTGCCGTCGATGCGGGTGGTGAACCACTCCGGGTGCTCGGTCACCCACGGATGATCGGGGCTGGCCTGCAGCGCGAAGTCGAGTGCGACCTCGACGCCCAGTTCGGTGGCCCGGGCGACGAACCGGTCGAACGACTCCCAGTCGCCCAGTTCGGGATGGATCGCGTCGTGACCGCCCTCGACGTTGCCGATCGCCCATGGCGAACCGGGGTCGGACGGGCCGGGGGTGAGGGTGTTGTTGCGCCCCTTGCGGAACGCGGTGCCGATCGGGTGGATCGGCGGCAGGTAGATGACGTCGAAGCCCATCGCCGCCGCTGCCTCCAGGCGGGCGTGCGAGGAGTCGAAGGTGCCGGACGTCCAGGTGTCGGTGGTCTCGTCGTACGTCGCGCCCTGGGAACGCGGGAAGAACTCGTACCACGAGCTGAACAGGGCGCGCTTGCGGTCGACGTAGAGCGGGAAGTCGGCGGTCGGCGAGACCAGTTCGCGCGGGCCGTAGGCCTTCATCGCGGCGGCCAGTCCGGCGCCGTTCGCCACCTCGAGCAGGTCGGACGCCTTGCGCTGCGGGATCAGCAGTTGCGCGGTGGCCCGTAGGATGGAGGCCTCGACCGGTTCGCCGGCAGCATCGGCGTTCGCGGCGGTGCGCTCGAACAGGTCGCGGCCCTCGAGGCAGACCAGCTCGAGGTCGATGCCTGCCGCCAGCTTGGCCTCGGCGTTGTGGTGCCAGGTGCCCCAGGGATCGGACCAGCCCTCGACCCGGAAGGTCCACGAGCCCTCGGAGTCGGGGCGCACCCAGGCTTCCCACTCGTCGAGGCCCGCGATGGCGCCGGGGGTCATGTCGGTACGGCTCTCGACACCCTCGGGACTGGTCAGGATCACCGAGGCGTTCACTGCGTCGTGTCCCTCACGGAACACCTTGGCTCTGATCGGAATCAGCTCGCCGACCACGGCCTTCGCCGGATAGGCGCCGCCCTCGATCACCGGCCAGACCTTCGCCACCGGGATTCGTCCGAATCCGAAGGGGCCGGTCATGCTGGGGGTCAGGTCGACCTGCAGGGGGGCTTCGATGCCCGCGTTCGTGGGTTCGCTCACGCGATCAACCTAGCGGCTCGCACGCCACAGGTGGAGGCCCTGGTAGCCAGTGCGGGACACCTGTTCCGGCCGGGAGCGTTCCCACGTTGGCCTGAGTGGGTTCGGCGACCTCAAACCACCGGATCGGTCGGATCCTCGGCCGCCGGGGCTGCGTCGGCGGAGTCGCGCGTGTCGTCGGCCACAGCCGGTTCCTCGGGACTAAGCGGTGAGGCGGCCACTTGGGGCAGGTGGCAGAACACCTCGCCGCGAAGCAGCACCACCGTCTTCGCCGGCACCGTGATGCTTGAGCCGGCCAGGATCGCCTTGTGCGGCAGCTCGGCGTCGAGGCCGGTGTGTGCCTCGATCGTCCACCGGCCGGCCCAGGGCTGCCCGGGCAACGTGAGCACCACCGGCTCGTAGCCGCCGTGCACGAAGATCAAAAAGGCCTCCGCGGTGTCGGAGACGTACTGGCCCAGCGTGCGGCGCCCGGAGTCGTGCCAGTGCTCGATCGCCATCTCGGTGCCGTGCTCGGTGAACCAGGCCACCTCGGAGCGACCCAGCCCGCGGCCCTCGTCGTCCACCACCTCGGTATGCGAGCGGAAATCTGGATTGCGCAGCACGGTGTGCTCGGCCCGGAGCTTGAGCAACTTGCGGGTCAAGGTCGCCTGATCGACCCACTCGTCCCGGGTGTGCCAGTCGACCCACGAGGTGGGGGAGTCCTGACAGTAGGCGTTGTTGTTGCCGAGCTGAGTGCGCCCCATCTCGTCACCCGCGGTGATCATCGGCACGCCACCGGCGAGCAGCAGTGTCGCCATCATGTTGCGGGCGGTGCGCTGCCGGGCCGCGTTGACACCTTCGTCGTCGGTCTCGCCCTCGTACCCGTGGTTCCATGAGCGGTTGTCGTCGGTGCCGTCGCGGTTGCGCTCGGAGTTGGCATCGTTGTGCTTGAGGTCGTAGGTGACGACGTCGCGCAGGGTGAAGCCGTCGTGCGCGGTAACGAAGTTGATCGAACTGATCGCCTGGCGTCCGCCGTGATCGAAAGTGTCGGACGAGCCCGACAACCTGGTTGCCAACTCCTGGACGCCGTTGGTCGCACCCCGCCAGAAATCGCGTGTGTAGCCGCGGAAGTGGTCGTTCCACTCCGACCAGCCCTTGCCCCAGCGTCCGACCTGGTAGCCGTAGGGCCCCAGATCCCAGGGCTCCGACAGCATCACCTTGCCGGCCAGCAGCGGGTCGGCGGCGATCAGCTGCTTGAAGGCGTGGTGCTGGTCGACGTGGTGGGCGCCGTCCCGGATCAGCGTCGTGCACAGGTCGAACCTGAAACCGTCCACGCCCATGTCGTTCGCCCAGTAACGCAGTGAGTCGAGCACCAGCTGAAGGACCCGTGGGTTCGAGGTGTCGACGGCGTTGCCGCAGCCGGTGACGTCGTAGTCGTTGCGGTTGTCGCTGGTCAGCCGGTAATAGCCGCCGTGGTCGATGCCACGAAAGCTGAGAGTGGGGCCTTCGTGACCGCCTTCACCGGTGTGGTTGTAGACCACGTCCAGGATCACCGCGATGCCCGCGGCGTGCAGCTTGCCCACCATGGCCTTGAACTCGGTGACCTGACCGCCCAGGGTGCCGGCCGTCGCACTGGCGTACGGGGCGTGCGGGGCGAAGAATCCGAGCGTGTTGTAGCCCCAGTAGTTGACCAGTCCGCGCCCGACGATGAACGGCTCGGAGACGAAGTGGTGCAACGGCAGGAACTCGACCGCATTGATGCCGGTGTCGCGCAGGTGCTTGATCACTGCATCGTCGGCGAAACCGCCGTAGGTGCCGCGCAAGCCCTCGGGCACCTCGGGGTGCCGTTGGGTGTAGCCCTTCAGGTGCGTTTCGTAGATCACCATCTGGTCCAAGGGCAGCGGTGTCGCCAACGGCGTGGGTGGCGGGGTCGGTGCGACCACGACGCTGAGCGGCACCGCGCCGAAGCTGTCGGTGGAGTCCAGATCGAAGTTGGACTCGCTGGTGTGGTCACTGATCGGGCCGCGGTAGTCGACGAACCCGGTGATCGCCCGCGCGTACGGGTCGAGCAGCAGCTTGGCGGGGTTGAAGCGTCGACCGTCCTCGGGGTTCCAGTCACCGTGCACCCGGTAGCCGTAGCGCTGGCCGGCGCCCACGCCGCTCACGAAGCCGCTCCAGATTCCCTCGTCGGCATTGAGGGTCAGGTCGTAGTTGGTCTGCTCGTTGTCGTCGTCCACGATGGCGAGTTCGACGCGCTCGGCTCGAGGGGCCCATAGGGCGAACTCCGTGCCGCCGTCGCGGGGGTGTGCGCCGAGTGGAACGGTGGTGGCCGGTGCGGTCAGCACGGGCTCGGACATAGGCTGCCTTCGATCGGTTGGACGTGTGCGCCGGCAGCAGGACGAGACGTCCACTGACGGAGCACCGGACATATAGTGCCCCAACTGCATGACGACGCGAGCATTTCGTCAGTGGTGGAGTCCGTCAGGTGGGCCGGCCGGCCGGTTGGACAAGCCGGTGGTACAAGGTGAACCCACACAGTGACAGGAGAGGCGATGTCCGAGCGGGTCTACCTCGACCACGCCGCAGGAGCCCCCTTGCTGGACGTCGCCCGGGACGCCATGGACGAGGTCTGGCGGCTGCCGGGAAACCCGTCCTCGTTGCACACCGCGGGGCGCACCGC
>Ga0075156_10000303_pt1 | contig 24793 bp, 16 predicted proteins | sample JI81AbrownDNA_FD_70966 | JGI IMG/M metagenome (GOLD analysis project Ga0075156, IMG submission 70966) | Wastewater effluent complex algal communities from Wisconsin, to seasonally profile nutrient transformation and Carbon sequestration -... | ecosystem: Engineered > WWTP > Effluent > Algae...
AGACTCATCCAAGTACACCACTCACTCCGAACATAAAATGGGCAAAACTACAAAGGACGACAAACCGAGAGCTACTGATCCGCTCGTCAATAAAAAGGCCCGTTTCAATTTTGAACTTTTTGATACGTTTGAGGCTGGAGTCGTCCTGACAGGATCCGAGGTAAAGTCCCTGCGGGACAAAAAAGGAAACCTGACGGATTGTTTCGCAAAAATTCGAAATGGCGAGGTGTTTTTGGAAAACTTTCAGATCCCACCGTACAAGGACGGTGGTTATGCGAATCACCCGGAAATACGCCCAAGAAAGTTATTATTAAACTCGAAAGAAATCGTTAAAATTGATCGCGCCATGCGAGAGAAGGGACTCGTTTTGATCGCAACGAAGTCTTATTTTAAAAACAATCGTTTGGTGAAGATTGAAATTGCACTAGCAAAACCGAAAAAATTATATGACAAGCGCGAAGATATGCAAAAAAAAGAAGCAAAAATTGAAATCGAACGCGCAGTTAAGGAAAGATTAAAAAGATGAAAGGTCTCCCGATCGTTACCATTGTCGGAAGACAAAATGTGGGAAAATCCACTTTATTCAATGCACTTCTTCGTGCTCAAAGTGCCATCACTGAAAACACTCCGGGTGTCACAAGAGACGTATTGCAGAAGTTAGTTGAGAGAGCGGAATTTAAATCTCCCTTCTATTTATGTGATACTCCCGGACTCGATATTGAAAATTTAGATGAAATCAATACAGAAATTATAGATATCTCCTTTGAACATTTACGTAGGTCGGATTTGATCATTCATGTAATGGATCATAAAGACTTGCGTCCCTATGATCATAAATTAGTGTCCCTGTTTAAAAAGGATGATATATTAAAAGAGATACCCGTCCTTTCTGTTGTAAACAAAGTCGATACAGATATAGACGAGTATGACTTAGAACCATTTTATCAATTAGGACTGAATGAAATTGTTCCGATCGCTGCTGTTGGCCGCCGTAATTTTTCACTGTTATTCGATAAAATCAATTTTTTACTTCCTAATTCTAATAAAACACCGGAAAGCCCCTATTGTCGCATCGCCATCATTGGAAAGCCAAACTCTGGTAAGTCGAGTCTTTTGAACACTTTTCTTGGATTCAAACGAGCGGTCGTGAGTGAGGTTCCCGGAACCACGAGAGATTCGGTTCATAGCCAATTTATGTTTCAGGAAAAAAAGATCGAAATCATAGACACTGCCGGAATCAGACGGAAATCAAAGAGTGGAGAGAGTCTAGAATTCTATTCTTACAAACGAACCCTCTTTGCGCTCAGTGAAGCGGATGTTGTGATATTACTTCTCGATGCCACGAAAGGTCTCGGAGAATTTGATAAAAAAATCTTTGGTGAAATTCAGGAGATGGGAAAACCCATGATTCTGGCTGTAAACAAATGGGATGTTATACCAGAAAAGGAATCCAATTCCTGGAAAGCATACAAAGAAAAACTAGAATCGCGGCTTCCCATTTTAAAGGAAAGACCCATTACCTCCTTGTCTGCGACAGAAAAATTACGAACGCATAAGTTGTTGGAACTTACGATCGAACTCTATGAAAAGTCTCAGAAGAAACTTACGACACGGGCGCTCAATGACTGGCTCACTCATTGGAGAGGTAAAAATAAGGTCCAAAAGGCATCTGGTAGACCGCCAAAGGTTTTTTATGCCACCCAGGTTTCTCAAGTTCCATTTAAATTGCTTTTTTTTGTAAATGATTCTAAACTCTTTCCGTCGAATATCTTAGCGTTCTTCCGAAAGAGTATAGTAAGTGAGTTTGGACTTGAGGGTTTGAGCCTTGAGATCGAACTTCGGAATCGAAACGAATCTAAGGAGGGTCGAGATGATGCTTCTCCCCGCAATCCTAATTAGTTACCTGATCGGCGGGATTCCGTTTGGATTTCTCCTCGCCAAGAATGTAAAAGGAATCGATCTCCGAGAGCATGGTAGTAAAAATATCGGTGCGACTAATGTTGGTCGAGTGATTGGATGGAAGTATGGCGCAGTCGTCCTATTTCTTGATGCTCTAAAAGGAGCGCTTCCCGTTTTTGCGTCTACATTTTTTGATTCTGGTCTTGCTCAGAGCACGACTCAAATTCTCCTTGGAAGCATGGCCATCCTTGGACATACCTACACTCCGTTCCTATCGTTTAAAGGTGGAAAAGGTGTCGCCACAGCGCTTGGTGTTTATATGACACTCGTCCCTTTTGTCACTCTCTGCGCTGTAGTTATCTTTTTTATCGTGTACAAATTGAGCGGTTTTGTATCGCTCGGTTCGATCCTTGCGACACTTTCGATGCCGCTTTGGTATTTAGGAATCGTGAAATACTTGCCCGGTTCCGAATATTCTCCAGTTATTTTTTTTGTGCTCGTTGCTACTTTTTTTCTCATTACTTTTAGTCATCGCGACAACATCAAACGCATGTTACAGGGAAGGGAATTGAAGGCTGTTCCAGATGCAAACTGAACGAGACTCTTCTCTCAGCCATAAAGAGAAATTGTTCTTAATTAATTCCTTTGCGGAGGAACACCCAGAAGCCGAGATCCAAGATTTTTATAAATGGCTCTACTTTGGGGAGTTCGGAATCGAAGAATTTAACACTCTTATCTCTGGCAAAAAACAAATTCCCGAATTGCACGTGTTACTCGCTGAAATAAAAAAAGAAGCCACAGTCGATCACTCACTGAGTAAACTATGGGAACCGTTAGGTGTTTCGGCTCGTTTTGTTAAAGTGTTTGTAACTCCTTATTATTTAAAAGACTGTCCGATCAAAAGACTCGTCAATTTAATTGAACGATCTCCTGCTTTTCGAGGTGCACGGATGACTTTTAAGTTGGATTGGAATATGTTAAAAGATGTGATTACCGAAGTAAGACCAGATTTTACTCGGAGAGATTTTCTCAACTTTGAAGAAAAAATCAATTTCCATCAATTGCCGGAGCTAAGTTTCAGTGATGCATTTTTGGCTGCGAACCCGTATCATTACCGAGTCATATCCCAAAAGTTATTTTTTGATTATTTCCCAGAATACATTGAAAATACAATATTTCATCCCTTTACAGAAAACCACTCATTGATTGGATAAATACTACGTTTTAAGTAATGGATTTCTTTTTTTAGCGATTGGATCAGGATACTATTTTTTCGACTTACTGTTAGATCCTTATGACGCAATAAATAAATTTCCGTTTTCCTAACCATTCGCCTTAGATAAGTTTGATTCTTTAACCAAAGCCAGAGCGGTGAATCTTGGAGGTTTATGGTATCCAAGTTTTCTTTTTCCCATTCTTTCATACCAACTTCAACGAATTTAAGATCGTTCTGAACCTCACTGTATAACTCTTTCGACTTTTTGATTCGATCATTCTCCTTTGGTTTTTTACCTTGGATGGTTTTCCAGGCTTCGAATTGACGCCAAGGAAAATTGTGATCTGGTTTTTTGAGTAAAGATTCAATCCCTAGGAAAGGAGAAAGATTTTCGAAGCCTTCGATCAGTGCACCATCTTCATTCAAATTCACAAGACGCATCGAAACAGTCCTTGCCGATTCCTCAAACCAGTGCCGATACAGTTCAAGAACATAGTCGGTGAGCACAGTTTTGCCATTGCAAGATGGCACCTCTTTGGTTTCTCTTTTTCGAATGATGACTTCATTGATGCGCTCTAAACTTTGTTTGCGATTCACTAAGGTTAGCCATTTTTCGTTATGATGAGTGCCTGTAGAATGGATTTCGCGGCCAGAGTAAGCTAGATCCTGGCCAATAAAATAGATTTCTTCAAAACCCATATATCGTAACATATCAAAGGCAGTAGTTGCGACACTGCCGCCCGATTGTATGTCTCCCACATTCTCAAATACAAATTCGGATAACTCACCTCCTGCGGTGACTTCTCTCACTAAATTTCCTTCGGCATCTACTTGGAATTTGGCGGTAACGGAATGGATGACAGATTGAAACATGGATTCTCGAAGAAGTGTAGGAGAGCTGACGAGATCAGCAAAAAGTGGGATCTGTTCCAAATTTTCACCCATAAAGTGAAAAAAGGAATTCGTCTGGGCATCGAGTGTGACAACTCCATCGGGAATGATTCCAGCTTTTAGAAGAACTTTGAGGGAGGTGTCACAAGACAGGACAAATACTTTGTCTCGAATTTTATGGATTATTTCTATATTCTTACGTAAGCTTGGTCCTGCAGATACGAGAAGAGCAGAATGACCAACTAACTTATCTTTGATGTCAGAAATTTGGAATCGGTAAGGCGGTGTTTTTGATACTTGCAAGAGATTCCAAATGGAGTTTTTCACCCATAATCTTTCAAACTCAAACTTCGTGAGGAGGTCACTCATCTTGGCAGAAAATACGGATTGAATTCTTGATTCGACTTCTGCAAAAAAAGTTGTTCGGGAGAGATCACTGGCATTTTTAATGATTTTTAGACCGCTCACTCGGTCAATGGGAAGGGCTTCTAGGTAATTGAAACACATTCCTAAAAAGGTTTCACCTGCAAAAATGTGACGACCAGGAACGTTTAAAACCTTGATTAAAACCTTTTCCCATAAAACGGAAATGATTGCAGGATCATCTCCTAACATAACAAAAATTTGACCTGGTGCAAGAAGGGAATTGATTCGAGTGAGAAGTTGTGGATTGCCAAGGCCTAAAAGTATTACAACATCCGTATCTTTGATGTTATGCGATTCTAAAAGTCTTTCGGCTTGTTTGTCGGGTGCCATTTTGGAAGCAAGGGCCTCTCCGTTATATGAGACATAATACTCCTCACTTCCGCGCGCCGGAATTATGTCCCATAAATTCGACGTCTCCCATAGTTTGAAATAATTTCGCAAGTATGGTTTTCGTTCAAAAATTTTACTGGAAATGGTATCGTTATTTTGGGACATAATACTATCTAAAGTTTATTCTTATGTCTCCCAAGGTTGTCAACTGGGAAACATGGGAAAAGAACAAGTCAAACTATGCACCTAAAAAGCTTAAATATTGTTGGATTCAAGACCTTCGCAGACGAAACAGAAATTGCCTTTGACCCAGGTTTTACAGCCGTAGTAGGTCCCAATGGCTGCGGAAAATCGAATATTGTCGATTCCGTAAAATGGGTTTTCGGGGAAAAAAGTGCCAAGGGCTTACGTGGTGAGAAAATGGATGATGTCATTTTTCACGGAACGGAGAGTAGGCGAGCTGCTGGTTTCTCGGAAGTATCAATCCTCTTCGATAATGAAGATCATTACTTTAACATCGATTATCCTTCTGTGAAAATTACACGAAGACTCTATCCTGATGGTGAAAATGAATACTATTTAAATGACATTCGCTCGGCTCGGAAAGACGTCGAGAAAACTCTTCTGGATACTGGGATAGGAAAATCTAGTTATTCCATTTTAGAGCAAGGTAGAGTCGATCAGATATTAAATTCAAAACCGGAAGATAGACGTGCCATTTTTGAGGAAGCAGCAGGAGTTTCCCGATTCAAATTAGATCGCAAAGAAGCGATGAAAAAACTTGAAGACACAAAACAAAACCTTCTTCGAATTCAGGATATCATGAGTTCCATGATGAAGGAAATGGAGTTAAAGGAAAAACAATCCGAAAAAGCAGAGTCTTATTTTAAACTCAAACAGGACCTTGACGAGTCCGATAAAAACCTCCGTTATCTGAAGTTGACTGATTTCAAAAAAAGAATGAAAAAGTCTGATGAGGACTTACAAGAAATTAGGGATAAAAATAAAAACCTATTATCCTTAATACAGGTAGAAACTGGTCAAATTTCGGAAAAAGAAAAAGAGAAAGAATCCAAAGAAAAAGAAATTGCTGATATTGATAAAAAGTTATTTGATCATCTAAGCCGTACCCAAATACAAAAAGAAAAAATATCAAAAAACAAAACTTTTATAGCAGAATACGATGTCCGTTTAAGCGAAATTACTGCTCTATTAGATGAAGAGAGTGATTCCACGAGTAAGTTGGAATTGGAACGAAAAAACATCGAGTCTGAAGTAGAACATGAAAAAGAAATACAAGTCCAACTCGCGACAGAAATTCAAAAACTCATTGAGTTAAAACATTACATTGAATCTCAAATTAAAAATGAAGAAGAGCTGATTCTTCAAAAAGAGACTCGTATCATCGAAAACGAGAAAAGACACATTTCACTTAGAGAGAACCAAAAACAAATCATTCAAGAACTCATTCAGGAATTAGAAAACAAAAAGAAAGAGTCTCAAGGTTCAGAACAAAAAAGAAAAGAGGATAAATCTTTTCTCCTGACGAAATTAGATTCCTATCAAAACAATCTAGAATCGTCTCTCCAAATGCTCCAAGCAGGGCAATGGACTGAAGTTAGCGAAGAGCTCTCTAAGTTTGATTTTGTTTTGTATCGAAGTGAGCTTGTTGGCTTCTTAGAGAGAGAGGATAGTTTTCGGGATTTGCTTTTTGACAAAGATGGTGTTTTGTCTAAGAAGGAGATTGTAGACCAAGAAATCGAAGACCTTCTTTTAGAAAACGAGAATCTAACACGAAATATTCGGGAATGCCAAGCCTCTATTGTCATCTTTAGAGGAAGTCTGGATGAAACCAAAACTTCGATTGTTGATTTTGAAAAGAAGATGCTGGAAATTCAAGGTCGTATTGAAAATTACATTCGTCAAAATAAAGATTTGGATCTACGTTTGATCGAGATTCAAAAGCGAATTTCTCATACAAAAGAACAAGAGACAGGAATACGAGAAAAAAGAGAACATTTAGAGAAAGAAGTACAGACATTAGAAAAAGAAATTGAAGAGTCTTACCAGGAATTTTTAGCCATGAGTAAGATGTTGGAATCCGAGAAGGAGGCTCTGCAAGGATTGCTTGATATTATCCAAGATCTAAAAGCCAATATTTCAAAAAATCAAGATGTCTTTCAAACTCTTCTCCCACTTCTTTCTGAAAAAGAGCGTCTTTCGTCAGGATTAAAAGTTCAAATTGATTCGTTAATAGAAGAATTGTACAATGATTATTCGATCACGGATACGGAACTAGAAGTAGAGAAAAGAGATCTGGTTTTAGAGCAAAAGGCAGAAGAAAGAAAGCTCCGCTCCTCTAAATCTGAGATTCAATTGCTCGGCTCCATCAACCCACTCGCCATCGAAGAATATCGGAACATAAAGGAAATATTTGAGCACAACCAGAAACAAAAGGCTGATATTGAAAGTTCCAAAAGGGACATCGAAGAAGTTTTAAAAAGAATCAACGATGAGTCAGAAAAATTATTCCAAGAAACGTTTGAAAAGATCAAAGCGAATTTCCAGGAAACTTTTTCTACTTTATTCAATGGGGGGCGTGCAACTTTAGAATTAACGGAAAAGGAAGATTCACTGAATTCCGGCGTAGAGATTATGGCAGAGCCCCCAGGGAAACATGTTCAAAATTTAAGACTGCTCTCTGGAGGGGAAAAATCTTTGACCGCCATAGCCTTGTTATTCGCCATTTATATGGTGAAACCAAGCCCGTTCTGTTTTTTGGATGAGATTGATGCCGCACTCGATGAAGCGAACAAACTTCGATTCTGTCAGATTCTAGACAGGTTCAAAGACAAAACCCAATTCATCGTCGTTTCCCATGCGCAGTCGACGATCTCTCGAGCCAATGCGATATTCGGGGTCACCAACGAGGAACCGGGGATTTCTAAAATCGTATCACTCCGGCTCGATGAAGCAAAGGCATTTACAAAACACCTTCCAAAAACAGGAACGGAGTGATATTTTAACGAGGGGAAATGTTCGCTACTTAGCTTGCATTTCCTTGATGATACAAGAGCTGAACGCCTTGCAGTTTTCGCCTTGGCTGAGGCAGCCAGCGATTTTGTTGTAGTATTTCGCTTTGTTGCAATTGAAATCGCAGCCTTTCCTGAGCATGTTTTTCTGCTCTTCTGTGGCATTCGGATTCACTGATAAAGTGCATGTATAGTATCTGTCACATGCTTCTTTGCATTTAGGAAAGTCTGCTGCGGAGATCCCGCTGGAAAGAACTAGGAGCAGTGCTCCTGAAAACACCAAAAATGTTTTTTTCATAATTTGTTCCTCTCGATCTTGGTAGCGAAGACGGGAGTCGAACCCGTGACCTCAGGGTTATGAATCCTGTGCTCTAACCATCTGAGCTACCTCGCCCTACCCATTAGATCGTTTGGTAAGGCCAAATCTTTAGCCTTACGGACATTTTTTCTGGCTCGGGTCGGTGGTAAAGGAAAAATCAGCGGGATAGAGTCAGGTTTTGCGAATGAGGGAGGACAAAAAAAACCCCCGCTTTCGGCAGGGGTTTTTTCCTTAACAGGAATAAGTGGTAAGAAATTCGTATGGGTGAGGACGACCTTCCCATGGCCAAATTTCAGTTTCAAACTTATAGTGTTGGTAAGTCTGAATGAAAGTTTCAGTCATAACATTTCCTTGTTTGAAAACCTCTTTTTGAACTAACATTTCTTCTACTGCTTCTCGAAGTGTGTGTGGCATCTGACGAATTCCCTTTTCACGGATTTCATCTAGAGAAAGTTCGAAAAGGTCTTCATCACGAGAAGGACCTGGATCGATTTTTTCTTTTATACCAGACAGTCCTGCCATTAACATCGCTGTAAAAGCGAGGTAAGGATTCGCAGTTGAATCAGGAAAACGGAATTCCACACGAATTGCTTTTTCCCCGCTAACAAAAGGAATACGGCAAGATGCAGATCTGTTTTGTGCAGAATAAGCAAGGATAGAAGGTGCTTCAAATCCTGGTATGAGTCTTTTGTAAGAGTTCGTAGATGCATTCGTAAATGCAGCACAAGCTCTAGCGTATTTCAATACTCCACCAATGTAATTTAATGCGAGGTCAGACAAACCTTGGTATTTTCCACCTGCGAATAAGTTTTTTCCATCTTTCCATAAAGACTGGTGAACGTGCATACCGTTACCGTTATCTCCGAAAAGAGGTTTTGGCATAAACGTTGCAGTTTTCCCATGTTTATGAGAGATCATCTTAACGATGTACTTTAACTTTTGTACGTTGTCAGCTGCTTCAATCAACGTACCGAATTTAACACCGATTTCACCTTGTGCTTGCGCGACTTCATGGTGAACAACAAATGTTTCCATACCAATGGATTCCAGGGTTTTTACAAACTCGGCGCGCAAGTCAACTTGTGAGTCAACAGGAGCTACTGGGAAGTACCCGCCTTTTGTTCCTGGTCTGTGACCAGAGTTAAAGTTGATTTTTCCTGTGTTTGCATTTCCAGGAATCTCAGTGTGCGTATTCCAGATTCCTTCAGATGAATCCAATTCATAGTACTGGCAGTTGATTTCATCTCTTACTTTTAAACTATCGAAAACGAAAAATTCATTTTCTGGACCGAAATAGGCAGTGTCTGCAATTCCAGTAGTTTTCATGTATTCAAGAGCTTTTTTCGCTATCGAACGTGGACATTTTTCATAGCTTTCTTTTTTGTAAATGTCCCATACGTCACAGAACATAACTAGTGTTTTGTCTGCGGTGAATGGATCCAGAAATGACGATCCGATATCGGGATGAAGTTGCATATCGGATGCATTGATTGGCTGCCAACGGGCGATGGAAGATCCGTCAAATGGGATCCCTTTAAAAGTGTCTTCGTTTACAGAATTCACATAATAAGAAACATGATGCCATATTCCTTTGATATCCGTAAAACGGAAATCGAAGAATATTACTCCATTTTTCTTGGCGTACTCAACCACTTCCTTTCCGGAAGTAAATTTAGGGGTTGCGAACTGCATTTTTTTCTCCTTCGTTCAGAGGTTCGTTTCTGATTCTAATCTGGTTGCATGTAAGATTGCAAGATTTATACCATTTTACGCTTCCCTTATTTTAAGGGATTCGTGAATTTTCTAAGCAAATTGCTTGGTGATGTTTAGGTAAAAACCAATCATAATGCATAAAAAAGAGACAATCTGTTGAAGATTTGAATAAAATGTATTCTCTATTACTCAACCACTTTTTTGAATTTGGGTCAGTATTTCCTTTGTGATTGGCTTCGAGATGAAGTCTTTCACAAAAGGGTATCTTTCGGATCGCAACTTGTCAGAGGGATCTACAGATGAGGAGAGAATATAAACTAAGGTTTTTGGAAATTTAGAGTAGAAGCGCGAATGGAATTGATCCAGAAATCCCCAACCATCGAGAATCGGCATATTCAGATCTAGGAAGATTAGGTCGGGAGCAGGAGATTCGGAGGTCTTAACCAAGTCATCATAATAATCGATCGCATCCTGACCGTTAGTTTTTGTAATTGTTTTTTCGCAGAAATGATTATGTTTTAATATAATCTGTTGGATGCTAAGAGAAGTCGGGTCATCGTCTACACAGAGAATACTTATCATATCTTATCTTTTTATAACGATATTAAATTTCGTTCCAACGTCAACTTGACTTTCCACTGAAATGGTTCCACCAAGGGATAATACCTGAGTTTTTACTAAATAAAGTCCCAAACCTTTGCTTTCCGGGATATCGTGAAACCTTTGGTATAGTCCGAATATTTTATCTTTATGTCTTTCCATATCAATTCCGAGACCATTGTCTTCAAAAGTAATATAAGTATGATCTTGGTCTTGTTTCGCCTTTACGTGGACTTTCAATTTACGTTTAGGAGATCGATATCGAATAGCATTTGTTAATAAATTCAAAAAAATGCTTTCTAAGTAGGATCTGTTAAAAAATAAATTGTTCACTTGATCGAAAGAAGTTAAAATTTCTGCCTCACTTGATTTGATGATATTTCCAATTTGAGAAACTACTGTTTCAAAAACTGATTGAAGATTTAATTTTGTTTGTTCAATTGCAGGATTATCTTTGATGATAAGAATTTTAATTAAATCGTTAATCGTTTGATTCAAATTGTTTGTTGAATCTCGAATTCCTTTTAAGAGTTCCGTTAGCATCGGATCAGAAATCGAAAGGTCATCTATAATATTTAATGCAGCTGTTAAATTTGAGAGGGGTGCCCGGAGGTTATGAGATGTAATGTATGTAAATTGTTTTAGATCCTTGTTGTTTTGAGTCAGCTCCGAAATCAGTTTTTCTTTTTCATCATCTTCTCGTTTCTTTTTGGTAACATCTTTTTCAATCGCAATCCAGTGAGTAAACCAACCATTTTCATTCGCTAGCGGAAAAATAGAAAAATGGTTCCAGAATTCATCTCCATTTTTTTTGTAATTTATGACTTGGATTTCACAGGACTCCCATTTATCCATTGCTAAACGTAGTTTTTTAAGTTCTTCCTGGTCTGTTTTTGGTCCTTGTAGAATACGAGGCGATCCTCCTATGACCTCTTCGGCAGAATAACCTGTCATTTTTGTAAAAGCATTGTTCACATATACGATGCGTGGCCCTGGCAAGGAAAACGGTTCTGCTTCCGTGATTAGCACACTATCATTGGCATTGGTGATTACCGATTCTAAAAGTTTTAATCTATGTTCTTCCTCTTTAGATTTTGTAAAATCTTGTAAAGATCCAAGAATTCTAATTGTTTTTCCGATTTCGTCTCTGATTGCGTAACATTTGCTAATTACTATCGCATATTCTCCGTTTGCTTTTTTGAATCGATATTCCGTATTTAATTGACTCTCTTTTTCTGTTCGAATAAATTTAGAAAACGAGTCTTGGATTCTCTCGAGATCATCTGTATGGATGCATTCAATCCATCTTTCATAATTTTGAATCTCCTCCTCATTTTCATAACCGAATATGGTTCGAAATCCTTCCCCTAAAAATACTCGATTTTCTTTTAAGTCCCAATCCCAGATGGCATCTTTTGATGCTCTTGCCAAAAAATCATATCTTTCTTTGGCAACACGTATAGCTTCCGTGGATTTCTTTCTTTCATGAATATCTTGAAAGGCACCATATAATCGGACACATTTTCCGTTCTCAAAAGTTGCAAGACCTGTCGTTCGAACCCACCTAATATTGTTTTTGTGAGTAACGATTTCAAATTCTTCATCGAATGGAGTTCCGTTACTGATTAGTTCTTGAAAAAGCATCGAAATCCGGTCTCTGTGTTTGCCTTCTTTGTAAAAATTTAGTGCCTCCTCTCCGTTCGGAATGTACTCGTATGGAGTTTCATGAATTTCAAGAGTTACTTTGGTCCATTTAATTTCCGAGGTAGTGAGGTTTACTTCCCAGCCACCTACACGTGCTGTTTCATTTGTCTGTGCGAGAAGTTCATTTGTTTTTTTGATTTGCAGTTCGTTATGAATTCTTTCTGTTACATCTTGGAAGGATCCATAAATCTTTTTTGTATGACTTTGTTGTGAACTAGGTGCGCCGATGGCTCGATACCATAATTTCCTAGAAGATTTATCTGTGTATTCCAAGAGTAAATCAAAAGGTTGATGGTTCAAAACAGCACTATTGAAGTGAAGTAGTAATCTCTCCTTTTCATATTCGTTGAAGAGGCAGGCAAGAGAGTTCATGTCCTGGAGGCTATTCACTGGCAAGTTGAAAAGACGATATGTTTCTGCTGTCATAGAGAAATGGAGAGTAATTTTATCGAATTCCCAGCCGCCTACGTGCGCCGTCTCTTGGGTCTGCATCAGTAGTCTTTGGTATTTTTTTCTCTCAGTGATATCTCTAACGGACGTTACTTTGTATCTCGTACTGTCCTCTTCGATCAAAAGTTTGGCATTGGCATAAATATCGATAATGCTTCCGTCTTTTCTTTGAACAGACCACTCTTGAGGTATTTCTTCTTTTCCTAAAATAAATTGATCATGCAAGTTCTGGATAGCTTCTTTGTATTCGGGAAGGACTACAATCGTGAATGATTTTCCTATCAATTCCTCCCTTGGGAACCCATAGATATCACAGTAAGCCTGATTGACATTTACATAGTTTCCGAATTTATCAGTGATGCAGATTCCGATATCGACAGCTTGAAAAACAGATTGTAATAAATTTTCTGTCTTCCTCAGATTACTTTCTGTCAATTTGGTAAAGGAAATATCAAGAAGTGAAATCGAGATGACACTTATGTTTTGCGATAAGTCTAAAACGGGAGAAAAATTGTATGCTAAATAAATCTCTTGAGCCACCTGATTTTTTATACGCGTTTCTCCAGATATGATTTCTCCCATTTTTAATTTTGGAAGTTCTGACTCTAAGGTGGGAAAGTATTCATGATGAAAAAAAACAAGGATGTCATCGCCGATTTGGATGTGTTTTTTGAAGAAAAATAAAAAGGTCGATTTTGCTTTGTCATTAAAAGCGAGGATTTTGAATTCTTTGTCTGTCAATATAAAAGATTGAAGGGAGTTATTGAGTAGAGCGGCCTGGCTTGATTCTTTGATTTTAAGAAGATTGTCTTTTCTTTCTAATTCATCATTGGTCGTTCTTAATTCTGAATAAGCAATTTGAATTTCTTCATTGGTTGACTGAAGTTCCTCGACACTAGTCTCTAGTTCCTCATTGGAAGATTGTAACTCTTCATTCGTGCTCTGAACTTCTTCGTTTAAAGACTGTAACTCTTCGTTGGACGTTTCTAATTCTTCAATATAAATTTGTAAATGTTCCTTTGTCGTAGATAGTTCTTTTTCCAAAGATCCTATTTTTTCGAATAACTCTGCATCCGATCCTTCAATTCTTGGTGTTACTTGTTGTGACCCATCAGGATAAATCTCAAAAATCACCATAAAAAGATCATTATTTTTATGCGAATATAGAAGAGGTTTTACTTTAATACTAGTTAAGTAAGTGGTTCCTGAAACCGAAAAACGGACGAGTTCACTTTTTTGAGGCTCTTTTTCTCTGATGACTTTTGAAATAGTAAATCTAAGTTCTACTTGTAATTCAGGACGAATCATTTTTAGGATATTTGCATTCATTACTCCTTCTGGAAGACTTAAGAATAAATTTACATCCCCATTAATCATTTCGATTACGTAATTGTCAGTAATTACAACATAAGGAAAATCGAATGTATTATAGAGAGTTTCCTTAACCATCTCGCTCACGCTAAGGTCTTTACGCACCGCTTCTTTGTTTAAGCTTGGAATTAGAATTGTGGAATTTGGTCGGAAGCCAGCAAATCTTAAGGTTTGTAAGGTTCCTCCTCGTTTTCGCTGGAATATTTTATTTTTGGCGTCTAAGGCGGAAAATAAATCAGTAAAATTGTCCACTGTTTCTGATTTTCCGAGAAAAAGAATCCCGTTTGGATTGAGTGCATAGTGGAATAGAGGAATGATCTGTTGCTGTAAATTCTGTCCAAAGTATATGAGGAGATTTCGACAAATCACCATGTCTAATTTTAGGAAAGGAGGATTTCTCGTTAGATCATGTTTTGTAAACAATACCATAGAACGGAGGAGTTTCGAAATTTCGAAAGAGTCCTCTTTTTTTATCAGGAAGGAATTATCATCTATTGATTTAAATAAGAAACTCGAGGTATTCGGATAAATAGCTTTTCTAGCAAAAGCAATCGCTTTCTCATCTATGTCTGTTGCAAATATTTGTATGTTGTATTGCGTAACTCTTTCTTTCAGTATATTAGCAATGATACTCGCAATACTATAAGCTTCCTCGCCTGTGGAACATCCCGGTGTCCATATGCGAATCGAATCTCCTTTTTGTTTTTCTGCAATGATAGACTCGAGATACTCTTCAATGCTTAAAAAAGCCTCCTCATCTCTGTAAAAAGAGGTCACGCCAATTAAAATTGTTTCAAACAAGGAATCATATTCCTCGGGGTGATCCTCCAGATACTTTTGGTAAGCTTCGATGTTGGCTAACTTGAGGGATTCGATTCTCTTTTCAACTCTTCGTGTAATCGTTGTTTGCTTGTATGTGGAAAAATCTGTCCCTTTGTGATTCGAGAGGGAAAGTAAGATTTTGAATAGGATAGAAGACTCCCAATCTTTTTCTTCTTCCTTTTCTTTTGATAGACCAGGTTGTTTTATATATTCGAGAATTGCCTCGCCCATCTTCTCTGGTGGAAGAATCCAATCCACGTTACCCGTTTCAATGGCTGCGATGGGCATTCCATCAAATTTTGAAGCTTTGGGATCCTGTGCGATCGTAAGCCCACCTTCTAATTTAATACTTGTTATCCCGAGAGAGCCGTCTCGTCCTGTTCCAGAAAGAATGATTCCGATAGATCTTTGTCTATAATGGAAGGCGATGGATTGAAACAAAATATCAATCGAAGGTTTCGGACCCGCAACGTATTTTGGTTTTTTTAACACAAACTTCTGATCGGAGATCATGATCTCTGTATCGGGCGGAGTGATGTAAATGAAACCTGGAATTAATTCTCCATCATTCTCTGCTTCTTTTACGGGAAGACTCGATGACTTACCTAGAAGTTGGGCGAGCATACTTTTGTAAGTAGGGCTGACATGTTGTGCAACGATAAAGACATGTTCTTTCATTTCTGGGTCAAGGTGAGAAAGGAAATTCTGTAGTGCTTCAAGACCTCCCGCAGAAGCTCCAATGCCAATGATTCGAATCTGATTTTTTTCTTCCATCTAGTCGGATTAAACAACCTGTTCTTCCTAACTGAGGGGAGAGCTTAGAGAAAACAAATTTATTATTTTTTTACTAAATTAAACTCGATCTATTTTTTAAAATGTTTTTATAAAAGGATCGGCTTTCTACGCAGAAAGGATGTATCTTATGTTATTTTTGTGGATTCAATTTTGTTTGGATCGAAACTAAAAACAAATTAATTTCCGCCAAGCTCAATCGCAGGTTTGTCTGCTTCTGGGTATTTAGACAAATATTCATTCACTAATTTTTGTTTATTCTGGAGTCTTAATAAATGGTTCTCTATGATATAACCAAAATCCAACTTGCCAGTTACAATTTCATACCTTTCGGTTTCTATAGTTCAAAGATCTAAATCAATTGGTATCTCATTGGCTTTGTCCGCATATTCCTGCGCTTGTTTCCAATAGGGAATTGCTTCCTTATAGAAACCTTCCGCGATCCCGAAAGAATTTTTTAATTCGTGCGCAAAATCTAAGTTATAGAAATAAAGATGACGTTTATCAAATTTTGAAGCTAATCTCATATACGATCGCATTATCCCTAGATGAATATGCATAAACATGAGATTTCGATACTTATAATATCCATCTTCCGTTTTAGTCTCACATAACGCATGTTTTGGATGACGAAATCGTTTGGTGAGAGCAACTTTCAGAAAATAAATATTTTTCCTTAGTTCATTATCATTGTAATGTTGTTTTAAATTATAGAGCTCATAATAATCTTCCAGAAATTTGGGATCCCATTTGTGAAGTTTATAAGGCACCCAATCGGAGAATTTAGTATAGGGTCCATTTTTTTCGTATTCGTAGTTGTAGTCTATGTCGGTTTCCCAGGCCCATGTCGGGTAGGAAGGATGGACAAGAAAAACAAGACAGAGTATGAAAGAAAAAGTGCGACCCACATAGGAACTATCGGTAAAAATCGGAAATCCGATGAGAACAGGTTGAATTTAAATTGGCTGGACCTGCCCAATCCATTGGTAACCGACTCCTCTGACATTCCGAATAGAGGCCTCTCCCAACTGTTCTCGTAATCGTACGATGGCGTTGTCGATGGTTCGTTGGGTGGGAAATGCATCTTCTCCTACAATTTTGTCTAAGATTTCGTCCCGGCTAAACACATGTTCTGGCTTAGAAAGGAGAAGTTCTAGGAGTAAGCAATCTCGTTTCGAAAGGAAGACGGTTTCCCCATTCGGTTTTTTGAGAGAAAAGGAATCCAGATGGATTTCCGTTTCCTCAGTTTTCCAATCTTTCCCAAATGTTTTTAGCGATCTTGATACAACAAACTCCAATCGGATCAAAAGCTCTTTTAAATGGAATGGTTTCGGAATGAATTCATGAGCTCCTAACTCAAATCCTTTGAGTCTTTCTTGGGCACCCGCCTGGGCGGTCAGAAATAAAAAGGGTGTGGAAGGGGAAATGGTTTTAATATACTCGGCGACGGAAAAGCCATTACCATCTGGCAAGCGTAAGTCGAGAATGACTAGCTGTGGCCGCTGTGTTAAAAAAAAATCTTTCGCTTCGGCTACATTTTTTGCCCAAATTACTCGGTAACTTTCTTTTACCAATCTTTCCCTGAGTGTATCTCCAAGGCTTTCATCATCTTCGACTAAGAGAAGGGTAGGTTTCATCATATATTTAACGTGAGTATGGCGGTAAATCCTGGCGATGATTTTTTAATAGTCAAGTCACCGTTCATTTTTTCCATAAGCTTTTTGGCAATGTAGAGACCGATGCCCGTTCCACTTGTAGTAGAATGGCGAATAAATGGAGTCATGATCTCTTTCCAATCCCCTTGGAATCCACTGCCATTATCTACGATCTTCAATCTCACTTTATTTTTGTCCACTTTCGCAACAAGCACAGAAATCTGAGTGGCGGCACCGTGTCGGATAGAATTTTCAAAGATATTTTTCAAAATTGATTCGAGTGCTCTTTTGTCTCCAAAAGCCCTCAGATCCTCACTGGATTCCATCTTAAGGGAAAGGATCGAAAAATCTTCTTGGAGGTTCTGAAACAATTCTTGCACTGAGAATGTTTCTAAAAAGAGTTTTTCGCCTTGCATGAGGCTTGCTAGATAAAAGGCTTTTTCCATCCGTGATTCGATTCTTTTGTTTTCTTTCAAAAGTTTTTTGAACTTTTCTGTAATGGGAGAGTTAGGATTGTCCTCAATGAGTCCTTCCACTTGCAATTGTAGACTTGCCAAAGGCGTTTTCATCTCATGCGTGACTGTGCTAAAAAAATCGGTAATAAGCAGTGCTCTTTTATAATCTCTATACGAAAATAAGGCCAGAGTCACCCCTCCAACACCTAACATAAACAAAAAAAAGGAGCCTTCTAGTTTTAACATTCGATTTACCCGATTTAATTCTTCGTGGCTTTCTCGTGTAGTTGATATCTCGGCGATCGTTCTCGCCTGTCTGAGACCTAAAATCCACCACCAAATCCCCAAAGAAAGTGTAAGTAGTAACCATAAAATGGCAAAGAGCATTCTAAATCTTGCGGAACCTTTCAATCGTTTTCACTCCCAATACCAAAAAGAAGTTGTCATCTATGATTTACTAGATATTTTACATAGGCAAGGAGTAACACTTTGAACTTCGACGAAATTTCGAAACAATTAGGCAAAGACGCAGAATACCTCTTAGGATTCAACCAACCAAAAATAGCAAAAGAACTATTGCATGTCCCAGGCGCAGACTGGGTTGACAGAATTTTTTCCACAACAGACCGATCCATTCCTGTCCTTCGTAGCATCCAAACACTTCTGGGAAACGGACGATTAGGAAATACGGGTTATCTTTCCATTCTACCCGTTGACCAGGGCATTGAACACTCGGCGGGAGCCTCGTTTGCGAAAAACCCGATTTATTTTGATGGTGAAAATATCATCAAATTAGCGATCGAAGGTGGCTGCAATGGAGTGGCGACAACTCTTGGGGTTCTTGGAACTGTAGCACGTAAGTATGCACACAAAATTCCTTTCATTTTGAAAATCAACCACAATGAACTTTTGACTTTCCCGAACAAAAGTGAGCAGATTTTATTTGCTACGGTAAAACAAGCCTATGACCAAGGTTGTGTGGCTATCGGTGCTACGATTTATTTTGGTTCGGATGACTCTGGACGGGAAATTGTAGAGATTTCAAAGGTTTTTGATATGGCTCACCAACTTGGTATGGCCACGATTCTTTGGTGTTATGTGCGTAATGCTGCTTTTAAACGTGATAAGGACTACCATGTTTCCGCTGATTTAACTGGCCAAGCGAACCATTTAGGTGTAACAATCCAAGCAGATATCATCAAACAAAAGTTACCTGAAAATAATGGTGGATACAATGTCCTAAATACAGAGTCTAGCTATGGTAAGACGGACAAGCGTATTTACAGTGACCTTACTTCTGACCATCCGATTGATCTCACTCGTTACCAAGTAGCGAATTGTTATATGGGAAGAGCGGGACTCATCAACTCTGGTGGAGCTTCCGGAGAAAACGATTTGCAGGATGCACTCAAAACAGCAGTCATCAACAAACGTGCGGGCGGAATGGGACTCATTTCCGGTAGAAAGGCTTTCCAAAAACCAATGAAAGAAGGTGTAGCGCTTCTCCAAGCCATCCAAGACGTTTATCTCACGAAAGAAATCACAGTGGCTTAAACGGATTGGTTCACGATCATCCCATTTTAAAAAGAAGGGCAGGGGTATTGATTCCCCTGTCCTCCATTCTCACGAACGATTCTTTTGAGTGTGGAGATATTGCGAGTCTATTGCCACTCGGACACTGGGCCAAGGATGCTGGATTCTCTATCATCCAGATTTTACCATTGAATGATACTGGAATAGATACCTCTCCTTATAGTTCTATTTCTGCTTTTGCTATTGATCCCATTTATATTTCGCTGAGTTCATTGGGATCAAATGTTATATCGAGAAAACGAACAATTGTTACAAACTCAATCAATCATTTTCGGATTCGAGAACAAAAGGTGGGAGAACTTAGGCGCATATTCGATCTAGATATATCAAATCACTCAAGAATTGCTCTGGAGTTTTTGAGTGATTTCCCATGGGCTTATGGATATGCCACTTTCCGAGTGTTATATGATATGTATGAAGGAAAAGATTGGAGTGAATGGAAAAAGGAGCACCAAGATTCGTCTCTTGCTAAAGAATATATCTTTTCTGAAAAAAAAAGTGATGTTTTATTTTATGTTTATATGCAATCGATCGCCTATTCTCAGTTAAAAAAAGCTAAGGAAGAATTGGAAACAATAGGCGTTTATTTAAAGGGAGACATGCCCATTTTAACTTCTCGAAATTCAGCAGATGTTTGGGAATATCCAGAATATTTTGATTTGAATTTACAGGCAGGGGCTCCTCCTGATGCTTTTTCTGAAGGCGGTCAAAATTGGGGATTTCCTGTATTAAACTGGCCAGAACTTCGTAAAACAAACTTTAGATGGTGGAAAGAAAGGATTACTTATCTTGATCATTTTTTCCATCTTTACCGAATTGATCATGTCATCGGAATGTACCGCATTTGGGCTATACCAAAGTCAGAAAAGACCGCAAGAAAGGGCTGGTTTCATCCTCAACGAGGTGTCTCTCGTTTGGAATTCGAGGAGGTGGGTCTGGAAGCAGATCAATTTTTAGCATTGGGTTTGATCCATGAAATCCATCCCGATCATTTTATTTTTTACTGGGATTTTTGGAAAGACGCCGCCTACCAAAGACTACCCGAAGAGATGAAAAAGGTGTTTTTCCCATTGAGTCATCATAATTTGCATTTGAATGAAGCCGAATGGAAGGAAGCAGGGGAAGAAATTCTCGATGCCTTGGAACGTTTCTCTGGGATGATCGCTTGCGCAGAGGATTTAGGATCTGTCCCCGGTTTTATTCGTGATTCGCTCCAGGAACGTGAGACACTCGGTATTGATGTCATTCGATGGACTCGTTCCCTAGACGATGGTAGTTATATACCCGCAGACGGTTACCGTGAAACAGCGATTAGTGTATTATCAACACATGACACCTCACTTGCCATGGATTGGTGGAACAGTTTGGCAGGTGGTGAGAAAGAATACGCAGAACGTTTCTTTTTTACGGATCGAAAATTGCCACATCCTGAGGAAAAAGAGGAAGTCATGCTTGGGTTGCTTGACTTTGCCTTTTCTGCAAAAAGTCTCTTTTCGATTCAAATGTTACAAGATCTTCTTTTCAAAGAAGAATACGGTATTTTGGAGAAGCCAGCCCAACATCGAGTCAATGTCCCCGGAACAGAAAACAATACCAATTGGACCTACCGCTTTAAGTTTACGATCGAGGAGCTCTCCAAAGACAAGGAACTCTCGTCTAAACTTCGAAAAATGATCCTAGAATCGGAAAGAATCTAATTTTTTTTTCAAAATAGCAGAATCATACAAGCAGACCCTACCGAAATCGGTTAGAATCATTCTCACTATTCAGGAGAGACTCAAATGAGATTTGCAAAAGAAATGGCCTTCTATTCGGCCTACCACCAAGAAAAAAGAAATGTATGGATCCACGTCCTTGGCGTTCCGACGATTTCGTTTACGTTATTTTTGGTACTCAGTCGCTTTCATTTATTTACGATCGCAGGTATGGACATTTCTGCCACTGCAATATTTGTCCTTGGTGCCCTTGCTTATTACTTCAGTTTGGATTTCCTGTTCGCCCTTACGGCAAGTGTCATCTTTGGAGCTTTGTTCGTTTTGGCAGAGTTTTTAACAAGAACCATGACGCCAGAAATGGCATGGTCTATTTTCGGAATTGGTCAAGTCGTTGGATGGGGTGCGCAAATTTATGGGCATCTTATTTTTGAAAAAAGTAGACCCGCATTTTTGGACAATTTGTTCCAGGCGCTTGTATCTGCCCCCTTATTCGTTGTTGCCGACGTCTACTTTGAGTTAGGTTTTCGAAATGATTTGAAGGAAGCAGTGGAGAAAGAATTAAAAAGTCGAGGTCTCTGGAAAGATTTCTCTTCTCTAAAGTCCGCTTAAATTTTTTGTACAAAAACAAACTTTAAAATTCTCGTTTCCTCCTAGGAAACGAGAAGGTGGAACACCAAACATTTTACGAAAGGTTTTGCTCAAATGGGATTGATCCGAAAATCCTGCTGCATGAGACGCTTCTGTTAGGCTGGCTCCTGTTTGTAAAAGACTCGCGGCAATATGCAGTCTGCGCCATAATAAATACTGCCGCAGGGGAATTCCAAACTGCTCCTTAAACCAATGCATGAAACGATCCTCTGACAGACCAATTTTTTGCGCTAAATCAGAAACTCGAATAGAATCGGGCAATCGCTCTTCCATCAATTGGAGGGCTGTCTTCATGCGTGAGTCATGTGGAAGCGGTTTAGTATCTTTTGCACCGAAACAGGTAAGGATTTGGAAGTACAATTTCCATGCGCTGTCACAATCGAGTTCCGCATCCAGTAGTCGTCGGAGATCAGACAGTATAGGAAAAAAAGTATCGATCTTGTAAGTAACTGGATCAGATACATCGGCAGATTCCTTTAGGGATTGGAAATCTAAACTTTTCGGATCAAACTGCAGAACTACCATTTTCGAATTTTCGGCTAGAAGGGTATGATGGTAGTTAGGTGGAATTAAAATGGCTTCGCATACAGCCAGGATTCCCTCTTTATTTAGGACTTGAAAAGGCTCGTCGATCGAGAGCAATAGGGAGACTGCATAATGAGAATGAGCCTCTGCCACAAGGCCTTTGCATCCCATTAAAATTCTTTCGCCAAAATAAAAAAGACTTCCAATCTTTCTGGAAACCATTCATCTATTTTTCTTTTAATTCAATGGATGGCAAGGACTATCAAAGATAATGAAAACATTCTTACTGATTCTCGTTCTATTTTTTTCGATTTCGAGTCGTGCGGAAGAGTCCGGCGAGGTGACTCCCAATTGGAAGGAAGTATCTCCAAGTTATGGAATGGATTCGGAAAAACTCTTTATGGAATCCATGTCGGTAGATCTGTTTACCTCTGTTCTCTTTTTGGATGGCCATCTCTTTTACTTGATGAAAGAGGAAAATATGAAATCCCAAATCCTACGAGTCAACCTGGAGACTGGAGAGAGGAAAATATCTCCGATCTCCGAAGGAAAAATTCTGGGATGGACCATTCATAAAGACGACCTGCTCCTGCTCGTGAAAAATAAGCTTCTGATTTTAGACCCTAGAACATTCGCAAAACGATCTGAAGTGCCTATTTCAATTCAATCCAGTAACTTTCGAGAGATCTTAGTATTAAATGGTCTGCTTTATTCCTTTCAGTCAAAAAAGGCTTTCACTTATGATTTGAATCACGGAGAAAAAAAGGAGGAGAGAGACGTCCCATTTGATTCGATTCAAAGAGTGATCAAGATAGATGACAACTTTGTTTTGTTATATTCCTCCTTTTGGGGTAACAAAATGAAGTTAATCAATACGAATTCATTTGAGATGGAAAAAGAAATAATCATCCCGACCAATCATCGTTCTCTATTTAAATTAGTATATACTGATAAAAAACATTTTCTCGTGGCAGATCCAATCACCAAAAATTATTCGGAATGGATGGACTTTGGTGGTAAAATGATAGAAGTTACACGAGGTCTGCAAATATCCTCGTCTCCAACCGCTGCCAGATATAAACCTATTGAAAATTTCATCCAATATAAGATACGGATTACTGCCAAGGAAAACACCCGAGAAACAATGTTACATTTTGTTTTACCCGTAACGTATACGTATTCTCAAACAGTCAGTGAGGAAAAATTTTCAAAAGCTTCTGAGTTAAAACTCGATGCCGATGGAAATCGAATTTTATCCCTTCCAATTCCAGCTCTAACTGCGAATGAAGTATTTGAGCATTCTCCTTACGAAGCCAAACTTACGAGGTATAAAATTGCTTTTGATCTGGCTGATCTAAAAATGAAAATAGCGGATTTTGACATTCCAAAATCACTCCTGCGTTATACGACAAATTATCCTTCTTTAAAATTTGATGAGAGCATTGTAATTAAAAAACGAGAAGAAGTGATCGGAGAATCAGTTCAAGTTTCCGAAATCTTAAATCGTACCCAAACATACGTATCCTCCATTCCATATAAATCGGGAGCCTTTCAATCAGCGCCTTTTGTCATTGAAAAAAACAATGGAGGATGTACGGAACATTCTTATGTAACCATGGCATTTCTTAGAAGTTTAGGAATTCCTTCGAGACTAGTATGGAATTATTTGCCTACGGAATCATCAGAAATAATCTTTTTTAATCACAAATTTGCGGAAGCTTGGATTCCTGAGTATGGATGGATCCCGTTAGAACCGCTTTCGTCTCCGAACAAAATCCCAGGATCAACAAATGCGCGTCACGTGATATTTGCTAGACTTGAAAAGACTTCATTAGTGGATATTGCTGGGGGAGACAGACTTTTTAATATCACCAAATCAGACTTGGGACTGACCAAAAAACTACAAATTCGATTTGATATTTTTAAATCTGGAGTATCTGAGGAGCTTGAGTTGACACCCATCAAGTCAAAATCACTTCCAAAAGTTACTGGTGAGGATATGTTTGTACCATAATGGATTCATTGCCTGAGGATCCAATTTTCTCCGTTATTCGGGCCTGACTTACGAATGAACAATCGTTTTTCCACGCTTACTCCTAGAAGTACTTGATAGATATCAGCAAGAATAGGTCTAGAAGAGTAATAACCATGTCCAAGACCACCAACACCAAGGACAGGAGCATCCACCTCATTTACATTGATTACATCAATGTTTTCAAATTTATAACACATTCCCGCCCGAGGAGCTCCGTTTACTTTCTGTGAGGCGACAAGTGCGTTGTCTCCTGGGGAACAATATAAGGTTACTCGGTTGGAAATTCCTACGAGGAGTTGTGATATTTTACTAAATTCCGCTTTATCGAAGTCAGGTGCGTTGAGTATCAATTGGTCAATGACTTTCTTTTTTCCCTCACTTGCTTCTTTTGCGAGTGCAGGCAGCACAACTTGGTGACCCATACTATGAACGACTAAATGGATTTTCTTTTTTGTACCTGTGAGCTTATTTATAAAGGTTGCAAAAGGTTGCCTATTCAACTTTGCTTCGGAAAAATTACTTTCGTAAGTTGCTTTGACTAAAAGTTGGTTAAGTATAGTTGATTCGGATCCTGCTGGCCAAGAATAAAGGATTACTTCGCC
>Ga0075156_10000304_pt1 | contig 24745 bp, 22 predicted proteins | sample JI81AbrownDNA_FD_70966 | JGI IMG/M metagenome (GOLD analysis project Ga0075156, IMG submission 70966) | Wastewater effluent complex algal communities from Wisconsin, to seasonally profile nutrient transformation and Carbon sequestration -... | ecosystem: Engineered > WWTP > Effluent > Algae...
AGTCGGATGACTGGCTTGGAGCTGTTCGGCGCGCCGCCATCACTGCTTGTCGGAGGCCACATCAGCGGTAGGCGTCGAGGCCCAGCTGGCCAACAGGCGCATCGCGTCCGCCGAGGCAGTACCGGGCTCAGCACGGCCTCCGATGCCCCAGCCAGATTGCCGCGCTCCAGGCGCGCGTAGTACTCGACGCTGACCCCGGCGAGCAAAGCCACCTCCTCGCGACGCAGGCCGCGGACCCGCCGCCGTTCGCACCTGGTGGGCAGACTCGCCTGGTGGGGGGTGATCCTGGCCCGCCTCGACCGGAGAAAGTCGGCGGCCTCCTTGCGCACGTCCATGCCACGAAGTTAGCCAGCCGCGCGTCCGGCAAACAGTCCCTGCGAGTACCCGGCAGGCCACCGGAGCTGGCACCCAAAGGTGTGAGGACGCCCGCTGGGCACGCGGGTAGGGTCGGCCCATGCCGCGTCTGCGCCGGGTCTCCCCCACCTCGCCGGGCTGGACGCGACGGCCGCACGGCAGCGGCTTCCGCTACTTGGATGACTCCGGAACGAGCCTGTCAGCCGATCAGGTCGCGCGCATCAAGGCGCTGGTGATTCCGCCGGCCTGGCGCGATGTGTGGATCTGTCCCGTGCCGAACGGACACCTGCAGGCCACCGGGGTGGACGCCGCCGGGCGCCGCCAGTACCTGTACCACCCGCACTGGCGCGTGCTGCGCGACAAGCTCAAGTTCGACCGGGTCGCCGGCTCGGCGCTGCTGCTACCGAAGGCGCGTCGCAAGGTGGCCGCCGACCTGGCGCTGAACGGCATGCCCCTGGAGCGGGCAGCGGCCACCGCCGTCCGCCTGCTCGACCTGGGGTACTTCAGAATCGGCAACGACTATTACGCCGACGCCAACGGGTCGTTCGGGCTGACGACGCTGGAGCGGCGGCACGTCCGGCGGCACGGTGCCAGCCTGGCGTTCGGGTTCGTCGGCAAGTCGGGCATCGAGCACCACGTGACGATCGAGGATCGTCCGGTGATCGAAGCGCTGCAGGTGATGCGGCAGCGTGCCGGCGGCGATCGCCTGCTGGCCTACCACCAGGGCTCGGAGTGGCTCGATCTGGCCTCCGGCACGGTGAACGCCTACCTGTCCGAGCTGTTCGGCGGCGACTTCACGGCGAAGGACTTTCGCACCTGGCACGCCACGGTGCTCTTCGCGGCCTCGCTGGCGCTCGCTCCGCCCGCCGACACCAAGACGTCGCGGGCCCGGGTCGTGCGAACGAGCGTCGGAGAGGTGGCGACGTACCTGGGCAACACTCCCACCGTTGCCAAGAACTCCTACATCGACCCGCGGATCGTCGACCTCTACGAGTCGGGCTCCACGATCGAGGACGCCGCGAGGCGCTCGTACCGCACGCCGGCGGCCCGCCAGGCGGCTCTCGAGAAGGCACTCCTGCAGCTGCTCGATCTCGGCTGACCGTGCCCGACGCGGGACGCACTAGCGTGGGCAGCATGTCTGTCGCCAACGATCCGCCGCACACCCCCAGCTATGCCGCCGCGGTCACCGTCGAGGACTTCGCCCGCAACCTCGCGTCCGTCCAGGCACGGATCGCCGCGGCGGCGCAGCGGGCCGGCCGGGCCGCCGGTGACGTGCGGCTGCTGCCAGTGAGCAAGACCGTGCCCGAGGATCGCCTGCGCAACGCCGTCGCCGCCGGCTATCACCAGCTCGGCGAGAACAAGGTGCAGGAGGCCAAGCGCAAGCACGACAACCTCAGCGACCTCGACGTGGCCTGGTCGGTGATCGGGCACCTGCAGACCAACAAGGCGCGCGACGTCGCCACCTTCGCCGCCGAGTTCCAGGCCCTCGACAGCCTTCGTCTGGCTGAGGCGCTCGACCGTCGGCTGCAGGCGGCCGGACGTGGCCTGAACGTGTTCGTGCAGGTCAACACCTCGGCCGAGGAGTCCAAGTACGGACTCACCCCCGAAGAAGTGCCCGCCTTTTTGGCCGCTCTCCCCCGCTTCACCGCGCTGCGCGTGCAAGGTCTGATGACGTTGGCGGTGTTCAGCAGCGACCTCGACCGGGTGCGCGCTTGCTTCGCGCGGCTGCGCGCGTTGCGCGACCGAGCGCTCGATGAGAATCCCGAACTTGTCGGGCCCGGCGAGCTGTCGATGGGCATGTCGGGCGACTACGAGGTTGCCGTCGAAGAGGGGGCCACCTGTGTGCGGGTCGGCCAGGCGATCTTCGGCAGCCGCCAACAGGCGTACGACGAAGAGCACTACTGGCCGAGCGGCCGCGCCTAAGGCGCCAGGAAGATTTCAGCAGCAGTACGAAATGCCGAATGACTCCCTCGATTCCGGTTTGATCGTTCCAACCGACGGCTTTCGGGGATCGAGGGAGCCATTCGGTATTTCTCTCGTCGGCGACATTCATCGCCGACCAGGTGGGTCAGCAATTCTTCCCCTGCGCACCCTGGACGCACCGGGCGCATGATGGGGGTGCCGCACATTGCCCCAGGAGGCAATCATGAAGGTAGCCCGCGCCAGCAGTCCGGCTGTTGCCCTGTTCGTGATCGCCGCCGGCCTGACTCTGGGGGAACCGAGCCCGGCCCGCGCCGCAGCTTCCTGCTCGGCGGCCGTCGCCCAGGATTTCGATGACGACGGTCGCGCCGACCTGGTGGTGGCACGCACCCTGCCGTCCAGCAGGGCCGGAGTCGTCGACCTCGTGATGAGCGGCGGTCGCACTCAGACGATCGACGCAGCAGCGTTGGGGTTCACGTCGACCGCGAATGATCAGTTCGGCGCCGCAGTGCAGATTGCCAGCATCGACGAGTTGGACAACTGCCCGGACCTGATCATCGGCGCGCCCGGCGGTGGAGCGGTCTACGTCGTGCGCGGGAACGGTTTTCGGGGCTCCCGGCGAGGACGTCGGCTCGGTCCGTGACGCTGGAGCCGTCACTGTGATCGCCCCCGGGGTGACGCCCGCATTCGGATTGGTTCAGGGCTCCGGTTTGCCGGGACGACCAGAAGCGGGCGATCTGGTGGGCGCCGCCCTCGGCGATCTGGCCGGGGCCTATGACGTCGGACGCTTTGTCGGCGGCACCGGTCTGGTCGTGGGCGCGCCGGGCGAGGATGTCGGCGCTGTCGTCGACTCCGGACTTGTGATGATCACTCAGGGGCTGTTGCCCCGGGGTGCCTTCGCATGGCGCTCGGCCCGCAACCTGGGAACGATCGTGCCTGGCGCGAAGTACGGATGGACGTTGCCGTCCGCCGGCTGATCGCCGCGGAAACCAAGAAGCGGGCCGCGCCAGGTCGGCACGGCCCGCAACAGGGATATATCGCTACTGCGGGGGCAGCTGGTAGCCGGGCGTCGACAGCGAGATCGCCTGCTCCTCGTCGCTCATCTCGGCCAGGATCTCGTCGAACAGCGGGGTCGACAGGTAGCGCTCGCCGGTGTCGGGCAGCATGCACAGGATCACCGTGCCGGGCTCGGCCTTCTCGGCGATCTGGCGTGCGATGGCGAACGTCGAACCGCCGGAGACGCCGGTGAAGATGCCCTCCTTCGAGGCGAGCTCGCGCGCCCACTTGATGCCCTCGGCGCCTGCGACGGGAATCAGCTCGTCGACGTACTTCTGGTCGAGAGACTCCTGCAACACCTTCGGGATGAAGTCCGGGGTCCAGCCCTGGATCGGGTGCGGCTCGAAGGCCGGATGGCTGGCGGACGGGGAGCCGTCCGCATCGCGCTCCTGCGGGGTGCCACTGCCGACCAGTTGGGCGTTGGCCGGCTCGGACAGAACGATCTTCACGTCGGGACGTTCGCGGCGCAGCACCCGGCCGACGCCGGTGACCGTGCCGCCGGTGCCGTAGCCGGTGACGAAGTAGTCGAGGCGCGCGCCGGCGAAGTCGTTGACGATCTCTTGGCCGGTGGTGGCCTCGTGGATGTCGGGGTTGGCCTCGGTCTCGAACTGGTGAGCCAGGAACCAGCCGTTGGCCTCGGCGAGTTCGACGGCCTTGCGGTACATGCCGAAGCCCTTCTGGGCCCGCGGGGTCAGCACCACCTTGGCGCCCAGCATGCGCATCAGGCGGCGACGCTCGATCGAGAAGCTGTCTGCCATCGTGACCACCAGCGGGTAGCCCTTCTGCGCGCAGACCATCGCCAGGCCGATGCCGGTGTTGCCGCTGGTGGCCTCGACCACCGTCTGGCCCGGCTGAATGGTGCCGCGACGCTCGGCCTCCTCGATGACATTGATCGCCAGGCGATCCTTCACCGAGGCGAGCGGGTTGAAGTACTCGGCCTTCACGTACAGCGTCACGCCATCGACGCCGATGTTGTTGATCCGCACGACCGGGGTGTCGCCCACCGTGTCGAGGATGCTGTCGTAGAGGCGGCCTCGTCCGGCCGTGGTCCTGATCGATTGGGGTGTTGCCATCTGCGTTCTCCCATCGTGTGGTGGCGGCCTCGGGTCGCAGAACCCGGCCGGCCCGTACTCCAGTCAAGCGCCCCTCCGCGCTCGCGCTCAATCGGCATTGTTGCCTAACCGGCCGCTGCAGAGGCAAGGGTTCAGCATGTCGGACGGCGAGGTTTCGCCGGCGCGCTCAGCGCAGGTCGGGTGGCGGACCGAACTGGGCCTGAGGAGGCAGGACGGCTCGGCGACGAGCCTTGAGATTCTTCTTCACGCCACCGAGCACCGCTCCCACCACCATCGCTGTGATGATGCCGGGCCAGAAACCCAGGTTGGTGAAGATGATCAGCAGGATCGCCACCGGCCAGACCAGCCCGGCGAGGGTGCCGACGATCGTTTCGAACACCGACGGCGGCGCGGTGAAGCGCACGACTGGGCCGGAGACGAAGGGCTGCATGCCCTGCCCGGACTGCTTGAACGTTGGTGGTTCATTGATCGGCTGCGGCGCGAACGCGGGCTGTTGCCAGCGTTGCTCCCGCTCGTCACCGCTGGGATGACTGTCCCCGGTGGGATAACTCGTCACTACTTCAGGGTAGACGCGCAGTCCAGGGATGCGTTGCTTCGTAGTCTCGACAAGCTCGACCAGCCGGGGGTCTCGATACCCTCGACCAGCCGGGTCTCGACACGCTCGACCAGCCGTGGCCCTGCGATAGTGGGCCCCAAGCCGAACGATCCAACAGAAGGGGCGTGGGAATGAGCGACATAGCGTGGTCCATCGGCCGTTGGACGCACCCACCCGAGAAGGTGATCGAATCCAACGGTGACCTACTGGTCACCGCCGTCGAAGGCAGCGACGCCTGGCGTCTCACCTCGTACGGGTTCGTCCACGACAGCGAGCATGCACTGCTCGCTCCGCTGCCCAACGACAGCGCCATGGAGGTCGAGTTCACGGCCGCGTTCTCGCAGCAGTTCGACCAAGCGGGCCTGTTCGTTCGCGCCTCGGCCGAACACTGGGTCAAGGCCGGTGTCGAGTTTGCCGATGGACGTCCACAACTGGGCGCCGTGGTCACCCAGCAACGCTCGGACTGGTCGCTCGCGCCGGTGCCCGAATGGACCGATCGACGCGTTCTGGTCCGGGTCAGCCGGGCCGGGGATGCACTCACCATTCGCGCCCGCGTGGACGACGAGCCGCTTCAACTCGTGCGGGTCGTTCCGTTCGACCCCGACCTCGAGGCCGAAGCCGGTCCCCTGGTCTGCGCGCCGACCCGAGCCGGCCTGGTGGTGCCACTGCACGCCTGGCGCCGCACTGAAGCGGACGCTGCCCTGCACTGACGTGGTCTCGACACGCTCGACCAACCGACCAGCGCCCCTAGAGAGCTCGCATCGAGTTGTTGCGGGGCTGATGCGTCAGTTCGACCAGGCCGAGGGCCTCCATCAGGGGTGGCAGATACATGCCGAAGCGACCGCGATAGCCGTTGCGAAGGCCGTACCAGCCGCCGACCGGGTTGTCGGCGTCCCTGCCCCAGGCCTCGACGGAACCTTCGGCGGCGGGCTTCTTCTCGTCCGCCGCACCCAGCGGAACCCAGTCGCCCTGTTGCTGCAACCAGGCATGCAGGTCGTCGATCGCCCGCGCGAGGTAGCGCAGCTTGGTGCTGCCGACCTGGCAGACGAGTTCGGCGGGCTCGACGGTGTCGTCTCGATACATCGAATATTCACTGGTGCCGGGTGCCGTTTTCAGCAGCCACGGGTCGGACGCGCTACCGGTGCCGTTCATCTGGTCCTCCTCCGAGGCGATCCTGGCCTCGCTGGGAAGTTACTCCACGTGCGAGTCGGATGGCTATCAGTGGGTGCAACGGGAACCAACTCGACGCGGAGTTCTCGGTCTATTGCGGGCTGACCGTCGGCCGACTCCCCCCAGCGTCGGCCGACGCGTCATACCGCACCCTCCCGTGCAGGCAGTGAAGCAATCCATCCCTCGCATGGTCCCCCCGGCCCCGCAAGAAGAAGTGGTCAGCCGATCAGGCGACCCGACCCTGCCCAACATCGGTGCCAGTTCCGAGTTCCCCCCGGTCTCGGTTCCAGCTCCGGTGCATGTGAGTACTCTGCCCGACCATGCTCAAAGCAGGCTGCAGGCAACCTCAAGACCGGATCGAGATCCCGGCAAGAATCCGGACGGGCGTCCGTCAGCTCGAGCCGAGCCGCAGGATGCGTGATTCCCACGGCTGCAGCACCGACGCCAGATGATCCTCGTGCGTGCCGAGCAGAAGGGTTGCCCCCTGCCAGGACGGCAGGCCGTCCGCCGGCAGCTCGGCCACGGTCGATGAGCAGTTGGCCAGTACGAGCAGCACCTGGTCTGCCAGCGTGCGGGTCAACACCCAGAGCTGCGGGTGCTCGGGTAGCAGCAGCTCGAACCGCCCGTCGACGACCACCAGATCGGTGTGCCGCAGCTCGATCAAGCGGCGCAGGTGATGAAACACCGACGCCTCGTCGGCGACCGCCGCTTCGGCGTTGATCTCGACGTGATTGGCGTGCACGGGCAGCCAGGGGTCGCCGGTGGTGAAACCTGCCTGCGGCCCGTGCGTCCACTGCATCGGAGTGCGGGCGTTGTCGCGGCTCTTCACCGACAGGCTGTGCAGCACGTCGTCCGGCTGGTGGCCCGCGAGCATCGCCTCGGCGTAGTGGTTGACCGACTCGATGTCGCGATACTGATCGATCTGGGTGTAGCCCGCGTTGGTCATGCCCAACTCTTCGCCCTGGTACACATAAGGCGTGCCCCGGTGCAGGTGCAGCACGGTGGCGAGGGTCTTGGCGGAGTGGACGCGGTGTTCCGCGGAGTCGTCGCCGAACCGCGAAACCGACCGCGGCTGATCGTGATTAGCGAAGTACAACGAGTTCCAGCCGACGTCGGCCAGGGCGTACTGCCAGTCGGCGAGATTGCCTTTCAGCACGGGCAGCGGCAGATCCGCCAGGTCCCACTTGCCGCGCCCGCCCGGGGCGACGTCCAGATCGACGTGCTCGAAGGTGAACACCATGTTGAGCTCGCGCCGATCGGCATCGGTGACGAGTTTGGCCGACTCGATCGTGCAGCCGGGCATCTCGCCGACCGTGATCAGGTTGAGGCGGTCGAGGCCGACCTCGCGGTTCATCTCGGCCAGAAAGTCGTGCAGGCGCAGGTTCACGCCCCACCCGGCGGAGAGGTCGCCCGGCTCGAGCATGGCCGGCGGCTTCGCGATCAGGTTGATCACGTCCATCCGGAACCCGTCGACCCCCCGGTCGACCCACCAGCGCATCATCGCGTAGACGGCCTGGCGGACGGCTTCGTTCTCCCAGTTCAGGTCGGGCTGCTTGCGCGAGAAGATGTGCAGGAAGTACTCACCGCCGGCCTCGTCGAACTGCCAGGCCGACCCGCTGAAGGCGGACGGGATGTCGTTCGGCTCGGCGCCGGGCGTATTCGGTTCGAAGCCGGGCCGAGCCGGCCGCCACAGGTACCAATCGCGCTTGTCAGAGCCGGGTTGGCGAGACTGGATGAACCAGTCGTGCTCGTCCGAGGTGTGGTTGACCACCAGGTCCATCACCAGCTTGATGCCCCTGGCGTGCGCCTGCTCGATCAGCTCGTCGATGTCGTCCAGTGAGCCGAACAGCGGGTCGATGTTCTGGTAGTCGCTGATGTCGTAGCCGTTGTCGTCCTGTGGGGATGAGTAGACCGGCGAGAGCCAGATCACGTCGATGCCCAGCGCGCTCAAATAGTCGAGCCTGCTGGTGATGCCGGGAATGTCGCCGATGCCGTCGCCGTCGCTATCGCTGAACGAGCGCGGATAGATCTGATAGATCACTGCCGAGCGCCACCAGCCATCGGGTCGATCGCTCAGGGCACGGGTCGCTTCAGTGCTGGTCATGGGGCTCCTGGTCTCGTTCAGGTGGGCTGAATCGGGTGCGCATTAGATGCCGCCGGCTGTGCTGTGTTTCGTCGTTCGAGATCGTCACGAGAGGCCGGGGTCCGGGGTGCGCGCCGCCGCTGACTCGCGAGGTCCGCGGCCTGCTACGAGGCACCGATCATGCCCTCGAGCACCCGCAGGACGAGCGGATCACCAGTTCTGCTCCGTATCCCGGCTCTTGGCGCCGCTCGCCGAAGAGCAGCGCAAGCGCCTGCTCGGCCATTGCGGCCAGTGGGACGGCTGCGGTCGTGAGCGGGGGTACCGAGAACTCGGCGAACGGCGTGCCGTCGAACGAAACCACCGCGAGATCGTCCGGCACCTTCTTGCCGAGCTGTTGCAGACCGGCCAGCAGGCCCACTGCCTGCTGATCCGAGCTGACGAAGACGGCGGTCGCCTCGGGGTGTTCGTTCACCAGCCGTGCTGCCGCTTGGTAGCCACCCTCCGACGACCACGGCACCTCGATGTCGTGGGCCGTGGAGAGCCCCGCGTCCGACAGGGTGTCGTGCCAGCCGCGCTTGCGCTCGTCGGTCGAGACCTCGTCGGGAAGGTCGGTTCCGATGATCAGTGCCACCTCGCGGTGACCGTGCACCCGCACCAGGTGCCGCACGGCGGCCCGGGCGCCGCCGAAGAAGTCGGGCCATACCCCCGGCAGTGGGTCGGACGGCGTGGTCAGGCTCAGTTTCACCATCGGCACGTTGTTGCGCAGGGCCGCTGCGGATGCCTCCGGGTCGGGCCCGGACGACGTGATGATGCCGGTCACGAGGTGGCCGCTGAGGGTGTCGACGATGGGTGCCAGGCTGCCGGTGCGACCTTGGATGAGCACCAGGTGCAGCGATCGGCTTCGGGCGGCCCGCTCGACCTGGGTTGCGAGCGCGCCGAAGTAGGGGTTGCCGATGTCGGGCACGATCAGGCCGACCAGATCCGATTGGCCCTTGATCAATGACCGGGCGGCGGCGTTGGGACGGTAGCCGAGCTGGTCGATCGCATGCTCGACCCGGCGGCGGGTGGCGGCCGCAACTGGCCGTGGCCCGTTGTTGATCACGTAGCTGACGACCGCGGAGCTGACGCCGGCCAACCGCGCGACATCGTTGCGGGTGGCGTTCTTTGCCGCCCCGATCGCGCGGTTGGTCATGTTCTACTCCTCCACTAGCGCAGGCGGCGAGCCCCATCGGAGGGCCTGCCGATGAAATGCGCCGGTGCGCGATAGCCGCTGCTGGCGAAGGCTTCGCCGATGGATTCGGCGACCGTGTCGGCGCCCCCCGCCGCGACGAGCGCGATGATACAGCCACCGAAGCCGCCTCCCGTCATCCGGGCACCGAGCGCCCCGGCGGTCATGGCGGTCTCGACAGCAAGGTCCACAGTCGGCACGGTGATCTCGAATTGGTCGCGCATCGATACGTGCGACTCGTCCAGCAGTGGCGCGATGCCGCGCAGGTCGCCGGCCCGCAGCAGGTCTGCCGCGGCCAGCACGCGCGCGTTCTCGGTGACCACGTGCTGGGTGCGGCGACGCATCACCGGGTCATCGAGCCGCGAGAGTGCCTCGTCCAGGTCTGTGACGTCGCGCAGGGCACTGACTCCGAGTTGCTTGGCAGCAGCTTCGCAGCTCTCGCGTCGAGCGGCGTACTCGCTGTCGACCAAAGCGTGCGGAGTGCGGGTGTCCAGCACCAACAGTTCCAGCCCTGCCTCTTCCAGTTGCAGCGGCACGTGCTCGAACTCGAACGACCTGCAGTCGAAGAACAGCGCCTTGCCCTTTCGGCACAGCGTTGAGGCGGCCTGGTCCATCTGACCAGTCGGTGCGCCGACGAACGCGTTCTCTGCCCGCCGCGACAGCACGGCTCGGGTCATCGGTTCGACGTCGAGGTCGAAGAGATCCGCCAGGGCCGCCAGGGTGACACACTCCAGCGCGGCGGACGAGGACAGCCCGGCGCCGATCGGAACGTCGGAGGAGATCACGAGGTCTGCGCCGCCCACTCGATGGCCCGTTTCCTCGAGCGCCCAGACCACCCCGGCGACATAGGCCTGCCAGCCGGCCATGCCAGGCACGAGGTCGGCCCGTGAAAACGTCTCCACCAGATCGCCCTGCATGGTGCGAACGCGCCAAGTGTCGTCGTTGCGGCGCCCGCCGGCCAACTGCACCTGCTGGGCCAGTGCGAACGGCATCACGAAGCCGTCGTTGTAGTCCGTGTGCTCGCCGATCAGGTTCACCCGGCCCGGCGCGGCCCAGACCCCGGCGGGCGCATGACCGGTGAGTTGGTGGAACGACTGCTCCAGCGACGCGGGCTCGGAGCCCGTCGAGTCGACATCTGTCATTACAAGGAATCCTTCGTCTCGTGTGGGGCAGCGGAATCAGCGGCCCGCAGGGCCTCCCAAGCTGAGCGCACCATCTCGTCCACGGTGTGCCGCATGCGCCAGTCGAGGTCGCGAGCGGCCAGCGAGCCATCGGCCACGATGACGGCAGGGTCGCCGGGGCGCCGCGGGTTGATGCCGGGCTCGAAGTCGATTCCGGTGACTCGGGAGGTGGCTGACATGATCTCACGAACCGACAGGCCCGTGCCGCTGCCCAGGTTGTACACCGGCGCGATCGGGGTTCCGGCGGCGAGCCGCTTGGCAGCTGCCACATGGCTGCGCGCCAGGTCGGCGACATGCACGTAGTCGCGCACGCAGGTACTGTCCGGCGTCGCGTAGTCGTCACCGTTGATGGCTGGGGTCTTGCCACTCAGCAGCAGCCCCAGCACGATCGGAAACAGATTGTGCGGGCTGGTGTCGGGCAGGTCGGGCGACCCCGCTCCGACAACGTTGAAATAGCGCAACGACGCGTGGGCGAGAGAGCGCGCCCGACCCTCGTCGCGAAGCAACCACTCGCCGATCAGCTTGGTCTCGCCGTACGGCGACTCGGGCCTGGTCGGGCTCTGCTCCGTGACCAGAGCCGTGTCAGGGGTGCCGTACACGGCCGCGCTGGACGAGAAGACGACGTTGTCGACCGAGTGCCGACCCATCGCCTCCAGCAGCGCGACCGTTCCCGTGACGTTCTGGGTGTAGGTGTGCAGGGGGCGCGAGACGGAAACTCCGGCGTACTTGAAGCCGGCGACGTGCACGACACCGCTGCGGCCGCCGATCTCGAAAGCCTCATCCAGTGCTGCGGCATCGGTGATGCTGCCCACGACGAGGGGCACGGACTCCGGCACGTAGTGCCGATAGCCGCTGGACAGGTCGTCCAGCACCACGCACTCGATGCCCTCGGCCTCAAAGGCACGAACGACATGGGAGCCTATGTATCCAGCGCCGCCGGTCACCAGCCAACTCACGGGTACTCCTTCTACGAAGATTTGGGGGGCCAGTGTGACGACTTCGCGCTGATCAGCGCGTCGTGGTCCACTGGGTCGAGCGTGTCGGGATCCAACTGGGTTGAGCGTGTCGAAGTCGTGCGGGGGAGCGTGTCACAATCGTGCGGGGTTGAGCGCGTCGAAATCCCGCCGGGTTGAGCTTGTCGAAACCACTGTCGGTAGGAGCGTGAGTGGTTCCGACAAGCTCGACCGCCGGCTGGCTGAGCCTGCGGAGACGACTCGTCCGGAAACGAGCGACACCGTCTCAGCAGACGCGGCCACCGTAGGTCGCCTGATGCGCAGCGGCGCCCGAGGTCGTGAGGCGTCGCTTTCGCCGTCATCCCTCGGGCGCCGAGCCCGTTGTGTGAACCGATCAGGTCTTCGAACCCTGGAGGGCAATGCCCTCCACGATCTGCTTCTGGGCGAAGATGAACAGAATCAGGAACGGCAGCGCGACCAGGCTCGTTGCGGCCATCAGGCCACCCCAATCCGAGGCGTACTGGCCCTTGAACTGATTCACCCACAGCGGCAGGGTGAACAACTCACTGGTGTTCAGGAAGATCAGCGGGGTGAAGAAGTTGTTCCACTGACCAAGGAAGGTGAAGATACCGAGGGCGACCATCGGGGTGCGCAGCAGCGGTAGGATCATCGTGAAGAAGATCTTGATCCGGCCGGCTCCGTCGATGGCGGCGGCCTCTTCGAGTTCCAACGGAATGCCTCGCACGTACTGGCGAAGCATGAACACCCCGAATGCACTGAACAACGCGGGTGGCACGATCAGGGCGAGGTGTGTGTCCACCCAGCCGAACCAGCCCATGATGATGTACAGGGGAATGACGGTGAGCTGCCCCGGCACCATCATGGTGGCCAGGAACACGGCGAAGATGATGCCGCCGCCGCGGAACTTCATGCGTGCGAACACGTACGCCGCCATGGCTGAGGTGAGCACCGAGATGGCGGTGACCAACGTGGCGATGTACACGCTGTTGAGCAGGGCGGTGTAGAAGTTGCCGGTGCCGAAGGCAGTCTCGAAGTTCTGCATCGTCGGCGACTGGGGCAACAGCACGGGGGTTGGCGTGAAGATCTCTTCGAGCGGCTTGAACGCCGAGAAGAGCATCCAGATGAAGGGCAGGCCCATGAGGATTGCACCGATGGAAACGACGATGTGCAGAACCAGAAGGGACGGCTTGAAGGGTCGCTTGTTCTTGACGGGGTGAAGCTCGTCTTCCTTGACCACCGCCGAGACGGCGTCAACGGACATCTTTCGTACTTGAACAGTCATTCTGTGTAATGCACCCATCTCTTCTGGGCGACCATCTGCAAACCGGTCACCGCCAATAGGATCAGGAACAGCACCAGCGCGAGCGCGGAGCTGCGGCCGAAGTTTCCTTCACGGAAGGCAATCTGCACGATCTCGTACACGATCGTCCGGGCGTTGGCCGGGGCAGTGGTGTCGAAGAAGAAGTAGATGTAGTCGAACACCTGGAACGAACCGATGATGCTGGTGATCGACAGGAACAGGATCGTCGGCGACAACAGCGGAATGGTGATGCGGAACAGCTTCTGCACCTCGTTCGCACCGTCGATGTCGGCGGCCTCCATCAGCGACGACGGCACGTTCTCGAGGCCTGCCATGAACATGACCATCTGGTAGCCGAGGCCTTGCCACACCGACACGACCGCCATCACCGGAATCACCGTGGTCGGGTTCTGCAGCCAGTCGGGGGGCGTGATGCCGACTGCCCGGAAAACGGGATTCAGCGGCGACAGTTCCGGGTTGAGCAGCCACAGCCAGATGGCCGAGACCGCCACGCTGGAGGTGATCACCGGGGCGAAGTAGAAGACTCGGTAGATGTTGCGTGCCTTCTTGGTGACCTGCAACAGCAGTGCCGCCATGAAGCCGGAGACCAGCAGACCAGGCACCTGCAGCACGGTGAACCACAGCGTGTTGCCCATCGACGTGAGCATCTGCGGATCGCTGAACACCCACGCGAAGTTGTCGAGCCCTGCGAAGGAGCGAGTGCCGAAGCCGTCCCAGTTCAGGAACGCGAGTGCGAATGCGAAGATGAGCGGCCCCAGCAGAAAGACGACCATGCCGAACAACTGCGGGGAAAGGAACCCGTAAGCAAAGGCCAAATCCTTTTGCTTGGCGGTTCGTGACTTCGTCTGCGGGGGCGCGCTTGCGCGCGCCCCCTCTTTGGTTGCGACCGCCATCGAATCAGCCGCCAGCGTTGATGAAGGCTGCGAGCTTGGTGGCGAAGTCCTTGGCGCCGATGCCGCTCTTGATCATCTTGTCGGTCTCGGTGCCGAAGTTCGTCGAGACCTTCGCGCTGCGGGCGATGGGCAGTGGAATCGCCCAGCCCTTGGTGGCCACCTCGTTGAAGACCTTGGCGTTCGCCGGCAGGCCACCCTCGAGCACGATGTCGTCGATGCCCTTGACCGCGGGAACGGCGTTGCCGCCGCCGGCGAGGCGTGCCTTCTGGCCGTCCGCATTGACGTAGCGGCCGAGGAACTCGAGAGCAGCCTGGCTGTCTTTCGCACCCGTCTGCACGGCCATGGCGGCGCAGTACACCGCTACCGGCATGATGGTCTTGCCGTCCTCCGACGGCATCGGCGCGATGTCGTACTGCATGTTCTTGAGCTTGCGCAGGTTCGGCAGGATCCAGCGGCCGTACTGAATGGTCGCCAGCTGGCTGCCCAGGAACAACGCGTCGACGCCCTGGCCCTTGGGCAGCGAACCACCGTAGGTGATGGTGCCGGCGGCGAAGTGGTCGAACAACCACGCAAAGGTGTCCATCGCCTTGGGGTCGGTGTCGAAGATGACCTTGGTGCCGTCATCGCTGAGCACCTTGCCGCCGAACGTGGTGACCAGTGAGAACAGGTCGAACCAGTTCGCCTCGACCACCATGCCGCGCTTGCCGGTTGCCTTGACCTTGGTCAGCAGGTCGTCGAGCGCGGCCCGGTTCCAGGTGCCGGCCGCGAACTGAGCGGCCGGATCAGTGGTCACGCCCGCTTGCTCGAGCAGACCCTTGTTGAACCAGAAGACCTTGGGGTTGGAGTCGACGGGAACGCCGTAGAGCTTGCCGTCCTTGCTCTTGCACCACTCGAGAAGGCCCGGGTGCACGTCGGCGAGCTTCAGCGGCGAAGCCGCGGAGGCCAGGAAGTCGTCCAGTGCGGTCAGCTTGCCGCTGTTGATCATCGGGGCCATCTGGCCGTCACCGACATAGAAGGCGTCGGGCGCGGAGCCACCGGCCAGCTGGGTGAGGATCTTGGTCTGGTAGTCACCGACCACCTGCTGCCACACGACCTTGTTGCCGTACTTCGCGGTGTAGTCGGCAGTCACCTTCTTGTAGGCATCTGCTTCACCCGGATTGGCCCACGAGGCCCAGGTGATCGGGCCCTTGCCCGCGGTGCCGCCGCTCGCGCCGGTGCCCGGGGCGGCGTTCGAGCTACACCCAGCCATCGTCGCGGCGCTTGCCAGGCCAGCGGCAGCAGCCGTGCCCAGGAATCCCCGACGTGAGACAGACCGTCCCATAATTTGCAATTCGCCCATGAGCTCCTCCTCGAGCCTCCAGCGCCCGCCAAGTCGCCTGGCGCGTCACGCTGGACGGGACACTACACGAGTAGATTTACCCGATGCAACGTGTTGAGCCGTTGGATTTGTGGCGAATCTCTGGTGTATTCAGACACTCCCGAAGGCAACCTGAGTGAAGCGTGGGACGGGCGCACGCCTGACAAACCCCCGGAAGTACGGCTAGGGTCTTCTGCAAGATCCGCCGGGCGGCCGGATGGGCTGCTGCGGCGCGGACCAGTCCGCTTCACCGCCAGATTCCACACGTGTTGATAATACCGACTTGCCAGCTTGCAGCGCTCGTGGAGCCCTCCGAATGCCGAAAGGAGTCGAGGTGACCGTCGACGCTCGTGTTGTCCTGCGCTCTTCAGGGGTGTCCGTCGTTCTGGACGTCACCGCCGGGGGTCTCCCCTCGGTCGTGCACTGGGGAGCAGACCTGGGAGCCCTCACCCAGCAGGACGTCGACACGCTGATCAGCGCGAGTGGACGGCCGACCATGTCCAACATGGTCGATGACGGCATCCGGCTGGCGGTGCTGCCAGAGCATTGGACGGGATGGGTCGGTCGACCGGGCGTGAGCGGTTCCAGGCGCGGCGGGGACTGGTCACCGAAGTTCAGCACGACCGCGTTGCGCGTCGATGGTGCCGCGGTCACCGACCAGTTGATCGAGCTGGGCTCGGGCGCGGTGGAGGTCGAGGCGGTCGACGAGGCCGCCGGGCTCGGGCTCACCGTGCGCGTGGAACTCACCGAGAGCGGGCTGCTGCGCAGCCAGGCCACGGTGTCGAACCTGGTCGACGAGCCGTATCAGCTGGACGAGGTCGTTCTGGCCTACCCGGTGCCGCAGTTGGCGTCCGAGATTCTCGACCTGGCCGGTCGTTGGGCCAAGGAGCGCGTGCCGCAGCGGCGAGAGTTCACCGTCGGCACCCATCTTCGCGAGAACCGCAAAGGCCATTCGGCTCCCGATTCGGCCTACGTGCTGCACGTCGGCACCGCCGGCTTCAACTTTGCCGGCGGCGAGATCTGGGCCGTGCACACGGGGTGGAGCGGCAACCACACCCACTACGCCGAGCGCATGTACTCCGGCGATCAGGTGATCGGCGGCGGCGAGCTGCTGCTGCCTGGTGAGGTCGTGCTGCAGCGGGGCGAAAGCTACACCTCGCCGTGGCTGTACGGCTCGTACGGGATCGGCCTCGACGCCATCGCCCAGCGGTTCCATCGCTTCCTGCGTAGCCGGCCCAACCACCCGTCCACCGACCGACCGGTGACCATCAACGTCTGGGAGGCCGTGTACTTCGACCATGACCTGCCGAAGCTGGTCGCGCTGGCCGAGGCGGCCGCGGCCGTGGGGGTGGAGCGTTATGTACTGGACGACGGCTGGTTCGGTGCCCGCCGCGACGACCGGGCCGGTCTGGGTGACTGGACGGTGTCGGCCGACGTGTGGCCGGACGGCCTGCATCCCCTGATCAATCGGGTGAATGAGCTGGGCATGCAGTTCGGCCTCTGGTTCGAGCCCGAGATGATCAACCTCGACTCCGATGTGGCCCGGGCGCACCCGGAATGGGTGATGGCCACCGGCGGTCGCGTACCCGTCGAGGCGCGCTATCAGCAGGTGATCAACCTGGGCATACCCGAGTGTTACGCCTTCATCCGCGACGCCATGCTCGCGTTGCTCGACGAGTACAACATCGCCTACATCAAGTGGGACCACAACCGCGACCTGATCGACGCCGGCACGGCGCCGACCGGCCGTCCAGGGGTGCGCGAACAGACGATCGCCTACTACCGCCTGGTCGACGAGCTGAAGGCGGCTCACCCGGGTCTCGAGATCGAGACCTGCGCCTCGGGCGGCGGACGCGTCGACATCGAAGTCCTGCTGCACACCGACCGCATCTGGGTCTCGGACTGCATCGACCCGCTCGAGCGTCAACAGATGAACCGCTGGACCCAGCAGCTGGCTCCGGCCGAACTGCTCGGATCGCACATCGCCTCCGGCACGTCACACACCACCGGACGCTCGCACACGCTCAACTTCAGGGCCGCCAGCGCCGTTTTCGGCCACCTCGGCATCGAGTGGGACCTGACCATCGCCTCACCTGAAGAGATCGACGAGTTGACCGCGTGGGTGGCCTTCTACAAGGAGCACCGCTCCCTCTTGCTCGGCGGCGACCTGATTCGGATCGACGACCCCGACGAGACCTTGTCGGCGCAGGCCATCGTGGCGCCCGACCGCAGCCGGGCCATCTACTCCTTCGCCGACGTGGGCCGCTCGGTCGTCGTGATGCGGGGTCGACTGCGGTTCCCCGGGCTCGATCCCGAGCGACGCTACCGGGTGATCCCGCTGATGCTCGAGAAGGCTGCGACGGTGCAGGCCCCGCACTGGTGGGGGGTCGAGAAGATGTCGCAGGCCGAGGAGGCCGCGCACGTCACCCATGGCGCTGCACTGACCTTCCGTCCGACGGCCGACTTCGGTGTCGAGCTGACTGGAGCAGCCCTGGCGAAGGTCGGGCTGCTACATGCTCCGGTGCACCCCGAGAATGCCGTCCTGTACCTGGCCGAGGCCGTGAGTTGAGAGTCGCTACGTAGCACTGCGGTGCTGCCACTGACCCAATGACGGACGTTCGGAATCACCCTGACCACGGAGTGGGCACCACATGCTTGCTGACCCGATCACATCGATCCCCGGCCTGCTCACAGTGGCCGACCCAGGAACCCAGCTCGAGGTGCAGGCGGACTCCCAAGGCGCCATCCTCACCGTCTCGGCAGCCGACGGGCGTCCGGGTTTGCGCTTCGAGGTCGACCTCGACACTGCCGTCGGGTATTGGCAGCCGGGCATCCGGGCCGACCGCGCTCTGCCGGCTGACTGGCTCGCTCCGCAGATCACCAGCCTCGTGCGCTCCGCGCCGATCGGCGTGCTCTATGACGCGGCCGGAACGTCACTGCTTGGTTGGGCAGCCGGGGAGGCAGTCGCCGAACTGTCAGTACGAGCCGGCGCCTCCGAGGAAGGCAAGTCGTTCGTTGTGGAGGTTCGCTCCGTGCGACCGCTAGCCGGTGATCTCGTCATCGTCCTGGACGGCACTCGTTCGACCCTGACGAAGACCGTCGAGCGTTTGGCGCAGTGGCTGTCTTCGCACTGCGAGGGCGACCCACTCGTACCGCCGCCCAGTGCACGGGTACCCGTCTACTCCACGTGGTACACGTTCACGCAGGACATCGACGACGAACTCGTCTGTTCGGAGGCTGCCCATGCCGCCGAACTCGGATGCGGCTCGGTGTTCATCGACGACGGTTGGCAACTCCACGGCCAGGGCCGTGGCTACCAGGGGTGTGGCGACTGGGTGCCGGATGCCGCCAAGTTTCCTGACCTGCGAGGCACCATCGCGACCATTCACGGCCACGGTCTTGCGGCGGCTCTGTGGGTGGCGCCGCTGCTGCTCGGCGAGCAGAGCGAGGCCTTCTCACGACTGAAGCAGTTTGCTCCGTTCCTACTGTCATCGACCAATTCATACGTCCTGGATCCGCGCCATCACGAAGTCCGCACGTTCGTTGCCGAAACGTGCTGTCGTCTGGTCACCAGCTATGACGTCGATCTGCTCAAGATCGATTTTCTGGACGTGGCCATGGTCTACGGCGACGCAATCTCCAGCGGCGGCGACCTGGACGACGTTGGCCAGGCGATGGCCGCGATGTTGGGGCAGCTGCGGCAGGCCCTCGCCGATGCGGGACGTCCGCAGGTCGCGTTCGAGTTCCGGCAGCCGTACGTGAGCCCGGCGCTCTCGCGATCCGGCGCAATTCTGCGGGCGAGCGACTGTCCGGCCGACGCCCACCAGAACCGGGTCGCCACGGTCGACTCACGGCTTGTCGCAGCCGGGCGGGTGATCCATGCGGATCCGATGATGTGGGGACGGGCGGGGGCCGCCGTGGCGGTGGCCCAACAGCTCTACGCCGGCTGGTTCGCCGTTCCGCAGATCTCCATGCGGCTGTCCGACTTGGACGAGTCCCAGGCCCCGGCCCTGCGCGGCCTGCTGACCCTGTGGCGCGATCAATCCGACGTGACACTCAGTGGCGTCCTGACGGTGGCCGGAGCCGAACGCGGCTACGACGTGGTCCGCGCTGTCCGGGCAGACATCGGGCGGAGCGTGGTCGCCCGCTACAGCTCAGTGGTCGTCGACCTGGACGAGGCGCCGACACCTGAGGTGTCCCTGCTCAACGCCACCCCCGACGGCCGGATTGCGGTGCGCACGTCGCGGCCGATCCTGCGCGGAATCGTGCGTGACGCCGCGGCGGCTCGCACCGGAGGCCTCGAACCGACCGGAACGGGACTGGTCGACCTCGTCGTGCCTCCGTTCGGCAGCGCGACCTTGAGCTTTTGCGACCTTCCTCACACGTCCGCCGAGCGCTCGCGGTGAGTCGCTCGGACGCAAGGCACGCGACTCCCCCGCTCTGCTGACCACCCATCGCGGCCTATTTCGCGCGGCAGACCCGGTTCCTCCCGGCTGACTGCGCTGGGTGGCGCTTGACGTGCGCAGCAGTCACCGGAGCACGATGAGGCCATGACGATCACTCGGCGAATCCTGGGCAGTGGCACGGTGGCTCTCGAGGTCTCATCGATCGGGCTCGGTTGCATGGGCATGAGCGAGTTCTACGGGGCCACCGACGAGACCGAGGCGATCAACACCATTCGCCGGGCCCTCGACCTTGGGGTGACGCTGCTCGACACGGCCGACATGTACGGCCCCTTCACCAACGAGCAACTCGTCGGACGAGCCATCGCCGGACGGCGTGACGAGGTGCAGGTCGCCACCAAGTTCGGCAATCAGCGCAATCCGGACGGGTCGTTCGTCGGCCTCAACGGCAGACCGGAGTACGTCCTCCGCGCATGCGACGCGTCGCTGCAACGGCTCGGCGTCGATCGGATCGACCTGTACTACCAGCACCGGATCGATCCGAGGGTTCCGATCGACGAGACGGTCGGGGCGATGAAGCAGTTGGTCGACGCGGGCAAGGTGCGTTGCCTGGGCTTGTCCGAGGCGGGTGCCGCCAACATTCGCAAGGCCCACGCGGTGCACCCCATCACAGCGTTGCAGAGCGAGTACTCGCTGTTCAGCCGCGATCCCGACGCGATGTTGCCCATGCTGCGCGAGCTCGGCATCGGCCTGGTTCCGTACAGTCCGCTGGGGAGGGGCATGCTGACCGGTGCCCTGACCCCGGGATCGCTCGGCGACAAGGACTTCCGGTCTGTGGCCTACCCGCGGTTCATGGGTGCGGCCGGCGACGCCAACCTCGTGCTCGTCCGGGCGCTCGTGGAGCTGGCCGAGCAGAAGGGGTGCAGCGCGGCGCAACTGGCGCTGGCCTGGGTGTTGGCGCAGGGCCCCGACATCGTGCCGATCCCCGGCACGAAGCGGATCACGTACCTGGAGGAGAACGTCGCGGCCCTTGAGGTCGTGCTGGGTGCGGACGACCTGGCCGCCATCGAGGCGGCCGTACCCGCCCACGAAGTCGTCGGTGATCGGTACGCCAACATGGGTTCCATCGACCGCTGACCCACGTCCCTGGCGTTGCGACCTCGCACAGCCAGCCGAGCGGTGAGCCGGTCGACCTCATCGGGCGTCGCCACCGAAGAACGCCCGCAGGTCGGTGACGATGGACGCCGGCCGTTCGAGTACCGCGAAGTGACCGCCCTCGTCGAACTCCGACCAGTGCTGAATGTTCGCGTTGTCGCGCTCGGCCAGCGAGCGGATGGTCTGAAAGTCGTCCCGGAAGACAGCCACACCGATCCGACCGCGGCTCACCACCGATTCGCGCGCGGCCCGTACCTCTTCGTAGTAGTAGCGAGCAGCAGTGGCCGCGGTGTTGGTCAGCCAGTACAGGGTGACCTGCTCGAGCACCTGCTCGGGGGTGACCAGCGAGGTGCCGTTGCCGAAGCTCTCGAACAACTCGGAGTAGGCCAGTTGGCCGACCGGGCTGTCCGACAGGCCGGCGGCGATCGTCTGCGGACGGGAGCCGTTCATCGTGTTGTAGCCGCCGACCGACTGGAACCACTGCATGTGCGCCAAGGCGGCGTATTCCTTGGGCCCGAAACCTTCGAACTCGGACGGGTCGCCCGAAGGGAACGAGAACAGCTGCAGCACGTGCGCTCCTTGGAAACCCTCGGGTTCGAGCACGGCGAGCTCACGTGCGACCATCGCGCCCTGGTCGGAGCCGTGTACCCCGTAGGAGTCGTAGCCGAGCCGGCGCATCAGGGTGTCCCAGGTGTGGGCGACCCGCGCGGTCGTCCAACCGGCCTCGACCACCGGCGTGGAGAAGCCGACGCCGGGGGCCGACGGAATGACGACGTCGAACGCGTCCTCGGCGCGACCGCCGTGGTTCTCGGGGTCGGTGAGGGCATCGATCAGCGGCAGAAACTCGAGGAACGAGCCGGGGTAGGTGTGCGCCAGCAGGAGCGCGCGAGCACCCGGCACCGGCGAGCGCACGTGGACGAAGTGGATCGGCTGGCCGTCGATCTCGGTGATGAAGTTGGGGTGAGCGTTGATGCGCGCCTCGACTTCGCGCCAGTCGAACTGCTTCCAACGCTCGACCAGATCGCGCAGGTAGGCCTGCGGGGTGCCGTAGTCCCACGAATCACCGGGGGCTGCCGGCGCGAAGCGGGTGGCGTGCAATCGGCGCTGAAGGTCGTCCAGCTCGGCCTGCGGAATGGTGACGGTGAAGGGACGGTTCTGGTTTGTGTTCATGTCTGCGACGATAGAGTGGGTTGCGGCAGATTAACTTCCGCAATTATCAAGGTACTGAAGGAATCGTGGAACGAACCGCCGCGCGAACACTGGCCCTGCTCTCTCTGCTGCAGACCCGGCCCGACTGGTCGGGCGCGGCCCTGGCGGGCCGGCTCGGGGTCTCGAGTCGCACGATCCGCACCGACGTCGCCCGGCTGCGCGAACTGGGTTACCCCGTACACGCCGTGCGCGGACCCGGCGGTCGCTACCGCCTCGGCGCGGGGGCGAAGCTGCCACCGTTGCTGCTCGACGACGAAGAAGCGGTGGCAGTCGCGGTGGGTCTGCGGGCCGCAACCGGCATTGCCGGCGTGGAGCAGATCAGCGCGCGGGCGCTGACCAAGCTCGAGCACGTGCTCCCCCACCATCTACGTCGCAAGCTCAGCGCCCTGACCACGGCGACGAGTTCAGGTCCGGTGAACACCGACAGCAATGTGGAAGACCCGGCGGTCGAAGCCGCCGTCCTCGAAGCCATCTCACTGGCGATTCGTGATCACGAGGGCGTGCGCTGCGACTATCAGGGCGAGCCGCTGGAGCTGGAGCCGCTTCATCTGGTCGCCTGGCAGCGTCGCTGGTATCTGGTGGCCCGTGACCCGCGATCGGACGCCTGGGCGCCCTACCGGGTCGATTGGTTGCGCCTCAAGACCCCGGGCGGACGCCGATTCGTGCCGGCCGAGTTTCCGGGCGACCTGACCGAGTTCGTCGTTCGCGAGGTGGCGCGCACCGGATGGGCGGTGCACGCCCGGGTTCGGATCGACGCTCCGGTCGATCACGTGCTCGCGCGGATCAACCCGGCCGTCGGCACGGTCGAGGCCCATCCGGACGGCGGCAGCGTTCTGGTCACCGGCGGCGACAGCCTCGAGGTCGTCGCGGTCTGGATCTCGATGCTCGGCATGCAATTCCACGTCAGCGAACCCGACGAGCTCGTCGAGCATGTCCGCCGTCTGGCGGCCAGGTACGCGGCCGCCCTGCCGAGACCTCAGTCGACGAGTTCCACCGCGTAGGACGTGATGCGGGTGATCATGCCGTCGCCGTCGAACTCGTAGATGTCGGCGGACGAGACAACCGAAGTGCTGCCGTCATGGTCCACGTAGCAGGCGATCACGTCGACGGCAGCAATCCGGTCATCGCCGACGGAGACGAACCTGGTGAACTCGGTGCGGGCCAACTGGCTCATGCCCTGCGACGACGCCTCGCAGGCGGCGATCACCGCGTCCTTTCCCGCGATCGTCTGGTGGCCCGGAAGAACCCACTGGACGTGTGGGCTGAGCCGGTCGTACACCTCGTCGAACCGGTGACCCGAGAACGCTTCGGCAACGTGGCGGGGGTTCATGGCGCGTGGGTCACGATGGTCAGCGGGTCGGCACCGACTCGCGGGATCGACGTGAGCACGGAGTTGTGCGCGTCGCTGTCGTGACCTTCGAACTCGATCAGCTCGACGCCCGCGCCGGCCAGGCGCTGCAGCACGGCGGCTGCCACCGCCCCGACCAGTTGCCCTCCGGCCGGGTGGGTGGCGCGCGTGGTTTCGATGATGGCGAAGTTGCGGCCGTCCCAGACGTCGAGCGAGACGAAGCCGGCGGCCACTATGTCGGGTCCGTCGACGGCGAGCACGCTGTGGGAGCGATCCAGACCGGGCAGCGACTCCTCGACGAACGCGGCAGCGACAGCTTGTCGGCTGGTGATCGGCGACCAGGACGCGTGCATCCATTCGTACTGTGTGGTCCATGCGTTCGTCAGGGCGTCGTCCGAAACCTTTGCAGCGGCGATCAGACGCACTCCGTCGGGAACGGTCTGCCGCTCGATCCAACGCTGGGCTCCGACGGCGCGACCTGAGGGCAGGGGCAGGTGACCAGCACCGAGAACCCGACTGCCCGGGCAAAGGCCAGCCGTTCGGGCCTCGACGACATCGCTCGAGCCACCAGCGGGTAGGGGCGGTGCCGTAGCCGAACGAGTTCTGAGCAGAGCGCACGCCCGATGCCCTGTCGCCGGCTACCCGGGTCGACCGCTATCTCGATCCAGTATTCGGGGTGGGTGTTCGAGAGCATCACCGTTCCGCGGCCCACCAGGTCTCCGTCCCTCTCGGCAACCAACGTTCGGCTCCAACGGTCACCCTCGCGGGCCGGTCCGTGAAGTCCTTGAACCGGGTCGCCCGGTTGGAAAGGGCGCACCTTCATGGCGTCGATTGTCCGCAACGGATAGACGATCGGCAAGGCCCGCGATCGGCCCGCCCGCGCACCGTCGGCGTGGTCAATCGGGTACGTTGCCACGATTGCAAGGCTTGCTTTCCGCGAGCCCACCAGGATGCGAACAGCTGGCGGACACACCTCTACAGGTCGTCTGGGATCGATTGCGACGAACCCCTTTGCGCTGAACCCATTTGTGTTGGGTGGCGTGCCACAAAAGATGATGAAGGGCGGATGTTGGAGGCATCCGCCCTTCACCTTGCGCTACGAGCTGACACGCCCGGGGGGGCCAGACGCCGGTCGTAGCTTCAGGCCCACGATTCGGGGGAATCGGATGGCCTGAGCACTGAACGGCATTTCACCCATAGGGGGGTGGGGCGAAAGCACCGTTAACAACCATTGGACCAAATATTGTCGCGGACGTCAAATGGGCTATTCACACTTGGCCGTGGTGCCTTGGCTGGTCAAGCGGTGTTGACGCGCCCGGTGGGCGCTTCTGAGCAGGATACGGGCTTGGTAGTGCTGGTTGTTTCGGTAGCCGCGCCCGGTCCGTTTGATGTGTTTGATGGCGGTGTTCGCCGCTTCGGTGCGAG
>Ga0075156_10000305_pt1 | contig 24739 bp, 17 predicted proteins | sample JI81AbrownDNA_FD_70966 | JGI IMG/M metagenome (GOLD analysis project Ga0075156, IMG submission 70966) | Wastewater effluent complex algal communities from Wisconsin, to seasonally profile nutrient transformation and Carbon sequestration -... | ecosystem: Engineered > WWTP > Effluent > Algae...
CGTGCTTCCCGTTTCCGAGCCTGAATTCACTGCTATCGAATATGTTACATTGAGTGAATCTACATCTGACAATCCTTTGATCACTACATCCACAGGTGTACTCCAACAATTTGTCCCAGGACAGGTGCTATCAAAAGTATATGTTTTGCTATTCGTTAGGACGTCCGGACCTGTTGAAACAAGAATCGCTCCTTCTGTCGAATCCAACGTCGATACGGTGATTGTTACGGAGTTTCCACTTAATGGCTCTGAGGCGAGACGAATCTGATAGGTTGTTTTCAGACCATTTTCTGCAGTAAATGCCTGTGAGCCTGCTTTTAATGCAAAGTTAACTTTGGGAGAAGCATTGTCATTATCCGTCAAATTCACAGTTACATCCGATGGATTTAATCCTTCATAGTCGGTCCCGGAACCAGAGATCACTCCCAACGCAAATGTATGAACACGAGTTAGTATTTCGTCAATGTTATCATCTACAGGAAGTATTGTAACGGTTTGCGGTACATTCCAGTTTGTTTCATTGAATGTCAGACTCGCGGGGGAATTGGGACTAAAGGTATACTGGGTCACATCGGGTGAAGAAAAGGTTTCCGAACCGAGGGGAATCGTAATCGTGCCTGCTGCACAATTCTCAAGGTTAGTTGGTGTATTGCATGGAGCGCTCGTGAGTGCGACTGTAAAAGTTCCATTGGCGCCCCCTTCTGTTATGTTGATGGTTGTCGATGAAATGGAAAATCCGGTGGCGTCATTATCTGTTATGTTAATCGCCATATTCCCGGTGGCCGGAGTGTATCCTGAAACAATCGTCGATGGCCGTAATCCATTGTAAAATGACCCTGTTGCCGTGGGAATATTGATCAGAATCGGTATCGTTCCATCAGCGAAATTATCAGCTACTGATCTAATCGTGATGGTTTGGGCCATATTCCAACTTCCAGTCGATGTATCTCCAGAAAACACAGATGCATTGTTCGTCGTTGTATTGAATACAAGGGTACGATTTGTTGTTGGATTCCCAAAACTATCTAATACGACTGCTTCTGATGTATCGGAGCTTAAGATTGGACCAATTGTAACGTTCGCTCCAGGGAGAATTGCCAATCTAACTTCGAAAGTGATGGTGGAAGTTCCATTTTCGACCATCGTAAGTGCGGAAGAAATATTTTGTAGGATGATCTGGGGAGAGCCACTATCAATATTAATCGCAGAAACGGAAGGCAAAATGAAACCACTATATTTTGCATCCGATGACGTTGCATTGGCTAGATTGATTGTAACTGAAATATTTCCGTCCAAGGTTCCATCGACAACCGATGTGAGTGTAACAGTTTGAGGGGTGTTCCAGTTTGCAGTAGTAAATGTTAGGTTGGCTGGCGAAACAGTGATTTCAAGTGTGTTTGAAGAGGAAATTGTAGGTATTGTCACGGATGAAGTAGGCTGAGAATTTAAGACAACGGTAAACGTAGTCGATATTGGACCTGCATTTTCGTCCACAGTTAACCCAGAGATGGGGGTGACGGTAAATCCAGCTGTGTCATCGTCGGTAACTGAAAGAATGATCGAACTGGGAAGAGAGACAGAATCGTAACCCACATCTCGTGCTCCAGAAGAAGTGTCGATATTCCCAAAAGAGAGATTTATTGATCTTGTATCTTCGTCAATAGAATTATTGTTAGCTGAAGCTGTTACGTTCTGGGCAATGTTCCAATTGGTTGAGTCGAAGGACAGGGTAGTTGGAGTAACCGTCACTAAACCTGCATTAGAGGATGAAATTCCAGTGATTGTCACAGTTTTGCCTGCAGGAGGTTTTGAATTTAAGGTGACCCCATAAATTTGTGAACCTCCGTTTTCAGAAAAAGTCACTCCTGTAGAAGGGCTGAGATTGATTCCTCTCGTATCATCGTCCGTATTCGTGATCGAAGGAAACACAGGACCTGCAGTACCATTATAATTAGTGTCACCAGAGGAAGCAGTGCTCGTAACAATCGTTACTGTTGAATTTCCATCAGCTTCTAAATCATCAACACCTGTAACTGTTACAGTCTGCGCAGTGCTCCAATTTCCAGTAGTAAAGGTCAGAGAACTCGGTGAAACCGTAGCTTCTGTTGCTGGGTTTGCTATGAGTGAGGAGATAGTAACGTTGCTAGTTGGTGCATTGTTCATAATCACGGAAAAAGAGATAGAACTTCCTGCTTCTGTGGTTGTAGTCGTATTTAGACTAACGACTGTAAATCCTGGGGAATCATTGTCAACATTCGTTCCTGTCGCGACCGGTACTGATTTTCCGTTATAGGAAGGGTCGAGGGATACCGTAAGGCCTGAGGATATCGTAAATACTTGAGGTCCATCGATCGAAGCATCATCAACACCTGTGATTTCAATCGATTGTGGAACATCCCAATTGTCATAGTTGAATGTGAGAGATGTATTAGGAGTGGTAACCTCGGTTGTAACAGAGGAATTAAAATTTTGAATGGTCACTGCTCGCATCGGACGAGTTTGGAGGACGTAGTATATTTTTGTTTTGCCACCATTTTCCGAAGTGACATTGCCAGTCGCTGGGCTTACGGCTACTCCAGAAGTCTCATCATCAGTATTAACGGCCGTTAACACTGGTAAACTTTGTCCTTTGAATCGATTGTCCTCCGTATTCCAATTGCCAAAACTGATTTGGTAGGAAATATTTCCGTCGCTCAAACTATCATTCACACCTTGCACCCGAACGGTTTGGATATCGTTCCAATTATTTTCATCAAAATCCAAAAATGTATTCGATAATAAAGTACCTTCAGTGGCATCCGATATTTCTATGGGGCCAACACGAACAGAACCATTTGGTTTCATGTTCAGGGATACATCAAAAGTTGCGATCCTACCGGATTCACTTGTAAACATATAAACATCTGCGTCGTAAGATAGATTTCCTATCGTCGCCTGGTCGAACCAGAAGAACAGTCCCGGTCTCATAATCGTTTTACAAGAAACCAAAAGGAAAAAAATAAAAAATATTGTTAGGCGAAGGCTTTTCATTTTTTATGTGACATAAAATGAACTCTAGGAAACACTAAAAATTAATGGATTTCCCTAATATATAATAACGTAAGAAATGCCATGAATACCACCTTTTTAATTCAATTTCCGGGGGCTTTTTTCTATGACAAATGAGAATACAAATACGAATCCTGGCCCACTTTCTGGGATCAAAGTGATCGATCTATCTCTGCTTTTACCAGGACCTCTTTGTTCCCAACATTTAGCGGATATGGGAGCAGAAGTCATCAAAGTCGAGAATCCTCGAGCCTACGATGGTTCTCGCGCGATGTTTAAGGGTAACGGCGGTTATCCTGCGCTATTTATGATGTTAAATCGAAATAAAAAAGCAATGACTCTAAATTTAAAAAGACCGGCCGCCAAAGACATTCTTTTCAAACTATTAGAAGATGCGGACATTCTACTCGAGGGCTTTCGCCCAGATGGGATGGACAAAATGGAAATCGGTTATGATGTGCTAAAAGAAAAATTTCCGAAATTGATCTATTGCGGAATTTCAGGTTACGGAACTTCAGGGAAATATGTAGACTTCGCTGGACATGATTTAAATTATCTGGCGATTTCAGGCGTACTACATCAAACGGGTAATCCACCCAGGGCCGCCGGTTTTCAGTTAGCCGATGTGGGTGGCGGAACGCTTACGGCCCTCTCGGCAATTTTAGCAGCATTGTACTACCGAGAAAAAACGGGTAAGGGTCAAAAGTTAGACATTTCTATGACGGATGCTTCCTTACAGTTTTTGTCTTTATATGGTGGGATTTTTTCTGCATCTGGAAAAACCCCTGAACCGGGAAATGATATCTTATCTGGAAAATTGCCGAATTATAATATCTATCAAACAAAAGAAGGAAGATATGTCGCCTTAGGTGCGCTAGAAGATATGTTCTTCCAGACCTTTTTGCGAGCAATCGGATTAGAAAACCTAACTAAAGAACTCCCACTCATCGAAGAAAATCTAACAAAACTCAAATCAACTTTAGAAGTTTTTTTCCTGAGCAAAACCTATGCCGATTTAGAACCCATTTTTTTGAACGAAGATGCCTGTCTTTCTCCTATTCTTTCTTTAGAAGAAGTTTCCAAAGACAAACATTGGAGAGATCGAAAAATGGTCTTTGAAACCAAACACCCGAAGTATGGAGAAATCCTCCAGTTTGGTTCCCCTTTTCACTTTTCTGAAACGCCGTTTTCTTATCGAATGGATCCTCCAGAACATGGGCAGCACACAGATGAAATATTAAAAACTCTCGGATTTTCGACAGAAACAATCGGAACATTCCGGAAAGACCGCGTCATCTAAGCTCACTTGCTTTTTTGGGAACGTTCGCTAGATTTGTCCCAGGCCTCAAGTAAACTGAGGTCTGAGATTTTCAATGAAACTACTTCAATTTTCTGATTTACACCTTTCTTCCACCAACGAACCAGAGTATTGCCTGAATGTTCTTCAGGAAATAATTGATAAGGCTATCCATCTAAAAGTCGAAGCACTATTGTTATGTGGTGATATTTTCGATACGTATGCGGATTTAGTTTCACTTCGGACCAAGTTCTTAGAAATTTTGAAACCTTTCGATGGATTCATTTATTTTTTACCTGGAAACCATGAATCTTTGAGGCGAACGGGAAAAGAAACCGGTTTCCAAATTTTTGATTGGGGAGATAAAGTCAAAGTTTTAGACGAGAGTCCTTTTCAGCTTCAAAAAATAAGTGAAGCAGTGGAATTGTTATCGATTCCACATCGAGAATCGTATGGTGATTTGTTACTGAGTTTACCAGAAGCGAAATCTGCCCAAGTCCGGATTGCCATAGCTCATGCGACGATTGTTGGTATGAGTTTTACTGGATTCAAAGATGAGGAAGAAGAGGAAAAGAGTGGATACATTGATGTTTCTCAGTTACAAGCCTTAGAATGTGATTATGTAGCTGTGGGACACATTCATTCCGCCAGATCTCAAAAATTCGGGAATATGGAAGTGTGTTATGCGGGCAGTGCTCGTGTTTGGCGAATGGGTGAAATGGGAAGCCGAAAAGGTATTTTACTCAATATCAAAGAAGGTGTTATAAACAAAACAGATGTTATATTGGAAAGAGCGGGTATTTACGCTGAAGTTTTAGTTCAATTGGGCTTAAATGGTCTTCCTGACAGGACGGCTGATGAGTACCTCTCTTCATATACGAGGTTTGACTGGGTTCGAATTCATTGGACTGGAATGGTTGAGTCAATGAATGGAAAAAAGGAATTTCAAAAAAAACTTGAATCTGAATGGAAATCAAAACTAAGAAGATTGGAATTTGACAGTGATGAATCTCAAGTCCTTGTCGTAGAAAACCTCTTAGAAAATACTTTTGTTCAAAATTTTGTCAAAATGATGGATTCAAAAAAAGATTCGATGGAGTCCTCCGAATGGATACGTACCAAAGAATTAGGACTTAAACTTTTGTTAGAGGTAGGGAAATAATGGTTTTAAAACTTAACTCTTTCGGCCTCTTCCGTAACCAATCATTTGAACTTGGTCAAATAACTATTTTTTTCGGTAAAAATGAATCGGGAAAAACTACCATATTTGATGCGATAGTCTCTTCACTCATACGAATCACAGGTACTACTTCTTATGGTAAAAAAATTAAAGATCGATATGGAGAATCGAGAAATGCGCAGCTCACGGATAAAGTTTTAGAGATACCAGCTAGTAAATTCTTAAATTCGTATGCGATTAGAGAGGGAAAAGTTGCCCTGGATGATGAAACGAAAGAAACGAAGGATCTAGTCTCATCCATTCAGAGATCGCTATTCGATAGCGGTTATAGTCTAAAAAATTTAAAAACGATTTGTTTAGAGAGATCCTCTCTTAAGGGAAACGTAAAAGCAGGTAAAGATTTTAATAAGGCATCGGAAAATTATGAGGCTAAACATGCCTTGTGGAAAAAAGCAGACGAGGAGCGAAAAGCGACACTTGCTCTTTGGACTGACCTTCCCAAAAAAGAGAAAGAAAAAAGAGATCTGTCTGAAGAACTGAGGCAAAAAGAAATTTTGATTCAAAGTTTGGAAAAACAAAGTCGTGAGCTAGCCGCAAAACAAAAACATTCTCAAGCCGTAAACCTCTACCAAAAAATTCTTATTTGGGAGTCAAAAAAAGTCACAGTTGAGTCCTTTCAAAAGAGGCTTATTTCCGGAAACGATAAAATTATTCCCCGCTTAGATGATGAAATAAGACACCTAACATCTTCTCTGAATGAAATCCAAAAAAACATTCAGTTTCATTCAGAGACTCTTTCTCTCATTCAAAAAGAGATCGGCGATAACACATTACAACGAGAAACTCTGATCAAACATGATGGGGTGCTTTACGAAATAGAGAAGAAATTGGATGGAATCGCGTTTGAAAATGCTCCGAAAATTGAAAAAGTAATTTGGAAAAAGGAAGTCTTTATTGTTGGTGTTTTTTTACTTTTACTCAGCATTGGTCTTGGGCTTTTTGTTTATGTTCGTAATTTTACGAATATCTTTTATTGGCTGGCTGGTCTTTTTGGATTTTGCGGTCTCACTATCGTCACCAACTTTTCTAAAACTAAAATTCTTGCGATAGATGAAGTCAAACAATCAAAGGAGATCGAAGACCTAGCCTCCGAACTTACACTTCGTACGGAAGGTCAAGTGGTACCACTTTTGAAATCAAGAGAAGGTATCAGAGATGCCATCGGAAAAATCAAACAAACAATTGCTCTTGTATCTCAAAGAGTAACAGATGAAAACACAAAACTTCATATGCTTATTCAAAAATCTTCGGAAGCCGAAAAAGATCAGATCAAGATAAAACATGATTTAGAATCGAAAGAAAAAGAGATCGCGAAATTATTGAATGAGTTTGGTGTAAAAACTGTTTCCGAATTCCAAGAAAAACTTTCAGATGCTAAAGCAGAAGAACAAACCTTTCACCAGTTAAATATATCTCTCCAAACCTCCTGTTCCGATTACAGCCTAAAGGATATTTCTACTCTTAAAGTAAAAGTAAACGATGAAATTCAATCCTTTGCCTCTGCTTTGGTGCCTCCTGATTTTTCAGCGGAGGAAAATCAAAAATTAAAAAATCTTTATCTTCAAATTGAGTCCGAGACAAAACGATTCCATCAACTAAAGGAAGTATATCATGCAAAGGAAACAGCTTTGTCAGGACTCGTTGGAGGCTCTCAAGTAATGATAAAAGATGTATTAGAAAAATGTGATTTACTACGCAAAGAGATGGAGGAAGCAGATTCTCAAAAGCAATCTCTTGTGCTAAATATATCCGCTTATCAGAGACTCGCTGAGATTTTTACGGAAATGGACGAGGGTTCCGAAAATCAGATGTTAGGTTTAGTTCAGTCACTTTCTAAAAGATGGAATGAGATACTTCCCGAAGAAAATTTAAGAAAAATTGAGTGGAACCAACTGACGGAAACTCCGAAAGCTTATGATGAAATGAATGAAATGAGGAGTATCGATCTCCTTTCGACCGGAACCAAGGAATTGTTTTATTTTTCGCTAAGGATAGAATATGCTCTACGAATGGCAGAAGAAGACAAGCTGAAGTGGTTACTGTTAGATGAACCTTTTCGGCATATGGATCCAGATCGTACGGATTCTGCTGTTAAATACTTACTTGCCTTCATTCAGCGGGAAGCCTGGAAGGGTGTGTTTTTTACTTTTGACGAGGCTTTGAAGAATCGAATTGAAAAAAATGCAAAGGATATGAATATCCAATGCATTCTACATGATTTGAATGTTAAATGAGTTTTTGCGCTTCTGCCAAAATCACTTCGTAATTTGGCTCACTTGCGATCTCTGGCACAAGTTCTACATAGCGAACTACATTCGACTTATCTAAGACAAAGACAGCTCTCGCCGCTAGACCAGCTAATGGCCCAGAGGAAATGTGAACTCCATATTTTTTTGAAAAAGAAAAATCTTTAAACTGAGAACCGGTAACTAAATTAACAGAATCAATTCCTTCCGTTGTACAAAATCTTTTCATCGCAAAGGGCAAATCACCAGAAATAATCAGTGTGGTGATATTTGTCTCTTTGGCTGCCTTTTCATTGAATTTTTTTGTTTCTATCGCACAAACAGCTGTATCTAGGCTTGGCACAGAAACCAAAATTTTTACCTGACCTTCAAAATCCTTTAACGAAACCTCACTCAGATCTTGTTTTGTTACTTTAAAATCGGGCGCGTGCTCGCCGGTTTTGGGTAAATTTCCTTCCAATGATACGGGCGATCCTTTGAGCGTAACTGATGACATAATTTCTCCTGCATGACATTAGACTAGAATGAATCTTAGAATGAAACTAAAATTAATGCAACATTTTCAGTGAAAGTTGGACGGCCTCCTTAAGACTTCCTTCTTCAATGAGTTGAGAGAGCAGGGTTGTTTCTTGGAGATCGTTTCGATTGAGGGCAGGAAATAATTTCGGAAAAAGTGCCAGCTCTTCCTTTGTTAGGATTCCATCGAAGCAGGATGCAATTTGAAAGACAGTGAAAGCGAGGGTAGCTTCCGCGGGGGAACATTTTGAGATTGATTGTTCAAATTTAAATTTATCATCCATTTCATCCATATCAAATTCGATATTAAATTCTTTTACTAATTTTAATAGGATGTATTCAAAGTTCGGATGAAAAGTTTTTGTGAAAACTATTGAATTTGCAATGGCACGCATTAATGTTTGTTTGCCGATGTCGGAGATAGACGCGTGGTGATTTCTTATATGATTCAAGATTATTTCTGCGATTTTTCTTGAGATAATCCGTTTTCTCAATTCATATAAAATTTTATAGGTAACATATCCATCCCAAAAGCCAGTAATTGGGGCAGATACATACTCCACATAATATCGCATCCCTGTTCTTCCCAAAATCGCTTTTAATAAGACTTTTGCGGTTAGATTCGAGACCATCACTTTTAATTTATATAGGATTGTCTTAATCAGAACTGTCTTTTTGTTTAGCGTCTTATAAGGATCAATCCCGAAAAGGTGAAGGGATGGATCAGGAATTTCCAACGCAATTCTTGCTAACATACCTGGTATTGGTGTGATCAGCTCAGGTTCTTCTTTTAATTCTAGGTTCGCCGATTCTGCCAGTAAATACGCCTCGTGTAGACCCACTTTGAAAAGGAGATAAAACTCAATGAGCGTAAAAAAACCAATGAATAGAACAGTAAGGGAGATAGAAAAGATCATTTGTTTCCAGTCTGTTGTTGTGAAATGAGGTAGGTAATGACTAAACCATACGAATACAAAAGAGGGAATAAATCCTATTAAAAAAGAATTCATCGTTCCTCTGAATAGGATTCGATTGGAGCGGATTCGAAAACCATCTACCGAAATTTCTAAGTTAGGTTTTTTATTCTTTGCGATCGCATATAAAACGGATTTTCCCCACCGTTCTAAGAAGCCAGGTTTGTAAATTGGTGGTGAGGTCTTCAAATTAGCCTCTAATTTCTCGAATGATCTCTTTCGGAATGTTCGGAACATCTCCCGGACCATTTAAAGGAAGATAAACCAAAAACTTAGTTTTATTTGGTTCAGATTCCATTTCAATTCTGCCCTTGTGTTTTTCGATAATACCTTTGACAATCCCAAGACCAAGTCCTGTTCCTTCGCCTTGGTCCTTAGTAGTGAAGAAGGGATCCCAGATCTTATCTTTGATTCCGGCGGGAACCCCGGAGCCATTGTCCTCAAATCCTATCATAACATAATCTTCTCCAATCTTTCGAGAGAAAATTTGAAGTTTGGGCGAGACAGTTTTTTTCATCGCGTGAAGTGCGTTCGTAATTAAATTCGTCCAGACTTGATTGAGTTCATCAAGGTTACACTTAACGGGCGGCAGATCTGCATAATGTCTCTCGATCTCTACTCCTTGTTTGATTTGATTTTGCATGATGATCAAAGTATTTTCAATCCCTTCATGTAAATCGGCTTCCGCATAGGAGGCTTGGCCAAGGTGTGAATAGTATTTTAAAGCCTTCACAATTCGCACAATATTTTTGATGGCGTACTTTATGTTCTTCACATTTCTATGAAGACCGATGCTATTTTTAAGAAGGTCGTAAACTTCTTTTCCTCCTTCTTTCCAGATACGAACTAATTCATTTTCTTTGTTCGGGATGGATTGCTCAACGAGAAATACAGACAGTTCGATAGCGTCAGCCTCCGAAATTCCTTCTGTCATTAACTTCTGTTTGATTTCTTTTTTAAGTTTAAATTTATCTTTTGGGTCTATTTTCCCTTTGATTTCCTCTTTCAGGAGCCCAAACAAAAGTTCGATGTAAGTATCTCGAAGTTCTTGGTTTTGTATGAGTTTGTTTAAATCAGATAAATGTGTAAAAGTATAAACCATATTTGCTTCAAGGTTATCAGATGAACCGTTGATCACTGCAGCAGGTGTATTGATCTCATGGGCGATCCCTGCCACCATGATCCCGAGGGAGGCCATCTTTTCTGATTGAACAAGATGTGCTTGTGCCTCTTCCAATTCTCGGGTTCGCTCGTGTACTTTTGCTTCTAAGGTTTCCGTAAGATTCACTAATTGTTGGTAGATCATAGAGTTCGAAATCGACATCAAAGAAACAGATAAGATCTCGAGAATGATTTCGATTTCTTGAATACCATAACTCGTGTTATTTTTGTTCTTTCCGAGGAGGATAAATCCTACAAGACTTGATTTCATCGCGAGAGTTGCTACAGCAACAGACTTCGTTCTATGAAAAAAGCTAAGTGCAGCATTCTTCACTTTCTTATGATTAGGTGATAACTCATTTTCAAAATTTTCTATTAGATGGATACCTTCCCGATCGGAGAGCCAAAGTAAAAAAGGATCAAAGACTGGTAAGTCTAACTCTTCTCCCACCATCCCTTCTTTGGGAAAGGGTCTGCTTCTAAAATGAGCTTCCGATTCGTCCCAAGTATAAACTCGGACGAATTCAGCGGGGATCTTCGCTAATAGGAAATTCATGATTGTGAGACTGATTCGATCGGGATCATTAAAAGAGATCAGCTCTTCTTTGAATTTTTCGAGTGCGAAGAGATTTTGGACAAGCTCATCTCTTTTTTTGGGTTTGCCCTCATCTATTTCTTGGTGATTTTCTCTGATGGTTTGGGACTTCAAAAAGAGAAATGTCCAAACGAGTAAAAAACCATTAAACCCGAAAAGGATTCCCATTGCGAGAGGAGAGAATACGCCTTGCTCTTTTAAAAACAATAGGATTCCAAATAGAAAGACAGGCGGGGAATAAGTGAAAAATATTCGAAAGAAAACTTGTATCTTCATGATTGTTGTTTTTATCTGGAAGAGAGAGTTAAGTTTATTAAGGAAACAAAATTGGGTAAAGAACTATTTACTATCGCAAGGATCTTTGGAGCCTATTATGAGTTACACTCACCAGAGACTTCTTACGTCCGGGCGGTTCTAAAGGGGAAACTTCGTCTCACTCAAAGTGACGAACGTCATCCTTTTGTCGTTGGAGACGAGGTTCTTGCCGAATCTGGAACAGGCGATTGGGTGATCATTGAAAAGAAGGATCGAAAAAATTTCCTAGTTAGAAAAAGCGATCATGGTGACAGCCATGTGCTTTGCGCCAATCTTGATACACTAGCTATCCTTGCATCCCTAAAAGATCCAGAAACAAAAGATGGTTTCATTGATAGGCTGTTAGTTGCCGCATACCCTACAAGGATCACACCTCTTATAGTCTTTACGAAAGCAGACTTAGTCCCTGAGGAGGAAAGAACAAATCGGGAAAATGCGTATCGAAACTTAGGATATGAAGTCCTGAGTGTATCGACCGAGGATGTCGCTTCCCTCGCTCCATTCTTGGAAAGGATCAAAGGTAAAAGAACTTTCCTTTGCGGAAATTCGGGTGTAGGTAAATCCACTCTTTTGAACCAACTAACAAAGAATAAAGATCAAAAGACGAACGAAATTAGCGGAAGCACTCGTAAAGGAAAACACACCACAACAAATTCCCTGGCCGTCTTTCTTGAGGACGATACGGTCATTATCGATTCGCCAGGTGTTAAGGAATGGGGAATTCTTCACATTTCCAAATTAGAAATGATGGAAAGTTTTCCAGAACTACGGACGGCAAAAGCAGAGTGTAAGTATGAATACTGCTGTGATTTTGGGGAAAATTGTGGAATTCTGGGTGCAATCGCAAAAAATCTTACGGAATCTCGCCGAAAAAGCCTCGAATCCATGATCGAAAGTCTCGAAAAACCTCACCGAGTCACCAGAAGAGACCATTGGACCCAAAGTGTAACAAAAAGATATTAGGGAAAAGAGTTGCTTCTCTCTCGGTTGTTATAGACTGAAGAGAGTCGTTTTTCATGCGGAGGTGTTATGAAAATCTTTCGTTCCCATTTTATATCAAAATCTATCATTCTTGTTGGAATTATTCTATTTGTAACAAATTGTCAAAAAGATTCCAAAGATTCTGCCCAAGCACCAACCCCTGCAGCAGAAGAGGCAAGGACAGCTGTCATCGCGTTTGTGAAAGGTGAAGTCGTAATTTTACGCGATGGGAACCAAAACAAACCAGTGCTTGGTGATGCGCTGCTTAAATCGGATACAATTGTTACTGGAACAAATGGATCTGTTGAGATTCTATTGGGTGATGATGGCGTTTTGAAACTATCAAAAAACTCATCTCTTCAGTTAACGTCCGCACTCGCCGAACACGGGCAAGAGCGACAAACGGAAGTTACTATGCAGTATGGAAAACTCGTAACTGTATTAAATAAAGAAAGAAAAAGCGAATCATTTCACGTTGTAACTCCGACATCAATCGCGGGTGTGAGAGGAACTTCCTTTCTGACCTCAGTTGAATCTCCATCATCCAATAAAGCAGGAATACCTTGCGGAGGTGACAATTGTGTTGTTCGTTATGCGGTACTTGATGGTGCTATCGCGATTCGTAAGCCAAATTCCGACAACGAAATAATTTTGGATAAACAAAAGGAAGCCACAGTCGGAAAAGATTCCACGTTAAGTGATAAAATGATTAAACCTATCGATTCACAATCATTAACGGATCTTAAAGAAATGTTGATCTTTGAAAACACGAAAATGCTTCAATTTGAATCTCTTTCCAATGAATTGAGAGCTAGCAGTGAAGAATTAAAGAAAATGGATGTGGGATCTTCTGTTGAAGAAGTGGAGTCATCAATTCGCAAAAAAGAAATTTCAAAAAATAAAGCAGATGAAGTGATCACTACAGCAAAATCTGTAGAAGAATCCAAGTACATACAAAAAGACATTCAAAAAGATTCGTTAAAACTACCTGCTAAGGAAAGCTTTGATAAAAAATGAGATCCGTTTTTGTTCTTCTCTGTGTTTGTATTTCATGTGCATCAGTCACCCAAATTGAAACGCTAAAAGAAACAGTTCCAAGGCCCGTTTATCGGGCGTTGGAACATGGTGCTGCTGAGCCACAACCATCGCCTTTAGATTACAAAGAGAGGTTAGTTGGAAAATCGATTCCTTCCTTCATAATTTATTGGTCTGAGTATCCAGCGGATTTGTCACCTACAGATCTAAATTTCTTAGAAGATAAGATTCTTACGAGTCATGGTCGTTATGGTAAATTTGTCCGTTTATCTCAAACAAAAAAAGCTACCATTGAAGAACTAAAATCAAATGATATTGACGTCGTTCTAACAGGAAAAATTGAAAAAGCAGAAAACTTACTTAAACTGAATTTGTCTTATGTGGATCCCATACTTACATCTGAGTTCGGTAACGCAAGTTATGTTTTTAAATTTGAAACGAGTGATAATACTGCTAAAAATAAACGACTCGAAGTTTATCAGAATAAAAATGGATTGATTCCACTTCGTTTGGCCATTTCTTCGTATTGGTCTGAAGTTATGAGTCCGAAAGAGTCCGAGATTCAATCCACAATGGAATCCACCATCCGTGGTCAAGTTTCCGTTTTTTCTACCTCCCCAGGCACGTTAGTCAACTTAGATGGGATAGATATCGGAAAGGCTCCTCTGCTCAACTATCAGGTATTAAATGGGAGTCATAAATTATCTTTCTCTAAACCAGGAAAAGATCCAGAAACAAGATTGTTAATTGTTCGTGGCGGTAAAAAAAACCGGATTTTCCAGGAATGGAATGACGATATTTCACAAGGAACTCTTTTTTTGACGAGTTACCCTTCGGGATTAGACATATCAGTGTCAGGTCAGAAAAAAGGGAAAACTCAGTATGCAGAATCGGGAGTACCTTACGGCAGTTATCCGATTCAGTTCATTAAAACAAATTTAGCAGATACCTTTCAATATGCGGAACTTCCGCTTGCTGTTCGTCCAAAGGTTATTTCGACTTTATCCTTACCATTTGCTCTAGAAGAAGGAATTTCTTGGGAAGCAGAGGATTTTTGGACGATTTCAAGTGGTTCTCCTAATTTTGTTGCTAGTTTTCCTGGCTCACTGAGTTTTCAAAAGAAACAGGAATTACCGAAAGGATGGCATGGAGTTTATTCTCATAACCTAATCCCAGATAAAGTAGAATCGACACTTAAATTTGGCATCTCTACTGAGTTAAGTGGTAAGCTTGCCTTCTTGATATCCGATGCAGAGGGAAAATCGGTGATGATTATCATTGACAAAGCAGATTTCCATGTTGTGAAGTTTAGTGATGGTGATTTTGAATCGCCCGTTCATGCATCGTATCGTTGGAAATCTGAAGAAGCGGAGAAGGGTAGAAGTTTAACCTGGATTACTGACCCCGAAAAACAAATGTTAAAGGTCTCTCTTGGAAGTACAAATGTATTAGAGATGCCTTGGAATTTTAAAGTTCATTGGCAGATTGCGATTTTGACTCCGCATGATGCATTCTTGTCTGGAAATCCCCTTCGTGGTATCAAGATACATTATCCGGACATGGTTAAATTTGAGGAGAAATTAAAGAAATGAAAATACGATTCTTAACATTTTCATTGATCGTTCTTTCATTCTATAGCTGTAAGTCTAGAGAATTTAAATCTGTCTCTGTTGCCGATGAGGTTGCTAGCGAAGTTTCAGCAGAAGACAAACAGGAACTGGAGGAGACGCGGACGATCCTTGCGAAAGGAAATTTATCATTTCAAAAAGGTGAATTTGGTGAGGCGATTGCCAGAGCGAAAGAAGCGAATTCGAAAGTGGAAACGGCAGAAGGTTATGCTTTGTTGGGAGCCTCAGAATATCAGTTAGGTGAATACGCCGCTGCGAAAGATGCATACGAGCTCGGAAACCGTCTCGATCCCGATAATGAAAAGTTACTCATTGGTCTAGGAACCGTAGAGAGTACACTTGGAGATTATGAAGAGGCGATCCAAATTTACCAGAAGCTGGTTAGAATGGAACCTGATGAGCCAGTATATAAATACAAAGTAGGTACATTACTCAAGCTTCAGAAAAAATTTGAAGAAAGTTACGTTACTCTTAAACCATTAGAGGATGAGAAAAATTTTCCTTATCCGGTGGAACTACTTAATCAGTTAGGTGACGTGTGCTTGGAGCTGAAAAAATACGACGAGGCGGAAGCCTATTTTGCAAAAGCAGAAAAACTCCAACCAGATTTGAAATCTGCCCAAAACGCAAAACAATCCACGAAAGTAGCTGCCTTGATCCAAAAAGGGAATGATGCGATCGCAAAAAAAAACTACGACTTGGCTGTCGAAGAGTATAAAAAAGCGACTGATTTACAGCCCACGAACGCTTCGCTGTATTCCTTTTTAGGAAACGCGTACCTATTGAAAGGTGCCTTGGCTGAATCGGAGATCCAATTCAAAAAAGCTATATCATTGCAGGACAATTTTACGAATGCATATCTAGGTCTTTGTAACGTCCAAATCAAAAAATCTAATTTTTCAGAATGCCTGAAAGTTGCCGAATCAGGATTAAAAAAATCTCCGAAGAATGCAGAATTAAAAAACAAACTTGGAATTTGTGAATGGAAGTGGGGGCAAACGCAAAAAGCACTTTTGAGTTTTCAAGATGCTGCCGCTTGGGACAAAAACTTTTTTGAACCGAGGATCAACTTAGCTTATTTGCTCTTGGACCAAGGTCGAAATGAAGAAGCGATCGATGCCTTAAAAAAAGCGGAGACACACATTCATGCCGACAAGGATCAGATCAAGAAAGCTCTCGCGATTGCTGAATCACAAATGTACATTGTTGAAGGCGATAGTTATCTGAGGCAGGGGAAAAGAAAACAGGCTCTAGAGCTCTATGGAAAGGCACTTGGACGTTCTCCTGGAGATCCCGCCCCTCACAATGCATTTGCAAAAGCATACTATGCCTTCAATGAGTATAAAAAATCAGAATCTTCTTATTTAGAAGCCCTTCGCAATGATCAGAACAGTCTCATGGCTATCCAAGGACTTGCCAGAGTATACGCAAGAACTGGTGATTCAAAGAAGGAAACTGAATACGTAAACCGATTGCAAAAATTATCACAGAACGATCCTTATGTGGCAATCACCCTCGGACGAATCGCAGAAGATTCAAAAAAGTTTGATGATGCTGAAAATATTTACATGGGTCTTCTCAAAAAATTTCCGAACCATGATGCAGTACATTACCGTTTAGGGAACCTCTTTTACAAGAGAGCAGTAGATGAAAACGATAAAGAAAATTACAACAAGGCTATGGAATACGTCCAAAAATCAAAAAAGTATTCTAAAGAAATTCCAGAAATCGTTGAAACAGAAAAAACAATAAAAGAGAACCTTCGTTTTGCGGAGATTATTCCGTTTGTCCGCGAAGGAAACAAAGCATATGACAAAAAGCGTTTTGATGAGGCAATTGTTGCTTACCAAAAAGCTTATGACAAGGTCGCCAAACCTTCGTTGCTTGTGAAGGTCGCCGAATGTTATATGTCAAAAGGAGAAGAGGAAAAAGGGATTTCCATTCTTGAAAAAGCCGCTAGAGACAATAAAGACCAGGCTTCTTCTTTTCATGAAGGTATTTATGCTTTCTTTTATAAGAAAGGGGAAATCGGCAAGGCAGAAGAGGGTTTTAACAAATTAATCAGCGAAAAGCCGGATTCTTTTTACAGCTACTATATGCTCGGACTGATTTCCATGAAAAAGAAGGATTACGAAACATCGGTCACGAATCTAGATAAATCCATTCTGCTAAATGGCTCATATGCGCCTGCGAACGTCGCAAAGGGTTTGGCTTTTTATAAAACAGGAAAACCGGATCAGGCGAAAAAAGAATTTGAACGTGCAAGATCGAAAGATGGAGAATTTTCTCTCTCCTCTTATAATTTAGCCATCGCTTATTTTAACGAGGACTTGATTTCTGAATCGAAGAACATTCTTGAAGCATTAAAAAAGTCGAGTCCTGATTTTTTAGAAGGTGAAATTCAATTAGCGTACATTTATTTTAAAGAAGGAAAACTGAATGAGGCAGAAGATTCTATTTTAAATGTCTTAAAAGAAGAACGAACTGCGGAAGCGCTTTATGCCTATCATGTGATTCTGAACGAAAAAACAAAAAAAACGCCTTCTGATAAATTGAATTCCAAAATAGGTGCCATCCAAAAGGAAATTTGGCAAAATTATCCAGACACCAAATATGCACGGATGCTTCCGACCGACAAACAAGAAGAAGGAATGATCGTCACCGAGGTAGCGTTAACCGGAACACCGATGGAATTGCCTTTGCTTTATCCAAACCGAGTCATCATCAATTATGGGGAAAGCATTGTTGGATTAGAAAGAGACACGAAAGAGGTTTCTTGGAAGTTAGGAACACCGATTCCGTTTAAAAGGTTATTGGCTGGAAAACAAATATTTGCCTTCCGATCTGGCATGATACAAAAGATTTATCCAGATACAGGAAAATTAGGAACTTCCGTTGATTTGAAATCGAATGATGAAATCATCTCAGCAGAAATTTTAGCAGATAAGATATTTTTACTGACTGAAAATCAAAAATCAAAACAGAGATTTTTTCAAGTAATGAGCGTAGACGGTGAACCAATTTTTAATTTGAATGAGAAAGATATCTATGCTTTCGGTCTGATGAGTTCAGGAAATCTGATTCTCATCAGAGACAAAAAGAAAGAATTTACTTTCACTACTCTTGCCAAAGACAATTGGTCTCCGACTGCAAAGGAAACAAGTTTTTTAAAAAAAGATACCAGTGAAAAAATGAAAGTTTCAGGCTGTTTAGCGAACTCTTGTTTGATTCAGAACGGAAATACTTTTTTGGAAGCCAATGCCACTGGTAAAATTGTATCTTTACCGGCACACGGTAGTTATCTCAATTCTTTTGTGACTGAAGATTCCATTCAGGTCAAAACGTCAGATAAACTTTTGGTCTGGAAGGGAGAATCAAAATGGAATGAAGTGACATCATCACACAGCGATTTTAAATACAACTTAGCCGATACAATATTGGAAGCCAAGGCCAAAGAAATTATGATAACCAAAGGTTCCAATAAAAAATCTTTCAACTGGAATCCGGAGAAAGATAATAAACGTTTGAGTACGATCACGGTCGATTGATTTTCAATCGCTCTAAATAGTAGATTCGTTTTCCCTCGTTTCTTTTTTCGGACTCGAAAAAGGAAATTGGGAAGTCGGGTCTCTGAAAGTTATATTCGGTTTGAAAAGAAAACAGTTCTTTGAGTTTTCGAAACAAAAGGATCGTTTTTCTTGCATATGGGCCATAATCTGTAGCGAAAAGGAGACGTCCGCCTGGTTTGAGCAATGTGTGAACTTCCGTCAAAAAGGGTTCCTGCATCGCTCGATTTTTGTGGTGTTTTCGTTTTGGCCATGGATCAGGAAAATTGATGAGGACCGTATCAAATATTTCCCTCTCTAACAATTCGGAAAAGAACCATTGAAAGTTAGTTGTCATGTAACGAATATTTTGAAGACCCAATTCTTGGCGCCTCACCTCCGTGGCTTTGACTCTATCAATTTTTTTCTCCATAAGTAGAAATCCTGTCCGAGGATTTTTTTGGGCAAGGGTTATGGCTACTTCGCCCCAGCCGGAGCCTAGCTCTAGGCAAAAGGAATCAATCTCTGGCGGGAAAGATTTTTTTAGGTCGATTTTTTTCCCCCATTCTTTAGGTTGCAGGAGGTAGTCTGAAGAATAGGCAGTCCGCTGGGCGAACTTCCACAGCTTTTGTTTCACGTCTGGATTTACTATCAAGGGAACATTCGCCTTCTTACCGATACTAAGAATACAAATACTTTTGTAGAACCAAGAGTGGAAACTAGATTTCCCAGAGGAATGGTATGAAAATAACTCTTTTCGGCGTTCGTGGATCTCTGCCAGCCCCGGTAACGAAACGGGAGTACCAAGAGAAACTGCTGAAAATATTGAAGATGGCTAAAGAGGCATGGAAAACAAATCCGACGTCGTTTTCGGAAGAGGATTTCATTCAATCTTTACCATTGCCACTGGAACAGGATTTAGGTGGGAACACCACGTGCGTTTTTCTTGAGGGAGATGCCGGAGAAAAACTCATTTTTGACATGGGGACAGGGATTCGCGAATTAGGAAATCTACTCGCACCTCGCGCTTTTAGTGGTGAGAAATTAGACTTAAACATTCTTGTCTCTCATACACATTGGGATCACATCCAAGGGTGGCCTTTTTTTAAACCAGCCTACTCACCTTCGACACATATCAATTTTTATTCTGCTATCACGAATCTGGAAGAAAGACTGATTCGCCAGCAACATCCTGAAAACTTTCCCATTACTCTAGATCAAATGGCATCCAAAAAAACATTTCATCTATGGAAAGAGTTTGAATCCTATCCCCTCGGAGATCTAAAGATCATTCCGATTTTTTTAAGACATCCAGGAAGTTGCACCGGATATAGAGTCCGAGAAGGGAATCGCAAATTTCTGTTTTGTACTGATGTTGAATATCGAGAGGAAGACAGAGAACATTTGCTTAATCTTAAGCCTCATATAGTCGGGTCGGATTTGTTAGTCATTGATGCTCAGTATAGCACAGCGGAGGCAGAGAAGAAAATTGGATGGGGACATACAGCTGTTAGTAAAGCTGTAGAGTTCGCTGAAATGATGGAAATTAAAACTGTAGTATTAACACACCATGAACCAGATCATGATGACCATGAAGTGATTAAAATCATTTTAGAGGAAGGTAAAAGTAAAGATCCATACAAAACCCAGGTTCTCATCGCTCGCGAAGGAATGACATTTGTATTGGATTAAATTGAAGTTATTTATTAATTAAATAATAAGAATGAAAACCACTTCCCTTTCCTGACCATTTCGAACAAGTCATCGAAAGCTCCACGTCTGCTTGGATCTGATATGGCTTGGCAAAAAAAAGCTGAATAAAAAAACGCAGGACACTGGAGATATTTTCTAACGCACTTATCGCAGCTATTGTTTGTTTTCGATCTATATCTAGATAACAACTGTCATTCTCTCCAAAGTAGACTCTTTCTTTTTTAGGTAAGACATATCCGGAAATTGGCTCTGTTTCTTCCTGTAAGATTTCTGATTTTGTTACTGTACCTTCTAGGATTAGTTCTCCGTTTTTTGAAAGGACTGCAATTTTTCTAAAAAAGCCACCTGGAATTTTATCGGTTCCCATGAAGCCACCCGTAAGAATGCGTGTTCCGTTCGGTGTAATCGTTCGGACAATTTCCCATTTTTTTGAAAACTTATGCACCTCATAATTTGTTAAGAGGTGTTCGATTCCTCCGACTCCCTCTACATATTCTGGAACTCCTTTATAAAAAATATTTCCAGTTACTTTAGCAAAGGAGACGGGAATGTCCGCTTGGATGAACCTTCCTTCTTCGGTTAACATGAGTTTACCGCCAGAAATCGCTACTCCGGCCTTTTGTGTAGGTGAAAAATCTAAATCAAAAATCCAGTCAGGAAAAACCATATGAATTGAGTATTTTCCATCTTTAAAATCCATCCAATTCTCGCCACTTTGCTGGAAGAACTGTCCCGGTTTCATTGAAAAATCATTTTCGGACAGTTCTTGGGTACTGTAAAAAACTGGTTTATCTTTCCTTTTCACAAGGACGCTAATACCATTGTTTTTACTCCCGGGACCAAAATTACTCACAAGAAAGGTGCAGAACACTTTATAGGATTCATTTTGTAAGGAAAAATTCCAAGCTTGTAAATAGCCTTCTTCCTTGTAGAGCTGCGTCCGAAAGTCGGAAGCCTTGCTCAACCGAACCATCTGCGTAGGCTGCGAAACAAGTTCCAGGGAAAAGAGAAACAGGAAAAGTGGAAACATGGTTCGAAACATTTGCTAGATTTTAGATTTCTTCTGTCTCTTTGCTACTTTTTTTTCGGAATCAAATTTCATATTCATCGTTTGGGTCGCTGATTCATATAAATCAGTCAAACAAGTGATCGAAAAAACGGGATGATCTATTTTTCCAATTACCTTCAGGTTATCCCTTTCCTCGGCAATGCCGTCAATGTGAACCCAAGTTTCAAAGTCACCGGAACCAGGCGCAAGACTCGCCTTCACAAAATACTCATATTTCCCAATTTTTGAGAGAAAGATTTGGATTTTTTGGGGAGGGGAATCGACCAATTGACGTCGGAATTCATACAAATGGTTCTTCGTTTGGGACTGCATCTCGTAGTAATGATTGAGAATCCTTAGAATATGTAAAAATTCATCCTTTCTTTCCATGAGCTCGATCCAATCGGCTCCTTGATTGTCTTCCATCAAGAGATCTCCTTTTTCGTGACTTAGGGTTAATAAGAGGCACTAAGTACTAAAAAAAAGGATTCTCACTTGAAAAAATGTTTCCGCTCGTGAGAATGAACGAAACGGATATGATTCCCCATATAATTGAAATTTTTTGGATCGAAAAGCTCCGTTTCACACAGTACTGCATTCTGCAGGTAAACAAAGTATCGGAAACGGATTTCGCATTAACTAGTCACGACAGACCAAAATCGATCCTTTGGGCTTTAGAACAAATGGCCGCTTTTGATCGTAACTTTGCATTTTTTCTGCCGATCTCGATCAAATTTTCTTCCTTATTTTTTTTGGGAAGTTTTGAAGAAATGGAAGTAGAGAAAGATATTGAAAACATTCGAGATCGATATACCCCACCTGCGTTCCCGATTCATTTTTTAGATATACAGATATCCTCCGCCAAAGAACTCAAAATCAAAAATGATGGAACAAAACAAGAGCGGTTCTTTAAAGAATGGCAGCTAACGCTTCTTAAAATAGAAGAAAAACTCGAAAAATTTACGGATGCGGATGCATTTAAGAAACGTTATACATCATTAACAGGAATACACACTTTGCCTGGTGCTATCAATAATTCTACCGAGTTTTGTCATACTCTTTGGAATCAGCACATTGGACCGTATATCAAGTCGGAATTATAAGCGAAATAATATTAAGATCACATTCATCAGGAGAATCAAATGGGCAAAATTAAGGTAAAAACACCACTCGTAGAGTTAGACGGCGATGAGATGACTCGGATCATCTGGAAAGAGATTAAAGATAGATTTATCTATCCTTATCTAGACATTACACTCGAATATTATGACTTAGGTGTTGAATACCGTGATAAAACAGATGATAAAGTCACTGTTGATTCTGCCATTGCCATCCAAAAACACGGCGTAGGTGTTAAATGCGCGACAATTACACCGAACGCGGATCGAGTAAAAGAATATAACCTTAAACAAGAATGGAAATCACCAAATGGAACGATTCGCGCGATTTTAGATGGAACCGTTTTTAGAAAACCAATTATCATTAAAAACATTCCGGCCGCAGTTAATTCATGGAAAAAACCAATCGCAATTGGTCGTCATGCGTTCGGCGATATTTACCGAAACGTGGAAATGGCGATTGATGGACCGGGCAAAGTGGAGTTAGTTTACACCGACTCTTCGGGTAAAGAAAAACAAAGACTCGTCGTGAATGAATATAAAGGTAGCGGAGTTGCCATGGCAATGTTCAACCTTGATGAATCAATAAAGTCTTTTGCGAAAGCTTGTTTTAATTATGCACTCTCAGAAAAAATCAGCATCTGGTTTGCAACGAAAGATACCATTTCAAAGAAATACCATGCTCGTTTTAGAGATATTTTTGATACTATGGCGAAAGAACAAGATTCGGCGATGAAAGCTGCAGGAATAACATACAGCTATTACTTGATTGATGATGCAGTGGCGCAGATCATGAAAAACGAAGGTGGTCAACTTTGGGCGCTTATGAATTATGATGGGGATGTGATGTCGGATATGGTTGCTTCTGGTTTCGGTTCGCTTGGTCTCATGACTTCCGTTCTGGTCTCCCCTGATGGTAAGTATGAATATGAGGCGGCACACGGAACTGTGACTCGTCATTACCGTAAATACCAAAAAGGCGAAACTACCTCAACTAACTCAGTAGCTTCGATTTTTGCCTGGACTGGTGCCTTGGCAAAAAGAGGTGAGTTAGATGGGACGCCTGATGTTGTTCATTTTGCTCACAAATTAGAGGAATCTATCATTGAGACGATTGAAGGTGGAGAAATGACAAAAGACCTTCTTTCTCTTTCTACAGCAGCATCCAAGAAGGAATTGGACACGTTCCAATTTATGGAAGCAGTTCAGAAACGATTAGATTCAAAACTAAAATAAATTGGAAGTAGCAACCCAAAGTGCTGCTTTGGGTTGCACCGTTTTTTCATTCGATTAATTCTACTTGCCTCACCTCATTCTCAATTCTAGACTCTCATTCCAGAGAGGTAGGAAATCCATGAACTTGCTTTTAAAAGCTATTGTTACTTTATTCTTGTATTCAATTTTTGTATTCAGCCTTTTTGCTGGTCCTTCCTTTGTCGTTGGTGATAGAGTGGAAGTATTTGATTTAAAAACGAATAAATCCTATAGTGCCAAAATTTTAAAAGTGCAACCAGAAGGGTACCTTGTGCATTATGATGGTTATGCGGATAGCTATGATGAAGTGGTACCTACCGAACGTGTAAAGGAAATGGCTGAGATAAAAGGTGTATCCTTTATAAAATCGGAAAAACGAAAAAGTGTGATCGTTTCAGGAAATTTAAAATCTGGAAATATTTTAGACGACTTGGAGTGGGCGGAGGCAAGTAGCATGGCATGTTGGCCAGGAATCCGAAATATTGAATTTGAGGGAAACCAGGTATACTATTGGACGGACTTACCTAAAAAAAGTACCCTTGTGATCACCGTAAAACCCAAGGATCCGAAAAAAAGAATCAATCTATTTGCCTTTAGTGGTTTTGACCCAAAGTACATCCCACCGAATGTTCATGGTGCCGTTAGCTGTGAGGCATCACATCCAAGTTGGATTGGACAACCTGATTTTACGAAACCCAGTGAACCACAGTCAGTTGAATTAAGAGCAGTTGGAAATCCATACAGAGTATTTATCGGAGTTTCGGGAGCAAAAGATGTTTTAGATGGTGAGTTCGAACTTACTGTAGAAGTCAAATAAAAAGAATGCTAGAAAAATTCCTAACCTGGTTCATTGAAGTTAGCCCAAATCTGAAATCCGCAAATGACCTATTTAATCAATTCATTGAATTTTTAGAAGAGAGCGGATATGAGATCATTCGGGCGAATATGGGCACAAAAACTCTTCACCCACAAGTGGAAACAATTTCTTATCTGTGGGTTCCACATACGACGGAATCAATGTTGGA
>Ga0075156_10000309_pt1 | contig 24590 bp, 19 predicted proteins | sample JI81AbrownDNA_FD_70966 | JGI IMG/M metagenome (GOLD analysis project Ga0075156, IMG submission 70966) | Wastewater effluent complex algal communities from Wisconsin, to seasonally profile nutrient transformation and Carbon sequestration -... | ecosystem: Engineered > WWTP > Effluent > Algae...
GGGGCGCGGGCGTGATCACGCCCGACCTGACCCCCGAGGAGGCGGGCGCCTGGATCTCGGCCACCGACCGCGCCGGCCTCGATCGCGTGTTCCTCGTCGCGCCGTCCTCCACCGACCAGCGGATCGAGACCGTCGCGGCCGTGACGTCCGGCTTCCTCTATGCGGCGTCGACCATGGGGGTGACGGGCGCCCGCACGCAGGTCAGCTCTGCGGCCCCCGGGCTCGTGCGGCGCGCCAGGGCCCTCACCGACCTGCCCATCGCCGTGGGGCTGGGCGTGAGCACGGGTGACCAGGCCAGCGAGGTGGCGGCCTATGCCGACGGCGTCATCGTGGGCTCGGCATTCGTCCGGCGCATCCTCCGGGCCCCCGACCACGAGTCGGCCCGCGCCGGCGTCCGCGAGCTCGCCGCCGAGCTGGCGGAGGGGGTCCGCAGGCACCCCTGAGGGGAACCCGGAGAGCCGTTGATCCGTCAACAACGGTGACCACGTACGGTGTACGGACGACCACGACGACCGCGCGGCCGAGCCGATCCGGTCGCCAGGACCTGGGAGACAGCGCATGAGTGAGTCCGGCAAGAATCGACGTGATCGCGCGGCTGCGGCCCGCGACGCCGCCAACGCGGGGGAGAAGCGCCGCGAGCGCATCGTCCGCATCGTGGGTGCCGTGACCGTCCTCGTGGTCGTCGTGGGCATCATCGGGGTGGCCGTCGTCGTGAAGAACCAGTCCACGAGCGACACCGCATCGGGCACCTCGACCACGGCGCCGGACGAGAATGCGCCGCTGCCGACGGGAGTGCTCCCGCTGGACGACGCGCGTGCCTTCGGCGTTCCGTATGGCACCGCCACGGGCGTTCCCGTCCTCGAGATCTGGGAGGACTTCCAGTGCCCGGCGTGCGGGTCCGTCGAGCAGGCCAACGGCGCGGGCATCGAGGCGCTGGCGGACGCGGGCAAGATCCAGCTGATCTGGCGCCCGACCACCTTCCTCGATCGGAACCTCGGCAACGACGCGTCCGAGCGCGCCGTGGCGGCGTGGGGCTGCGCGATCGACGCCGGCAAGGCGAAGGAGTACCACAACGTGGTCTTCGCCAACCAGCCCGAGGTCGAGGGCACCGGCTACACCGACGAGCAGCTGGTCCAGTTCGCGGGGGAGGCCGGGCTGTCGTCCACCGAGCTCGCCACGTTCTCCACGTGCTTCGCCGACCGCACCTACCTGCCGTGGTCGGCCAACAGCAGCGCGATCTTCTACGCGTCCAACATCCCCGGCACCCCCTTCGCACTGCTGAACGGCGCCGAGGTCCCGACCGAGGTGCTGGCCAACGGCCCGGCGCTGGAGGCGCTCGTCGCCGAGGCGACCGCGGCGGGGACGGCGTCGCCGTCGCCGGCCGCCTCCTGATCGGGACTCCGTGATCCCTGCCTTCATCCCCAGCCCCGACCAGGGGGTCTGGAACATCGGCCCTCTGCCGATCCGGGCGTATGCGCTGCTCATCGTCGCGGGCATCGTGGTGGCGGTGTGGTGGGGCAATCGCCGCTACCTGGCGCGCGGAGGGAATCCCGGCACGATCACCGACATCGCCATCTGGGCGGTGCCGTTCGGCATCGTCGGCGGCCGGCTCTACCACGTCATCACCGACAACCAGCTCTACTTCGGCCCCGGCAAGAACCCCATGGACGCCTTCCTCATCTGGGAGGGCGGCCTGGGCATCTGGGGAGCGGTGGCGCTCGGTGCCCTCGGCGCGTGGATCGGCGCGCGGCGCAGCGGCGTCCTGCTGCCCCCGGTTGCCGACGCGATCGCCCCGGGGATCGTCGCGGCCCAGGCCATCGGCCGGCTCGGCAACTACTTCAACCAGGAGCTGTTCGGCGCCCCCACGACGGTGCCGTGGGGGCTCGAGATCGACCTCGCCAACCGGCCGGCCGGCTACGAGGAGTTCAGCACCTTCCACCCCACCTTCCTGTACGAGTCGCTGTGGCTCGTAGCCCTCGCCATCCTGCTCGTGTGGGCCGACCGCCGCTTCACGATGGGGCACGGCCGGGTCTTCGCCCTCTACGTCCTCGGCTACTGCACGGGTCGCCTCTGGATCGAGCTGCTGCGCGTGGACTCGGCGAACACGATCCTGGGCCTGCGCGTCAACGTGTGGACCTCGATCCTCGTCGGCATCGGTGCGCTGGTCTACCTCGTCGTCTCGGCGCGCACGCGACCCGGTCGGGAGACCGTCCTGACCCGATCGCCCGAGCCGGGGGCGGAGCCGGGAGCCGACCCGCAGCCGGAGCACAGCGAGGAGTCGGCGTCGGCCTCGGCGCCCGAGTCGGAGCGGGGCCCGGATCCCGGGCCGGATGACCGCGCGGAGCCGGTCGTCGGGTAGAGTCCCGCGCAACGGGCCAACGTCGTCCCGCAGGCCGTACCCCGGCCGGATCGTGTGCCTCGCCCAGCGAGGGCCACACGGATGCCCGACGACGAATGGACAGCGATGTTCTCCTCAGCTGCGCAGCCCCATCCCCAGGGCCTGTACGACGGACTCGACGAGCACGACGCCTGCGGCGTCGCCTTCGTGGCCACGCTGACCGGCCACGCCTCGCACGACATCGTCGACAAGGCGCTGACCGCGCTGCGCAACCTCGAGCACCGCGGCGCCTCGGGCGCCGAGCCCGACAGCGGCGACGGTGCCGGCATCCTCATCCAGGTCCCCGACGCCTACCTTCGTGACGTCGTTCCCTTCCCCCTTCCGACGGCCGGGCACTACGCGGTCGGCGTCGGATTCCTGCCGCCCGATCCGGACGAGGCATCGGCGGTCCGCGACGCGATCGGGGCCATCGCCGCCCAGGAGGGGGTCGAGGTCCTCGGCTGGCGCGAGGTGCCGACCGATCCCTCGCTCGTCGGCGTCACCGCGCGGAGCGTGATGCCGTCCTTCTGGCAGCTGTTCGCCGGGGCGTCCGGGGGCGACGAGTCGGGACTGGCGCTCGACCGTCGCGTCTACCCGCTGCGCAAGCGCGTCGAGCACGAGCTCGGGGTGTACTTCGCCTCCCTGTCGTCGCGCACCCTCGTCTACAAGGGCATGCTCACGACCGGCCAGCTCGAGCCGTTCTACCCGGAGCTGTCGGACCCGCGCCTCGCCTCGGCGCTGGCCCTCGTCCATTCGCGCTTCTCCACCAACACGTTCCCGTCCTGGCCGCTGGCGCACCCGTACCGCTACGTGTCGCACAACGGCGAGATCAACACGGTGCGGGGCAACCGCAACTGGATGCAGGCACGTGAGGCGATGATCACGTCGAACGCCATCCACGGCGATGTCACACGGCTCTTCCCGATCTGCAGCCCGGGCGGGAGTGACTCGGCCTCCTTCGACGAGGTGCTCGAGCTCCTGCACCTCGGCGGGCGATCGCTTCCCCATGCCGTCCTCATGATGATCCCCGAGGCGTGGGAGAACAACCCGGGCATGGACCCCGCCCGCCGCGCGTTCTACGAGTTCCACGCCACGTTCATGGAGCCCTGGGACGGTCCCGCGAACATCTGCTTCAGCGACGGCACCCGGATCGGGGCCGTGCTCGACCGCAACGGCCTGCGTCCCGGCCGCTTCTGGGTGACCGACGAGGGTCTCGTCGTGCTGGCCTCGGAGGCCGGGGTGCTCGACATCCACCCGGCGTCGATCGTGCGCAAGGGCCGGCTGCAGCCGGGCCTGATGTTCCTCGTCGACACGGCTGAGGGCCGGATCATCGAGGACGACGAGGTCAAGGCCGAGCTCGCGGCCCAGGCGCCCTACGCCGAGTGGCTGCACGCCGGGCTCATCCACCTCGATGCCCTGCCCGAGCGCGAGCACATCGTCCACACCCCGCAGTCCGTGGCGCGTCGCCAGCAGACGTTCGGGTACACCGAGGAGGAGCTCCGGATCATCCTCGAGCCGATGGCCCGCACGGGCGGCGAGGCGCTGGGCTCGATGGGCACCGACACGCCCATCGCGGTCCTGTCGACGCGCCCCCGGATGGTGTTCGACTACTTCTCGCAGCTCTTCGCGCAGGTGACGAACCCGCCCCTCGACTCGATCCGCGAGGAGATCGTGACGTCGCTGTCGAGCATCATCGGACCCGAGGGCAACGTCCTCGAGGCCGGTCCGGCGCACTGCCGCCAGGTCGTGCTGCCCTTCCCCGTCATCGACAACGACGAGCTTGCGAAGGTCCTGCACATCAACCACGACGGTGACCAGCCGGGCTTCGCCGGCGTGCGGCTGTCGGGCCTCTACCCGGTCGCGGGGGGCGGCGCCGCCCTCGAGCACCGGCTGACGGAGCTGTTCCACGAGGTCGACGCGGTGATCCGGCAGGGCAAGCGGTTCATCGTGCTGTCCGACCGCGACAGCGACGCCCAGAACGCGCCGATCCCGTCGCTGCTGCTGTGCGCCGCGGTGCACCACCACCTGGTGCGCACGAAGAGCCGCACCATGGTCGGCCTCCTCGTCGAGGCCGGTGACGTGCGCGAGGTGCACCACGTCGCGCTGCTCATCGGCTACGGCGCCGCAGCGGTCAACCCCTACCTCGCGCTCGAGTCGGTGGAGGACCTCGTGCGTCGGGGCGTCATCACCGACGTCTCGCCGGAGAAGGCCATGCGCAACGTGGTCAAGGCGCTCGGCAAGGGCGTGCTCAAGGTCATGTCCAAGATGGGCGTCTCGACGGTCGCCTCCTACCGGGGCGCGCAGATCTTCGAGGCCGTCGGGCTCTCGCAGGGACTCATCGACGCGTACTTCACCGGCACGGCGTCCAAGCTGGGCGGCGTCGGGCTCGACGTCCTCGCCGAGGAGGTGGCCCTGCGCCATCGGCTCGCCTACCCGCCGTCCGGCATCCCGCTCGCGCACCGCACCCTGAACGTGGGCGGCGAGTACCAGTGGCGCCGGGAGGGGGAGCCGCACCTGTTCGATCCCGAGACGGTGTTCCGGCTGCAGCATGCGACGCGCAGCAAGCGCTTCGACGTCTTCCGCCAGTACACGGCCCGGGTCGACGAGCAGTCCGAGCGGCTGATGACGCTGCGTGGGCTCTTCGGCTTCAAGGAGGGCCTGCGTCAGCCGGTCCCCCTGGACGAGGTCGAGTCCGTGGCATCCCTGGTGCGCCGCTTCTCCACCGGGGCGATGTCGTACGGGTCCATCTCGCAGGAGGCGCACGAGACCCTGGCGATCGCCATGAACAGGCTGGGAGCCAAGTCGAACACGGGGGAGGGCGGCGAGGACCCGGAGCGGTTCATCCCGCTGCCCAACGGCGACTCGCGCCGATCGGCGATCAAGCAGGTCGCGTCCGGGCGCTTCGGCGTCACGAGCGAGTACCTCGTCAACGCCGACGACATCCAGATCAAGATGGCCCAGGGGGCCAAGCCGGGCGAGGGCGGCCAGCTGCCCGGGCACAAGGTCTACCCGTGGATCGCCCGCACCCGGCACTCCACGCCCGGCGTCGGGCTCATCTCGCCCCCGCCGCACCATGACATCTACTCGATCGAGGACCTCGCCCAGCTGATCCACGATCTCAAGAACGCCAACCCGCAGGCCCGCATCCACGTGAAGCTGGTGTCCGAGGTCGGAGTCGGCACCGTCGCGGCGGGCGTGGCCAAGGCGCACGCCGACGTCATCCTCATCTCGGGGCACGACGGCGGCACGGGCGCATCGCCGCTCACGTCGCTCAAGCACGCGGGGGCACCCTGGGAGCTCGGCCTGGCGGAGACCCAGCAGACCCTCATCCTCAACGACCTACGCGATCGGGTCGTCGTGCAGGCTGACGGCCAGCTGAAGACGGGGCGCGACGTCGTCATCGCCGCGCTGCTCGGCGCCGAGGAGTTCGGCTTCGCCACGGCGCCGCTCGTCGTCATGGGCTGCGTGATGATGCGGGTCTGCCACCTCGACACCTGCCCGGTGGGCGTGGCGACGCAGAACCCCGTCCTCCGCGAGCGCTTCACCGGCCAGCCGGAGTTCGTCGAGACGTTCTTCGAGTTCATCGCCGAGGAGGTGCGCGAGCACCTCGCGGAGCTGGGCTTCCGCACGCTGGACGAGGCCATCGGCCATGCCGAGGTCATCGACGCGACTCGGGCGGTCGACCACTGGAAGGCGTCGGGGCTCGACCTCACGCCGATCCTCCACGTGCCCGTCCGCGACGAGTCGACGCCCCGCCGTCGGATGATCGCCCAGGAGCACGGCCTGGAGAGGGCGCTGGACCAGGAGCTCATCGCGCTCTGCGCCCCTGCTCTGGAGTCGGGGGAGCTGGTGCGGGCCAGCATGCCGATCCGCAACGTCAACCGGACCGTCGGCACCATGCTGGGCTCGGAGGTCACCCGCCTGCACGGGGGCGACGGCCTGCCCGACGACACCATCGACCTCACGTTCGTCGGGTCCGCGGGACAGTCGTTCGGCGCGTTCCTGCCGAGGGGCATCACGCTGCGCCTCGAGGGGGATGCGAACGACTACGTCGGGAAGGGGCTGTCGGGCGGGCGACTGGTCATCCGGCCTCATCGTGACGCCACCATCGCGGCCCACGACAACATCATCGCCGGGAACGTCATCGGGTACGGGGCGACCTCCGGCGACATCTTCCTGCGAGGGCGGGTGGGCGAGCGGTTCTGCGTCCGCAACTCCGGCGCCACCGCGGTGGTCGAGGGAGTGGGCGACCACGCGCTGGAGTACATGACCGGCGGCCTCGTCGTGATCCTGGGCGAGACCGGCCGCAACCTGGGCGCCGGCATGTCCGGCGGGATCGCCTACGTGCTCGACCTCGACCTGGGCCGGGTCAACCCCGAGATGGTCGATCTCGACCCGCTCAGCGCGACCGACGTGGCCGAGCTCCGTGAGGTCGTAGCGCGGCACGCGGAGGAGACGGGATCGGTCCACGCGGCCGACCTGCTCGCCGACTGGCCGCAGGCGGTGCAGCGGTTCACCAAGGTGATGCCGAAGGACTTCAAGCGCGTGCTGAGACTGCGCGCCGAGGCAGAGGAGAAGGGCATGGATCCGATGGTCGCGGTCATGGGAGGACTCCATGGCTGATCCGAGGGGCTTCCTGACCACGGGCCGCGAGCTGCCCACCCGGCGTCCCGTGGACGTCCGGATCCGCGACTGGCGCGAGGTGTACGAGGAGTTCGAGGCGGGCCGCATCGAGAAGCAGGCCGGACGCTGCATGGACTGCGGCATCCCGTTCTGCCACAACGGCTGCCCCCTCGGGAACCTCATCCCCGAGTGGAACAGCCTCGTGTGGCAGGACGACTGGCGCGACGCCGCCGAGCGCCTGCACGCGACCAACAACTTCCCCGAGTTCACGGGGCGGCTGTGCCCGGCGCCCTGCGAGGCAGCGTGCGTGCTCGGCATCAACGCCGACCCCGTGACCATCAAGCAGGTCGAGGTGTCCATCATCGACCGGGCCTGGGACGAGGGCTGGGTCACGCCGCAGCAGCCGGCCCGCCTGACCGGCAAGACGGTGGCCGTGATCGGCTCCGGACCCGCGGGCCTGGCAGCCGCCCAGCAGCTCGCCCGGGCCGGGCACACGGTGGCCGTGTTCGAGCGGGCCGACCGGATCGGCGGGCTCCTGCGCTACGGAATCCCCGAGTTCAAGATGGAGAAGTCGCACCTCGACCGCCGCATCGCTCAGATGGAGGCCGAGGGCGTCAAGTTCCGCACCGGCATCGACGTCGGCATCGACGAGGCGGGGCACGACCTGCGGGGCCGCTACGACGCGGTCGTCGTGGCGATCGGGGCGACCGCGTGGCGCGACCTTCCGGTGCCCGGCCGCGACCTGGCCGGCGTGTACCAGGCGATGGAGTACCTGCCCCTTGCGAACCGCGTGCAGCAGGGCGACCTGGCGGTGTCGCCCATCGACGTGTCGGGGGCGCATGTGGTCATCATCGGCGGCGGTGACACGGGGGCCGACTGCCTCGGCACCGCCCACCGTCAGGGCGCCGCCTCGGTGACCCAGCTCGAGATCCTGCCGACCCCGCCGGCGACCCGGCCGGACTCGCAGCCCTGGCCCACGTACCCGATGACGTATCGCGTGTCGAGCGCTCACGAGGAGGGCGGCGAGCGGATGTTCGCCGTCTCGACGGAGGAGTTCATCGACGACGGGACCGGCTCGGTGTCGGCACTGCGGCTGGTCGAGGTGGAGCCCCACGAGGGCGGCTTCCGTCCGGTCGAGGGCTCGCAGCGCGAGATCCCCGCGGACTTCGTGTTCCTGGCCATGGGCTTCGTCGGGCCCGAGCGCGGCGGCATGGTCGACCAGCTCGGCCTCACCCTCGACGCCCGCGGGGCCATCGTGCGGGATGCCGAGTACCGATCGGTCGCCGACGGGGTGTTCGTGGCGGGGGACGCGGGCCGCGGCCAGTCGCTCATCGTGTGGGCGATCGCCGAGGGGCGGGCGGCTGCCGCATCGGTGGACCAGTACCTCATGGGGAGCACCAACCTGCCGTCGCCGATCCCGGCCACGGCCCGTCAGCTCCTCGTGTGACCCTCCTCACTCCTGCAACCGCTTACGGATAGGCTTCCCCTCATGCGTCGCGCGAAGATCGTTGCCACACTCGGGCCCGCCACCAGCTCGCTCGAGGCGATTCGCGGCCTCGTCGATGCCGGCATGGACGTGGCCCGGCTGAACCTGTCCCACGGCGATCACGCCGTGCACCTGCAGGTCTACAACAACGTGCGCGCCGCGGCCGACGCGGCGGGGCGCGGCGTGGGGATCCTCGTCGACCTCCAGGGGCCGAAGATCCGTCTGGGCCGGTTCGCCGACGGTCCGGTGCTGCTGCAGAACGGGGCGGAGTTCATCGTCACGACCGAGGACGTGCCCGGCGACGTGCACATGGTCGGGACCACGTACGACGGGCTGCCGCAGGACGTCACCCCCGGCGACCTGGTCCTCGTCGACGACGGGCGCATCGAGCTCAGGGTGACCCGGGTCGACGGCCCCCGCGTGCACACGACCGTCATCGAGGGCGGCCGGGTGTCCGACAACAAGGGCTTCAACCTGCCCGGCGTCGCGGTGAGCGTCCCCGCCATGTCCGACAAGGACCGCGACGATCTCCGGTGGGCTCTACGCGCCGGCGCCGACCTCATCGCGCTCTCGTTCGTGCGCAGCGCTGCCGACATCGCCGAGGTGCACGAGATCATGGATCAGGAGGGCGTCAGGCTGCCCGTCCTCGCCAAGGTCGAGAAGCCGCAGGCCGTCGAGAACCTCGAGGAGATCATCGCGGCGTTCGACGGCGTCATGGTCGCCCGCGGCGACCTCGGCGTCGAGCTGCCGCTCGAGGCGGTGCCGCTCGTGCAGAAGCGGGCCATCCACCTGTGCCGCGAGGCCGGCAAGCCGGTCATCGTGGCGACCCAGATGCTCGACAGCATGGCGGTCTCGAACCGCCCGACCCGCGCGGAGGCCAGCGACGTCGCCAATGCCGTGCTCGACGGGGCGGACGCGCTCATGCTCTCCGGCGAGACCAGCGTCGGCGACCACCCGAACCTCGTCGTCGAGACCATGAGCCGGATCATCGAGCACGTCGAGACCGAGGCCCTGCATCAGCTTCCCAGTCTCAGCGACCCCTGGACCGGGTCGACGGCCCGGGCGCTCACGCACGCGGCGGTTGACGTGGCCGCCGGAGTCGGCGCCACGCACCTCATCGCCTTCACCGAGACCGGGTCGTCGGCCCGGCTCATCTCCCGGTGGCGGGCCGAGCCGCCGCTGCTGGCCTTCACCCCGAACCCGCGCGTCCGCAGCCAGCTGTCCCTCGTGTGGGGCGTCGAGACGTTCCTCGTGCCGCAGGTCGAGCACACCGATGACATGGTGGTGCAGGTCGACAAGGCCCTGCTCGACATCGGGCGCGCGACGTTCGGCGACCGCGTCGTCATCGTTGCCGGGGTCCCGCCGGGCGTGCCCGGCACGACCAACGGGATGCGCGTGCACAAGATGGGCAGCGCCAAGCGCGGCGGCGGCGTCTAGCCCGATCCGGACCGACCCGGGGGCCCGACCGCGCCCGATCCGGGCCCGCTAGAGTGACGCTGGCAGACATCCTTTAAGGCCCGTCCAGAGAGGCGGGGAAGGAGGTCCGGTTGACGAACGTCATCCTGGATGGCTCGGACATGGGGCGCGCGATCACGCGCATCGCCCACGAGATCGTCGAACGCAACAAGGGCGCCAGCCACCTCCTCCTGCTCGGCATCCCCACGCGCGGACACCCGCTCGCCGTGCGCATCGCCGCGGCCATCGAGCGCATCGAGGGGGTCGCCCCGCAGGTCGGCTCGCTCGACATCACGCTCTACCGCGACGACCTGAGGCTGCGGCCGGCGCGGGCGCTCGAGTCCACCTCCATCCCGGCCAGCGGCGTCGACGACCAGGTGGTGGTCCTCGTCGACGATGTCCTCTTCTCCGGACGCTCCATCCGCGCCGCTCTCGACGCCATCAGCGACCTCGGCCGGCCGCGCGCCGTGCAGCTCGCGGTCATGGTCGACCGCGGGCACCGTCAGCTGCCGATCCGTCCCGACTTCGTGGGCAAGAACCTCCCCACGTCGCTTGAGGAGCAGGTCCGGGTCGCGCTCGTCGAGACCGACGGCGTCGACGAGGTCACGCTCACGGGCTCGGGCGAGGACGGTGCCGCATGAGGCACCTGCTCTCCGCCGGCGACCTCGACGCGGCGACGGCGTGCCTCATCCTCGACACCGCGGCAGAGCTGGCCACGGTCACCGACCGCTCCGTGAAGAAGCTGCCGACCCTGCGCGGGCGCACGGTGGTCAACCTCTTCTACGAGGACTCCACGCGCACGCGCATCTCCTTCGAGATGGCCGCGAAGCGACTGTCCGCCGACGTCATCAACTTCGCGGCCAAGGGATCCAGCGTGTCGAAGGGCGAGAGCCTGAAGGACACCGCGCTCACCCTCGAGGCGATGGGCGCGGACGCCGTCATCATCAGGCACGGCTCCTCGGGGGCACCTCACCGCCTGGCGAACGCGGGCTGGATCGGCGGGACGGTCATCAACGCCGGCGACGGCACCCACGAGCACCCGACTCAGGCGCTGCTTGACGCCTACACGCTGCGGCGCCATCTGCGGGGCGGTCGCGGCGACCTCGACGGACTGCGCGTGACGATCGTGGGCGACGTGCTCCACAGCCGCGTCGCGCGCTCGAACGTGCTGCTGCTGAGCACCCTCGGGGCCGACGTCACGCTCGTCGCTCCGCCGACGCTGCTGCCGACGGGAGTCGGCACGTGGCCGTGCCGGGTCTCCTACGACATCGACGAGGTCCTCCCGCACAGCGACGCGATCATGATGCTGCGGGTCCAGGCCGAGCGCATGCAGGCTGCGTTCTTCCCGTCGGCGCGCGAGTACAGCCGGGCCTACGGGCTCGACCGGGCTCGGATGGCCGCCCTGCCGGACGACGCGATCGTGCTCCATCCCGGCCCGATGAACCGCGGCATGGAGATCAGCGCGGAGGTCGCCGACAGCGACCGGGCCGTCATGGTCGAGCAGGTGGCGAACGGCGTCAGCGTGCGCATGGCAGTGCTCTACCTGCTCCTGGGCGGATCAGGCGATCTCACGGACGGAGCGGCATGAGCGAGACCATCGTCCTGCGCGGGGTGCACCCCTACGGCGAGGCTGCGGCCGACATCGTCGTGCGCGACGGCGTCATCTCCGAGGTCACCGGGGCAGGCGCCGGCGGCGGCGACAGGGTGATCGACGGCACCGGCCTGATCGCCCTGCCCGGGCTGGTCGACCTCCACACGCACCTGCGCGAGCCCGGTCGCGAGGATGCCGAGACGGTCGACACCGGATCCCAGGCCGCAGCACTCGGCGGCTTCACCGCGGTCTTCGCCATGGCGAACACGTTCCCCGTCGCCGACACCGCGGGCGTGGTCGAGCAGGTGTGGCGGCTGGGCCAGGAGTCCGGACTCGTCGATGTCTTCCCGGTCGGCGCCGTGACGGTCGGGCTCGGCGGCTCGCAGCTGGCCGAGCTCGGGGCGATGGCGGCCTCGGCGGCCCACGTGCGGGTGTTCAGCGACGATGGGCACTGCGTGTCCGATGCCGTGCTCATGCGCCGGGCCCTGGAGTACGTGAAGGCGTTCGACGGCGTCATCGCCCAGCACGCGCAGGAGCCCCGGCTCACGGAGAACGCCCAGATGAACGAGGGCGCCCTCTCGGGCGTGCTCGGCCTCACCGGGTGGCCCGCCGTGGCGGAGGAGTCGATCATCGCGCGCGACGTCCTGCTCGCGCACCATGTCGGGTCGCGGCTCCACGTGTGCCACGTGTCGACGTCCGGCTCCGTCGACATCATCCGGTGGGCCAAGGCCCGGGGCATCGACGTGACGGCCGAGGTGACACCGCACCACCTCATGCTCACCGAGGATCTCGTCCGCAGCTATGACCCGGTCTACAAGGTCAACCCGCCCCTGCGCACCGCTGACGACGTCGCCGCGCTCTGGGACGGGCTCGCCGACGGGACCATCGACATCGTCGCGACCGACCACGCACCGCACGCGCTGGAGGACAAGGACTGCGAGTGGGGCGCTGCCTCCTTCGGCATGCTCGGCCTGCAGACGGCGCTCAGCGTCGTGGTCGAGACGATGCATCGCACGGGACGGCTCGACTGGCGGGGAGTGGCCGACCGCATGAGCGTGAGGCCGGCGCGCATCGGACGGGCCCTGCAGCACGGACGCGACCTGGCAGTCGGTGAGCCGGCCAACGTGGCGCTGGTCGACGCCGACGCCACGTGGATCGTCGAGCCCGCGCTCCTCGCGTCGAAGAGCCACAACAGCCCGTATGCCGGGCTCGAGCTGCCGGCCCGGGTCGAGCACGTGCTGAAGGCAGGCGTGCCCACGGTGGCCAACGGCATGGTGGTGCGATGAACACGTCTCCCTGGGGAGCCTTTACCGCCGACTACACGCAGCAGGCCACGGTGACCGACTGGCCCGTTCGCATCGCACTCGTCGCCGTCGTGCTGGGCCTCATCGCCCTCGCCCTGTGGGGCATGCGCCGGGGCTGGCGTCGTCGCCAGCGGTCCCAGTCATGGATCGCCGAGCCGATGGAGGCGCCGCCGACTGCGGGAGCGCTCGGTGCCCCGGTGCCCGGGCTCTTCGTGGGCACCGCGATCCACGGCGACTGGATGAACCGTGTGGTGGTGTTCGACCTCGGCGTCCGCAGCCGCGCGGACGCCTCCTGGGGGCAGGACGGCCTGTGGTTCGAGCGAGAGGGCGCCCGCGACCTGTTCGTGCCGGCGGCGGCTGTCGAGTCGATCCGCACCGACCGGGGTGTCGCCGGCACCGTGCGCGCCCGGGACAGCGTCATCGTCGTGACGTGGCGGCTGGGCGAGGCCGTGCTCGATACGGGCTTCCGGGCGGACGACACCGACGGGCACGGGACTGTGTTGGATGGCCTCACCGCGACATTCGCGGCGAGCGCACACGAGGCGGGGGAGAAGTGACCACGGATCGGCTCGACCAGCCCGCAGTGCTCGTGCTCGAGGACGGCCGGACGTCGCACGGGCGGGCCTACGGCGCGCTCGGCACGACCTTCGGGGAGGCCGTGTTCTCGACGGGCATGAGCGGCTATCAGGAGACGCTCACCGATCCCTCGTACCACCGGCAGGTCGTCATCATGACGGCGCCGCACATCGGCAACACCGGCATGAACGACGAGGACGGCGAGTCCTCCCGCATCTGGGTGTCGGGCTACGTCGTGCGCGACCCGTCGCGCATCTCGTCCAACTGGCGGGCGACGCGCGGACTCGAGGACCAGTTGCGCGACCAGGGGATCGTGGGGATCAGCGGAGTCGACACGCGCGCACTGACCCGCCACCTGCGCGAGCGGGGCGCGATGAGGGTCGGGATCTTCAGCGGAGCCGCGGCCCTGCGCACGCCGGCCGAGCTGCTCGCCGAGGTGCAGGCGAGCCCCGAGATGGCAGGGGCCGACCTCACGGGCGACGTGTCGACGGCGCGGGCGTATGTCGTGCCGGCGGTCGGCGAGCGACGCTTCACGGTGGCCGCGATCGACCTCGGCATCAAGTCGATGACCCCGCACCAGATGGCGCTGCGCGGCATCGAGGTGCACGTCATGCCGGCCCGGTCCACGACCGAGGAGATCATGGCGGTGCGCCCGGACGGGGTCTTCTTCTCCAACGGGCCGGGCGATCCGGCCACGGCCGATCACGCCGTCTCGGTCATGACCGACCTGCTCGCCGCCCGCATCCCGGTCTTCGGCATCTGCTTCGGGAACCAGGTCCTCGGCCGTGCACTGGGACTGGGCACCTACAAGCTCCGGTACGGGCACCGCGGCATCAACCAGCCGGTCCAGGACCTCGCCACGGGCCGGGTGGCCGTCACCGCCCACAATCACGGCTTCGCTGTCGACGCCCCGAGGACGGGTGACTTCGACACGCCCTTCGGCCGTGCGCGGGTGAGTCACGTCTGCCTCAACGACGACGTCGTCGAGGGGCTGCGCTGCCTCGACGTGCCGGCCTTCAGCGTGCAGTACCACCCGGAGGCGGCGGCCGGGCCGCATGACGCCGACTACCTCTTCGACGAGTTCACCCAGCTCATGGCAGAACGGCAGGTCGGCTGATGCCGAAGCGCGACGACATCCGCTCGGTCATGGTCATCGGCTCGGGGCCGATCGTGATCGGGCAGGCGTGCGAGTTCGACTACTCGGGAACGCAGGCGTGCCGGGTCCTCCGTGATGAGGGCCTTCGCGTGGTGCTGGTGAACTCCAACCCCGCGACCATCATGACGGACCCCGAGTTCTCTGACGCCACCTACGTCGAGCCGATCACGCCCGCGTTCATCGAGCGCATCATCGCCAAGGAGCGGCCCGACGCGCTGCTCCCGACCCTCGGCGGCCAGACGGCCCTCAACGCCGCCATGGCGCTGCACCGCAACGGCGTCCTGGAGCGCTACGGCGTCGAGCTGATCGGCGCCGACGTCGACGCCATCGAGCGCGGGGAGAACCGCGAGCTGTTCCGCCAGATCGTCGCCGACGTCGGGGCCGAGAGCGCGCGCTCGGCGGTGTGCCACACCCTCCAGGAGTGCCTCGCAGCCGTCGGCGACCTCGGCTACCCGGTGGTCGTCCGGCCGTCGTTCACCATGGGCGGATCGGGCTCCGGCATCGCCTACGACGAGGCCGACCTGCACCGCATCGCCGGTCTCGGCCTGCAGGCGAGCCCCACGTCCGAGGTCCTCCTCGAGGAGTCGATCATCGGCTGGAAGGAGTACGAGCTCGAGCTGATGCGCGACCGCAGCGACAACGTCGTCGTCGTGTGCTCGATCGAGAACCTCGACCCGATGGGCGTCCACACCGGCGACTCCATCACGGTCGCTCCCGCCCTGACCCTCACCGATCGCGAGTACCAGCACATGCGCGATGTCGGGATCGACATCATCCGGGCGGTCGGGGTCGACACCGGCGGCTGCAACATCCAGTTCGCCATCAACCCCGACGACGGCCGGCTCATCGTCATCGAGATGAACCCGCGCGTGTCCCGCTCGTCGGCGCTGGCCTCGAAGGCGACCGGGTTCCCGATCGCCAAGATCGCGGCCCGGCTGGCGATCGGATACACCCTCGACGAGATCCCCAACGACATCACGCGGAAGACTCCCGCATCCTTCGAGCCCACCCTCGACTACATCGTGGTCAAGGTGCCCCGGTTCGCCTTCGAGAAGTTCCCGCAGGCCGATCCGACGCTCACGACGACGATGAAGAGCGTGGGCGAGGCCATGGCCATCGGCCGCAGCTTCCCGGAGGCGCTGCAGAAGGCGCTCCGCTCGCTGGAGCGCCCTGAGGCGGTCTTCACGTGGCCCGGGGAGGCGGGGGGCGTCGACGTGTCCGCGCTGCTCGAGGCCATGCGGCAGCCGCGCGAGGGCCGGCTGTCCGAGGTCCAGCTGGCCCTGTGGGCGGGGGCGGGCATCGACGCGGTGCACGAGGCGACCAACATCGACCCCTGGTTCCTCGATCAGATCTGCCTGATCAACGAGATCGCCGACACCGTGCGGGCCGCCGAGTCGCTCGACGGCGCGCTGCTGGTCCGGGCGAAGAGGGCCGGGTTCTCCGACCGCCAGCTCGCGGACCTGCGGGGGCTCTCGGAGGCCGAGGTGCGTGCGCTTCGCCATGACCTGGGGATCCGCCCGGTCTACAAGACGGTCGACACCTGCGCGGCCGAGTTCGCCGCCATGACGCCGTACCACTACTCCGCGTACGACGAGGAGACCGAGGTCGTGCCCAGCGACCGCGACAAGGTGATCATCCTGGGATCGGGCCCGAACCGGATCGGCCAGGGGATCGAGTTCGACTACTCCTGCGTCCACGCGGCGCTGACGCTGCGCGATGCGGGCTACGAGACGATCATGCTCAACTGCAACCCCGAGACGGTGTCCACCGACTACGACACCTCCGACCGCCTCTACTTCGAGCCCCTGACCCTTGAGGACGTCCTGGAGGTCGTGCACGCCGAGAGCAGCGCTGGCCGGCTGGTCGGCGTCATCGTCCAGCTGGGCGGACAGACGCCGCTGCGACTGGCCCAGGCCCTGAAGGACGAGGGCGTGCCCATCATCGGCACCAGCCCCGAGTCGATCCACCTCGCGGAGGAGCGGGGGGCGTTCGGACAGGTGCTGGCGCGGGCCGGGCTGCCGGCCCCGAGGCACGGCACCGCCCGGTCGTTCGAGGAGGCCCAGGCGATCGCCGCCACCGTGGGCTACCCCGTGCTCGTGCGCCCGAGCTACGTGCTCGGCGGCCGCGGCATGGAGATCGTGTACGACGACGCGATGCTGGCCGACTACCTCGAGCGGTCGACCGACGTCAACGCCGAGCATCCGGTGCTCGTCGACCGCTTTCTCGACGATGCCGTCGAGATCGATGTCGATGCCCTGTACGACGGGACGGAGCTGTTCCTGGCCGGCGTCATGGAGCACATCGAGGAGGCCGGCATCCACTCCGGGGACTCTGCGTGCGCCCTGCCCCCCATCACGCTGGGTGCCCAGGACATCGACCGCATCCGCGCGTCGACCCTGGCCATCGCCGAGGGGGTCGGGGTCCTCGGCCTCCTCAACGTGCAGTACGCGCTCGCCGGAGACGTCCTCTACGTGCTCGAGGCCAATCCGCGCGCCTCGCGCACCGTGCCGTTCGTGTCGAAGGCCACGGCCGTGCCTATCGCGAAGGCCGCGGCGCGGGTGATGGTCGGGCAGTCGATCCGCGAGCTGCGCGAGCAGGGGCTGCTGCCCGCGCGCGGCGACGGCGGCACGATGCCGGTCGGGGCTGCCATCTCCGTCAAGGAGGCGGTGCTGCCCTTCGGTCGCTTCCACGGGGTCGACACCGTGCTCGGCCCCGAGATGCGCTCGACCGGCGAGGTGATGGGGATCGACGACTCGTTCGGCATCGCGTTCGCCAAGTCGCAGGAGGCCGCGTACGCGGGGGGACTGCCCACCTCGGGCACGGCCTTCGTGTCCCTCGCCAATCGCGACAAGAGGGCGGCGATCTTCCCGATCAAGCGGCTGGCCGACCTCGGGTTCCGGATCACCGCCACCGCCGGCACCGCTGCCGTGCTCCGTCGCAATGGCGTGCGCGTCGACGAGCTGCGCAAGCAGCACGAGGGGCGCGGCCCGGCCGGCGAGCCGACCACCGTCGACGCGATCATGAACGGCGAGATCCAGCTGATCGTCAACACCCCCTACGGAGTGGGGCCGAGAGTCGACGGGTACGAGATCCGCACCGCGGCCGTCATGAAGGGCGTGCCCTGCATCACCACGGTGCAGGGGCTCGCTGCTGCCGTGCAAGGGATCGACTCGCTGCAGCATGATGAGCCCACGGTCCGCTCCCTCCAGGAGCACGCTGCGGCGCTCGGCATCCTCCGCGCGGCGCAGGATGCCGCCGACCAGTCCGGAAGGGGCTAGACGTGCCGGTTCAGGTCAAGGGCGAGGTGCTCGACATCCGCCGGGTCGGCTCCTACCAGGTGCTGTCGCTCACGGCGCCCGGCATCTCCGACATCGCGCGTCCCGGGCACTTCGTCACCCTCGGTATCGGGGGCGAGGAGTCGAGCATGCTGCTGCGTCGGGCCTTCGCCATCCACCAGGTGCAGTCGCGCGGCGTCTACGGCGGCACCCTCGACGTGGTCATCGGCGTGCATGGCAAGGGCACCCGCTGGCTGTCGGAGCGGCGTCGCCACGACGTCATCGACATCGTCGGCCCGCTCGGCCGCCCCTTCATCCTCCCCAGGGAGCGGGTGGCCTGCGTCCTCGTGGGCGGCGGATACGGATCCGCGCCCATGTTCATGCTGGCCGAGCAGCTCCGCGAGCGTGGCTGCCGGGTCGACGTGGTCGTCGGCGCAGCGACGGAGGAGAGGCTCTTCGGGGTCCTCGAGCTCAAGCGGCTCGCATCGACACTGACGATCACCACGGACGACGGCTCGCTCGGGGAGAGAGGCCGGGTCACGGACGTGCTGCCCGAGCTGATGGACCGGGTCGACGCCGCGCTCGTCTACGCGTGCGGGCCGATGGGCATGCTGCAGGCGGTGGCCGACATGGCAACCGCCAGGCGGATCTACAGCCAGTGCGCGGTCGAGGAGGCCATGGCCTGCGGCATCGGGGTGTGCATGACCTGCGTGATCCCCGTCGTCGGCGAGGACGGGGTCACGCGCATGCTGCGCTCGTGCGTCGAAGGCCCCGTCTTCCGCGGCGACCGCGTGCGCTGGTCCGACGTCGGCACGATCCCGCCCGACACGCTGGGCGCACCGGTCGAGGGAGGCCACTGATGACGCGTGCCGTGATCTCCTCGGGACCGATCGGCGGCAACGAGCCGGTCGTCCACATCGACATGAGCACCGACCTGGACGGCATCCTCATGCCGAGCCCGGTCCTGACGGCCTCCGGTTGCGCCGCCGCGGGACGTGAGCTCGACCAGTTCTTCGACATCACGCGCATCGGTGCGGTCGTCACCAAGAGCGTCATGCTCCAGCCGCGATCGGGCCGGGCGACCCCGAGGATGGCCGAGACGCCGAGCGGCATGCTCAACTCGATCGGGCTTCAGGGTCCGGGCATCGATGTCTTCCTCGAGAAGGACCTCGCCTGGCTCACCGACCGGGGCGCGCGCACGATCGTGTCCATCGCCGGCGGCACCGTCGACGAGTACGCCAAGCTCGCGGCGCGGCTTCGGGTGTCGGAGGGGGTCGCGGGCATCGAGGTCAACATCTCCTGCCCCAACGTCGAGAACCGGGGCCAGGTGTTCGCGTGCGATCCGGACATGGCGGCGAGCGTCATCCAGGCCGTCAAGCGTCACAGCGATCCCCGCACCCCGATCTTCGCGAAGCTGTCGCCCGACGTCACGGACATCGTCGCGGTCGCCGGCTCCGTCGTGCGGGCAGGTGCCACCGGCGTCTCCGTCATCAACACGATGCTCGGCATGGTGATAAACCCCGACACCATGCGGCCGCACCTGGCGGGTATCACCGGAGGGCTGTCCGGCCCGGCCATCCGACCGGTGGCGGTGCGGTGCGTGTGGCAGATCCGGCAGGCGTTCCCCGATCTCCCCATCATCGGGATGGGCGGCATCCGCACCGGCCTGGATGCCCTCGAGTTCATCCTCGCGGGCGCCAATGCCGTCTCGGTGGGCACCGTCGTCTTCCACGACCCGTCCTCGCCCATGCGCATCCACGAGGAGCTCGAGCAGGCCCTCGTCGAGCGGGGCTTCCGGAGCCTGGCGGGGGCGGTCTCGTACGCCCACCGCCCGCCGGATCCGGTCTTCGAGGAGGACGACCTTGACTTCATCAGCGAGTAGCCGCGCTCCCATCGCGGTCGCGATGGACGCCCCGTCGCTGACGGTCCTGTCTGCGTGGGTGGCCGCCGTGGCCGACGCGGTGTCGACCGTCAAGGTGGGCCTCGAGGTGTTCTGCCGGGACGGCGGAGCGGCCGTCCACGCAGCGCGGCTCGCGGCCGAGCCGGCCGGCGGCGTCGACGTCTTCCTCGACCTCAAGCTGCACGACATCCCGGCCACGGTCCGCGGCGCCTGCCTGGCCGTCGCCGCGCTGGAGCCGGCCTACCTCACGGTCCATGCGGCGGGCGGAGCGGAGATGATCGCCGCCGCGGCGGAGGCGCTGCCGCAGACCCGCATCACGGCGGTCACCGTGCTGACATCGCTCGATGACCGTGTGCTGGAGTCCATCGGCATGGCCGGTCCGAGCGAGGCCGCAGCCGTCCGCCTCGCCATCCTCGCGGTGGGCGCCGGTGCCCGCGCCATCGTCTGCTCCCCCCAGGAGGTCGCCGCCATCCGCGCGGCCGTGGGGCCGGACGTCACCCTCATCACGCCGGGGGTCCGTCCCGCCGGGGCGTCGCTGGACGACCAGCGCCGGGTGGCCACGCCGGCCCGGGCCATCGCCGACGGGGCCGACCTGCTGGTGATCGGCCGGCCCATCACCGGGGCGACCGACCCAGGCGCCGCAGCGCGGGCGATCGCCCGGGAGCTGGCATGAGCGTCCCGCCCCGCTCCGACGAGCAGCGGTCGGCCGCCCTCGCGTCGGCCCTGGCGGCGCGGCTCGAGCGCGCCCGGCTGCGCACCGACCTCAAGTCACGGCACCTCACCGGAGCCGACGTGGTCGAGGGCGCCTCCGACAACCGGGTGTGGGCAGGGCTGCGCGTGGCCTGGCTGCTCGAGAGCCTCCCCGGCATCGGGGCGGTCCGCGCCGAGCGGATGATGAGCGCTCTGCAGATCGCACCCACCCGCCGGATCCAGGGACTCGGCCACCGCCAGCGGGTCGCCCTCATCGCCGAGCTCCGCCGGGAGGGGAGATGACCGCACCGCTCGTGGTCGTGTCCGGACCTTCCGGGGTCGGCAAGAGCACCGTGGTCGCCGAGGCCCTGCGCCGCAATCCGGCCATCTGGCTGTCGGTGAGCGCCACCACCCGGGCGCCGCGCCCGGGGGAGCAGGAGGGCCGGGAGTACTTCTTCACCAGCCCCGAGCGGTTCGACGAGCTCGTGAGCACCGGGGGACTGCTGGAGTGGGCGCAGTTCGCCGGCAACCGATACGGCACCCCGCGCGCGGCGGTCGAGGAGCGACGACGTGCCGGGCACCCGGTCCTCCTCGAGATCGAGGTGCAGGGTGCGCGTCAGGTGCGCACCGCCGTCCCGGGCGCCCTCCTCGTCTTCCTGGCGCCGCCGTCGTGGGAGACCCTGACCGCCCGCCTGGTCGGCCGGGGGACTGAATCGGACGATGCGGTGGCCCGGCGCCTGCAGGCAGCGCGTGAGGAGCTCGCCGCCGCGGACGAGTTCGATGTGGTCCTCGTGAACGCCGATGTGGGGGAGTGCGCCCAGGCCTTGCTAGCATGGGTAGCCGATCCGACCGGTGGCACCGTCGACCTCGACCCACGTGCACCGGGCAATCCCGACGAATGAGGCTTTGACGTGAGCAGTTCCACCCAGCCCCTGGGCATCACCCATCCCTCGATCGACGCGCTGCTGGAGAAGACCGACTCCAAGTACTCGCTGGTGATCTACGCCTCGAAGCGTGCCCGCCAGATCAACGCGTACTACTCGCAGCTCGGCGAGGGGCTGCTCGAGTACGTCGGCCCGCTGGTCGAGACCCACGTCCAGGAGAAGCCGCTGTCCATCGCCCTGCGCGAGATCGATGCGGGCCTGCTCGTGTCCGTGCCGATCGACGAGGACCTCGTGGTCGAGGAATCGTCCGACGACAACGCCTGACTGGCGACTCCCGGGTGCGCCGCGTGGATGCTGAGGCCTCCATCCCGCGCGCTCGGCACCGCGTCGTCCTCGGGGTCTCCGGAGGGGTCGCGGCCTACAAGGCGGCCGAGGTCCTGCGCGGACTCGCGGAGTCCGGCTGCGACGTCACCGTCGTTCCCACCGCTGCATCCCTCAACTTCGTCGGCGCGGCCACGTGGTCTGCCCTCTCGGGCAGGCCGGTTGCCACCAGCGTCTGGGAGTCCGTCGAGCGGGTGCCGCACGTGCGGCTGGGCCAGGAGGCCGACTGCATCGTCGTCGCTCCGGCGACCGCCGACCTGATCGCCCGGGCCACGCACGGCATCGCCGACGACCTGCTCACCAACGTCCTGCTCACCGCGCGGTGCCCGGTCGTCCTCTGCCCCGCGATGCACACCGAGATGTGGGAGCACCCGGCCACCCGGCACAACGTGGCGCAGCTGCGCGCGCGGGGCGTCATCGTCCTGGATCCGGCCGTGGGCCGGCTGACCGGTGCCGACTCGGGGGCCGGCCGCCTGCCCGATCCGCCGGCCATCGTGGCCGCCGTCCACGACGTGCTCAGGCGCGGCGGAGGCGACCACCACGACCTCGCCGGCCGGCGCATCGTCGTCAGCGCCGGGGGCACCCGCGAGCCCTGGGACCCTGTCCGGTTCATCGGGAACGTGAGCAGCGGACGGCAGGGCGTCGAGCTGGCGCGCACGGCGCTGTCCCGCGGCGCCGAGGTCACGCTCGTCGCCGCCCATATGGACGTGCCTCCGCCAGCGGGTGCCCGGGTCGTCCGCGTGGCGACCGCCGACGAGCTTCGCGTCGCCGTGCGCGAGGCGAGCGGGGAGGCCGACATCGTCGTCATGGCCGCGGCGGTCGCCGACTTCCGCCCCGATGCCGTGGGCGAGCACAAGATCAAGCGCTCCGACGCGGCAGCCGACGTCAGCATCCCGCTGGCCCAGAACGCGGACGTGCTGCGCGAGCTCGTTGAGGCGCGAGGTGACCGGACGAGCCCCGTCATCGTCGGCTTCGCGGCCGAGACCGGCGACGCTGGCCACGACGTCCTGGAGCTCGCACGGCAGAAGCTCGAGCGCAAGGGCTGCGACCTGCTGGTGGTCAACGACGTGAGCGACGGCCGGACGTTCGGGCGACCCGACAACGAGGTCGTGATCCTCGGGCGGGACGGCTCGCGCGTCGACGTCGCGCTCACGGACAAGGCCGAGGTGGCCGACGCCGTGTGGGACGCGGTGGGTCGCCTGCTCGTCTGAGAGTGCCGATAGGATGGGCGCTCACCTTCACCTAGGGGAGTCACGTGTCGCATCGCCTGTTCACGTCCGAGTCCGTCACCGAAGGCCACCCCGACAAGATGGCCGACCAGATCAGCGACGCGATCCTCGACGACCTTCTCCGGCAGGACCCGCGCAGCCGGGTCGCCGTCGAGACCATGCTCACGACCGGCCAGGTCCACGTCGCCGGCGAGGTGACGACGAGCGGCTACGCCGACGTCATGACGCTGGTCCGCGAGACGGTTCTCGGTATCGGGTACGACTCCTCGGTCAAGGGCTTCGACGGCGCGTCGTGCGGCATCTCGGTGTCCATCGGCAAGCAGTCCCCGGACATCGCCCAGGGCGTCGACGACGCCTTCGAGGAGCGCGCCGAGGGCAGTGCCGACCCGCTCGACCGGCAGGGTGCCGGCGACCAGGGCCTGATGTTCGGGTACGCCTGCGACGACACGCCTGAGCTGATGCCGCTGCCGATCTCGCTCGCGCATCGGCTCGCCGAGCGCCTGACCGAGGTCCGCAAGGACGGCACCGTGCCCTACCTCCTTCCCGACGGGAAGACGCAGGTCACCATCGCCTATGACGAGAACGACCGGCCCGTGAAGATCGACACGGTCGTGCTGTCGACGCAGCACAAGGCCCATGTCAGCCTCGACAACATGCTGACCCCGGACATCCGCCGCCACGTCATCGACCCGGTCCTCGACACCATCGACCTCGACTCCCGCGACTACCGGCTGCTCGTCAACCCGACGGGCCTGTTCGAGGTCGGCGGCCCGATGGGCGACGCCGGGCTCACGGGCCGCAAGATCATCGTCGACACCTACGGCGGCATGGCCCGGCACGGTGGCGGGGCGTTCTCCGGCAAGGACCCGTCGAAGGTCGACCGCTCGGCGGCGTACGCCATGCGGTGGGTGGCCAAGAACGTCGTGGCTGCTGGCCTGGCGACGCGCTGCGAGGTCCAGGTCGCCTACGCGATCGGCAAGGCTCACCCGGTCGGCGTCTTCGTCGAGACGTTCGGCACGGGCGTCATCCCCGACGAGCAGATCCAGCAGGCGGTGCTGAGCGTGTTCGACCTCCGTCCGGCGGCGATCATCCGCGACCTCGACCTGCTGCGCCCGATCTACCGGGTCACGAGCGCCTACGGGCACTTCGGCCGCCCGCAGGGCAGCAACTGGCTGCTCGACGCGGAGGATCCCGGCAAGCGCACCGCGGTCGGGCCGACGTTCACGTGGGAGAGCATCGACCGCGCCGACGACCTCAAGGCCGCGGCGGGCGTCTGATCCCGCCACGCGACAGCCGGCCGTGAGCGCGACGGGCGGGGCCGACGGCCCCGACCAGCTCGAGCTCGTGCCGAGGCCCGCACCCCGCCCCTCGAGGGCACGGGCGGCTGCGGCCGTGCCCGCTGCGCCGACGCGGCCGGTGGCACAGGTCGTGATCGACTCGTCGCTCCCGCACCTCGACCGGGTCTTCGACTACGCGGTGCCGCTGAGCGCCGACGCCGCTGTGGTCGGCTCCCGCGTCCGCGTCCGCTTCGCCGGCCGGCTCACCGACGCGATCGTCGTGGGTCGTGTCGACGAGGGCGACCACGCCGGCGAGCTGAAGCCCCTCGAGCGCGTCATCGGGGTCGAGCCGGTCCTCACGCCCGAGACCATCGTGCTCGTCCGCG
>Ga0075156_10000311_pt1 | contig 24554 bp, 23 predicted proteins | sample JI81AbrownDNA_FD_70966 | JGI IMG/M metagenome (GOLD analysis project Ga0075156, IMG submission 70966) | Wastewater effluent complex algal communities from Wisconsin, to seasonally profile nutrient transformation and Carbon sequestration -... | ecosystem: Engineered > WWTP > Effluent > Algae...
GGATTTGTTGACACCCTGGCGGGCGCTCTCGGTGGTGACTTGATCAGCGCAACGATCGCGGGCCCGCTTGGCGAACCAACCCCGGGCGCGGTTTTGTTGGTGGGGGACACCGCCTACGTGGAGTCCGCCCAGGCCTGCGGCCTGCACCTGATTCCGGCCGCTGATCGGGATCCGGCCTCAACCACCACCTTCGGGGTTGGTGAGTTGCTCAGGCTCGCCCTGGACGCTGGCGCATCCCGGATCGTGGTCGGATTGGGGGGATCGGCGACCAACGATGGTGGAGCCGGCCTCTTAGCGGCACTCGGGGCAACAGCCGACGTTCCGCTCAATAAAGGTGGCCTCGTCTTGCGAGGTGCCACCGCAGTCGACATCTCTGCGGCAGTTGCAGCTGTTTCGGGCGTTGAATTGCTCGCGGCAACGGATGTCGACAATCCGCTGCTCGGACTAACCGGTGCCGCGAAGGTCTTTGGTGCGCAGAAGGGCGCTGACGACAACCTGGTGCTTCAACTAGATGCAGCACTCGATGCCTTCGCCACATCGATCGGTCGGCGCGCTGATGGCAAGGATCCAGCCGTTGCCAAGGGGTCTGGGGCCGCTGGCGGCCTCGGCTATGCGCTGATGTGCCTTGGGGCAGTGCGTGTGCCGGGGATTGCCACGGTGATGGAGGCCACGGGCCTTGAGGATCGCATTCGTGCCAGTGACCTCGTGATCACCGGAGAGGGACGCTTCGATTGGCAGTCGTTGCGCGGCAAAGTGGTCAGTGGCGTGGCAACTCTCACGATGCCGACTGCACGTCCGTGCGTGTTGATTGCCGGTGATGTGGTGGTTGGTCGGCGTGAGTTCAGTGCGCTTGGGGTCAGCAGTGCCTACTCGATCGCGGAGGTTGTCGGATCGGTTGAGGCAGCGCTCGCTGATCCGGTCGGCACCTTGACTCAAACTGCGGCACGTGTTGCCAGAACCTGGTCCCACTGATCCGCGGCGATCGGCCACGAAGGCCGCGAGTGGACGGCCGACGGTATTTATGAACAGCGGTGTTTCCAAATTGCCGGGGCCTGTGTCACCATTGGTTCAACGCGGCAACCTCAATCGGGAATGCCGAGGCCACCACAAACGTTTCGATTGACGAGCTTTTCGACCGATACGTCTACCAACCAGCGATGGGAGCTGCGGTAATGACCGCTGACACCACAACGACCGACACCACCACCGCCGAGGCCACTGACGAAAGTGCAACCGCGGGCACTGACAGCGTCGTCCTGACCGACACTGCAGCCGTGAAGGTCAAGACGCTGCTTGATCAGGAGGGCCGCGACGATCTCGCGCTTCGCGTTGCTGTTCAGCCGGGTGGCTGTTCCGGGCTGCGCTACCAACTCTTCTTTGACGATCGTTCCCTCGATGGCGACCAGAAGATCGACTTCGACGGAGTTGCTGTTGTTGTTGACCGCATGTCCGTGCCTTACCTAGGCGGCGCCGTCATCGATTTCGTTGACACCATCGAGAAGCAGGGCTTCACGATCGACAACCCGAACGCGACTGGCTCCTGTGCGTGTGGGGATTCGTTCCACTAGTTCGCAGCAGGTAGGTTGCACCGCGTGAAACTCTGCGTAACGGGATCTATTGCAACCGACCACTTAATGACCTTTGCCGGGAAGTTCTCGGACTCATTGATCGAGGAGCAGCTGGACAAGCTGTCCGTCTCATTTCTCGTCGACGACCTCCAGGTCCGGCGCGGGGGAGTCGCGGCAAACATCGCGTTTAGTTTGGGTCGGCTGGACCTTGACCCGATTCTGGTCGGCGCCGTTGGCTTGGACTTCACTGACTACCGGTCGTGGCTTGTCCGCCATGGTGTCGACGTCGAATCGATTCACGAATCCCGCTCTGCACACACCGCACGATTCGTCTGTACGACGGATTCCGCAAGTAACCAAATCGCATCCTTCTACCCGGGTGCGATGAGTGAGGCGCGCGACATTGAACTTGGGCCGATCCAGGATCGCGTCGGCTACCTCGACCTGGTGGTTGTGTCGCCCAACGATCCCGAAGCGATGCTTCGACACACCGCGGAATGTCGCGAGCGAAGCATCCCGTTCGCTGCTGACCCGTCGCAGCAGTTGTCGTTTATGGGTGGCGAGGACATTCGACAACTTGTTGATGGTGCTGCCTACTTGTTCACGAACGAGTACGAAGCGGCCCTGACCGAACAGAAGACCGGCTGGAGCGCCGAGGAGATCCTCGACCGCGTTGGCACTCGCGTGACGACCAGAGGCGCCAAGGGCGCAATTATCGAATCGAAGGGCGCCGAGCCGATTGAGGTTCCGGTAGTGGCGATTGGTGAAGTGGTTGACCCAACGGGTGTCGGCGATGCCTTCCGCGCTGGCTACCTTGCTGGATTGGCGTGGGGTGTGTCTGCGCAGCGCAGTGCGCAGGTCGGGTCCATGTTGGCCGCACTGGTCATTGAGACAACCGGAACTCAGGAGTACTCACTCGAGCGTGGTGCTTTCCTCGGTCGGATCGAGGCTGCCTACGGAGGCGAGGCGGCGCAGGAAATCGGCAGCCACCTCCCATCCACGATCGTCTAACCAACGCGAGATCGATGGCACGGGCGGTGCGGTGATGACGAGCTACCCCATCGAGCCACCACTGTGCCGCTGGGAATTGCCTGACCTGAGCCGCGCAGGCGATGATCAAGAACTCGTCGGAATCGGTGCGGATCTAGCTCCCGGAACGATGCTCGCTGGGTATCGAAGCGGCCTGTTCCCCATGGGGGTGCGGATGCCTGACGGCGAAGAGGCCATGGGGTGGTGGTCGCCGAACCCACGAGGAATTCTGCGACCCGAGGCGGTTCACCTCAGTCGTTCACTGCGTCGGTCGATGCTGCGGTTTGAATTCAGCGTGGATGCTGCGTTCGATGAGGTTGTGGCTGCCTGTGCCGACCCGTCTCGCCCACACGGCTGGATCGACGGCGGCTTTCCGGATGCTTATCGAGCGTTGCACGACCTCGGATGGGCGCATTCGGTCGAGGTCTGGCGGTCTGAAGGGCTTGGGACCCGGGAATTGGTCGGCGGCCTCTTTGGAGTTCAGGTCGGGGGACTGTTTGCTGCCGAATCCAAGTTCCATCGTGAAACTGACGCCTCGAAGGCTGCAGTGGTGCAGCTCTGTCGGCTGCTGGACGCTGATGGCGCGGGCGCCGGGCGGCTGATCGACGTGCAGTGGGCAACACCCCACCTGCAAACCCTTGGCGTGACGTCGGTTCCGCGGGCGCACTATCTGTCGCTGATTCGCCAGGCGCTCGCCATGCCAGCAGGATTACGCCCGGATCTCGAAGCGGATTCCTGAGCCATCAGGCAGCTCGCTTTGGCCGACCAATGTCGCTGACTTCATGCGACACCAGGCCGGTACGTCGAATTGCGCCGCCGGGTCATCGGCAAGCAGGACGATCCGCAGGTTGCCAACGGGCCCGTCGGCGTACGCAAGGCCAAGCGCGATGACGGGCCGCGGGCACAGCGAGCCGCGTTCATCGAGTTCAACCGTGACTTCTTGGTCGTCGGTCATTGGATGCCCGCATCGCTGCGAACGGCGGCGACCGCTGCGGGCAGTTCCGCCAGAAGGTGATCGACGTCCGCATCGGTGGCAGTCAACGGCAGACTGACTCGGACGTTGCCGTGGGTCAGTGCTCCCACTGCGGCGAGGACGTGGCTTGGGAGCCCGACGGAAGAGGCGCACGCTGAACCACTGCCGACCGCAATTCCGCGCCGATCGAGTTCGCTGGCCAAACGTTCACCGTCTGCATATAGGCAGGAGAACGTCACGATGTGGGGCAGCCGGTCTTCGGGATCGCCGAGGACGTCAACGTCGGGAATCGCGCGTGGCACCTCGCGGCGGATGCGTGCCACCAAGCCACGAAGGTTGATTGCGACGTCGGGCATCTCCCGTGCGACTGCATCGAGCGCGGCGGCCGCACCGGCGGACTGGAGGACATCAGCAGTGTCGGCGGGTTTGGTGCTCGCGTCAGCGCCGGGCGCCGAGAAGGGGTTTCGCCAGGCCGCGGGATCAGCGACAACGAGGATCCCCACACCGACGGGTCCGGCCCACGTCAGCGCGTCGGCAAAGAGGATCGACCAACCATCTGCCACCGGCTGCAAACCGAGCGTGCCGGTGGCATCCGTTACCAAGGGCACCTTCTTGCCCCGGCAGATCTCAATGACTTCGGCGAGCGGCTGAGCGGTAGCAAGTTCGGTATTTGCCGCCTGCACAGCGGCAACAACCCCGAGATTCTCACGTTCCGTAATGGCGTTGCGAAATTCTTCGACGCGCAGAGCCCCTGTCGCTTGCACTGAGACTTGCGTCACCTCGCGACTATCGGACACGCCCGTCGCCGCGTGTCGCACAGTAGATCTTTCAACTTGGCTCAGCACGACTGGCGGATTCTCGTACCCAGCTGCCCGCCGCGCGCAGATCGCCCCTCCGACAGCGAGCTCTGCCAGACCGATATTTGGGTGGAAAGAGACGGTTTGCGGCGGCACTTCTAGGGCTGCGGCCACGGTTTCTCGGGCTGCCTGCCGGATTTGAGCCGCGACCCGACCCTCGTGATGCAGGAGGTCTGGGTCGGCCCAGGCACGGTCGGCAAACCCGTCCAAAACGGCGCGCGCTTGCGGATGCATGGGCTGGCCAGACACGGCATCGAGATAGCTGCGCGACATACCGATAGAAACTACTCGCCCTAGCGCCGACTTTCTGGGCTTCGCTGCGCTAGTCTCACCGTCGAGAAGAGCAAGCGACCCCACCGGCAATGCCATGTCGTGTGCCACTAAGGTGGCCGCGAACAGCGCAGTTATGGCGGGATCACTACCCACTGGAAGGCCTCACGTGTACGGACGGAAGCGATGACGGTTAGCACTGGCGGTCGCGACGCACAGCGCGATTCAGGGACTCCAGGTTTCAAGTTCGGCCGACGTGCCGGGGTTGCAGCTATGGGGCTACTGGGCGCGATTTCACTAGCTGGCTGTTCCATGGCCGACTGGTCTCGTGCGGGCATGCCCGAACCAGTGACCGAGCAAGCACCCATCACCCTGAGTTTCTGGGTCGGTAGTTGGATCGCCGCGATGGTTGTCGGTGTCCTGGTGTGGGGCCTGATGTTCTGGGCATTCTTCGCCTACCGGCGCCGGAAGAACTCCGAGGTTCCGGTGCAGACGCGGTACCACATGCCGATTGAGGCGCTGTGGACCATCGCACCGCTCATCATGGTTGTCGGCATCTTCTACTTCGCCGCTCGCGACGAAGCGGAACTGACGAACGTAAGCAACACGCAGCAGCAGACGGTTAACGTCGTCGGCTTCCGCTGGAGCTGGACGTTCAACTACGTCAACGAAAACACCTACGACGTCGGCCAGCCCGCATACGCAACCAATGCCGAGCAGGGGTCAGGTCGCACCGCGGTGCCGCCGGATCAGGGCTCAGCAGTTCCAACGCTGTGGCTGCCGGTCAACCAGAAGGTCAAGTTCGAACTCACCTCGCCTGACGTCATCCACTCTTTCTGGGTCCCGAACTTCCTCTTCAAGCTTGACGTGGTTCCGGGTCGCACGAACGTATTCGAAGCAACACCGAACCAGATCGGCGCCTACGCCGGTAAGTGCGCAGAGCTTTGCGGTGTTGACCACTCGCGCATGCTGTTCCAGGTCAAGGTCGTCTCGCAGCAAGACTTTGACGCACACATGGAAGATCTTCGTAAGCGCGGACAGTCCGGCCAACTTCAGACTGGCCGTACAACCGACCGGGCACAAGCGGTCTAAGGGGTATAGACGTGACGATCCTTAACGAGCCGGTAAAGGCAACCGAAGAAGCCCCGGTCACTCCCAAGGAGCTGCGTAAGCAGCACATGGGGCGCACGGTCGTGAAGTGGATTACCTCCACTGACCACAAGGTGATCGGCAACCTCTACTTCATTACGTCGATGACTTTCTTCTTCATCGGCGGCATCATGGCGCTGCTGATCCGCGCTGAGCTCACGAACCCGGGCCAGCAATTCATCTCAAACGAGCAGTACAACCAGATGTTCACCATGCACGGTTCGGTGATGCTTCTGCTCTTTGCGACACCGCTGTTCTCGGCGTTCGCCAACGCGATCATGCCGCTGCAGATCGGTGCCCCGGACGTCGCATTCCCGCGGCTCAACATGTTGGCCTACTGGCTGTACTTGTTCGGCGGCCTCGTGGTGCTGTTCAGCTTCTTCACGCCAGATGGCGCCGCCGACTTCGGTTGGTTCGCATACGCGCCACTGTCCGGCGCGGTGTACACGCCAGGTGTTGGTGGCGACCTCTGGTTGCTCGGCTTCACGCTTGGTGGCCTCGGCACGATCCTCGGATCGGTCAACTTCCTCACGACAATCATCTGCATGCGTGCACCGGGTATGACCATGTTCCGGATGCCAGTCTTCACGTGGACCGTCATGCTCACCAGCGTTCTCGCTCTGCTGGTATTCCCCGTGCTGGCCGCTGCACTGGTTGTGCTCGAGGTGGACCGCAAGTGGGGATCAGTCGTCTTCGCACCGGAAAATGGTGGTGCGATCCTCTGGCAACACTTGTTCTGGTTCTTCGGGCATCCGGAGGTCTATATTTTGGCCCTGCCCTTCTTCGGCATCTGCAGCGAGATCATTCCGGTCTTCAGCCGCAAGCCGATCTTCGGGTACAAGGGTCTGGTCTTCGCCACCATCGCAATCGCTGGTCTTTCCGTCGCGGTGTGGGCGCACCACATGTACGTGACAGGAGCCGTGCTGCTGCCGTTCTTCGCGATCATGACGATGTTGATTGCGGTACCGACGGGCGTGAAGTTCTTCAACTGGATCGGCACGATGTGGCGGGGATCCATATCCTTCGACACGCCGATGCTGTGGGTCTGTGGCTTCCTCGTCACATTCCTCTTCGGCGGATTGACTGGTGTCATCCTTGCTTCGCCGCCGCTGGACTTCGCGGTCTCCGATAGCTACTTCGTGGTGGCTCACTTCCACTACGTGGTGTTCGGAACGGTCGTGTTCCTCATGTTCGCTGGCTTCTACTTCTGGTGGCCGAAGTTCACCGGAAAGATGCTCGACGAACGCCTCGGCAAGCTTCAGTTCTGGCTGCTGTTCATCGGCTTCCAGGTCACCTTCCTAGTTCAGCACTGGCTGGGTGTGCAGGGTATGCCGCGTCGCTACGCGGACTACTTGGAGAGCGACGGCTTTGAGGCACTTAACATCGTGTCCTCGATTGGATCGATCATCCTGGCGGTTTCATTCCTGCCGTTCCTGTGGAACGTCTACCGCACCTGGCGTCACGCGCCCAAGGTCGAGGTTGATGACCCATGGGGCTGGGGTGGCTCGCTGGAATGGGCCACAAGTTGCCCGCCTCCGCGACACAACTTCACGTCGCTGCCGCCGATTCGTTCCGAACGTCCGGCGTTCGATCTGCATCACCCGGATCTTGCTCCAAAGAACATGCCCGCCGGTGCCAAGGTCGTGAGTGGTTCGACTAAGGCTGAGGTCTCAGGAGGCTCCGAATGAAGGTCGAAGGCAAGCTCTTTGCCTGGGGATGTGCCTTTTACTTCTTGATCGCGGCCATCTACGGCTTCTGGTCAAAGGATGAAACAGGCATCGTCCTGCTCATCTTCACGGGTTCACTAGCGTTCCTTATTGCTTTCTTCGTGCTGCACACGTCGAAGCGGGTGTATCCCCGTCCGGAGGATCGAAAGGACGCGTTGCAGGACGAGGCGGACATCGACTATGGGTTCTACAGCCCCCACAGTTGGTGGCCACTTCCGGTCGCGGCTTGCGCAGCGATTGTCTGTTTCGGCCTCGTGTTCGCCGCCTGGATCGTTGTGGCCGGAGCGGCGCTGCTGATGCTGAGCCTGATCGGGTTCGTTTTCGAGTACTACCGCGGAGACCACGCCCACTAGCACTGATCTTCTTTCGAAAGCGCCGACGGATTATTCACGTCGGCGCTTTCGCTTGTTCGTAGTTGCTGTGTGCTTGGCAACACCGGCGCGTCGCAGCACGGGATAGCCGCAGAAACCTCAGAGACTAGGACGCGACCTACTCTCTGTGGAATTGGGGTACGACCGTGGCAAGCTCCAAGGCGAGGCGCACAGCAATCGCTGTCGGCGGCGTAGCGGGCCTATTAGCCCTCAGTGGGTGCGCGAGCATCTCGAGTGCCGTTAAGAGTGGCAGCGACGCTGTCATCGAGGTTCTGCCGCTGCCTGACCGTGAGACCACCGCTGCTCCAGTGCATTCGCCCATCGTGGTGCGGGTACAGGAGGGTCGACTGACCGATGTCGCCGTCACAGGGCCGAAGGGTCCGCTACTCGGCACGATGAATGAATCGCAGACCGAGTGGACGTCCAATAGCTCGACGTTGAACTTCGGAAGTCAGTACGCGGTTTCTGCGAAGGCTGTTGACATTGAGGGGACGCCGACGGAGCGTTCGGTCGACCTCTTGACTGTGAAGCCAAAGAAGACGGTTGATGGGCAGTTCTCCTACTTCATGAACAACGACACAGTTGGTGTCGGGATGCCGTTGCGGATCGAGTTCAGTCAAGCGATCAAGAATCGTAAGGCGGTCGAACAGAATCTCAGGGTCACCAGCTCAAAGCCGACCGTTGGTGCGTGGAGTTGGGGCGCGGACAATCAGTCCGTAACTTTCCGCCCGCAAACCTACTGGCCAGCAAACAGCAAGATCAAGGTTGCCGCGGCGCTCAAGGGCGTGGAAATTGCACCTGGAATCTATGGCGAACGCGACATGAAGGCCGGATTCAAGACTGGCGCCGCGATGGTCTCCACGGTGGATGCGAACACCCTCACGATGACAGTGCGCAAGAACGGGAAGGTCATCCGCAAGATTCCGGTGACGACCGGAAAATCCGGGTTCGAAACGCGCTCAGGAATCAAGCCAATCATGGGCAAAGAAGGCACCGTCGTGATGGATGCCGCGTCGGGTGGAACGCCTGTGGGGAGCGCGGACTACTACCGGCTGACGGTCCACTACTCGATGCGATTGACGTCCTCGGGCGAGTTTCTCCACGCTGCGCCGTGGTCGACCGGCTCCCAGGGTCGTTCAAGTGTGAGCCACGGATGCGTCGGTATGAGCACGGGCAACGCCATCTGGCTGTACGACCAGTCAAAGGTCGGCGACGTCGTTGAGGTGAAGAACACGGGTCGTAAGCAAGACCTAGGTAACGGAATCACGGAGTGGAACGTGAAATGGGCCAAGTGGCTCGCCCGTTCCAAGACCGGAGAGCAAGCCGTTGGCCCCGAACCAGCCGCCGCGAAACCTGCCCCTGCACCGGCACTTGCCACCGTGTCGGTGAAGCGCGGCTAACGTTTGTCGAGTTCGCTCAATTCAGCTTGCGCTGAAGTCAGCTCAGACCGGGCGGCACCAAGTTCGTGTTCGTTGTCAGCAAGGTCCTTGGCGGCCGCTTCGAGCGCGGCCAGGGCGGAATTCAAACCGTTGTCTTGCGACCGGATTGCACGCTCCAAGGCCATCGCAACTGTGGGGTCAACGTTCGGCCCGCTCATAAGCAATAGCGAGCTGCTCAGCAATTCGGTATCCATTCCGTTGATGTAGCTTTCACGGACCGCCTGCGAAACGCGTCTCTGGGCTGCGGCCAGGTCTTTCGCTCGCTGGGAGTTGCGGTCCGTGAGCGCGCGATTCACGGTTTCCGCAGCATTCACGCGGGTTTGCGCGGCGGCTACCTTCTGCATGATCGCCACTCGCAACTCATGTTCCTTGCGCAGCGCCTCGCCGTTGGGCATCGCGTCGAGCTTGACCTTGAGATCTTTGGGGAGCACAAGGTCGTCGCTGGCAGTGAAGGAACCATTCACGAGGACGTGAATGTGGTTCATGTGGTTATCCGTCCAATTTCCGCGATCGCTCAACTCGCGCCAGTCACGCCCCGGATACCAGATGTTCTGCCGCCACACCATGTACGTGACCCCGAGTTGTGTGGAGTTTGCCATCAGGAATGCCGCGATCTTGTGGCCATCATTGACGCTGGCTGGGTCTCGGCCATCGTTGTTCATCATGATGTCGAGGGCTTGTCCGCTCGGGTGATCCATGATCGGGTCTTGCCGATATCCGCCGATCTCGCCTTCTTTGGCGTAGTACGGGAACAGGTACTCCACGAGTCGCAACAGGTGGACGGTATTCGGCTGGAGCCGTGACTCGGAGTTCTTTGCTGCGGGAAGTTTCTTCGGCAAGACCTGGACCACTGGGGGAGGGGAGGGCTTCGCGGCGGCAGCGGCGTCCACGGTCTGGCCCATGATCGCTGCGCAGGCCGCGATGAGCGCCAGCACTGCTGTCATGGCCCTACGTCGATCAGCTGATTGTGGAGCTCGCACAGGTTCGAACCTCGTTGGTGGGGACAGGGCAGTGAACGGCCATGCTCTCACTGATCCTGAATCGAGTCACCTTCGCCTCCACAGCCACTACGCCTAGTCAAAGCGCAAGGGTGCAGCTAGCACCTAAGGGCAGTGCACAACGTAAGAGGCGAGCCAAACCCGAATCGGGTGGCTCGCCTCTTACGTTGTGACTAAGAACTACTTGGTGACTGGTTCCTTCTCTGCCTCGACCGCGCTCGGGTCGTGCAGTACGCCACCTTCTGGCTCCAACTGTTCGCGGTGTGCGATAACTGGAGCTCCTTCGGCCGCGCTGTGGCGGATGTGTGCTTCTGCCTCGGCAAGTTCTGCTGCGGTCGGCTTCGGCACGTTGTCGCTGAAGAACCAGTGCGACAGCCGAGCCCAGCGATGATCCTTCTTGTACTGCGGATCCTTGACGCCGTTTTCGTCCACCTTCTCGGGCCAGGGGAGGGGAGTGATGTCGGTCTTCGACAGAATCACAGCCTTCTCGTTGTCTGACAGCGGTGCATGGACTTCGACGAACGCACCCTCTGGCAGACGCATGATCGAACCGGTTTCACGGCCGTGCAGCAACTTGTCTCGGTCGCGGCGCTGCAAACTCAGGCAGATCCGCTTCGTAATGACGAAGGAGATCGGCGGCAGAATGAAGATGCCAATGCGAATCGCCCACGTAATCGCGTTGATCGAGAGGTTGAACTGGCTGGCGATGATGTCGTTTCCGCCACCGATGAGCAGCATCATGTAGAAGGTCAGCGACATGACGCCAATGCCGGTACGCGTTGGTGCGTTGCGTGGGCGATCGAGCAGGTGGTGCTCGCGCTTGTCTCCGGTGACCTTGGCCTCGAGCCATGGGTAGATGAGCATCAGGTTGATGATGACGCCGAGTACCACGGCACCCGGTATCAGCACGTTCCAGCTAATCGTGTGACCCCACAGAGTGGTCTCCCAGTTGGGCATTGCTCTGAGTGCACCTTCGAGCCAACCCATGTACCAGTCAGGTTGAGAACCGGCAGTGATTTGGTCGGGAACGTAAGGGCCGTATGCCCAGATCGGGTTGATGGTTGCGACACCGCTGAGGAACACGGTGATTCCGAAGACGATGAAGAAGAAGCCGCCGGCCTTAGCCATGTACACAGGCATGAACGGGTAGCCAACGACGTTGTCGTTGGTCTTGCCCTTGCCTGGGTACTGGGTGTGCTTCTGGTACCAGACGATCAACATGTGCGCCGTGATCAGGCCCAGGATGATGCCCGGAATCAACAGGATGTGAATCCCGTAGAGCCTTGATATGAACTCGTCGCCCGGGAACTCACCGCCGAAGGCGAAGAACGAGATGTAGGTACCGACGACGGGGATCGACAGCATGATGCCTTCAGCGATCCGCAGACCAGTTCCTGACAGCAGGTCGTCGGGTAGTGAGTACCCGGCGAAACCTTCGACGAAGCCCATGGTGAGCAGCAGGACACCGATGGTCCAGTTGATTTCTCGTGGCTTGCGGAACGCGCCCGTGAAGAACACCCGCATCATGTGGATGGTCATGGAGGCGATGAAGAGCATCGCGCCCCAGTGGTGGACCTGGCGCATGAGCAAGCCACCGCGGACGTCGAACGAGATGTCGAGCGTCGACTTGTACGCCTCCGACATCTCAATGCCGTTGAGTGGTGTGTACGTGCCGTTGTAGACAACCTCGGTCATCGATGGCTTGAACCACAGCGTCAAATAGATGCCTGACAGCAACACGATGATGAAGCTGTAGAGCGCCATCTCGCCGAACATGAAGGTCCAGTGCTCGGGGAAGACCTTGCGGAGATTTCGCTTTCCCCAGTTCGCGACTGTCAGCCGATCATCGAGGAACTCGGCTTGGTGACCGAGCTTATTCATGACGCTCATCCGCGCTCCCAGAAGCTAGGGCCGACCGGCTGTTGGAACGAATCTCGGGCGACGAGGTAGCCCTCGTCGTCGAGCTTAATGGGCAGCTGTGGAAGCTCACGGGCAGCAGGCCCGAAGACAACATTCCCAGAGTCGGCCAGGTCAAATGTCGACTGGTGACACGGGCACAGCAGGTGGTGCGTGCGTTGTTCGTACAAGGCGATGGGACAGCCCACGTGAGTACAGATCTTCGAGAAGCAGAGGACACCTTCGTAATCCCACGGCTCGTCGTCAGTGCCGCCCTGTTGTGAGCGGATTTCGTCTGGATTCATGCGGACCAGCAGCACGACATCCTTGGCGCGAGCGTTGAGGTTGCCCTCCGCCTTCTGGATAGCCGGCAAAACCGCGGGCATGGCCGACACGATGCCGCCGACTGGAATGTCAGCAGGCCGGATGGGAGCACCGGTGACATCAAGCACGATGCGCATCCCCGGCACCCAGCTGGTGATGAACATCTTGTTGCCGGGCAACGGACCGAGGTCACGAAGGATGACGATCAGCGGAATGGGGAAGAGCGCGACTGCACCAAGTAGTGAACGACGCAGGATGCGACGGGTTGCGAACCCGGAGTCGTCGACGCCCTCTTGGAAGACGGCAATCGCTTCTTCACGTGATTCTTCAGGGGAGGCCAGTGAGTGGCGCATGGCGACAACTTCTTTGTCGTTCATGAGCTTCTTTGCCCACTGCATGATCCCGGCGCCGATGAAGAATGCGGCTAGACCGAACGTCACACCCAGTGCGGTGTTGCTGGCGCTCCAAGTTCCGAAGAACGGAACCGGGAAGGTCGCGTCGGTCGGAATCATCACGTATGCGACAACGAACGCCACGGTGAAGACGGCCGACAGCGTGAACATGATCGAGACCTGGCGTTCGGCTCGCTTAGCCGCCCGCGGATCGAAGTCCGTGCGCCGTGGGTGATGGTCAGGAAGGACGATGTCGCCGTCAGGCTCGACCGCTCCTGCCTCAATCTCTACATCTGGAGTGTTTTGTTCACTCATCGCACTCGCGCCCCGATCCACACGGCGGCACCGATCAGCAGGCCGATGCCAATGATCCAGATGAACGCACCTTCGTTAACCGGGCCGAGCGATCCGATCGCCCAACCGCCGTAACTGGCTTGCTCATCCATGTTTTGGATGTACTTGATGATTGCTTGCTTGTTCTCCGGCGTCAGCGTCTCGTTGCTGAAGACCGGCATGTTCTCTGGGCCAGTCAGCATCGCTTCGTAGATCTGGCGTGGAGTCGCGTCGCGCAGGTCAGGTGCGTAAGCACCGTTCGAGAGCGCACCGCCAGCACCGGTGAAGTTGTGACACTGCGAGCAGTTCGTGCGGAAGAGTTCTCCACCTTCGACGAGGTCGGCGTCTTCGTAGTTGATTTCTTCGTCGGTCGGAATCTGCGGTCCCGGTGCCAGCGAGGCCACGAAGGCCGCGATGGCTGCCGTCTCTTCGTCGGTGTAGATGACCTTCTTCTGCGGAGCTTGCGCGTTTGGCGCTGCAAGCGGCATGCGACCCGTGGAGATCTGGAAGTCGACGGCCGCTGAGCCGACGCCGACGAGTGTCGGTGCTTCAGGTCCACCCTGGGCTCCGAGGCCGTGGCAGCTTGAGCAGCCTTCAGCGAAGAGTTGTTGCCCTTGCTTGATGAGTTCGGCGTTTGTTGTTGCGCCCTCATTTGATGCCTGCGCTGAAGCGGCTGAGCCGACTGCGGCGTATAGGACACCAATAAGAGCCAACGTCAACAGCACCAAGATTGGTGCTGCCGCTCGATGGCGGCGGCGCATTGCAATGGTCTTCACCGTCGGTGCCCCAATTCTGTCAATTGGCCGGTTATCGGGAGTCTAGGAGTCATGGGCTCTCATTTGAGGATGTAGATGATGGCAAACAGTGCGATCCACACCACATCTACGAAGTGCCAGTAGTACGACACCACGATTGCGGTGGTCGCCTGCTCGTGAGTAAACCGCTTAGTCACGTACGTACGCGACAGGACGAAGAGGAATGCAACAAGTCCGCCGGTCACGTGTAGTGCGTGGAAGCCAGTCGTCAAGTAGAAGACCGAGCCGTAGGGCGACGACGAAATCGTGAAGCCCTCCATAAGGAGCTCGGTGTATTCCTTGACCTGGCCCGAGACGAAGAAGGCGCCCATCAGGAACGTGATGATGAACCACATTCTCAACTTGGCACGGTCTCCGCGTTCAGCAGCGAATACGCCGAGCTGGCAGGTCACGGAGCTGAGGACCAAGATGGTCGTATTGAAGGCCGCGAACGGCACATTCAGCAGCTGCGTTTGGTCTGCCCAGACCTCGGGATTCACAGATCGCAGGGTGAAATACATCGCGAACAGTGCGGAGAAGAACATCAACTCGCTAGCGAGCCAGATGATCGTTCCGATCGCAACTACGTTCGGACGGTTTACGGGGACCCGCGGTCGGGTCGCTTGCGCAGTAACAGTCGCCACGGCGCGCATCCTGCCAGGTATTGAGCCGTCAAGCACTGCGACCCCCCGATCCAACGAAAATTCTCGCGAATCATTCAGAAGAGTCTGTTGTACCGATGTGCTGGAGCAACACCTGTGCGAAATCTGGTTCGAGCGCAGTAGCATCGGGCGCGCAGGCCAACTGCGGATTTCACAGCCTTACTAGTAGGAGCTTCCATGAGTGCCACTTCATCGGCCGCCGGCAGTCTCAAGGTGCTGGTTTACAGCAGCAACTCCCTGACGCGTGATGCGGTGAAACTGGCGCTTGGGCGCCGCCCCGCGCCGGAACTTCCGCAGTTGGAGTACCTCGAATGTGCCACCGAACCAGCCGTGATTAAGGCGATGGACACCGGCACGATTGACCTAGCCATCCTCGACGGTGAGGCCGCGCCGTCCGGTGGAATGGGGATCGCACGCCGACTCAAGGACGAAATCTTCCAATGTCCACCGCTGATGGTCCTCATCGGGCGACCGCAAGATGCCTGGTTGGCCACCTGGTCTCGGGCCGACGGCGTGGTGTCACATCCGCTGGACAATCTGGAACTCGCTGAAGCAGTCGCGGTCTTGCTTCGTCAGCGGGTTGCAGGCATCAAACCCATCTCCGTATGACCCGTCAATCCTGGCCTGAAGTCCTCAGCGCTCTACTTGCGAAACAAGACCTCACCTCTGACGAGACGTCGTGGGCTATGGCCCAGATCATGGCCGGAGAAGCCACATCAGCTCAGATCGCAGCATTTGTCATCGCGCTGCGAGCAAAGGGTGAGACGGCCACAGAGGTCACCGGCCTCGTGGACGCAATGCTTGCCGCCGCGCAGCCACTCACTGTTGACGGGCCGACGCTTGACGTTGTCGGAACCGGCGGAGACATGGCGCAGACCGTCAACATCTCCACGATGTCCGCACTGGTTGCCGCCGCTGCGGGTGCCAAAGTCGTCAAACACGGCAACCGGGCAGCGAGTTCGCAATGCGGGTCAGCCGATGTGCTGTCCGAACTCGGGGTAGCGATTGAGCTTTCGGGTCCCGGGGTCGAACGATGTGTTGACGAGGTTGGGATCGGCTTCGCGTTTGCCCCGGTGTTCCACCCCGCAATGAGGTTCGCTGGGCCGACCCGTCGCGAGATCGGCGTGCCCACGGTGTTCAACATCCTTGGTCCGCTTGCCAATCCTGCGCGGCCCACTGCCGCGATGATCGGGTGCGCGAACCTGCGTCTCGCCCCGGTGATGGCTGACGTCCTCGCCGATCGCGGCACGAATGCACTTGTCGTTCGCGGCAGTGACGGCCTTGATGAAGTCACGATCTTTGCCGACACCGAAGTATGGGACGCAACCCGCGGCGGCGCGGTCCACCTCGACAGCATTCGGCTCGCGGCAACTGGCGTGTCTGAGGGGCAGGCGAGCGAACTCAAAGGCGGCACGGCAGAACTAAACGCGAAGATTGCTCGCGACATGTTTGGCGGAGCAACCGAAGGCCCGCTGCGCGCGGTTCGTGATGCCGTCGTACTTAACACCGCGGCAGCTTTGGTTGCGTGGGATGCCGCGAACGGAATCCACTCCGACGAGGACATCACGGCACGAGTTATTGCTGCGATGCCGCGCGCTGCCGAGGCGATTGACTCCGGCGCGGTCTTGCGACTCCTGGACCGGTGGGCGGCGGTCAGTTCGGAAGCGGCAAGATAGCGCCCGTGCTTCGACTTCCTGATTCAGCCACGAGGTGGCGCTGTAACCGGTGCGGCAACCTGACGCGATTTGACGTGCAGCGCACTGTGCGTACCCGTGAGTATTGGCATGCAGATCTCGCTGGCGAACCTGAGATCGAAGAAGTGACGGTGCTCCACGAGGACGTCGAGTCGGTCACATGCCGTTGGTGTGGCTCCGGAGACGAAGTGGTGACCATTCCGAAAGCGGGAGCATGAGCGGGTCCGACCTGCCATTGGCTGGCGTAACGGTCGTCGACTTCTCGCGACTGTTTCCCGGCAACTACGGCACATTGCTCCTGAGTTCGCTGGGAGCAGATGTCATCAAAGTGGAAGACACTGGCCGTGGAGACGGGATCCGCGACATGCTGGTGTTTCCCGATCAACCTCAGAGCGCTGGCCACGTCGTCCTCAATCGGGGCAAACGATCGATTTCGGTGGACTTGAAATCGGCCGAAGGTCAGGCAGTAATACTGAAACTGATCGGTCAGGCCGATGTGCTGGTGGATTCATTCCGCCCTGGCGTCCTTGATCGGCTCGGGCTTGGTTCGGAAGTCCTAGCCACGACGAATCCGAAGCTTGTACACGTCTCCATCACCGCCTTTGGTTCGACCGGCGGCTACCAAAGTCGACCGGCCCATGATCTCAATTCGGTCGGCTACGCGGGCTACCTCACGCTTGTGAAGGACTCCGAAGGCAACGCCACGATGCCCCGCCTGCAGAACGCGGACCTATCCGCTGGGATGCACACGGCGCTGGCCGTGCTCGCGGGACTGCGAGTGGTGCAGCGCGACGGGTCCGGTTTTCGGGCCGACATATCGATGGCCGAAACCGCGGCATCCCTGCTGCCGATGCAGTTGTCGACCGTTGCCGGTACCGGGCAGTCACCGCCGTCGCCGGATTTTCTTACCGGACGGCTGGCCTGCTACGACCTCTATGAAGCAGCTGACGGCGGTTGGATCACCGTTGCCGGGCTTGAGGCGAAGTTCTTCGTGCGGATGTGCGAGTTGCTGGGTCGCCCTGAGTTGGCCGAATTGCAATACGACCCGAACCGCCAAGATGAACTACGCGATGCGCTCGCGGAGATATTCGCGAGTGAGCCCCGGGACCACTGGATGGACTTACTCGCGGCCCAAGACACCTGCGTCGGCCCTGCGCTGAGCCTGACCGAGGCCCTGGAACAGCCCCACTTGGTTGAGCGCGGAGCCGTCACCACGGCGAAGTTCTCTGATGGCAAAGCTGTCGACGTGTTCCGGGTAATTCCCTGGGAACAACGAACCGACAACGGGGATCACGCCCCGGAACTCGGGGAACATTCCGAAGCGGTGCTGACGGCGATCGGCGTCACCCCGGAACAGGTCGCCGAGCTGATTGCCCGCGGCGTTGTCAGACCCGCTCCCTAGGTTTCGAGCAGGACAAGACCTGCAGGAACTTTGAGGAGGAATCGTGCTGATTGATTGCGATACGTGTGTAGCTGGTCCGCTTGCCTGTTCGGATTGTGTGGTGAGTGTGTTGCTGGGCTCACCGTCGGATGGCAGGTTGGAATCTGAGGAGGAACGAGTCATCGGCGTCCTGTCCGACTCTGGCCTCGTTCCGCCACTGCGACTGGTGAGGGACGAATCGGGCAAGATGGCGGGGTGAGCGGCAGAACCCTGGTCATTACCAATGACTTCCCACCGCGACCAGGGGGAATCCAATCGTTCGTTCACGGTCTCATCGTTCGCCAGCCTGCTGATTCGATCGTTGTCTTTGCCCCAACCTGGGGAGGCGACGACCAGTTCGACGAGCAGCAGCCGTTTCCGGTGATTCGGTATCCACGATCGTTGATGCTGCCGACGCCAGGAGTTCGTAAGTGGGCGCAACAGTTGGTGCGATCGCAGAACTGTGACCGAGTCCTGTTCGGTGCAACTGCTCCGCTGGGGCTCATGTCCAAGGGTTTGCGCGGCGCCGGTGCCGAACACATCGTGGGAATTACGCACGGCCATGAGGCAGCGTGGTCGATCACACCAGGCGGCCGATCGGCGATGCGGCGAATTGGCGCCAACACCGACACCATCACGTTTCTTGGTGAATACACCCGAGAACGAATCGGTGCCGCCATCGGACCGGCCGCGGCCGCTCGGATGAGGCGACTGGTTCCCGGCGTTGAGGCCGATACGTTTAGCCCGGCAAATTCCGCCGATGGCCAGGTGCTGCGTGAGCGCTACGGTCTAGCAGATCGCAAGGTCATCGTGTGCGTATCTCGGCTCATGCCACGCAAGGGGCAGGACACATTGATTCACGCATTGCCCCAGATCAGGCAGCGTGTGCCGGAAGCGGCCCTGTTAATCGTGGGTGGGGGCCCGTACCGAGGCAAGTTGCAGTCGATGATCGATAAGACCCACCAGAACGCGGACATCGTGATGACTGGTTCGGTGCCCTTTTCCGAACTACCCGCCCACTATGCCGCCGGTGATGTCTTCTCCATGCCGTGCCGCACCCGCAACAGGGGTTTGGACGTGGAAGGCCTTGGGATCGTCTACTTGGAGGCAAGCGCCACGGGCATTCCTGTGGTTGCTGGCGATTCGGGTGGGGCGCCGGATGCGGTGATTCCAGGCGAGACGGGATTTGTGGTTCCCGGTGGGTCACCCGCCGCCGCAGCAGCGCGGATCACCGAGATCCTGCTGGACCCCGCACTCGCTCAGAAGATGGGCAGTGCCGGGCGCCAATGGGTCGAATCAACGTGGAGTTGGCCGTTGATCGCTGCGCGCCTCACCAGACTCCTGGACGGGGTTGACCCCGACCTCTGAGTGTTCGTCGCGGACGTCAAGTTCGTCGCTTGGCTCGGGGTAGAGGTTCGGGCGCAAGACGCTGACCGTGGCCCACACCGTTGCCGTCACCAGTAACACAATCCGAGTGATCTGGAACAGAACGCCCTGCCATGTACCGTCAATCATGCTTCCGTAGTAGATCGGGTACACCAGTTGACCGAACACGGCTGTGAGCATCACGAGCCATAAGACCGGCTTCATCCGCGTGCGGGCGTCGAGCATTGCGAAGGCGCCGATACCTGCGACCCACACCATGTATTGCGGTGAGAACACGCGGCTCGTCGCAATCGAAATCAAGACGATAGCCAGCGCAATGTCCCCGGCGGGAACTCGTTCGAGGCGACCACGGAGTCGGGCGTAGCCAAGCCAGCCGAGCAGTACAAATCCGGTCAGAGCAACACCAGAGGCGATTGCGCCCGCTCCCGCAGCATTAATTTCCAAGGATCCGTACCGGAACATCGTTGTCAGGTCGTAACCGAAGAAGTTGGCCAGAACGTAGGGGGCGCCGCCGACGGATTCAATCTGCAGCCCTCGCTGACCCTGTTCGGACAAGAATGACCAGGCGTTGGGACCCCACGAAGCAAGCAGAATGGAAACGGAGACGACGATGGCGGCAAAGCCAGCGATTGCCTTCGGGAGTGATCGTCGTGGCGCAGCAACAAGCAAGAACGCAGGCCACACCTTGAGGAGTGCCCCTACACCAAACATGATCCCGCTGCGGATCGGTCGGCTCAGCAGCATTAGCCCAGCAACTGCGAAGAGCGTCGGGAAGACGTCGAATCGAGTCAAGAGGACCGGGCCGATTGCCAGTCCGGCAATGGCATAGGTCCACGCACCCTGCAACCGACCAGTCTGGCGACCGCGCTTCAGTAGCCACGCGAAGATCAGCGCATCAGCGAGCAAGGCCAAGATCATAAACCCGATCTTCGGATCGCTCGTCAGGTGAGCACCTACGGCAAAGACAAACCCCGCGAGTGGCGGGTACTGCCACATTGGGTCTGCGATTGGATAGTGCCCGGAAAGAATGACCTCTGACCAGGACCAGTACAGGTGAACGTCATCTGTGAGCAGAGTTCCGCCGGGGTAGATCATCAAGCCAAGCGGGATCAGAAACAGCATGAGGCGCGAGACAACGTAGGTAGTCACTGCACCAGGAGTACCGCGAACTGCCGCCGATCGTGGTGAAGACCACCAGGAGCGAACACGTGTCGAGGTCGAGGTCGTCGCGGTGACATCTGGAACAGCACTCATCGGCGCGCCCCGTTTGGTGTCAACAACACGTACTCAGCCTCTCGTCCAATCACCTGCCATCCCTGCGACTGCAGTAACGGCACTAATGCGTCTTCGTCGGCCAGCAGCGCGACATTTGGATTCAGTCGCGCGACAGTGGCTTCCCACCCTGGTTTACCCCGTTGCATGGCAAGGTATTCATCAATGTAAGCAGCGCCATACCGGTCTGCTCGGCCATCAATGCCCACTTGCACAAAGCTCTTGCTCACTTGCGGCCTCGCGAACCAGAGTACGAGACCACCTGCGTTGTAAGAGTTAAGGACTCGGTTTTCGCCTGGATTTGCGGCGATTTGCTTGACCAGACTCACCGGTTGGGTGCCAACTGGCAGCGGCACGGATAGTGCGACCGCACCGGCGGCAAGCACCAAACCGATCCCGCCAATAACGAATGCTGCTGGTTTGATCACCGGCGCCAACCCATCTGGCACCGGCCTCGGTCGCGGGCCCGCGAACGCCACGCTCAGGCGCCAGGCGGCGACCGGAGCGAGCACAAGCACCGCTGGGCACAGGTTCCGGCTGGCTGCTGCAGCCATGATCGCCATGGCTGCAGCGAGCAGGATCTCGCTACGCGCAGGCCGTACCCGACCACGCGCCCAGGCGATGACCAGAAGGAGCATCAATGCCGTGAATCCGTAGCTCGCCGGAAAGATGAAGCTCGTCGGATCCCATTCCTTGATGTGCGCGGTTGTTCCAGCGAAGCGAATCGGCGCCAAGAGGTTGAGCGGCCCGACGGGGGTGATGCAGCCTCCGACGATGCTGGCTACGACGCCGAGCGCGAGTGGTCGCAGAACCGGGTCCGATCGCCCATGGTCAAGCAGGCGCCCAACAAGAGCCAGGCCCAACACGACCGGAAGCAGGACCCACAGGCCATGACAGTTGGCCCAGATTGCGCTAATGACCAGCAGCAGCCACCAGCGGGGGACCGTTCCATCTCTGGTGGCGCGCAGCCACCAATACCCAACGATCGGCAGCATGATGAACGAAACCTGTTGTGGACGCTCTTGAGCGAAAATGAACAACGTGGCGGCTGGCAGGGGAAAGACCACAACGGCCGCCCACACCCTGGTGTTACGAAAGATGACCAATCCGAGGGTTAACAACGTCAGAATTGTCGTCACAGTTCGGTAGGCGATTAATCCGCTGAACCCGGCCACGTTGTCCAGCCAGGCAAAGAGGATCTCGACGATCCACTGAGTTGAAACCCAGGTGTACTGAACGGGTGCAAATGACCAGTCGCGACCCGCGTCATAGATCGAAATGCCATCTAGCAATTCGTTGCCGAGTCGGATGTGCCAATACAGGTCGGGGTCACGCAACGGCCCCACGATTGCGGCCACAGCGCCTGCCGAAATTGCCGTGACGACCAGGACGCCTGCCCACAACCACGGCCGAGACAATTGACCGGAGGTGGCAGGTGTTGTTGTTGCCATCGGGCTAGTCGTGATCGATGGGGAACTAGTACTGGTCCTCGGATTGCTTCAGCAACCCGAGCTTGAGGGCGGACATCAGTGCCTGAGCCCGGTTTCCAGCGCCGAGCTTTTCGTACAGCTTCGAGATGTGGGTCTTGGTAGTGGATTCGCTGATGTACAACTTCCGTGAAATCTGGGCAACGCCGAGGCCATCGGCAAGCAACTGCAGGACCTCGCGTTCGCGTGGGCTCAGTTGTGGGCCAGAAGGCGACATGCGCCGCTTCATGGCCTCGGCCAGGTCATTGGCAGTAAACGAACGCGGAGACGAGGCGGCATGACGGGCAGCGGCTACGACATCTTCAGCCGGTGCGTTCTTCGGAACAAAGGCGCTCGCTCCGGCCTCGAGAGCCTCGAATAGCTGTTCATCCCCGGCGTACATGGTGAGAATGACAATTCCGAGGTCGGGGAACTGCGCGCGAGCTTTGCCAGCTGCTTCGATCCCTGACCCGTCAGGAAGCCGGACGTCGAACACGACAACCTGGGGAGACAGCAGCCCTAGCAGTTTGGATGCTTCTGCAGTTGTACCGGCTTCGCCGACGACCTCAAAGTCGCCTTCTCGCTCAAACGCCCTGCGCAGACCCTGACGGATCAGCTCATGATCATCCACGATCAGAATCGTGATCGCCACGGTCGTGCTCCTTCCTGAGGGAATCCGAATCTGCCGATCGCACAGAAACGTCGTGAGTTGAACCGAGTGCGATTTCGATGACAGTTCCGCCGCCGCGCCGTTCGCGCACGCTCAGATCTACACCTAGTCGCCCTGCTCGTTCTCGCATAATGTCCAAGCCGTAGCTGTCGATGCGCGGCGAGCCAAGACCGCGGCCATCGTCGGCCACGCGCATGTAGGCACTTGGGGGGTTCACCCGGCAGGTGACCCATAGATTCCTGGCACGGGAGTGTCGGCGAGCGTTGGTGATTGCCTCCTGCGCGATCCGAAGCAGCTCGGTCTCGGTTTCGACGCTGAGTCGATCAGTTGATTCGTCGAGCACCAGGTGCACCGTCAATCCTGACGACGCACCAACTTGTCGCACGTAGCTAGAAAGAGCGGCGCCGAGGCCCGTATGTGGCTGGACGTCGCTGCGCAGGTCGAAGATCGATAGGCGCAGTTCGCTGACTATTCGGGTGAGTTCGCCGCGCAGCGCAAAGATGCGTTCGCGTTGCTCACCATCGCGTTCCTCCGCCACGAGTTCATCGACGACATAACCCAGCGATGCGATCTCCTGGGCGATGCCATCGTGAATTTCTCGGGCAAGCCGTCGCCGTTCCTCCATGGTCGCTAGCGCGCGCACCTCGCTGAACAGGCGCCCCGAGTCGAGATGAACGGCTGCCTCGTCAATAGTTGATTGGGCGTTGTCCAACTCCGCCGCGGTCCAACTGCCCGCGGAGCGTTCCATGGCCACGACCCCGATCAATTGGTCGCCAAGCCGCAGGGGAAGGATCGCGCGCGAGCCCACTGCGCTATCGGTGAATGAACCGGTGGCAACCGCCAACGTCCTGGTGTGAACCACCTGATGAACGAGCGGATTCTCTTTTGCCACGTCCCACCGAACCCTGGCCGAGCCCATGACCGTCAAGGGGGCAGGTCTGTCGCTGTCGCCGTAGGTGTAGACGACCGCTCGGTCAAATCCGGTCTTGCTCCTAACATCACTGAGCATCCGGGCACCGAGGCTGACTTCGTCGAGGCCAGTGGGAAGTGCTCGGGCGACTTCTCGAAGTTCACGAAGCAGGATGTGCGCGGAGACGGCAGAGTTCGGCACATGCGCGTCTGATTCCGGCTGTGGAGGCACCACGCATCAACCGTGCCAGCAATGCGGGCAGATAGCCAGTCGGTTGAGCCACGATGGGTCATTCGGACGATCTGATTCAGCCTGATCGTTTGCCAGAGACCGGGCGGGGCCGCGAACTCACCAAGAGTCCGCGGCCCCAAAACCCCCCCATGCGGCCGAGCTGATCACCGATCCGCTTCCCCCGACGTCGCGGCCGGGTGTTTCGCTCGGGCTTGTATTGAGGTTAGGTGACGCACCGCAATCGCTACACCAACGTACGGATGGCCTCGTGATCATCCGAATGGACTAGTGATCACCGATTGATCAACACAACGTCACGAGTTCACTACTGATCGGCTCGGATACTCTGCAGGTGTGGCGGGTATTGATCTGATCGACGAGACCTTCATTGCCGCTGACGTTCGAGATGTAGCCGCGATCGTGGCCGACGAAGCGCGATGGTCACAGTGGTTTCCTGGGTTGCGGCTGACCGTGTTCATGGACCGAGGGCTCAAGGGGATCCGTTGGTCCGTCGCAGGTACCCACGTTGGGTCGACTGAGATCTGGCTCGAGCCATTTGCCGACGGCGTCATCCTCCATTACTACTTGCGAGTGGAACCGACTCGGCCAGGAAGTGTCAGTGACCCGGCTCCATTCGCAGATAACCTTGCGGGCTACCGAAAGGCCGCGCAGGCGCGCCAAGTCGCGGCTCTGAGATGGAAGCGCCTCGTCTGGGAATTGAAG
>Ga0075156_10000316_pt1 | contig 24394 bp, 29 predicted proteins | sample JI81AbrownDNA_FD_70966 | JGI IMG/M metagenome (GOLD analysis project Ga0075156, IMG submission 70966) | Wastewater effluent complex algal communities from Wisconsin, to seasonally profile nutrient transformation and Carbon sequestration -... | ecosystem: Engineered > WWTP > Effluent > Algae...
GAACCATTGTTATTTGCTGCCGAACCGAACGCATATAGGATTTGGGACAGGGCATGAGGGCCCTTTGCCGTATAGCCAGATGTTAAAAAGATTGTTCCGAATGTTCCGATCAATATACAAAATGTAGGAGCTAAAATCCCTACAAGCGTCCACTTTATCTCATACTTCCCTATTTTTTTACCCAAATATTCGGGGGTCCTACCCGTCATAAGTCCTGAGAGAAAGACCGTAAGGATGAGAAACAAGAACATCCCATACATACCAGCGCCAACTCCTCCAAAGATCACTTCACCTAACATCATTTGAAACAAAGCTAAACCACCTGCCAAAGGAGAATAGCTGTCATGCATGGAGTTGACCGAACCGTTAGAGGCAGCAGTTGTCGCCGTAAGCCACAACGTAGATTCACTTAAGGTAAACCTGGTTTCTTTTCCTTCCCAAAACGCAGAGCCCGTGTTTTCTGAAGCGTATGCCAAAATAAATACAATAGTGATCGATAGAAACATAACTAAAAAAATCGTCCATGCATGACGAAACGATCCAACTAACTTACCGTAAAGAAACACACAGGCACCAGGAAGAATGAGTATCGAGAAAAGTTGGATAAAATTGGAAAGAGGAGTGGGATTTTCCAATGGATGTGCACTATTCACTCCAAAAAAACCACCACCATTGGTTCCAAGCTGCTTGATCGCCACCTGAGATGCTGCAAGGCCAAGAGGTATTTTTCCCGCATCACCGAAGATTCCATTTACTGACATTGGTTCCGAAAACGATTGTACGACTCCCTCACCAACTAACAAAAACGATACTAGAATAGATAGCGGTAATAAAATGTAAAACGTGGATCTAAATAAATCGAGCCAGAAATTTCCGAAAGCATTTTCCGATGAAACAGAAATGGCTCTACCAACAAACAAGAGGACGGAAATTCCAACCGCTGCGCTCAAAAAATTCTGAGGGGTCAGTCCGACCATCTGTGAAAAGTAGGAAAGCTGTGATTCACCAGAGTAAGCTTGCCAATTCGTATTGGTTATAAAAGAAATAGTAGTATTTAAGGCCAAATCCCAATTCATCCCAGGCAAATGAAGAGGGTTCAATGGTAATAAATTTTGGTAGGATAGAATAAAAAATAAGAGGAAACCTCCGATTAGATGAAAGTAGAGCAGGCTCCTCAAATATTCAGATGCATTTTGGTTTTTCGGTTTTCCTGAAAAGAGAAACGGGATAAAAATCTTTTCACCTGGCAAACTACTTCTATTTAGAATCGATGCCATAAAGTATCCTATGAGAGGTGAAAGGATGATCAAAAACCCAAAGTAAAAGGGAAGGTAAAAAAGTTCGTCCATGGAATGATCATGGCAGAAAAATTAAATTAGGTCAATGGATCGGAGATTAAGAGAAGTCTTTTGAAGATTAAGAAAGGATTAAGAAAGGTCAGTTCCACCAAACACTAATTCGCTGCAAAGAATCCTTCGAATCGTTAGCCCAGATACTATCTGGATATAACGAAACGATCTCCCTGTATTTATTTCTTACTGGATCTAAGGCTCGCCGTAATTCACTCAAATTTTTATTTTTGGATTCATTTAAATGAAGAGGAGTATTCTTCGTTTTTTCAAAATAATCAAGGATAGCTCGTGTCTCCTCTTCTTTTGTTTTTTTATATAAATTAAATATTGGATCATTTCCCTCTTTGGTCGATTTCTGTATTCTATTTACAGGTATTTCCTTCTTCGGTGATTTAAAACTACCCTGTTCGGCAATATAGTTTTTGAGAAAATCATAGTGTTTTTGAAGTTCTTGGAATAAAATATCCGAGTCATAATCGCTAGTGTCGGGATGGTATTTTTTTGCTAGAACATGATATGTGGATTTTAGATCTTGTTCTGTGCTACTCTCTGTTAGATGTAGAAAAGAAAGTGCCTCATTTAGCAGTAATTTTTGATCCACGAAAGGCCTGAATTTTGTAAAAAGTGGGTTTTTAATTTACGTTTGATTCGAAACTCCCAAAGTTCCTTTTTCGCGGAATTCATCTCTTTCTCTAACATATTCTGAACTTTAAGTTGTACAACTCTCGCTTCATCCAACAAGTCAAATACTCTTTCCGAAAGAGTGATCTCTTCACTTAAAACACCAACATTCATCTCTGATTCCAATGATTCTCGATCTAGTAATTCTAATTTTCTAAGTATCGGCTCATTTTTAAATTCCAATTTTACGGCAGTATCTGCATCCCCGTAACTCAGTAATTCTTCTTCCTGCTTTAGATTCTGTAGGAGTTGTTCGAGAAGTTTGATTTTTTTCTGATAATATACATTGACCTGGTTCATATTTTTTTGTTAACCGGAGATGGAAATTCCCGTCGAACGGCCGGGAGCATTTTGATTTTGTGTGACTTCTTTTTTTTCCAAATCTTCCCAGGAGGATTTTAAATCAGTAAGTATTTTAATGCATTCGCCAATGATCTTTTTGTCCTTTTTCATATTCGCTTCTAGAAGGCGTTTCTTTAGATAAATATAAATGGACATCAAATTAGTGGCAATCTCTTGGCCCTCTTCCATATTGAGCGATAGGAGAAGCTCAGTGATGATATCTTGAGTTTTGATGATATGATTGTTTACGACATCATATTTTCGGGGAGTCATGTTTTCCATAGCAACGCCTAAAAAGCGGATGGCTCCATCAAAAAGCATAACGATCAGCTTAACTTGGCTAACAGTAGAAATCTCGTTCGCCTTGTATTCGTTGTAACCGGAATAACCGCCGGTCTTTCTCGCAAGTGACATTTTTTTCTCCTGACTATTCCCATCGACCAAAAAGGATACTTGCTTAATGATCTATTCGAATAATCTTAGATTATCCAATGAGAAAACTGCTGGCAATCGGATTTAAGAAAAAAGCGACCCGGATTCTTTTTCTTGCCTCTGGCAGAGGCTCCAATTTCGAGAAAGCAGTCGAAAAACTCCGAAAAAGTAAGGTTTCCGTAGAATTTGTTGGGCTTTTAACGGACAATCCGAAAGCAAAAGCGATCGATATCGCTAAAAAACTGAAAATCCCTGTCACGATTGTTTCTTACGCTGATTTCGAGGAAAAATCTTCCTATCACTCCACTTTCCTAGGAAAAACGAAAGAGCTGAATCCAGAATTGATTGTAGCTTGTGGCTACATGCGCATTCTAAAACCAGAGTTCGTTCAATTTTTTGCCCATCGGATCCTAAACATACATCCTTCCCTCCTTCCGGCCTTCCCAGGTCTCGATGCCCAGAAACAGGCCATTGATTATGGCGCAAAAGTATCCGGGTGCACGGTTCATTTTATCGAAGAAGGTGTAGATACGGGTCCTATCGTATTACAAAAATCCATTGAAATAAAACCCGAGTGGGGAGTAATTGAACTCTCTCGGGCAATCCTTGCGGAGGAACACAAATTACTTCCGGCCGCCATACAGCTATTTTGTGATAAAAAGTTAAAAATCAAAGGAAGAAAGGTTGAAATCATTAAATGATAGAAATTAAAAGAGCACTCGTATCTGTTTCAGACAAATCAGGCATCACGGAAATTTGTGCCTTCTTAACAAAAAATGGCGTAGAGATCCTTTCTACAGGCGGAACCTTTGATGCTCTTTCCAAAGCAGGAATCCCTGTTAAAAAAGTGGAAGACTTTACTGGTTTTCCAGAAATCCTCCACGGCCGAGTAAAAACCTTACATCCCAAAATCCATGGCGGTCTCCTAGGGGACACGACCAACGCGGATCATGTAAAACAGATGGAACAAAACGGAATCGTTCCAATCCAACTCGTTATAGTGAACCTATACCCATTCGTCAAAACAGTTCAAAAACCTGATTGTTCCTTGGAAGACGCCATTGAGAACATTGATATAGGCGGACCGTCTATGTTACGTTCGGCGGCCAAAAACAACAAAAATGTCGTGGTGTTAACTGATCCAAAAGACTACAATCCGTTTATTGAAGAATGGAACCAAAACAAAGGTAAAATTTCTCCGGAGACTGCCTTCCGTTATGCGACAAAGGTATTTACGGAAACAGCAAGTTATGATACGGCTATCTCGACCTATTTTAATAACAAACTAGGCATAAAATTTCCAGACAAAATCTCATTTGCCTTCACAAAAAAACAAAAGCTCAGGTATGGTGAAAATCCTCACCAGGATGCTGCTTTTTATGAGCCGATCTTTTCCAAATCGGAATTCGAAGCACTCCAAGGAAAAGAATTATCCTTTAACAATATGTTGGATTTTGATGCCGCTTTTCATGTTGCCTCTCTTCTTCCAAAAAATGCAGTATCGATCGTTAAACATCTAAACCCCTGTGGCATTGCCTTTGGCGATACGGTCCTCGAATCTTTTGAACTTGCGAGAAAAACGGATCCCATTTCCGCTTTCGGCGGAATCATAGGGATTCATGGCATTGTTGACAAGGAATCGGCAGAGGAGATCACGAAAAATTTTGTCGAAGGTGTGATCGCAGAGGGATTCACTTCGGAAGCACTGGAAGTTTTTGGGAAAAAACAGAACATTCGTCTCATCCCGATCGCCAAGTTTAGCGAAGCGTTAGACGAGATGGACCTTCGTTCTTTACACCATGGACTTCTCATCCAAAATCGAGATTTTGATTTGGTGACGAAAAAAGATCTGAAAGTTGTTTCTAAAATCAAACCGACTGAAGAAGACATCGAAGGTTTGATGTTTGCTTGGAATTGTGTTAAGTTTATCAAATCGAACGCCATTGTCTACACGGATCAAAATTCTACTTTGGGGATCGGTGCCGGTCAAATGTCACGAGTGGACTCTGTGGAACTGGGTGCTATGAAAGCCCAAAAAGTGGGACTTTCTGTGGTAGGATCCTATGTTGGGAGTGACGCTTTTTTTCCGTTCCGTGATGGCATCGATGCCATTGCCAAGGTGGGAGCGAAGGCCATCATTCAGCCTGGCGGATCGATTCGGGATGAGGAAGTCATTGCCGCTGCCGATGAACATGGACTCATCATGGTCTTTACTGGAATGAGGCACTTTAGACACTAAGGATGGAGTTGATCCTCTTTCTCTTTTTTTTAGTTTTTACGACTACCTTGGCGGGAGTGCTCTCTTATTATGTGAATCTTCTTTTTTTCGACAAAAAGGAGGTGTACGAGAGAGAGGAAATCACACAAGTCTTAGAACCCGTAATTCAGATTGTCGGAGGCGTATTTGAGTCGGGCGGAAATCTGATTTTAGGCATTGGACTTTTTGTTGGTTCTGCCCTCCTCGTTTGGTTATTGGGTTTATTGGGAGGGGCAGTGGGGACACCCCACTATACGAATTCCTTTGGAAATTATTTTTTTAACGCTCCCATTTTGTACTTAGCCTTTTTATTTGGTTTCCCCTTTCTGAAGGAGGGGTTTTCCTCTCCTGGCCCCACTCAATTATTTTTTGCGCATGGTCGTGCCGTCGTTTCCGGTTTAGGTCTAGGATCCTTGTCCACGAACTTGGCAACTTGGGGCATGTACCACGAGTTCTATTTTTTATTTGTTTTCCTTATAGGAATTCTTGTTCTGTATCCGTTGTGTTTTGTCTGGAATGGAAAATCCTTTTTCGGTATATCCATCGGTCCCAAACCCAAAGTCACACCAGACTGGGACGAGGATATTTACGCCGAACCAGAATCCTACTCCCCTCCCCCAAACAAAACAAAAACTACAGTCGTCTCGAACGAAAATCCATTTACGGAAGATCCCTCCGATTGGGATGAGATCGAGGAAGGTGGGCTGGGAGACGATGTTCCTTCTCTCGATGACTTTGAAGACCCAAAATAATCAATTTTGGATTTTATGAATTTCTCCGATAGAAATACTATGAAGAAGTTCCTGTTACTCCTCACTTGCCTAACCCTTTCTCCTTCCTTACTATTTGCTCAGATTGACCAAGGTGTCACAAGCCTTGACGGTTTCGCGGAGGCTTCTTGGGGGATGACATTCGAATCTATCCGGGAAAAATTTCTTTCTATGGCGACAAACCCCGAAGCTAAAGAGAAAATAGAAATCATCAATGAAAAAAAAGACGAACAACTTCTAATCAAACGAAATGGTATTTTCTACTTATATCGCTTTTATAAAACACCCGAACTTTTGAAGGAAGTAAGACCCAAAGGAACAGGAGCGGCGGAATCAGATCCTTCCATCGTAGGCCAGACGGAATACAGAGAAAACGGAATTTTGTTTTCTGTCGGAGTGACATTCAATCTGGTTCCATCAGAAAAAATCAGAGAGAAATTAGAAAAGAAATATGGGAAACCTAAAAAAGAGAGCATCGGTGATGACAAAGTATCTGGTGCTTCTATTTGGGAACTTGTCGACAAAAAGGATAATCCGCCTAGGGGCGGTTATGCTGTTCAATGGAGAGAAGGATATAAAAGAAATCCGTATACTCGTAGAATCGACTATTTTTCTGCAACGATTCGAGACATGATCGGAAAAGATTATAAGGATTTCTTTAGCGTACAGGAAACAAAAACCTTGCGGGATTTAATCCCATAGTTACCCTGTGTCTATGAATTTATTTCTAGACACTGCCGATATCGCCGAAATCAAAAAGGTCCACGAGATGGGCCTTCTTGATGGCATTACCACAAACCCTTCCATCATTGCCAAATCCGGTCGTAAATTTACAGAGGTAATCAAAGAAATTTGTAGCTTTGTGAAAGGACCTGTCAGTGCCGAAGTCCTGGCAACCGATGCAAAGACCATGATCAAAGAAGGGCTCGAACTTGCTGCGATTGCTGAAAACGTCGTCATCAAAGTTCCTCTCATTCCAGAAGGGATCAAGGCGGTTGTTGAATTTAGTTCCAAGGGAATCTCAACCAACGTGACTCTTTGTTTCACTGCCAACCAAGCTCTTCTTGCTGCAAAAGCAGGTGCGACATTTATTTCTCCTTTTATCGGGAGATTGGATGATGTTGGTTATGATGGTCTAGAGCTAATCTCTGAAATTAGAGAGATTTATGATAATTACGGTTATGAAACACAGATTTTAGCTGCCTCCGTTCGCCATCCGATCCATTTTAAAGAAGTGGCTCTCCGTGGTGCAGACTGCGTCACCATTCCATACGGTGTTTTCGAAATGCTTTTTAAACATCCACTCACGGACAGTGGCCTTGCAAAATTCATCGAAGATTCCAAAAAACTAACCTGGTAAATAGAACCCGACTGCTTCCGAAGTTTTAATTTTTTAAAACTTCGGATCAAAACGATCCATAACACACTCTTCAAAACCAAACTTTCGGATACTTTCTGTGATGAACGAAATTATTCACGAGTATGGCATTCACCAGTAAAATAAGCACTCCGAGCAGAACTGGAATGAATATAAATTCATAATCCACACCTGCAGTCACACCGATCAAAGCAGTTGCGCCACCTGGCGGATGTAAGGTGTGAGTCAAATACATAATAAAAATGGAAAGTCCAACGGCAAGGCCGATAGAGAAAAAAGAAGATCCTAAGGAAGCAACTAGAACCACTGCCACGATCGAAGAAATCAAATGCCCTCCGACTAGGTTCCGGGGTTGTGACATTGGTCCTTCTGGTGCAGCAAACAGAAGAACGGCAGTTGCGCCGAAAGAACCGATGAGCAAGCTATGGCCCGTCACAGTTGTAATCCAAAGAATCGACCATATCGAGAGCGAACTACTAATCAAACTCCAAATGGCAAATTTAAGGGATAGGTCTTGCCTTTTAGTAAAAAGCGGAGCTTTGAGTTTTCCTGGTAACTTTCTAATTCTGCCTTTCAACGTAAGTATTCCAAATCATTTTCATCTGATCTACAAAACAAAAAACTGATTGGTGAGAAGCGTCATTGAATAAATCACATTTATCTGCATCATTCATATCTACCGTATCTGCTCCTGCTTCACTCGCATATTCGATTATCTTTTGCCACCAAACACGCTTTAAATCAAACTTAATGTAATTTTCATAATATTTTGGATATACTTTCGGCCAAATTACGAGTGTTGGAATTTGGTATTCCTTTGTTTTATCTAAAAATGACTTAAGATAAAAAAGTTGTGAATCACCTAAAGTATAAGACTTCATATAAATCGCACTGACCCGTCGGGTATCTTTTTCTAGTTTTTCGACTGGGTTTGCTGTCGTTGCATACATCAAATACTCACCTTTCCCATAATTGATGAGTTGGAATTCAGGGTTATTGAGCGCTTTGTACTCCTTTAATTTTCGGGCTTTCAATCGATGCACAAATAAACCGAAATTCAATTCTACAGATCGAATAGAAAAAACCCTGTCGAGTAAAAATTCATATTTATCTTTCCATGTCAAATGACTCCAGACATCGTCCAAACAAGCAGAATCACAAGCGAGTCTCAAAAAAGGAGAATTGATGAAACCCTTGGTATCATCAAATGCTTCTGGGCTCAATGAAAGGATCACAAAATTTGGTCGAACTCCTTTCGATAATATGTCCTTAAGTGTAAAATAGGAATACATTGGAACGCCTTGCGGCCCACTGAAATTGTAAAGGGTCCAATGATTCTGATCTTCCGCCGGAATCCCTTTTTCAGAGAATGGATAAGATCTTGAGTCACCAAAAACCACTGCCAACTTTTTAGTTTTTAAATTGGAATCAGCATAGAGTCTCTCTTTTAATACTTGTCTTTGGTGATAAAAAACAGAGTTACCGGCTTGTAAAAACTCTTTATGAAAAAGAGGAAGTAAAAATATCTTATCCAAGAGAAGGATAAACGTAAATAAGATGATCGGATAAAACAAATATCTTTTAGATAACAATGATTCCTTCTCCCTGCACCATTTTAATGAGTTTCCATCCGTTTCAAGGATTTTACTTTTTTATGATTTGGTCTTCTTTTACACCAATGAATTTTCCTTCATCGATGGTTTTTCGCTCGAGACTGAAGTCGCCGATACGAACACGAAATAAATCGATCACACTTAAATTCTTTGAATGGAACATTCTTCGTATTTGACGTTTTTTACCTTCTCCAAGTACGACTCGTAGATGATTAGTTTCTTCGTCCGGTTTTAAAGATTTTGGAAATGCGGGAGACACAAATTTTGCACGTAAAGTTTCACCACCTTCTCGCACGCCTAACATAAATTCATCGGCGATCGGTTTCCAATCGATATTCTTATTCAGAGTTACGATGTATTCTTTTTCGATCTTTTTGCTTGGATGAGTGATCCTTTGGATAAAGTCTCCATCCGACGACAAAAACATAAGTCCACGCGAATCCAAATCCAGCCTGCCAGCATAGTTGTACTTTTGGTATTCTTTCGGTAACAATTCAAAAATCACGTGATCATTGTGTTTGTCTTCATGCGAGGCAAGATAACCCACAGGTTTGTGAAAAGCTATGATCTTATGCAGGTCAGGATCAAACTGAATGGATACTCTTTTGCCATCTAATCTTACCTCGTCCTTGTCCTCAACTCTATAGGACAGATCTGTCAATGTAGATCCGTTGACCTTGATTCTGCCAGCGAGGACAATTTCCTCAACTTTCCTTCTGGATCCGACACCCGCTCTTGCTAGAAATTGATTGATTCTCATCTTTTTCCATTTTACAAACCTAGCTCTTAAAAAAAAGTCTAAACGAGAAATGAATCCTCTTAAAAAGAAGGCTCGCACGAAGGAAATTCACAACATTCCCGCACACCCGGAATGGATGAAGGTAAAAGTACGTTTTCCGACAGAAGAGGATTCTCTGGCAAATGTGCGTGGGCAAGTCACAGACAAGAAACTACACACCGTATGTGAATCCGCATCCTGTCCGAATTTGAATCATTGCTGGAATCGTCGCACCGCTACCTATATGCTGGCAGGTGACATCTGTACCAGAAGGTGCCACTACTGTGATGTAGCATCTGGGAAACCCGGAAAACTGGATGTAGAGGAGCCAAAACGAGTGGCGCAGTCTGTTTCCGAACTAGAACTGAAACATGTGGTTCTTACGGCTGTCAATAGGGATGATCTTTCGGATGGCGGGTCATTTCATTTTGCAGAGACAATTCGTGAAATACGAGAAATCCGTCCAGAATGCACAATCGAGGTTCTGATACCGGACTTTAAGGCGAAACGAGAATCTTTAGATACACTTTATGCCTCCAATCCCAATATCATCAATCATAACATTGAGACTGTTAAACGTTTGTTTCCTGTGATTGCCCCCCAGAAAAATTATGAAAGATCTCTTGAGGTTCTAAAAGATATCTCAAGTCACGGATTTAAAACCAAGAGTGGTATCATCCTAGGCTTAGGCGAAAACGGGGAAGATATAAAAACATGTTTGCAAGATCTTTTTCATGCAGGAGTACGCATGTTAACGATAGGTCAATACCTTCAACCTTCTCCCACTCACTACCCTGTTCAGGAATACATTCAGCCAGAAGTTTTTAAAGAATGGAAAGAGTATGCTCATGGGTTAGGTTTTAAGATCGTAACATCAAGTCCACTCGTTCGATCTTCTTATCATGCTGATGAGTATGCAGACTGAAAATGGATTCGAATGAGGAGTGGCAAAACGAACTTGCAAAAACATTTTTTCTTTCGATCCTTTCCGACCTTTCAGAAGTACGCGAGACACTCACCGATTTTGAAGTCAAACAGCTCATTTTAGGTGGCTTAAAAAAAATCCCAGGAATGGAAGTGGAATGGGGGGAGATGGACAGGTTTGGTAAGTCGACCCTTCTCATCAAACAAAACTCCAGCCTACTCGTTGTCGAAGCGACACCTCTCATTAACACCATTCGAGTGTTATGGAACGACTACCAATCCAAAAATCAAAACGAGGACTAGTACATAAAAAAAGCCCAGTCGGTTAAGACTGAGCTTCTTTTCTACGTAAGGGTTTTATGTTTTAGAATTTAGATTTTGTTTGGAGGTCATAAATGACTTCTTCCACACTATCCATATCTATTCGTTTCACACCATTTTCAGTGTGAACAATCAATTGACCATTTTCCTGGTTGATGATCGCCCCAATTACGGTTTTTCCATCAACAAGTACGATTTTTTCAATTCTTTCGTAGTAGTTTACGATGTCTTTTTTAGATTTGAAATCTTTCGGCTCAGATGCAAGGCTAGCTTCGAATTTTTTCTTTTCATCGTCTTGTTGTTTAGCAACAGTTTTTTCTAACTCAGCTCTTTGTTTCTCGATCTCTTTTTTCTTTGAGTCGTCAAGAGTTCCACCTTCGTTAAGAGATGTAATCTGTTCTGCAGTTTTTTTATCTACACTAACAATAGTTTTGATTTCTTGTTCTTCTGTTTTTGTCAAATGCGCTGCTTCTACTGCTGGTTTTTCTTTTACAACAGCCTTGTTCGCTTTTTCAAAATCAATGGATTGTACCGTTTCGATTTTAGAAAGTTCAAGAGCTTTCACTGATTGAGTGGATTCTTGGTTTTTTTCTAGAACGACTGCACTTGCGCTCACAGATTCTTGGAGCTTTTTTAAATCCGCATTTCCATTGATCTCTTCTGAGGAAAGTTTCTCGAGAGCAGGTACTCTGTTTGAGAACGCAACCGCTCCATCAACTACTTTAACTGAGGACGGTTTACCAGCTTCAGATTCTACGATAAAGGATGTTCCACGAACACCCGCAATCGCTGTTGGTGTAACGACTGTAAAGTTGTCGTCTTTTTTTGCTTTGTTAACTTTAGCAAAAACTTTTCCAGACATAAGTGCGATTTCTGTATTGCTTGTTCCGGCGCTGTTTTGAGAGAGTTTGCTGAAATCAATTACAGACTTCGGAGAGATACGAATGTTTGAGCCATCAGGAAACTGAACGTCTACTTTTCCGTTATCACCTGTTACAACATGATCCCCTGCTTTGAGTGCAGTTCCCAATTGAGCTTTCTCTTGCGTGCTGTCTGCGTGTTGGATGCTAGAATCTCCTACCGCAAATACAACTACAGCAGAGAGTTCATTTGAATTCTTTGAGTTTTCGCTCACGTCAACGTCAGGCTTCTTACAAACTGTAAGGCTCACAACGGCAACCAGAGCACTGGTTATGGCTAATTTCGATGCTTTCATATCTTCCTATCCCTTAGTGAAATTCAACTTTCGTTATCTTAATCAACAAATCGATCCGTTGAAATCTCCAGCGATTTGTATTTTTTTTTAGATTCTGCGAAAAAAAACGATTAACAAGCAAATTTCTAGCAAACAGGAGCGAGGTGCAATCTAAATTTGTCTAAATAGGCAGAAACAGGACACGATCAAATATGGCGGAAAATACTACCTTGGAGGAACGTCCTCCCTCAACCGTAGCCATCCTAGAATCTCTAGAAAAACGATACAAAGACTTACCGATGGAAGCCATCGTAAAGCAGGACATTCTGAGACAAGGCATACACTTTTTACCAGAATCTTTCCTCGGTGTGGGCGATTATAAAGCAAAAGATTATTTTATCTTTTCCTTTGATCATATCCCCTTAGCGGACCTAAAAAATGGCGCCGACACAAAGGCACCCGAGGAAATTAAAATCTCTGGTGGACACTTCGGACTGAAACGTACGGTCATCTCCACGCGGAACAACCCTCACTCGCCTTACATCATGCGTTCCCACCAAGGTGTTCCGACTCTTTATCTCGAGGAAACCGTAATCGGGCAAGCCGAATACCCGCCGATTCCGAGCTGGTACCGTCACAAAACCAAGAGTGGAAAACTCCCTGGCGAGATTGCGCCTGTCATCGAATGGGGGTATCTCATCTATCTGACTGTATTTCGAAACTGTCAGTATTTTGGGAAGGATGAAGAATGTGCTTATTGCGACATCAATCACAACTATAGGCAACAAAAAGGAGCCGGCCGTCCTTATACAGGTGTAAAAGACGTGGATGATATCCTGGAAGTCATGTCATGGATAGCTGCTGAAGATGAAATCGCCAAAGTTTATACCATTACAGGTGGGTCAGTACTCACCTCTCTCAAAAAAAAATCCGAAGTCGATTTTTATTTGCAGTACCCAGAAGCCATTGAGAGGACTTTTCCGAAACGTTGGATGGGAAAACTGGTCGCACAGGCTTTTGAAAAGGAAGATTGCCAGAAGTTCAAGGATGCCGGAATCGAAATCTATCATCCAAATTATGAGGTCTGGGATAAAAACCTTTTTGAAAAAATTTGTCCTGGCAAAGCGAGTTTTATTGGTTGGGAGACTTGGATTCGAAGAGTTGTTGACTCTGCAGAGATTTTTGGACCGGAGAAAGTGATACCCAATTTTGTTGGTGGTGTGGAACTCTCTGAACCGTACGGATTTAAAACCGTAAAAGAAGCCATCGATTCCACCAAACAAGGTTTAGATTTTTTTATGTCCAAAGGTATTGTTCCCAGATTTACAGCCTGGTGCCCGGAACCTTATACCACACTGGGACAACAGGCAGGACCTCCCCTAGTCTATTTCTGCGAATTGCTCCGTGCCTGGAAAGAGACATTCGAAAAATACAAATTGCCTACTCCGCCAGGTTACGGTGAACCTGGGCCAGGTAAGGCAGTATTTTCTGTCTCCGCATTTATGGATGTGATAGGATATTCTGGACGGAATTAATGTCATAAGAGAATCTAGACGCAAAGATTCCTTTATGAGATCCTTATTAAGAATTCAATTTCTTTGCATCTCTCTCGTTTCCTTTCTGCTCTTAAGTAGTTGTGGTGATGTAGACATAGTACCAGATGAAAGATTCGTTTTTAAAAAGGGAGTGATTGATCTCTCGCATTTCCAATTCACAGAAAGCAGTGTTGTGGAGATGCGTGGAGACTGGGAGTTTTATTATAATGATTTCCATTATCCACCGTTTCATGGCAAAAAAGAATTAACTGGGTATTTAAATGTTCCTGAATCCTGGCAAGGTTTAGATTACAAAGGTAAAAAAATTCCTCGTTCTGGACACGTCACTCTTCGTGGGTTTGTCATTTTAAATCCAGAAACCATCGGCCAAGAGTTAAGAATCGTCGTACCAGACGTTGCTTCTTCCTATAGAATTTTCGCCAATGGTGTGTTACTCGGTGGCCAGGGAAAACCGGGTATCAATCGGTTCGATGATATCCCCAAAATACAGGTCAAATATTTCACATTAATTCCCGATTCCGAAATCATTGAGATTGTTTTTCATATATCAAATTTTGAAAATAATTTCGGTGGATTTTGGGACGTCCCAATGATCGGAAATAAGTATGCTGTCGACAGGGAGCGTATGATTACGACGGCACGTGAGTTATTTTTGTTAGGTGCCGTGCTCATCATCGGTTTTTATCATTGGGGTCTTTATTTCTACAGAAGAAAAGAAAAATCTATCTTTTACTTTGCGCTTTTGTGTATATTTTTAGGATTGCGCATCGCTTTTACCGGGAATCGGTATATTTTTGAGCTTTATCCGAATATGTCTTGGCAGATCGCTTTTCGAATTGAATTTGCTTCTTATTATCTTTCCATCCCTACTTTTATTCTTTTTATAGGAAATTTATTTCCTGACGATGCCAACCAGAAATTAATTCGATGGATACTCTATATATCACTTCTTTTTGTGCTCACATTGTTTCTTCCAGTTGCAATTTTCACAATTCTTCTTTATGGGTTTCAGTTTGTTGCATTTTTTACAATCGCTTATGTGATTCGTGTCAATACGCGAGCGGTTACGAATAAAAGACCGAATTCAAGAGTATTTTTAGTCGGACTTCTCATTTTATCCTTGTTTGTTGCTCTTGATATCATTAGACATAGCCTAAATGATCGAGGGGTCTCTTTAACTCCGTATGGTCTTCTCATTTTCATTTTTTTCCAATCACTGATCCTCTCTAGTCGCATTGCCAGTGCCTTTACGAGAGCTGAGGAACTAGCAGAAAGTTTAAAAATATCCAACGAATCATTAGTAGCTCTGACGGAAAATCTGGAGTTAATGGTATTAGATCGCACTTCACAACTTAACTCCACCTTACAGAGACTTAGGCGAGATTTACAGTTGGCAAAAAAAATTCAACAAAAGATACTTCCGACGGAAGATTTAAAAATTCCAAAAATTAATTTCCAGTTACACTTCCAACCGAAAGACGAAGTGGGAGGAGATTTTTATGATCTTTTCGAACTAGATAGTGGAATTATTCGATTTTTTTTAGCAGATGCGACAGGCCACGGTATCCAAGCGGCGTTGTACACAATGGCAATCAAATCAGAATATGAGGCCATCAAACGTTTTGTTACGAAAACTGACGATTTAATGAACCATTTGAATCAAAAAGTACAGAATAAATTTTCTGGTCTAAAGATCGTATTTTCTTGTTTTCTCATCGATATAGATACCAGAACAAATAAACTCTATTATACATCTGCTGGTCATCCTGATCAAATTTTAATAACCAAAAGATCCGGGCTCGAGTTACTCCCTCGTACAGGAAATATAATAGGGCTAAGGAAAGAGCAAGACTATACACAGTATACCACACACATTGAAAGTGGTGATCGAATCTTCCTATTTACGGATGGCATCGTAGAACAGAAAAATACATTCAGAGAAGAGTACGGTATTGAAAAAATCATACTTCGCATGAAGGAATACCAAAACAAATCAGCGGAGGATTTTTTAAAAGATATCGTCGCAGATTTAGCGTCGTTTCAAGGAGATGTTCCGCAAGAGGATGATCTCACCCTCTTACTGATTGAATGTACTTGAGTTTATTTTTTTAGATAAAGTCGTTCAATTCCATAAGATTCAAATTCTTTGTCATAGTTTTCAATTTCGATGGCAGCCTTTTTTTCTCTTTCTTCTTCCGTTAATTTTTGAAATTCGATCTCTGTATATTTTTTACTCAGATCCCTTGTTCCAAGTTCGAATGCGAGATCAGACCAAAACAGATCATCATTGTATGCTTCCACATAATCCTCATGGATTTGTTGAAAAAAAGTTTCATTCACAGAAAGCGCACCATCAGCTGTTTGTTGGATCGGTTCTTTGATCCCTGCGTTTTTAAGTTTCGTAAACATACTTTGGCAAAATGTATCCACCGATGGATCACTCTCCTCATGCGGGGAATTGGCAATCCATTCATAGACAACCAATGCCTCTAACAAATGTTTTACTTCAGAATCATTTAAATTTAGTTCCATTTGGTCTCTTCCCAGGAGATAGGATCATGTTTCAGGAGGAGACCGAAATTGACAAACATGAAAAAGGATTTAATTGTAAACTTCGCCTAGGATCTCCGTGACAACTGGCGTGATCAGGAAAGAAAACGGAGGGAAAATGAGAAACCATCTGCTCGTATCTTTCTGGATGACTCGAAATTTTGTTCCCTTATTTTTTTTTACCTGATCTGAAAAATTTTCTAACGATTCAGGAAACTCGGCGTTTCTTTTGATCGGAATAAACACAAGGACGTTCAATCCATAGGAAGTTGTCCTTAAATAATGATCGGGAGTCGCTTCTGGAGTGCCCATTCCATTATAACGAGTAGATTTTTCGGCCGTGGCACAATTGAATGTTAAAAACAAAATCGGGAGAAAAATTAAAAATTTCATAGGCACATATTTTAAATAAGCGGAAATGTTAACAAGAAAATTATTATGTTAAGGTATTGATGAGAAAAACAATTGTTTGGTGTCTATTCGAGTTTTTTTCAACCGACTCCCTATCCTCTTCTGCGGGTAAAAAAAGATGAATCTGAAAGGAAAAATTTACTTAGCTGGACCTGAAGTCTTTTTGCCAGATGCCACAACCTACTTCGAACATGCAAAAAAAATATGTTCCTTTTACGGATATGAAGGCATTTCTCCCTTTGATGGGGAACCAATCCAAGAGACAGGTTTACACAAAGCAGACTTGATTTTCCAAAATAACTGCGGTCTTATCGAGTCAGTCCAATTCGTTATTGCCAATTGTAATGCCTTTCGAGGGGCTCTTGTGGATGATGGAACAGCGTTCGAAATTGGCTACGCGTTTGGGCTGAGAAAAAAAATCTTTGGTTTTTTGGATCATATCAGTCCTTTGCTAGAAAATATAGCCGATCGAATCGAAACTTCGGAACACGATTCAGGTTATCGAATGGATAAACAGGGTTATCTCGTAAATGAAGATTTTGGAAATTGTATCAATCTGATGTTGGAAATGGCGATACAAAAATCGGGAGGGAGACTGGTCGAGGGCACGTTAGAAACGGTCCTAGCTCTCCTTCCCTAAAACGAGTTAGGATTGGTAATTCCTCAAAAGTTCTACGATCTCAAAGTGACCGTTTGTCGCGGCAGCCATCATTGCTTTTTGCATACTTGGTGTGGTTGTGTCGTATTTCCCAAGTAGCAATAATTTGGTGATTTCAGTGTTTCCAAGACTGGCTGCAATGAGAAGAGCTGTCCTATCTTCATTCGTTTCTTTTTCATGGAGAGTATTTTTATTTTTAATGAGAAGATTCACAACATCCTTGTGACCATTTGTAGAAGCCCAGATGAGCGCTGTCCAACCAAGGTTGTCCGTAAGGTGGACATTGGCACCTGCCTCCAGTAAAAGAGAAACTATATCTGCATAACCTTCGGAGGCTGCTCGAAGGAGAGGCGTATCTCCATCCAATTGCTGCAAATTGATGTCTGCATGAAAAGAAAGGAGAAGTTTTGTCATCTCGAGTCCTCCCATACATACTGCCATCAAAAGCGGAGTGCGATCATCCTTGTCCTCTTGGGCATTGATATCCGCACCTGCTTCAAGCAAGCACCTAACAATTTCAAGTTGCCCCATACTGACTGCTAAATGGAGAGCTGTCCATCCAATTCGATTGTCCAACATGGAGTTAAATCGTTCATTCAGGTTCTTGGTATTCAAAAGCGAGGCAGTAACAAGCGAAAGGTCACCACTTTTAACAGCTTCAAATAATGAAAAGTCTGTCCGTCCCATTTGAGAACATAGTTAAGGTTTGCCGCTCAGATGGCAATTCATTTGCCCTTCCCGCGGGACTTCGAAAGCGGGAAGGAGGAGAGAAGTTTCAATCAATTTCTTCGATCGGTGCTTCGCTCGCATTTTTTTTCACAGATTCAATGCCGCCTAAACATGCTTGTTTGGAAGAGTAACCTTCCCCACTGGCAATCACCTCACCATTTCCAGCTTTCAATCGAAATCGGTATTCACCTGCTTTGTCTTTGTAAACTTCAAATTTTGCTGACATATTAAACTCCTTTAGATCATAAAATTAAACACGATTCAAACCAATAACAAGAAGAATTATGAGACTTGTAGCAAGATATATTCCTTAGAAATCAAAAAATACCTTGCCCGAATTGGTTTTGTAAAAAGGATCAAAGCTGGAGAATATACACGCCTTTATGTCTGAGACCGAAAACAAAGAAAAAGCTCTTAAATATCTGGAAACGAGCCAAATCATTCCTTCGAAAGGAATGTCCTATACAATGTATGAAATTGAAGGGTCAGATCTCATTCTCAGGATGCTTACATTTATCCCGGACAATGATGAAATTCATATCTACCCGAAACCACCGGTTAAAAAGCTGTATAAACCAGAGCTTTGTCGAAGAGTGGAAGAGAACGAATTTTTAGGGCTTTGGACGATGGGCGAGGAACGCAAAAAAGTTTAGAGGCAACCTTGGCCCCGGACAGAATCGAACTGCCGACACGAGGATTTTCAGTCCTCTGCTCTACCGACTGAGCTACAGGGCCTTGGTTACGACCAAAATATGAAAGAGGGTGCTAATGTCAACGAACCTTTGGTTTTTTATATCCAACAGAATGAATTTCGGTCTTTTCCATAGAAAGATCTTCCTCTCACTTAGTTTATTCCTTACAATCGGGTGTTCCTCTTTAATTCACAAAACTGGTCTTATGTGGGAAAGATCGAAGGCGGATCTTTCCAAAAAAGAATTACAAATTGGTGCCTTCAAGTGGGTTTATTTGGAAGGAGGAAATTCCGAAGAAACCCTTCTCACGATACATGGGTTTGGTGGAGATAAAGACCATTGGACTCGTTTTGCAAAATATCTCTCTGAAGACTACAGAATTATTTCACCGGACTTACCAGGCTTTGGCGAAAACTCTCGGATTGTCGGAGAAAATTATTCTGTCAAAGCACAAGTTCTTCGCTTACACGAGTTTGTATTAGCAAAAGGATTAAAAAAATACCATCTACTTGGGAATTCTATGGGAGGAAGTATCGTAGGTGTTTATGCCGCTACTTACCCAGACGAAATCAGCTCCGTTACATTTTTTGACAATGCGGGTGTTGAAGGACCAGAGCCGAGTGAATTGTACAAACTCGTAAAGGAAGGAAAACCGAATCCCCTACTTGTCGGTTCCGTGGAAGATTTTGAGCGATTGCTCCAGTTTAGTTTTGTCAATCCACCCTACATTCCCGGTCCATTAAAATCATATTTTACCGCTCGTGCCATAGAAAATCGAAGTTGGAACGAAAGTATATTCCTTCAAATTCGAGCGGAAGGGTTTCCGCTGGATCCACTATTAACAAAGATCCAAGCACCTGCCCTTGTTATCTGGGGAAAGGAAGATCGAGTCATAGATAAAAGCTGTACGATTCCGATGGATAAAAAAATTAAAAGTCCTCATAAGGTAGTAATTATATCAAATGTCGGTCATGCGCCAATGATAGAGGTTCCAAAAGAATCCGCAATGATTTGGAGCGAATGGAAAAACAATCTCCTGCCAATTTCATCAAAATAAACTCTGTATTCGAAACTTTCAAATGGAGGGAAGGACAGAATTTACTTTAGCATTTTTTTAATTTTTTGGATAAATAATTCTTGTACTTTATTGGGTTAAAAATGATATAAACCCATGGCCTCGAAACTCAAAGGGAAATATCTAATTGGTATCACCGGAAATATTGGTTCCGGAAAATCAAAGGTTGCCTCCCTTTTGGAAGAATTGGGTGCCATTCGAATCAGTTCGGACGAGATCGCCAAACAATTTACAGACCCAGACTCACCAATCAAAGAACAACTTCGTTCCATTTTTGGAAACCTGATCTTTGATGAAAAAAATAGTCCCATCAAAAACAAAATAGCCGAACTAGCTTTTGCCGACAAAAGCAAATTAGTCGCTATGAATTCTCTGATTCACCCTTTAGTGCGGGAACAATTCTTATCTCTTGTCGAAAAATCGAAGCCAGGATCCATCATCGCGTGGGAAGCACCGCTTCTTTTTGAAACAGATGCTCATTTACTCTGTGATGCGACGGTTTGCGTAACGGCTAGCCCTACAATTGCTTGGGAAAGAGTCCAAATGCGAGGTGGAATGACAAAAGAAGATTTCGAGAAAAGAAATCTAGTCCAGCTCGATATAGATAAAAAAAAGAGCCTCTCCGATTTCGTTCTACCGAACGATAATTCTATAGAAGAACTAAAAAAAATAACGAAAGAAGTTTTTGAGAAAATCAAAAACAAAGCCAAAGGAATTTTATGAAAGAAAGAGTATTTTACGTTGTAAATTTAGATAAACAAAGAATTGGAATTCTATCCTTGTTCCTATTTGCCTTATTTTTTTCCTTTTTTTTTCTCGGAGTGAGTGTGGGCAAAGGCAAAACAGATACGAATGTGATACCCTCTCCTTCCGCCCAAACGCAACCGGAGATCGTGAAAGCCGAATCTCTCACACCTACGGAGGAAGGTATTCCGTTACCTAAAGCGCAAAACATGGAAGTACCTATGGCCGATATCGCTTCCAACGTTTCCACACAAGCAAATGTAACGAATCCCTATTATGCGGAATCCTCTACTGCAAAAGATGAAGAAGAAGAAAGAAAAGCACAAGTCATTGATCTCACAAAACACACAGCGACTTCGAAAAAAACAGAAACAAAACACAAAGAATTAACCCTGCGCAACCAATCACCCGTAAAAGAAAAGAAGTTGGCAAAAAAAGAAGTCCATTCCAGTGAAAAATTGTACACCATTCAACTTGGTGCGTTCGGAACCAGAGATTCTGCCGAATCTTTCCTCGCGAAAGTAAACCAAGAGAAACCAAAGTTGAAGGCGTTCATCATTTATAAAAATAATTTATTTGTAGTTCAGATGGGAAAATCATCCAACAAAGAAAATTTACAAAAACAATTATCTAAACTCAAAACAGAAACTAGATCGAAAGCGATGGTTGTCTCTTTTATTCCCTTGAATCGATAAAAATTTAGTAACCTTTTTTCCTTGGCATTTGGGCTTTTTGGCGTTAGAAATTCGCTAAAGAGCCCCTTCTTTTTTGCAGCAATCATTCCTTTTTTAAAAATCCCTGTCACAAAAACACTCCCCAATCGCGTCTTTGTTTTGAACGAAAACAAGGAGAGAAAATGAAACGAAAGGTATTGGTCTTAGGCGGGGGATATGCAGGGCTTCTCGCTTGCAATCGGTTGGCAAAATTAGACAAAAATATAGAAATCATTCTCGTAAATGATGGAAGTCTGTTTGTGGAAAGGATTCGAAACCATGAAATGGCAACAGGAAAAAAAAGAAGAGAATTCCTGATTCCTGATCTGTTACATAAGCGAGTTCAATTCATGGAAAGTAGAGTTATTAAAATTGATCCGAACAGAAGCGAAGTCGAAATTGAAAATACAGAACAGAAATTAAAATATGATGTTTTGATTTATGCTTTAGGAAGTACACTGCCTCCTCTTTCGAGCAAGCTACCAAATGTAATCACGAAAGAGAGTTCCGAATCACTTCTTCAAGTTCCCAAAATAAAAGAAGTGGGTAGTGTCTGGGTAATGGGAGGTGGCTTAACAGGCATCGAACTTGTTGCTGAATGGAAGGAATCTTTCCCTAAGTGGAAAGTAGGAATTGTCAGTCGAGGTAGGTTCGCTTCCTCTTTCTCCTTAAAAGGACAAGACTACCTGCGGAAAATCTTCAAACAAATGCAAATTGAGATCCAAGAGGAAACCGAAGTCTCAAGCTCTTCGCATGAGAAAATTCATTTTAAAAATGGATCATATTCTGATTGTCAACTTTTGATCGATGCGACTGGCTTTTTTTCTTCGAAGGTGGCAACACTCTCAGGTTTTCGCACCAATGAAAAAAATCAGATTTTCGTAAACAAATTCTTACAAGTCCCCGATTTTCCAAATGTTTTTGTTGCAGGTGACGCATGTTATATGGAGAATACATTTTTGCGCATGGGTTGTGTGACAGCTCTTCCTTTAGGAATACATGCAGCAGAAAATGTTTACAAATATCTTAAGAATCAAGATCTTGATGCATTTCGTTTTAGTTTTATGGGACGGAATGTAAGTTTAGGAAGAAAAAATGGCCTGATTCAATTGACGAATGTGAAAGATGATCCTAGGGAAAAGATCCTTACTGGACGAGTGGGTGCCATTTTCAAGGAACTGATCTGCAGATATACACTTCTTTCGATTCGCCTTGAAAAATGGCTCCCCTTTCGAACCTACATGTGGCCTAAAAGTAAGATAGAATTAAAAACACATTTACTACATAAATCGTATGAATGATCTCCTATTTTTTTTTAATCATAAGGATTATCTTTTTTCAATCGCCTATCGCATCACTGGTAGTTACCAAGACAGCGAGGATATTCTTCAAGAAACGTATCTTCGATATCAGAAACTCAAGTTAGGTGAAATTTCGAATTTACGTGCTTACCTGGGGAGGATTTCTGCTCATCTTGCCTTTGATCTTCTCAGGAAAGCAACCCGAAGAAAAGAAACGTATTTGGGGCCATATCTTCCAGAACCGATTCCAGAAACCCATGAACGAGCAAACGATGACCAGATCGATTTTGCTTTTCTTGTGATGTTAGAAAGCCTAAATCCGATTGAAAGAGCCGTTTATATTCTGAGAGAAGCATTTGAATTTAAGTATGAATGGATTTCTGAAATCGTCGGAAAAAATCCAGAGAATTGTCGGCAAGTATTAAGAAGGGCCAAAGCTACGTTAAAGATAAGGATAACTAAATTTTCACCTCCAACTCAAGTTAGATCAAAACTTTTGGATGAATTTTTATTTGCCTGTTATACGAAAGACGTTACCAAATTATCTAATCTATTACGGGAAGATATAATCTCTTATTCTGACGGAGGGGGCAAAGTTCATGCAGCAAGAATTCCAATCACGGGTCTACTCAGAACCGCAAAATTTTTAATTAAAACGAGTGCAGAGGCAGGAAAGGTGGACGCCATCTTTTTTACTTATGTGAGTGGAAAAAAAGCAATCGTAGGTTATCGCAAGAAACTGCCTGTCTTCTTACAATACCTGCATCTGGTTGGAGGACAGGTCCAGGCAGTTTATACGGTTTTAAATCCAAACAAGCTGCAAGCATTTGCCAACCAAGAAAAATTGTTACAAGCTGGTCTCCTACACAGATTACACTTTTTTCACTTTTTAAAGCTTTTTGCGATACGTTATGCTTCATTCTTATTTTTCCAAAGAAGTCTTTTTTAAATTTACGACATTTCCTGGTCCCGTATGATCTACGTTTGTGGGACAACAGGAATATGAATTTTATTCATTTGAGGTTCATGAATGAAAAGGTTATTTTTACTTTTACTATTGTATTTATTCTCTCCTTCTCTGGTAAAGGCGAGCGATCCATTTTTTGCACCCAATTATAGAATTCTTGGATTTGGTGGAATCTATGTGAATTCGGATCTTGCTCCGATCTCTTTCAATCTGGATTTTAAATATCGTCCTTCTTATATTTACGGCCTCGGCGTGAACCGTAAAATAAACAGAAAGTACTCTATCTTCGAATTTGAATTGGAAGGCATCCTCGCCAAACATACTGGTGCCATGAACCATTATGAAGGTGTGGGAGTCGCGATTGCTCGGGTACCAAAAGTATTTGGACTGCCCATGAGTGTTGCTGTTGGAGAAGGACAATCCGTTGCTTCTCATAATCCCGACCTAGAAAACTTAGCCATCGGATACGACCGAGGGCGGATCAATTTTGATGACATTGAATCACGAGCTTGGCTGAACTATCTGATGTTTGAGGCAGATTACAATCTTCCCTGGGCAGAATCATCCAAGGTATTTGTGCGAATCCATCACCGCTCGGGAATCTATGGGGTTTATTGTCCTCCCACACCACCCTGCGGCTCTAATTTTGTGGTTTATGGTTTTAAAACAGAACTCTAGAACCTAGAAGAGTCTTTCTTCTAATTCCTTCTCGACATCTTTCAGCCATTTTGGAGACTGCCTTATACAAAGCATTGCGGGCGTGGCGAAATTGGCAGACGCACCAGATTTAGGTTCTGGCGCCGAGAGGCATGGGGGTTCAAGTCCCTCCGCCCGCAGACTTTCTCCCCTTCACACACAAAACCACTTTCCCCACTCTTCCCTAGTAGCAAGTCCTTCAACCCTTCCGTATATCTTACGTTGCCAAGGAAGCTCATCTCGTCTAAATAAAGCTGTG
>Ga0075156_10000317_pt1 | contig 24274 bp, 37 predicted proteins | sample JI81AbrownDNA_FD_70966 | JGI IMG/M metagenome (GOLD analysis project Ga0075156, IMG submission 70966) | Wastewater effluent complex algal communities from Wisconsin, to seasonally profile nutrient transformation and Carbon sequestration -... | ecosystem: Engineered > WWTP > Effluent > Algae...
ATTATGAATAACTATCAAGTTGTTCCTCTTCAAAGTTTACCCGGCATCCAAAGGGATGGAACCGTTTATGATTCAGAAAATTTTATCGATGGGCAAAACACACGATTTTATAACAATAAACCTCGTAAAATGGGCGGATGTAAAGCCGTAAATTATGGCACCAATGAAATTATTAGAAATATGTTTGCGGTGGCCAGAGATATTAATGTGGATGTGTATTTAGGCAGAGCCAATAGCTTAAGTTACATAAGTTTACCTGTTGATGATAACGTTGATATTCAAAATGTGGATGAAGTTGAAAGAACTCCAACGAGTTTTGTGGCAAACCCAGAAAATTCTTGGAGTTTTGATCTTTTTACAAGCGTAAGCGATGATTATCCCGTTTCACAAATTTTAGCGCAAGTTTGCCCTAATGCATCTTCTATTAATAATAGCATTGAAGGGCCTATCTATTATGGTCCTATTGATACAAATAGCCCTTTAACTCCAATTGTCGATAGCGTATTAGGACCGATCCAATGTAGTGGCGGCATTGTGTTTTTATCTCCTATTTTAGTGGCATATGGCAATGATGGTAAAATTCAATGGACTGACCCAAACGCAACTGATTCTTTAAATACCTGGCGCGATATTTCTAATGCGCCGCTTCAAAACACAATTGCCAATACAAAAATTGTCTACATTACCCCAATTATTGGCGCGAGTGTTCCCACCGGTCTTTTTTGGTCACTTAATAATCTTGGAAGAATTACTTATACACCGGTTGTTACTGATGGGGTAGTTACTTATGTGTTCGCTTCAACCATTATTGAAAGCAACATCTCTATCATTTCAAACAGTTGTGTGGTGAGTTACAAACAAACGTATTTTTGGATAGGTATTGATCAATTCTATATGTACGATGGTGTGGTTCAACCCATACCAAACACCATGAATCGAGATTGGTTTTTTAACAATGTAAACCTTCAATACAGAAATAAAATATTTGGTATTGTTATTCCAAGATATGATGAAATTAGATGGTATTTTACCCTTAAGGACGGTACTGAAAATGGTGCATTTATTGCTTATAATCCAGTGGGTAAGTTCTGGTATGATTCACGCAATGGTCGCTCTGCTGGTATTCAAACAAACCTTTTCCCAAAACCTTTATTAGCAGATTCAGAAATCACTACGTTGCAAACACGCCGCGGTCCTCAAGATTATTATTTGTTATGGGAGCATGAGACAGGTTATGACAAAGTTATTGGTAACAATTCTTATTCTATTCCTAGTTACTATACACACCACATTATGGACATATTTTCTAATCAAGGAGGGCAAAATCGCCTAACGCGCAGTCGCCGCCTAGAGCCAGATATTTCTCTTATTGGAAGCATGCAGTTTTCTATTTTGAACATGATGTGGGCTGCTGATTATTACAATGGCAATATTTTAGTTGATGGTCCCTACACTTTTGATAGAAACACCCGTTACGTTGATACAGCAAGTCAAGGTCGTCTTGTGGCTTTAAGATTTGAAAACAATGAAATAGGTGGATTTTTTCAAGGTGGAAAAACCTTATATGATTGGGAGGTTGGCGATGTTAATCCATAATATGGAACTTTGCCGGACTTTGCCGAATCTTGCCGGACTTTGCCGAATCTTGCCGAATTATGCCGAATCTCACTAATCCCGTTAATTTACCATTTGAGAATTGGTCAAATCATATACGAAACGATTTAACCACAATGAGGATTCCCATTTCTAACGGAGAAAAAGATTGGCGTCAGTGGGCACGCCATGTTATTTTACTTAATCCACAAATAGTAGGCATTCCTATTCCATCCGAAATTCAATACCCAGAAGATAAGGATTGGCGTCAGTGGGCTACCTATTTTTACCAAATTATTCAAGCATTGCCTTAATTGAGACAACCAACATATGATCATAGTTTCATTTGATATTATGAAACTATGATCATTTGATCTTTTCCACTAGGGTTTCTATTACAAGATCTTTAAGCAAAATACCTTTTTTAATGCTTAATATTTTAAGCTGATCATGAAGAGAACTTGGGATTTCTACATTAAGTCTTTTATTAGGACTTCCTTTTATCCATGCGTCTATTTTTTGTTCTGTTTCTTGTTCTTTTTGAGATTCTGCACCAGGTGAAGATGGTCGTAATGTTAATCCAATTTTTTTTGCCATTTTAAACCCTATTTAAAATTTCTGTGATTAGAGCATTAATTTCTTGTGCAGCAGGAGAGGTCGGTTCTTCTTCTACAGCACTTGATCCTTGCGCGGCAGTTTCGGCAAACGTAACACGCTGATGAAGGGTTGATGTTAAAACAGGCAAATCATAATTGCTAAGCGCTTCTGAAACTTCACGCGAAATAACAGTATTTTTAATTTTCCTATTAATTACAAAAGCCGCATCTATTTTTTTTAAATCTTGCAACGTTTCTTTTACTTCCTTGATAAGTTTTACAATTTCATCAGCTGCCCAAATATCATAAGGGGAGGGTTGAGCGGGGATAAGGATAAGGTCGCTCGTTGCAATAATAGCTCTTGCCACGTCATGAATACGGGGCGGTCCGTCAATAATAATAAAATCATAACGAGGTCTAAAAAGCCTTACTTCTCGGTGAATGCTGGCCGAAGAGATTCCTGCCACATTAAACAAGGCGTCTTTTTGACGGGTTGCTGCCCAATCTAGGGCGCTTCTTTGGGTATCTGCATCAATAAGCAAAACAGATTTATTCATTAATGCTAGAGCAGACGCTATATGGATGGATAATGTAGTTTTACCAACTCCACCTTTTTGATTTAGTACGGAAATGATCATTTTTTCATTATTTCAAAATTTCATATGATTATCCCAACATACGATCATTCCAATATTTGATCAAATGATTTTTTGATCACCTAAAATGCTGCATTTTTCCGTATTATTGGAATAAGTATAAATAATTATGTATACTTAATTAAACAGTATAATTTAAGTATTAGTTATGTATTCAGATCAAGATCAACAGCAAGATCCAATGCCAAACATGACACTTCCTCAAGGAAAAAGCATGGATCAAAGCGAGACAAAATCACCATTTCAGTCTGTTCCGACATGGCAGAAGGTTCCTAATCCTTACAATCAAAGTGATATGCAATCTTTTGCAACAGGTGGAAAGATTGCGCGCAGAAAAATGAATTATGCGCATATGTCTAAAGAAGAAGCGAATGTATTGGATAAGCTTCAAGGAAAATCTACGCGTCATCGCAAAACTAAACAGCGCGCTTATCCTGGTTTGGAAGCCATTTTAAAGAATCCTCATCTTTATAAACTTATTATGAAGCACGCTAAAGAGCACAAAGAAGATGGGTATGCAGAAGGTGGTTCTGTAGAAAAATTAAAGAAAAATGGGCGTTATGGTGACACTGAAATCGTCTTGATTGGTCCTCGCACAAATCGTTTATTGGATGCATTAGCGGGTCACAAAACACGAAATCCAAAAGATGGTTTGCCGGAGTATTTTTCATTAGGAAAAATGTTTGGTGGCTTAGGAAAAACCTTAGGCAGAGGCGCTAAACATGTTTTGGACCCACTTGGCATAGGAAAAAAAGTTCTTAAAGGCGGCAAAAAAGCTGCCGGCGCAATAAATCCAGAAATTGGAGCCATTTTAGGTGGAGCTTTAGGGTCAGTAGTGCCGGGCATAGGAACTGCATTGGGCACAGCTGTGGGAGGCTTAGCGCCTGCTTTATTAGGAAAAGACCATAAAGGTGGTCATGGCGGTAACATTCTTAATGCATTACAAGCATCTGGAATGATTCCGCAAGAAGCTAATGATTTCATCAATCAAGGTAAAGAAGCTTTTAATCAATATAAAGATCAAGCTCAATCTTATAAGAAACAAGGGAAAGATCTTTTTAATCAATACAAGCAACAGGCTCAGGACTATGGTCAAGGACTCTATAACCAAGGTCGAGATATGTATGACCAAGGCCGTCAACAAGCTATGGACTATGGCCAGGATTTATACAATCAGGGCCAAGACATGTATAACCAGGGACGCAATCAGGTTCAGGATGCTTATCAACAAGCTCAAGATTACGGGCAGAATATGTATGACCAAGGCATGGATTACGGCCAGAATATATATAACCAAGGCCAAAACATGGCCAATCAATACCAGCAACAGGCTCAGGACTACGGTCAGGGCCTTTATAACCAAGGCCAAAATTACATGAATCAAGCCCAAGGATATGGGCAGAATATGTATAACCAAGGGCAGCAACAAGCTCAAGGAGCAATGAATCAATACAACCAAACACGTCAACAATTTAATGACACGTTAGGCGCCTTGAAACAAAGCTATCAGCAGCCAAATCAAGGGTATCAGCAACCAATGAATCCTTATGGTGGTCAAAATAATCAAGGATATGGCGGAATGCCATTCTCATACCCTTATTCATATTTTGGGTGATGTATGGAAGAGCAATTTATTGATAATGGAGTAGAGAGCCCCACAGAAGTTCCCGGCGTTGATATGCTTTTGTGTCATATGACCAAAGGCGAATGTGAAGGATTAGATAACTTACAAGGGGGTCCTTCTATTGATGATGATACAGGGTATAGAGAATATTCAAAATTAGGCACGATTATTGAAGATCCTGAAGTTCAAGAAATATTCAGGCTTGTTAAATCTGATCTATCTGATGATGGAAAATTATCACCTAAAGTTCATGAAGCTTATGAAATATCTAAAGAACAATCATTACCTTTTAGAGAAGCACCTGCACAAAAAGAGCCGCCTCAAAGCACGTTAGCTGAGATGGGAGAGGACGGCGATACGCAGATGGTATTGCTGCCAAAAAATTTAGCAGCATTTTTAATTGAAATGAATAATGGAGAATATTCATTAAATTCTGAAACTGGATTACTGGAATTTGGTTTTTTTAAAAACATTGGAAAAATGGTTTCACGCTTTGTTTCAAATCCAGTTAAAGCCGTTACCCATGGTGTTAAAAAATTATTTGGTCCAGAAGGCGTTCGTATTGCAGGAACCATAGGAGGCGCCATGTTAGGTGGGCCAATGGGCGCTGGCATAGGAAATGCTTTAGCACACAAAGTTACGGGAGCTAGTTGGGGGAAATCTTTAGGAAGAGGGTTTGAAACAGGGGCTTTGGCTTATGGAGCACAAGGATTAGGTCAAGCAGCTGGATTAAGTGGGGCAACACCTTACACAAGCGGATTTTTTGGAGGACAAAATGCTCTGGGAACCCTTTTAGGAGGTTCAGGCGGATTTGGTGCAGGTGCACCTGTTTATGATCGAGCCGGACAATTAATGTCTACCAGCGCATCAGGATTATCTAGTGCCGGTCAAGCGGGCCAAGCAGTTGCTAATAAAGCATTAGGAGTGGGCGCAGGAAGTTCAGGCGGTTCTGGATTGTTTAGCTCATTAGGAAGTATTGCGTCTAATCCAACCACTTTAATGTTGGGAATGACAGGCCTAAACATGCTTGCTGAAAAACAACGGATGAAAGAACAAAACAAATTTGCGGAAGAATTAGAAAGACGCAATGCACGGATGCAAGATCAATTGGGCATGAATTTACCCAAAATTGATATAAATCAACCTGGCAGAAAATTTATCCGCAATCCTAATTATGTATATGGAGGTGAAGAACCGCCTTATATAGAAGCACCGGCAGACGAATTAACGTTTAGAAAAGGCGGATTGGTAAAAAAAGCAAACCATAAAGAATTAGGTTCTTTTACAAAAAGTACAGGTATTTATGGCCCCGGAAACGGTCAAGATGACAAAATTCGGACCAAGATTCCCTCTGGTTCTTACATCATTGATGCAAGTTCTACTGCTGATTTGGGAGACGGCTCAAGTTCTTCAGGAATTAAAGTTTTAAAAGAACTTGAAATGCACATAAAAAAGAAAGCTCCAGACCATTTGATTAAAAACGTGGCTAATTTTATTAAAAAAGACTCAAAGCCAATGCCAGTTTATTTAGCTAACGAGGAATTTAAGTTTGATCCTTTAACAGTGGCATTAGCTGGCGGCGGTAGCACAGACAAAGGCGCTAAAATCTTTGAAAACATGGTCAAAAAAATTCGCAGTCATAAAAATAGCAATGGATTAGGGTTGCCGCCTAAAGCCCACCACCCAATTGAATATATGAAAATGTCGTAAGGAGAATTTAGATGCCTCAAGGAATCACACTTAAACCAACTGTTGAGGGAGATAAAGCAGCTCTGGTAGCGCAAGGAAGAACGGGTTGGCAAAATGATTTAATTCATGATCTATTGGATGCTTTAATCAAAGCTCAAAAAGATGAATATACTCCATTACCCTCTCGTTATCCGGTAGATAAAAAAGGAAATCTTTTACCAAATAGAGAGAGAAACTTAGTAGAAGATCGTTTATTAAAACGCCTAAAAATCAACAGAAATGCGGAAAAAGAATTAGCAAATAAGGTATATGCAGATGTAGATGAAAGATTTAGGCCCTATATTGAAGGATTAAAAGGTCAAACTCAAAAAGTAAGAGAACTGCTTTCTAATGATAGAAATATTCAATCTATCAGAGAAGGAATTGCAGCAGATGAACAAGAGCTTAATTATCTAGCAAATTTACATCAGCTTGCACACGATGCAATGAATAATTATAACCCCTATTTAGTACGTGATCGAGAAAAACTTGGAAATCAACTTAAACAAGAGCTACCTGATAAACAGCAAGCGTTAAAAGAATCATTAGAGAGAAAAAAACAATATTTACAAGATTACGAAAACGCTAGCAGTGCATTTTCTCAAGAAATCCCTGAAATAACCGATTTTCCCAGCGAAAGTTTAGGTTCTGAATTTCTTGCAAGTGAATCTATGAGCGATCCTTTGGTTCAGCAAGCAGTTAAAGACGATTATGATATTTCTAAAGATGCTATCAGAGATGTATTGCAAGGACCTTCTAGCAGACGTAACGCATTTTTAGATAAGTTAGAAGCAGGCGGAGAAAGCACTTTACCAGATGCTAGCCAAATTAGTGATTATTTATCGCACAGGAATGAAAGAGCTGGTTCAGCCATTTTAAATGAACTCACAGAGAATTATCTTACCAATATTTTGCCTAAAGGAAACTTAGGGTTTATGAGTGGGGCTTGGAATAGTCCACAACGAGGCACACACCAACAATCTTTATTACGAAATATGCATAAAGATGCTTTCAATACCTTAATGAAGATGGAAGCAGATAACACTAAAGCGGGACTTGCAGAAGCAGGCGAACAACAAAAGCGTGGGTTGTTCTCTGGACAATTAGGCTCAGAAGCTTTGAACAAAGGAATTGAAACTCAAGTGGGGGCTGCTCAAGGATTAGCAAATGTTGAAAAAGCCCAAGCGGCAGAAGAATTTGGCGGTTTAGAAGCGCTTGCACGTATAGGTCAAGAAAAACAACAAGCAGAAGAAAATAGATTGCTTGAAATGCAAAAAGAATTTCAAAAACAACAAAATCGTCCGGTTGAAAATATTTTACAAGCGTATCAAGCCGCTCAAAATATACAGCCTCAAACCATGACCGATATGTTTATTCAACAACAACAACCAAATTATTCAGCAATAGGTGGTTATGGATTGGGGAATCTTGCAACAGCCATGATGATGCCAGCCATGGGATATCAGGGTAGGAAAGCGGGAGGATTAGTACAAAAGTTTGCTGATGGTGGAATAGCGCTTCCTGGTGTTCCTGATGATCAATATCGTCAAATGTTAGAAGAAGAAGCTCAACAAATGGCTGGAACGAAAGTTCAAGAAGTTAATCCTATGGCATCAGCTCTTGCAAAAATGACAGATGCAATGGCTCAGCGTTATACAGGAATGACCCCTATTGCGGGCTCTTTAGTTGATAGCTATGAAAAACGTGCAAAATCTCAAGAAGCTAATAAAGTGCGCGGTCTAAATTTAATGCAACAGATTCATGCATCACGAATTAAACAGCAGGAATTTTTGGCTGAAATGGATTATAAGAATCGTACTCTTGGAGAAACGTCTCGTCATCATAGAACGTTGGAAGGAATCAAAGAGCGCAAATTGATGGCAAAAGATGGACAAGAAGACAAGCCAAAGTTTGAACATCAAGAACAAGCAAAACAACATTATAAGTCTGAACAGGTATTAAAAAATAAATTCCTTGAACATCAAGAAGACAATCAAAAAGCACGCGATATGATTGATTCAATGGAAAGTTCTTATAAAAAAGGAATAGGCCCAAAAGGGCCAATAATGGGTCATACACCTGATATGTTTATAGGAAATGAAAAGTTAACAAATCGACAAAATGTAATGGGAGAAGCAGCGGAAGAATTATTTAAAATTTTAGGCAAACAAAAGGGCGTTCAATCAGATAAAGATATGGCTGAGATGCGTAAAACGTTACCTAATGAATATTCACCAGACGAAAGATGGAAAGAATGGTTTGCTAAAGGCCGAAAAATGGTAGAACGAGGAGATCGTTATTCAGAATTTATAAATCAAGCTGAAGCTGAAGGATTATCACAATATGAAGCTCAAAAAATGTGGAATGCTCAATTAAAAGAAGAGAGCAAACAAGCATCAGGTGATGTACAAATAAGAGATCCTGAAGGAAATATTCGACTCATACCTGCGTCTAAAGTTGATGAAGCATTGCAAGCTGGTGGGCAACGTGTCTAATTTTGATTGGAATAAGTATCAAACTGTTGCTTCAGAAAAATCCAACGAGACATCATCTGGATTTGATTGGAATAAATATGAAACGGTTAAGTCAGAAGAAACTTCTCAACTTCCAAAAAAGGAAAGGTCTTTTGGAGAGGAAACCTTCAGACAAGTTGGAAGAACAGGAAGAGGATTGGCCACAGGAATTGCTTCCATAGGAGATATTCCAAATATTGCCGCCATGGGTCTTCATGCTGCTGGACTTAAAGAAACACCTACATTTTATAAGCCGCTAGCACAAAGCACTCAAGAAACCATTGATGAATTAACAGGAAATTATTTACGCCCTGAATCTGAAACGGAGGAAATGGCAGATGCTTTAATAGAAGGTGTTGCTCCTCTAGCGTTGGCTCCTTTTACAGGAGGTGCTTCTTTAACAAGCTTAGCCGCTAGAGAAGGGGCTAAACAATTAGGAAAGGGGGCAGCAAAAAAAGCAGCGGAACGACTTGCAAGCGCTGGATCTAAAACATATGCACCTACAGCTGGAAATATAGCTGCTCATGGAGGCTCATCTTTGGCTGTGCATGAATACCTAAAAGATGAAGACAATCCTGAATTATTAGAGGTATTAGCAGCTGGATTAGCAGGGGGGGCTGGTGCAAGCACATTAACTAAAATCCCCAAACTTAGACATCCAGTAAAATCTCTTAAAAATAAAATTGCGGATGTGTATGGAGAACGTTTGGGTATAGATCCAGAAATGTTAGCACGCAATGAAGCTTTGGGATTGCCAGTAACAGCAAGTCAAGTTAGCGCTAAACCAAGCACATTAGCCCGAGAAGAAATATTAAGACATCATCCCGCATCTCGTAATAAATTTATAGAATCTGATGTAAGCCGTGAACGTGAAATTGCTCGTAACTTAGGCGTAAGCGATCCTGAGAATTTGAAACAAACTATTAAGAATATTGATAAGTCTGTAGCTAAAGAAGGTGCTGAGGGGTACAAAGGTCGTATAGGAAAAATTTTTGAACATTACGAAGAAAAGTTTTCTAATCGTGAAAATCAAGCAATTGCCAATCGTGAACTTGTAGATGTAAGTGATATTCATGATGAATTATCGCAAGCTGCTAAAGGGTTAAAAAAAACCAAAGAATTAAAAGATTTTGAAAACACAACGCTTGGCCATTTTAAAAAACAAATTGAAGAATATGCAGAATCATCATTAACAGCAAAAGATATTTCTAATCTTCGCAAACAGGGATTTTCTGATGATATTATTGCTCAATTTGAGACACCAAATAAAACAGTGGGGTACGCAGGTTTAGAAGCATTACGTAAAGAAGCTAAAAATGTAAGAGATAGTTTCAAACGGGGCACTGAAGAATACAAGGATGCATCCAGAATATACGATATGTTATCGCGCAAACGTCATGAATTTATGGAATATGCAGGAACATCGGAAGAAAGACATGCTGCAAAACGCGCACGAAAAGTTTACGCGCAATATGCTGGAAACAATGAAAAGTTAGGTCAAAAAAATTATAAAAAATATGTTTTAGATATCACTGAAAGCCCTAATGAGGCAAATGCTTTTGAAAAACTTGTATCTAAAGATCCTAAATATTTGCATGTAACTCGGGTTGGTTTGCCTAAAAATGAGCAACGTCGGCTAGGTGAATCTCTTATGGAGCATTTAGGAAAACAGCAAGGACGATTTAATATTAATAAAGCTCACACACGGTTTGACAATTTAGAACCATCGATACAAGCGGAATTTTTGCAAACTCTTCCTAAAAATGATCGAAAAAACTTTTTAGATACCATGGATTTAATATCTGAAAACAAACAAGGCATTGAAAAGATAGCCAATACATCTCGATCAGCACACACACTAATAACACATCAAGCTAAAGATGATATTTTCAAAGCTGCTTCTAAAGGAGATGTTAAGGGTGTTTTGACGCAATTGATGAAAAATGGACTTTATCGTTTAGATGGATATGTTTATACAGATCAAACATTTCTAAAGCGCATGGCTGATATGGCAAAAGCACGTAATGCTAAAGAATTAACCAACAGAACAGATTTATTGTTAAAGTCCCCTGTAATAAAAAGTGCTATTCGTTCTTCAGCTGCAAACGCTGAAGAAGATAAAAAAGGAAGCGAAAAGAAGAAAAGTCCACACATAACTATTTACGCAACGAAAAGTGGACGTCCAGATTAATTTTTTTTTATCATCTTAAGCTGGCTGGCCAACATTAATCTATCATCCACATACACAAAATCAGCACGCTGTAATGTTTTTAATACAAGCGCTTCTTTCAGTACTTCATGAGAAATGAAACACGCTACACGCCCATCATGCATTTTTATGCAGCCACCTTCAGGATATTTTTCTAAAAACTCATTTGCATCTTTCATGTTTTTATCTAAACATCGATAAAACAGTATGACTTCCAGGAATAGGATAGTCTTTTTTATCTTGAATATACTGTTCGGTATCTCTTGTAATTACTGAAAGTGCTTCATTTCTTGTTTCATTTTCATCGGGGAACATTTCCGCAAACATACGAGGACGTTGACGTATATAATCATCTCCACCCTCCATTGATCCTTTTACATAGGTGATGCCCCCCAATACCAAACCACCTACTCCTCCGGTTAAAAGTGTCAATCCTAAAACCGGTGCAAGATTTTTTCTAAGGGATTCTCCACCTTTTAATTTTTGTTTTTCTTGAAGACGAATTCGGTAGTTAATCTCAAAATCATCTAAATATTGTTGAGTGGTACGCTGGATAGAAGAGATAGACTTTATTGAAGATTTTTCTTCTTCCATCATAAAAGGAATAACATTATCAGCGGCCATTACGCGTGAAGCACTAAACACAGTAGCTAAAAGTAATTTTTTTAAATTCATGATTGTCCTAAATTTATAGAGATATTTCCTAATACACCAATTTTGTAAAATTATAAACGTTAAAAATAATTATTTTTTAACAAATACACCCAACAAACACAAATTAATTTTATACTTTAAGATGACATGCTATACTTAACTAATAAATAAAATTTGGTGTTTAAATGAAAAAATTATTAGTATTATTGTTAAGCATAACTGGAGCATTTGCATCTATTCAAGGGTGGTATGCAGGAGCAGAAGGACGTTATGAATATCATAATTACTCGAACTCTCTTCAGTGGAATAGAAATGTTTCCTTAGAATCAAAAAGCAAACCTCATCAAAAACTTGTGGGCGGAGCATTTGTCGGTAAAAACCTTGCGTTTGGCAAAAACTACCTGGGCGCAGAGTTAAAATTATTAACACCCACTTCTCAAAGAAAAACATTTGCTTATGAAGATGATTCGATCAATGTGGCGCTTAAAAGAGGAGCGGCAACTATTTTGAGTGTAAAGGCTGGAACTTTTATTACAGATAGTCAGTCTGTTTATCTAAAACCTTCTGTGCTTGTAGCTAAATACACAAGCAAAAACAGCTTTAAAAGCTCTAAGAGAAAAATAAATTTTGTTCCAACTATTGGTACAGAGCGTTTGATAAACGATAAAATGATCATGCGCCTAGAATATGAGTATATGCCCTCTGTGAAGGTTAGATCTACAAAAGATGGCATTACACACGCCCATGGTGAAAAAGTTCATGTAGCAAGTGCGGGAGTCGCTTATAAATTTTAAAAATTGATATAGGCTCATCCTTTGCAGTTGTTGCAAAAAACGCAACAACTTATTTGTAAACACAATAAAGGAGACACATATGATTTTAAAATTTATACCGATTTTGCTTTCAGCGTCTGTTATCTTTACAAGCGAGCCGGACGATGAAGATGATCTTGTCATTATTTTTCCGGTTTTTGATTGCTCTGGTAATCATTTGATACCAAACGTTCCTGATGTGGGAGAGATTACACCCGATAATTCTTCGCGTGCTTCCTCTCCCCTTTTTCAAGAGCTAAATGAAATCACCGAATTATTAAAAGAAATGAAAGAAGTTTTACAAGCCCCCGCTGAACTTCCACCGCTTAAAGAAGAAGCGCCTGCTGTAATAGAGGCGGCAACTCCCTTGGCTAGTGTTACAATTCCCCAAGCGCAACCTAAACCACCTATACAGCCTGTTACTCCCGCAGGAACCTTCCAAAGAGCAGCTCAGCACAAAAAGGTAAGGTTTAAGTAATCAAAGCTTATCCAAGAGCTTGTTAAGCATATATGTGTGGTATCCAACGGGAGACCATGTAGGGTCCTCAAAAGAAACCGAAATGCCCGAGGGTTCATGGACCAAGTGAACAATGCGATCCTTGGACGATTCCCATTTTACATTGTTGTCTTTCATCATAGCAAAGAACGTATCGCAATTATTATAAATATCCCAATTAGTTGGCTCTGGCTTGTAAAATGAAACTTCCTTAATTTTTTTTGCTTTTTTACTGTTCTTTACTTTTTGAGTCACAAATTTATTACAACTTATATTATACCTATATTCGAAAACAATATATTTTATTTGTCAATAAAAATAGGGGTTGACCATGCATTAAAACACACCAAAAAATGGTCAGGACCATCTGACTTATCCATAATTTACGCGCCTTACAAGGGAGCGACCAAAAATATTTTTCTTAACAACTTATACACAGAATTTGTGCATAACCCTGTCAATAAATAGTGTTTAGAACAGTGAACCCTATGTATATAATGGTCTGTATATTGATTGATTATTTTTTGAGCACTTAAAAAAGTTGGGTCAAATCTATTGCCAATTTTTTTATTTTTAGTTTACGATAGGAACACAGAAAATTTTTGGATTTAAAAATATGAAAACAGTAACTGTTAACTAAAAAAATCCTTTACCAATTAAGATAAAGGATTTTAAAAGAAGTTGTTTATCCCCCCGGATAAAAAAACCTAAACCTCAAAATGTTAAGAGGCCTAAAAATGAAACAACCCGATCAAGGAGCTTCAAAATGAAATCGATCTCACAAAGAAACCAAAATGAAACAACCCAAATAGGAATTTCAAAATGAAATCAATTTCAGGAGTATTCTTACAAGACAAAAAGATATTAGTCAACACTCTCTTTACATTTTTTAAATGTATCTCTAAGATTTCTCATCGAATATCAAAATTTAAAGGAGCAAGCAATGAAAGCATCAGCGCATTAAAAAAGGCCTTCCGAAGAAGACCTTTTAAAAAATTTTGTATAAACACAAAACCCTCAACAGGTTTGTTTATACAAGAGTTCAACCCTTTTGTAAAGATAAATCATGAAAAATAATTTAAATTATCAATCAAGCCCAACAACAGTTTTTGCATTTGCCGATCAAAGATTGATTTACCAAAAATTTGAAGAAATAGGAAAGAAGTACGGAGACCTTAGGGAATCTTTCTGTCGTAAGCTTTATCAGGCTCAGAAGAATGCCTACAAATCAGGAAAGCTTGGTGTCCAAGAAGACAATATATTTTGGACTAGGATGACTTATAAAAAAGTTGCCGAACTACTGAATGTCAGTTTGCGCACAGCAAAGAACGTTATTAAGGATTTAAAAGAATTTGGAATTATTCTTGTTGGACGTTTCAAACAACTGTTAAAGAACTTCAAAACGGGTCGATTGATGGTTGATAATTATTTGGCATTTAACATCAAAAATATCATTCCAAAGGAAAAATTACCCCCCCCAAAGTTATCCACAGAAAACCCGGAGAGCCTTGTGGACAAAGGGTTACAAAGGGAGGGATATGGGGCAAAATTTGCACTATCATATAAGGATATATCTACCCTAAATATAGATAATATTGTTGGGAGCGAATGTCTTGTGGATAACTCTAACGAGTTACCCAACAATCCATCGCTCTCCAACCACAACAAAAATATTAAATTTCTTTTAAGGAAAGTTGTTAACTTTATGAATCCTAAAAAACCACGAAGAAAGTGTCACCGAATATTGAATTCAGAACGATCAATCCTTCAGGAAGCAGAAAGGGAGCCGTTGTTCTTCAATCCAGGTCCTCACCTATCCTTTGATGATGAGGATAGCTCTAAGAATGATGAACTGAACCAGATTTTATCAAATTGGGGAAATACTCTTAAGCAAAAAGCTTTAAATGAGGATTAAATACAACAATTTTTATTGGCACGTAACCAAAGGAGATCACTTAAGATGAAAGTAATGAGACGCATAAAAAAATATAGGAATGGCGCTATCAAAACATATGCACCGTTTTTTTTATTTTGTTGTTTAATAGCTGGAATGATGCTGGTGGTAAAAATAGCGCTTTACATGAAATGTTTTTAATTCTTGGATAGGTATTGACGATGTGCTTCAGTGTGCAACAATCATATTGTTCAAGCGTTCCTGGAGAAGGATAACATTCAGGCGTGTTTGGATATTAATTTCATAATTAATACTCTTTTTTAGTTAGATTTAAATACAAAAAAGCGCTTCCGTCACATTCTACGCGGGAGCGTTTTTTTGTATCCTATTTTTAATGTTTTTGGCAAAATATTAATTTTTTGTTTGACAAAAAAAATATTTTTCATCACCATTAAGATGGCTCGGTTTTTTCTCGAATTTTTCCTTATTGTTTCTTTTGATAAGAGAAATTCCGAGTCACTATGGAAATGTTAAGTTCTTACACCAATCGTGTTATTTCATCGGTAGTTGCTAAACATATTTCTTCTTCCTCTTCTTTAGAAAAGTCATCAACCATTAAATATGGTGAATTCAATCCCAGAAGAGTTATACCAATACAAAAACTTTTGTGTGAAAGACTTGATTCGTTAAAAATCATAGTAAACATCTTTGTCGTGATAGGAGCAGATATAGTCGTAGATTTTTAAAATGTCAACAACAAAAGGCCGCCCCTTTTTTTAATTTTACCATTTGTTATTAAATTCATCAATGATATGGCCATTTGTCAAATTAAGATAAATAGCCGTGGTAGTTAATCGATCGTGACCAAGTATCTTTTGTACGGCCGCCAAAGAAATACCTTTTTGTAGGGCCAATGTGGCAAAGGTATGTCTGAGAATATGCGGTGTTACTTCTTGAGATAATTGAGCTTTGTTGGCAACGTTTTTAACCATCCTTTGAGCATGACGAACCCCAACAAACCATTTGTCATGAAGAGAAAAGTAATGCTCCATAAGTGTTTGAACGCGTTTTGACATAGGAACAACACGTTTTTTGGAGCTTTTTCCGTAAGGACCACCTTTACCAGATATCCTAAAAGACTTTTCTTGCCATAAAATGTTTTGAGGAACCAAATTACATAACTCGGATATCCTCATTCCTGTATCAAGCAACGTCCATACAACAAGTTTTTCATGTATGGTATCGCACGCATGTGATAATCTGTCCGCTTCTTCAGCGCGTAAAGGCTCTCTTACAAATTGATAAGCTGGCATTATTTTGTTTTTAACCTTATTCTAAACTTGTTTCCCCCAGTACTGCCTCTGCTTGCAAGCACCTGGGGCTTTTATTTTCTTTCATATAATTGTCAAGTTCATAACTTCTTTTGCATGAGTATACAAAATATCTGAATACTGAACTTGTTTTATAGCGAGTGGTTTTTTTTATTTGTTTATACCATTCGTTTATATCAAAAGGTTTGTCAAACAAATCATCCGGGATTTTGATTTTTTTAATAGTGGAGGGATTAATTAACAATGACGATGACCAATTTTTGGCTTGTTCCTCAACTTCCAATTTGTTTATTTTCTTTCATCCTCTATGCTTTCATAAAGCTTATCTACGATTTCTTTATACCAAACACGGGCAAAAAATTTTGAACTTTTAAGAAATTTATCATCGGTATCTTCTATTTCTTCTTTTGAAAGATCTAAAAGATATTTATAAAAATGATGTTTTATTACCTGATCGCGGGCATTTGTCCTAAATTTATCTTGCTCCCTGATTCTTTCGACGGTGTCTACTTTCTTTCTAAATTCATCTGCTTCATCCATGATTTTCTTCCTTCATATCTTTGGTTACAAGGTTGTAATCATAAAACTCTTCAATTATATTTGCGACAACAGTGTTGCAATCCAATACTTTGGTCGCCGCAGGTGGAAAACTACATTTAAGTCCTATTAATTCTTTAGCCCATTTTATTGCTTCTTCTTTATTATTCATAACTTTCGCCAAATACCATCTAACTGTTAAATTTGGCTGCTTATTTCCCTTCCATACATAATAATAAGGACAATCCGATAATGTCTGATTGTGTGGTGAATTTGTTAGGTGCCATAAAAAATGCACCGCTGTAATACTGGCAAATAGTTTTCTAGCTTCTTGAAAAGAACTATCTACATCCCATATATTAAGTTTTTTATTTTTTTTCATTTTTCTTCCTCTTTTGGTTAGTTGAAACAAAAACATACCAAAAAAACGATTAAGTCGCAATAGGGTCTGAACTGTGACTTTTGGTCGCCTTTCGTGAAAATGGTAAAAAATACAAAATGATACATTTGCTTTGTTGCGAGTAATTCAAAAAATGTGAAAAGGGGAGGGGGTGTCGTAATTATATATGGAAGGCGACACGAAATAAGTTGCCGTGTGAATTTTGACAACATGAAACTTGAACATCTATAGTAACCACTGAAAATTAATAAGTCTAGGAATTCAAAATTTATGAAAAATAAGAATATAAAAATTATGTGTTTGATAAGCTGTCTCATTTTATCTGGATGTGGAGCGGTGATGGCTAGTAAAAGAAGTACATATCGTGGAGATGCGGCAATATTAGCGGTTGGCCAAACCAGAGCGGCGGTAGAAAACGAATTAGGTGCTCCGGATATGTTAACTAAGATGGAAGGTGAAAAAACCAAAGCTATTTATCGAATGGACCCGAACGCACATAGTCGTGGAGCACGTAATGCGGCAGTAGCGGGACATGCAATTGCTGATGTTTTAACTTTGGGATTGTGGGAAGTGGTTGGAACTCCCACTGAATTAGCAGCTCAAGATGAAATGTCTAATTTCATTGTGATATACAATGCCTCTGATATCATTGAGTCAGTAGAAGTATTGAAATAATTTAAACCTTTATCCGCTAATTTTTTTTGTAAGGTTTTTCTTTTTCAAGATTCACCACACGACCGTCGGGATAAATAGCAACGATGTATCCGTTCTTGGCTTGATAAACTGGCAAGCCAAGAGCATGAATTTTAGCAATTTCTTCTTTGACCGCTTCTTTATACAATTCTAAGTGAGATTTCATAGTGAGATTTCATAAAAATACCTGCTGTCACTACTTAGCAGGTATTTAAATGTAACATATTAGAATTTGAACAATAAATCTATAGATTATGTGTACCACGATGTAGCATTTACATTATAAGCATGCAAACAAACCCACTGCCCATGATCATAGCCGTGTATTTCCAGGACAAGGGGTTTTTTCAATAAATCAGCATGTTCTTTAAGACTAATAATCTTATCTACATGTTTCACAAGCGCATCAAATTTTTCTTTTGCCATGGCGTAATTATCAAATGGCGTAGAGACCTGATGAAAAAAAGATTCGGAACTGACATATGTTTTATAATCTGGATACACATGACGATCAAAAACGACTTTATAAAGAGTACAATTAAGTAACATTTGATTTCCTTTTTGTAGGGCCCCTTACAGGAATCGAACCTGTGACCAACTGCTGCCGCAGCTGCTCTACCACTAAGCTAAAGGGGCGGTAAACTTAACAAATGTGTAAATCGGAGTTATTAATTGATCGAAAATCTTTTTCTTTTAAACAAACACTCTCAGTCTCAAAGCAACCTTCGTTATCTATCCTAATAAATATTTGAAGTATTTCTATGAACATACACAGTGGTGCTTTTTCATCAAAAAATTTTTCAGCGGCTTCATAAGTCTTAAAAGAATTTATGTATTCTTCATAAGAATTACGATTACCAATCTTGTGGCAAACACGAAAAGGTAAATACAGTTCAATATTTTGGTTGTTGATAGAATTTGTTTCAGTTGTCATATCGTTTTTTCCATGTTTAAAATTTCTTAACACATCACCATATCATATGGTTTTATATTTTTGAATAATGTATTTGGTAACCGCCGCTATGGTCGTTTTAACCTTAAATTTTTGTCTTATTTTGATAAGGTGGAATTGAACCGTGCTTACAGCTATATTACGTTTGCGACTTATTTCTTTAAATTGATCACCCTTTGATAATAAATCAAGAATGGCCTCTTCAAGAGGCGTAATATCAAAGTCAGATAAACATTGCCCAATCCCCCACACCAATCTTTTTTTAGAATTGGTATTGTAATACACTCTAATCTCAGACGTATCTAAACTCATCTTCATTGGTATTTTGTTTTTGTTTATAGCGTCAACATTTAACAAAGCATTTAAAAAATCTTTTTTGTCTGTGTAAAGTGAAATACCATTTATATTTATTTCGTAATACGGCTCTTTGAGAATCATAAAAAAATACTATTTGTAAAAAGTTAATAACATGAAATGTTTCCTGTTTCTTCTTTGATTTGATTTAAAGAAATGGGTTTGTAATCATGCACATCCACGCCCACATTAAACATTCTGTCCTTTATTCTCCATTTTTCATGAACATGACCATGAAGCAACCATTGTTTTTTTAAGTGCGGATTTTGTATGGGGCGATGCTTATCAAATCTATCTTCCTCAGTGTGATCGCCAGCATAAGGAAAATGATTGAGCATAAAACCATTTATAATTAGCGGTGTAGACGGAGTTGGGTAATAAACTTCATTCATGCCTATTTCACACATCCATCTGGTTTTTTGAATAGACCAATCATGATTACCCGCTACTAAACGGATATGACCATTAAGTTTTTTTCTGATCTCAGCTGTGGTGGAAGGGTTAGCAAAACTAAAATCTCCCAAATGGTAAACAATGTCTTCTTCTCCAACTATTGAATTCCAATTTTCAGTTAACATTTTATTCATATCATCAACGGTATCATATGGACGATTGCAATACTTAATAATGTTTTTATGGGAAAAATGAGTGTCACTTGTAAAAAAAATGTTTTTCTGCATATTTTTCCTTAATAAACTCTATATCACTTTCGTGTATATCAAGTCGGCTGATGGCTTCTTTTCCTATAACAGACAAAACATACTGATAATCTAATTCTTCTTTTGTTATAACAATTAAATTTACCGTCATTTGGTGAAGAGCTGCATATTTTCCAATCTCTTTGCCAAAATCGATAATTTCAGAAATGGTCATTGATTGAATGTATGGATTAAAGATTTTTTTAACCACATTTTCAGGAACGCCAAAAAAAGCCGATCTTTGAGCTAATTTTACTATCTTCTCATTCATTTTGTTGCTTTCTTTTAAATCACGTCACCGCGGCATCTGATCACTGAAATAACCTCAGGGGAAGAAAATCCGCGGTATCTTTTAATAAATTTCTTCGCGATTTAAATAATTATATAATTCTTCTTGGTGTGGTTGCGGAAGGCTAAAGGTTAAAGTATCTATAATTTGCTTTTTAAAGATGTCCACTCTTTTTTCCACATCTTTCATATAATTGTTGTAATTTTCAACATTATTTGTAACTTCTTCATGATTTAAATGAGCTTGAGAAAAATTTTTAAAATCCTCTAAAATGCACTTCTCTATTATGGCAATGCCCACTCCCAAACCATTATCTTCAGTTAATAATTGAGAAACCTTTAATTGATCCATTACATCTTGAGCTATTCGATCTATTTCTTTTCTTTTTTTAATAAGCCAATCGTATCTACTTTCTCTCATTTCATGATCCCTTTCAACAAGCACCTGTTCCCCATAATTTGTCATCTTTCCCTTTCTTGAGATTTTTCCCAGCATTTTCTTGTCATATAAACAGATCTCCATTTTCCTAAAAATTCTGCACGCGATCCAATGACATGAGTTCCCTGCTCGTCTTCGTCTGTTCGAAGTCTAAAAGAAGTTGCCCTACCTTCTTCGTCTAAATCTTTAATCACTATAAAGTCACTAACAAAATCAGTGACAAGATCATTTAAATTTTTTTGTGAATCACTCATTATATCTCCGTAATTTTTACCGGCTGGTAAATTTCTTCAACTTGTTTCTTTTTGTCTATAAAAGAACGCGTACGCATTCCCTTTACATCTTCAAATGTTATGTTCCCGTCTTTCCAAAACACCATAAAATCGCAAAGATATTTGATTTTTCCAGGTAAGTGAAAAGGCGTTTGCCTAAGGAAAAATAACACTTCCCCTAATTTTTGTAAAATCTGCAATTCACAAAAACGTTTAGCTTCTTTCTTTGACCCAAACCAATTTTCACCTACTGTTGTTGGAATAGCTTTAAACTTATGCTTCATAAATATTTGTTTTTATTTAAAAGTAATATACTATTTTAATATACAAAGTATTTATCAGGTATAATTAAATGGGAAACTTTGAAAAAATCATCCTATATTTTATTATCGCATGTTCAATCGGCGTGATGGGGTTGTTTTACTTAAATTCTCGTGGAGAACTTAATTTTAAAAAAATAGAATTGGAAATTGAGGAAGGGGAACAAATTGTGCTTGAAAAACCCAAGCCCAATCTTAAGGAAATAGAAATATTAATTTAGTTTTTCTAAAATTAGATCAAGTTTTTTATTAGTTTCATTTATAAGTTTTTCTAATTTCTCAAAACTTAACTGTTGAGCTTTTTCTTTTTCCCAAGCTTCGACTTTGGCATCAATTTCTTTGGATATGTCTTTCCAACCTTTTTCAGAATAAGAATCAAGAAGTGTGTTCCACATAAAATATTCACGTGAATCATCGGTTATAATTTTCCAATCCTCAGAACCAAATGTTTGCTCTAAATATGTGCGAATTTTATAACCCCGACTATCTTCGTCATCCATTGTCCTATAATATCTACCGCACCATACATATTGTTTGGTTTTTCTGTTAATCATAACGCAATCGACGCCCATTAAGTTCCTCAATAAGTTTTTAGATTGTTTGTAAGGGTGTGTTTATATTAAAGTGAGAATTATTTGGGCGCAACACACAACAGATGACAGATATATCACCCCCTAAATTTTTATGTATTACCGTCATTCATTCTCATCCAAATGATATAAGAATTCTTACTCAATTTTTAAAAAAAGATGGAAAGTCAAGATTGTTTAATACATGGGCCGAAGAAAAAGCAAATGATGGTAAAAACTGGATGTTTTTATTTGCTGATCTGTTCTGCGGAAAATACAAACAAGCATACCAAGCGCATGAAGCCGCTATCGATCGTGTTTTTGAAGAAAAAGGTTGGACAGATAAAAATTCAGAATTGCAAAAATATTTACTTAAGATTCGAGCATCTAAGGATATACGTATAAGCTGGGGAGAAGAAGGAAATTAGAAATGGCACGCAGTTATTATCATGTTCCTTTTACACCAATTTGCGCTGGAAGCGAGAGGTTTGACAAAAAGAAATGGCACAAGAGATGGCGCATGGCTCAAAAACAGCTTAATTTAAAAGAAATAAGGCGCAATAACATGGACATTGCTTTTATCCATTATAGAGAAGTGAGTGACCCATGGAATATGCAAAAAGACGGTAAATGTTATTGGGAAGGCGCATATGCTGACAGACGAGGAAAGAGCAAATGAACATAATTAGTTACAGCGATTTACATCTTGAATTTTATAATGAAAATCAAAAATTCAGTATTTCAGAAAAAACAAGAGAAGAAGCAGACGTTTTGATACTGGCTGGTGATATATGCACTTTTAACGATTTTGATCGACTAAGGCCCATATTTGATGATTTTAAAAAACCCATTATCTATGTTAGTGGAAACCATGAATATTATGGTACTGCCCCTATAACCGAAGCCAATGCTTGTTTTAAAGAATGGATTAACGAATTGTACCCACACGTTAATTTTTTGCAAAATGAGGAATTTTCTCATGATGGAGTGCATTTTTTTGGAGGCACCATGTGGACAGATTTCAATGAAAACAATCCTGATGATATGAGGATTGCTCATAGAAAAATGAATGATTACGTAAGGATTAGAGTGAAAGATCAAATATGCCTTACACCTATGGGAACGACTTTAATGCACCAAGTGTTTGTTTCCAATCTTTTAAAATGGTTTGAAAAAGATTTGAAGGGACCAAGAGTTGTGGTGTCGCATCATTGTCCTCTAGAACCTCATTATAGTGAATTTAGAGGGGAGGGGTTATACCCGGCTTACCATTCTTTGGATATGATTCCCATTATCGAAAAATACCAACCTGATTTATGGGTATATGGTCACACGCATTTTGATGACGATAGGAAATTAGGGGCAACACGTATCATCTCCAATCCAGCGGGATATAAGAACTATCGAGAGGTTTACGGTTTTGACCCGAATGGAAAGATTCATTATATAGCTAATGTTTAACCACTTTCCGCTGAGTATGTACCAACTATACTTAGCGGAATCTCTATTCCTTTCGATTTTTTCTTTTTTCCAAAAATTCTATGGCATCTTCTATTTGCTCCCACGTTTTTTGATCAATAGGTATTTCAACATTAATACAAAAAGCCAGTCCGCGTATGGGTCCTGATTGGTTAAGTTTATTAATTAAAGAACAAGCTTGCTCTGAAGTTCTACAGCCCGTCACACGAATCTTGTCTTCCTCGTCCAAATACATGGCTATATAAGGGCGTGTGATTGAATTATCCATAAAATTGATTTTTTCTTGAGAAATTTTTAAGCGCATCCATATCAATGGTATATACACCTTTTGAAGAAGAAGTGGAGTGTCTTTGCTTGGAAAGCTCAAAACGCTCTATATCTTCAATTTTGTATAAAACTCTACTACCCAACTTAGTGTAGGGGGGGGTGTATCCATTCCATCTCCAATTAGCCAAAGTGGTTTCTTTGAGGTTCCATCGCTCAGCAAGAGCTTTAGGGGTAAGAAATATTGGTTTTTCTGTCATTGTTTTGCTCCTAATGCAAAGATTTTGAAGAATTGATGATGCTTTCTAAAGAAAATGCATTTCTATCAAGTTTTAAATTTTTCTTTACGCAAATTTCTTGAATGGCTTTATCTGTCTGCACCTGCAAATCTCGTTTAATAAGCGCTATAAGTTTATCTATAGGCATTCTATCTTGTTCAAGTTGTTGCTCGTTAAAAAACAACATAGCTAGAAAATAATTTTCAGATAGAGCGCAAACGGCAGCTTTCATCTCGACTTCTGTTACGCCATTGGAGGAATAATCAACATTTACGTCAGTTTTTTTAAGTTTGTCGTTGTGATTTACTCTGATAGTTATTGTTTTTTCTTGTGTCATTTTGTTATCGTTGAATCGATTTGAGTGAATTTAATTTCCATGCGCTTGTCGATCTCATGGATTTTATTGAGTAATGTATACCATCTCTCATCAGATCGTTCCATGTGACGTTCCATTTTGCTAGCTAGTCCAAAATAAGCTACCCCCAATGCAATGATAACACTTATTACATCACTGTGTGTTTTTATGAAGCTTATAATTTCCATGATTACTTCTCTCGTTTTAGCTCAAGTTTATATATTTTTTTATCTAAAGAATGGATTTCCTTAAGTAATTCGTGCCATCTTT
>Ga0075156_10000319_pt1 | contig 24222 bp, 20 predicted proteins | sample JI81AbrownDNA_FD_70966 | JGI IMG/M metagenome (GOLD analysis project Ga0075156, IMG submission 70966) | Wastewater effluent complex algal communities from Wisconsin, to seasonally profile nutrient transformation and Carbon sequestration -... | ecosystem: Engineered > WWTP > Effluent > Algae...
ACAGTTCCTAGTGATAACAAGGCTCGTCCGTGACTATCTTCAGATCCGGATTCTTCCAACCAATTTCTTTGATAATCCATAAAATTTCGGAATCTTTTTGATTTCTGGTTATATGCATACCATAAGAAAGATAAATACCGATATCCGAGACTAAATACGATCTCACTGTCTAACTCTTCGATCAATGTACAAACTATTAAAGCGCGAGCATTATCATCTGTCGTATAACCTTCACTATAATTTGGCAAAGTAAAGAATGCATGTTGTAATAAACCTGTATCATCTGTCATATGAGAAAGATGTTTTAAATTCAATTTTGGAATTTCGGCAGATGAAGTTTGGCGGTATTTTTTCGTTAATCCTTGGGAAGAAAAATAACGTTTATCTTTTCTAGCTCGATAGAAAGATTCCATGTAACTTTTTGACACCTCTGACCAAACCATCGAACGTGCATAAAGATAGGCTTTTTTACGCATTGCATGTCTATCCGCTTCATTTTTCAAAAGATGGATAACTTGTGCGCTCAATGCTACGGGATCGTGAAATGGTACCAATACACCTCTCCCTTCTGAGAGAATTTCCTCAGCATACCAATAAGGAGTAGATATTATTGCTTTACCTGCACCTAACGTATACGCAAGAGTACCTGAGACAGTTTGATTTGGCTCTAAGTAAGGAGTGATATAAATATCAGTCGCACCAATAAACTCCATTAGTTCTGTTTGACTGATAAATTTATTATAAAAGATTACATTACTTTCAACTTTGTGTTCTTTGGCCAACAATTGCAATGAAATTCGATAAGACTCTCCCTCGTTACGAATCACCTGCGGATGTGTTGCTCCTAATATTAAATAAACCGCATTCGGAAATTCTTTTATAATTTCCGGTAAAGCCAATATAACATTTTCGAGTCCCTTATTTTGCGAGATAAGTCCAAAACTCATTAGAATTATCTTACCTTCCATACTAAAGATATCTTTATGAAAACTTGGATCAAAAAATGGTACGTCTGGAATACCATGAGGAATGATATCAATTTTATCGGAGCTTACCTTATAAACTTCGTTTAACATGACTGCACCATGTTCACTCATCACAACGAGACGATCAGACAATGCTACCAATTGATCGAGTACTGATTTTTGATCCTCATCAGGGTTTTTTAATATTGTGTGTAGGGTCGTAACAATCGGCATGCGAAGATCACGAAGTAAAGCAAGAATATGACTTCCAGCTTTGCCCCCGAAAATTCCGTATTCAAATTGTAATGAGACTAGATCAACATTATTGATATTTAAAAAATCTGCTGCCCGATAATAAGAATTTATATCTTTTTCACTGATTTCGAACCGAACACGCGAGGGATATGCATATCCAGCCTCTACATCATTTACAGGAAGTGCAATGCATGTTATTTCAGAAAATTCCTCAGAAATGGATTCGCACAAATCAGTCGTAAATGTTGCTATGCCGCATTGTCTTGGTGCATAATTGCCGATGAAAGCGATTCGTTTCAATTTCGAAACGCCTTTCTAGAGATAGAAATAAGTAATGGTTCTTGAGTTTGCAATGACAACAAATCCTTTGATTCACGATACATATAGAAATCTATCGCAATCGAAGAATTTACTGAAATTCCCTTGTTCTATGCTATAATCAAACAAGTATTAATTTTTAGTCAATATATTATGAACAATATCATCATTTAGAAAACTAGCAATCTTTTTTTAATGCTCTTTTTCTAACCAAAGAGGTAGCTTATTAAGATTTGTTAGTTCGAAAGAATATCCAGGATTTGACGAGCATTGTTTTCGAGACTTCCACGCACTTTGTTTTCTCTCAGTTTTCGTGTAAAATCAGGTAACCTTTCCTCGAATTCCTCATTCGAATAAGAAGTAAACTCTTTAGATAAAATGATCGTACTGTCTGGAGTTCTAATTTTTAAATCGATCGTCGTGATCATGAAGTATGATTTCAAAAGATACACAATGATTATTTCTTCAATTATCTCCCAGACAAGAACAGCAATTCCAATATCTGGTTTACCAGTAGCTTCGCCGGCTATAAAACCCAAAACCAAACCTACCGAAAGTCCTTGTAAAAAAATTTTAGCGCGAACCTCGCCCATATCGACGATCGTTGGTTCTAAAATCAAATCTGCTTTTTCTTTTGGCACAATTGCGATTTGATTTGATAGGAGAATATTCCGCAATCTTACATCAAACCATCGTGCATGCCTTTCAGAAACTTTTTTTATTAAATCTTCCTTCAACTCACCATTGTATTGAATCGAACTGATAGATCTTAAAAACAGAATATTTATTCCAATTTTCGTAGGAAGAATATGGATTCTTAACTTAGATCCGCTATTTTGGACTATTGAGTCGAATTTACTCTTACAAGAGTTAGATTGAAATAAAATCAAAAACAGTATGGAACTAGAAATAACTTTTCTGAAACTCAAATTTTTAAAGTGCTGGATCTTTAAATCCTGCTTCCGCGAAACCTTTTGCCCGCAATAAACAAGAGTCACATTTCCCACAAGCCTTACCGTTAACTGGATCATAACAAGAATGAGTTAGATGAAGGGGAGCACCTAACTCTTTTCCGAGTAAAATAATTTCTTTTTTATTTAAATTTAATAAAGGAGTAATAATTTTAATTTTATCACTTCCACCTATTCCTGCTTTGGTTCCTATATTGGCCATATTCTGATAAGCTTCAATAAACTCAGGTCTGCAGTCAGGATAGCCAGAATAATCAAGTGCGTTCACACCAATATAAATCGTATTATATTTGTGACCTTCTGCCAATGACAAAGCAAACGAAAGAAAAAGTATATTTCTTCCAGGAACATAAGTATTAGGAATTTCTTCATCTAGCCCGATCGATTCTGTTTTGGCATTTTTCCTCACTTTCAGTTTTGCTTCTGTAAGAGAGCTTCCTAGGAAAAAATTTGGATCCAATTTTTGTACAAGATGTTTGATTCCTAATTTTTTAGAAATCTTTCTGCTTTTTTGAATTTCAATTTTATGTTTTTGGGAATAGTCAAAGGACAAGGCAAGTATAGGTAGAGATGTTCTCTTTGGATAACCGCAATCTCGTGCCGCTAAATAGAGACAAGTTGTTGAATCAAGTCCGCCAGAAAGAAGTACGACAGCTCCAGACATTGATGAATATTATTGGGGACCGCGATACACACAGGAACTTGTGCAAGTTTCATAAAGCGTGATTTTATCGAGCAGTGGTAACTTTGGTTTGATTTGATTCCAGAGCCAAATAGCAATATTTTCGCTCGTGGGGTTTTCTAAACCCGGTACTTCATTTAATACAAAGTGATCTAAATGTTCGTCTATGATTGGTTTGACGATACTTTTTAATTCACTAAAATCCATGAGCCAGCCAGTATGAGAATCAATTTCTCCTTTTAAGTAGACTGCAAATCGGAAGCTATGACCGTGCATTCTTTTACATTTATGCCCTTCTGGGACATTAGGTAAATAGTGTGCGGCTTCAAATCCGAATGTTTTGGAAATTTCGATCTCTTCCATTTCTACTCTTCCGTAGAATATTCTGTGAATAATGACTTCTGATTTCCTGCATGATCTTGAAATTCAACTGGGTAATTCGCTGTGAAACAGGCATCACAAAACCCACCACCTTTATGACCCGCCACCGCAGCGTGCATATTTTCTAAAGATAAATATGACAGCGTATCCACTCGAAGGTATTTTCTTATTTCATCAATTGAATGTGTAGCGGCAATTAATTCTTTGTGTGTGGGAATATCGATTCCATAATAACAAGGAGAAACCGTTGGCGGAGCAGATACACGAAAATGAATTTCCGTTGCTCCGGCAGCCCGAATCATCTTAATGATTTTTCGACTTGTAGTTCCTCGCATAACAGAATCATCGATGACTACGACTCTTTTTCCATTTACAACATCTTTAACAACATTGTATTTGATTTTGGCACCAAAATCGCGAATTTTTTGGTCGGGTTCGATAAAAGTTCTGCCTACATAATGTGAGCGAATTAACCCACTTTGGTATGGGATCCCTGATTCTTCAGAGTAGCCAAGCGCTGCAATATTGGCTGAATCAGGAACAGGAATGACTACATCAGCTTCTACTGGCAAAACACGTGCTAGCTGACGACCCAAAGCTTTCCTGACTTTATAAACGGACTCTTCAAAAATATAAGAATCAGGTCGGGCAAAGTAAATGTATTCAAATATACAAAGGCTTGGTTTGGCCTTCGGGAACGGATAGAGGGATCTTACTCCAGAATGATCGATTACGATCATCTCACCAGGCGCAACATCTCTGACATACTCTGTTTCCGTAATATCAAAAGCACAAGTTTCTGATGCAAAAACAATTGATCCATCGGATCGTTTGCCCATTACCAATGGACGAAAGCCATTCGGATCACGAACGGCGATTAAATATCTCGGCGTTAAAACAAGAAGTGAATAGGCGCCGCGCACTTGGGCCAGCGAATCACAGAGTGCTTCTAGTAAATCTGATTTATGGCTCTTTGCCATCAAGTGTACTATGACTTCAGAATCAATTGTCGTTTGGAAAATGGAACCATCACGTTCGAGTCGATTTCGAATGTCCCAAGAATTGACGAGATTTCCATTGTGTGCAAGTGCAATGGGACCAAGATGCGATTCCACCCGAATGGGCTGCGCATTTCTTAAAAAGCTAGCACCCGTTGTAGAATAACGATTATGTCCAATGGCACTATCGCCAATCAATTCCCTGATCTTTGGTTGGGTGAAAATATTGGCAACTAGACCCATATTTGCATAGCGATAAAGATGCTCGCCGTCAGTGGAAACGATCCCGCTCGACTCTTGTCCGCGGTGTTGCATCGAATATAGGCCGAGGTAAGTAAAGTTGGCAGCCTCTTTACTGTTGTAGATGCCAAATATGGCACACTCTTCTTTTGGTTTGTCAGATTGAAGAATCATTGGTAGAATGACAATTGCAGTATTTCTAAAATCACGATTAGATGCAAATCAATTCCAACTATATTCTCGTAGATACGCCGAAAGCATTAGAGCTTGCTCTAATTAACCTCAGGCAGTCCAAAATCCTCTCAATTGACACAGAATCCTCAGGATATTACACCTATTATCCACGAGTTTGCTTAATTCAGATCAATTCGAATGCTAAAAACTACTTAATCGACCCTCTCAAAATCCCCGATTTAAAGAGTTTAGCTCCGCTTTTTGTCGATGAGAACATACTTAAAATTTTTCATTCTGCTCAAGACGACATTCGGGCTCTAAAACGAGATTTTTCTTTTCGTTTTAAAAATGTCGCTGATACAATGATTAGTTCTCGATTGCTCTCCATGGAACAAAGCTCTCTTTCGTTTGTTGTTGAGTTTTATCACAAAGTAGCCCTTTCCAAAGTGGAACAAAAGTCCAATTGGGAAATTCGACCTCTTCAAAAACAACAACTACGTTATGCGGCACTTGATACGGCTTACTTAGAATCAATTTGGATTAAAATGGAAGAGGAACTTCGCAAACGCAATCTTTACGAAGAAGCAAAATCAGAATTTGAATTTACTGCAGCAGAGGACTATGTAGCCAAAGAAGGGGAAGGTTTCTCTCTCGCAAAATTTCCTGACATTGTAAATTTTACACCACTTGAACGCAGGAAAATTTTAGAATTATTGCGTTACCGTGATGAAAAAGCAAAACGGATCAACAAAGCTAGTTTTCGTGTATTTGGAAACGATAAATTATCACAAGCAGTCCGAGAACAGCCTAACGAAGAAAAATGTATTGAATGGTTCGGGAAAAAAGACGGGAGCGAGATCTTCCGACTTCTCATTAGTGAATACAATGACCCAATTGATGCATCGGAACTCTCCAAAAGACACGGCGAAGACTTAAATGAAGAGGAAGACAAAAAGTTCCAAAATGCTAAAAAATGGCGTCTTCGCATCATGCGTATTCGTCGGATGGAACATTCGTTATTGCCATCCAACAAACAATTGATCGTTATCTTAAAGGCGAATCCACAGAATCTAGATGAGTTAAGAGCATTACAAGTATTCTCTCCTTGGAAAGTCGAAAATTATGGACCCTCACTCCTTGCAGCACTGGCAGGCTTAAATTACGACTCCATGCTCAATCGACTTTCACCAGTTCGTTCAAAAGAGGCATTTATAGCAAAAAGAAGAAAGGCACAAAATCATTCTTCTAAGGAAGAATGAACTTAGATCTATTTACAGTAAAAAGTCTACTTTCCCAATCTTGGCAAGTCATGCCATTAACGAATGAAAAAATTTCCTCGGTCATCGTTCCGATTTTTGAAACTGAAGAATTAGGACAGGGGCTCATACTCACACAAAGATCCAAACATTTAAAGTCTCATCCCGGTCAGATCTCGTTTCCGGGAGGAGTCGTTGATCCAGCAGATGCAGATTTGTTGCAGTGTGCACTCAGAGAATGGGAAGAAGAGATGGGTGTATCGAGAGATTCAATAGAGATACTCGGAAAACACGATGATATGAAAACTCGGACAGGTTTTCATATCACACCGTTTCTAGGCAGATATTTCGGAGATTTTAATTTTTCACATAACGAAGATGAAGTGGAAAAGATAATCATACTTCCACTATCTAAATTGGCCCAAGCTCCCTTTTATACTTTGAGAATTCCTAATATATTATCAGATGATATTTCTTATTATTTTGATCTTGAAGAGGGGCTTTTATGGGGTGCGACTTGCGAGATTATCATCAAATTCTTGAAAGATTACGCCTCTTTTGAGAGAAATCCTATTTCCGTAGCTCCCAATCTCCAATTCCCTCCCTTCTTTGACCCGAAACTAATCTAAGGTATTTTTGTTTATCCACCGAAAGTATAAGAGTGGGCAAATGCACTATTTTTACTAAGTATATCTTCTATCTATATTTAAGTTTTCTTTTAATTTCTAGTATTTACTCTGAAGATTTTTCAACTAACAAAAGATATGTTTTTATCCTGGATGCGAGCGGCTCGATGTCGGAAAAAATTGACGGTGTCACGAGAATGGCTATCGCAAAAGATCAATTAATGAATTTTTTAAACAAACTTCCCAAAGACGCTGAGGTGGGGTTGGTCGCCTATGGAAATCGTATAGCTGGCTGCAATTCAGCAAGACTATATCAACCTATACAGAAAGGCGGCTCGAGTGCGGCAATCACTAAGTTAACGAGTATTATTCCCTCTGGTTCGACCCCTATTGCAATGACCTTGGAATTGGTCGGAGAATATCTATTGAGAGATTATCGGGATACTGAAATCGTTTTCATTTCCGACGGTATGGAAAGTTGTGAAGGCGATCCAATTCTGACGTTGCATGGATTGAAAGCAAAGGGAAAACGATTTCATTTACACATTCTAGGCATAGATTTAGATCCAAAAGCCGAAGAAGATTTGAATGCTCTTGCCAAAGTTGGAAATGGAAAATACTTTACGATAAAAAAGAGAGAGGATATGGAGTTAGCTTTTTTGGCACTTAGTGGAAATCAAGTTGTACCGGAAATACAGACAAAAGTTTCAAAAAATCCTTCGGTAAAGATTATCAGCATATTACCATATTCTCAGTCATCGAACGGTGATTCTTTTATCATCCATTATGAATTTGAAGGTTACCCAGACACCAAAAACCAAATTGTGCAGCTCTACCTATATCCGAGAGAAAAAAAAATTATTACAAAGGAAATCCCACCCCTACGCGAGAGAAGACTAGGAGATTCTTCGCAAACAGAAATTCAGTTCCAGTCGAATTGGAAAGGAAAAGGAAAAATTGTCGTTCGATTGAATCAAAATCAGGAATCGGAAGCGTCGCTAGAGCTTTGGAATCTGGATCAAATTCCGAAAATCATTGCCAAATCAGATATAAAACTTCTTCAGAATTTTTCCCCATAATGTCGACATATGTCGTATGAGACTCGTATTTGGCAGAACCTTCCCCCTTCTTTTTGGTGTTTTTCTCCTATTTGGCTCACCGATTCTTCATGCTGAATCCGCTAAAAACAGAAAAGATGTGTTCAAAGCAGAAGAACTCAAACAAGGAGAATTGCTGTTTCAAAAAGCATCTGAATTTTATGAGGACCGGAATTATTCCAAAACTGTAGAAGAAATTAAGCTTTTCTTAGTCCTTTTTGTTAGGCATCCACGTGAATGGGAGGCAAGAAAACTCCTTTCTAAATCTTACCGTAAAGTGGGTGACACTCTTGCCTATGCCCAAAATGAATTACGAATGTACAAAGATTACCCGAATACGGAGGAAGGCTTGGATGCCTATCTAGAAGCTGCAAAAGCTCTCATCCGCCTGGGTCGTGAGGCGAAAGCTGCTACAATTTTAAAAGACATAACACAAAATACCTATTCTTCGAAGATTGCTCAGGAAGCTGAGTTAGAACTCGCACAGCTCGAAATTTTAGGTGAGAGTAAAAATAAGTAATTTTTAGGAAAATATTGCCTCTATGATCTCCGATAATAAAGTAGTCACGTTCACAACAGTAAGGTCTTAGAGTAAATTAACGATGTCATTTTTTCAAATGGTTACCTTCCCTGCAAACTCCTACATCATTGTAGAAGGGAAGAAGGATGCGAATAATTTCTATATCATCCGGGAAGGGAAAGTTCGTATCACTCGCGAGACAGCTGTTGTCGGAGAGGACCCGAATCAAGTTTTAGGACCAGGTGATTTTTTTGGAGTTGTGGCTGCTATGAGCCAACACGCCCAAATCGAGTCTGCAACCTCACTTACAAATGTCTCCTTGATTTCTGTAAGTTATGATCAATTCGGAACACTCATTCAGAAATCAACTGCTGTTGCGATGAACATTATACGTTTCTTCTCAATGAAGTTACGTCAATTTGATACTACCATTACCAGACTCTCTTTTAGAAATGCAGTTGAAGAAGACCCGAATGAATTATTCAAAATTGGTGAATACTATTTTCAACTTCAGAATACAGCACATGCGACATTTGCCTATCAAAGTTATCTAAAACATCTACCTAGTGGACAGTTTGTTCCTCAAGCTAAACTTAGATTACAGACGATGAACCAACCTTTCCAGGGTCAAGTTATTGACTATACAAAGTTTAACAGAACCTATAAAGACAACGAAATGATCTTCTGTGAGCATGAGCCTGGTAAAGAGCTATTCATTTTACAGGGTGGAAAGGTTAAAATTTCCAAAATCGTTAATCAAAATGAAGTGATGTTAGCTGTTCTCAATACTGGTGATATTTTTGGTGAGATGGCAATTTTAGACAACAAACCAAGGTCTGCCTCCGCTATTGCATCGGGCGAAGTCGAGTTACTTGCCATCAACAAAGCGAACTTTGAAGGAATGGTGAAAGCTCAACCACAACTAGCAACGAGATTGATCACTCTTCTTTCTGAAAGGATTTGGACAGCTTACAAACAATTAGCGAATTTATTATTAAAGGACTCCCAGGCTCGAATCGTAGATACTCTGATGACTTTGAGCGAAAAGAATAGAGTCAAAATTGCACCAAAACAAGCCTATAATTTCGAAATCGGCACCAAAGACTTATTAAAAATGGTAGGCCTAACAGATCCTAAAGATGAATTGCTCATAGCCGACATCATGAAACAAAATAAATTTATTCGTTTAGATATGGGAAAAATTGTTTGTTCCGATATGGCGGAGTTAGAAAAACTCGTCCAATTTTATCATAAAAAAGCGAGCATGGAGAACAAACTCAAGAAATTGAAGTAAATTTCTTGTTGCCTTTTCTGACTTATCTTTCTTTATTTATAGGGACTAACCACAATGAACGACAAAATACAACTTGAAGAGAATGGTCAAACCATACGCATTAAATTCTTAGATCAGATTTTAGATGGAAATTCTGCAGAGCTTCGGGAGATTCTGAACTCAACGCTCGAAAAGCCGGTGACGGAGGTATTTCTGGATTTAGAAAAGGTGGTCATTGTAAGTTCACTCGGAATTTCTAGATTGCTCTCCTTTAAAAACAAAGCAGACGAAAAAAAAATGAGCGTCAAGATCGTAAATATCCAAGACAAACTGAAAGAGACATTAAAGAAACTCATGCTCGATCAGTTTTTCGGACTTTAAACAAACAAAACGACAGTGCTACTTTTGGATTAAGCTTCTGGCTTGAGACCATAAGTAGCTAGATCTGCTTCCGTCATAATTCTAACTAATTCCTTAAACTTAACCTTTGGTTCCCAACCTAGCTTTTCTTTCGCCTTTGCCGGATTTCCAATTAGAAGCTCCACTTCCGTAGGCCGGTAGTACTTTGGATCGATTTTCACGAGTACCTTTCCCGTTTTCTTATCCTTTCCGACTTCGGCATCAGCTTTGCCTTCCCAGAGTATGTCATACCCAGCAATTCGAAACGATTCTTCGATGAACTCTCGGACTGTATGAGTCTCATTGGTTGCCACCACATAATCATCTGCGTAGTCTTTTTGGAGCATCATCCACATCATTTGTACATAATCTGGCGCGTAACCCCAGTCTCTTTTTGAATCAATATTACCCATCGTCAGGTGCGAAAGTTTTCCGGCTTTTACTGCAGACACTCCGAGTGTTACTTTTCTCGTTACGAATGTCTCCCCTCTCCGTGGTGATTCATGATTGAAAAGGATTCCATTGGACGCATGAAGCCCGTAAGCTTCCCGGTAATTGACGACTGCCCAATAGGCATAGAGTTTCGCAACTGCATAAGGAGATCGCGGATAAAATGGAGTCTTTTCTGTTTGCGGAACTTCTTGCACCAAGCCATACAATTCAGAAGTAGATGCTTGGTAAAAGCGAGATTTGATTCCAGTTTGTTTAATGGCGTCAAGAATGCGCAAAGTTCCTACTGCATCCACTTCCGCCGTATATTCTGGCACTTCGAAAGAAACCTGAACATGAGATTGAGCTGCTAAATTGTAGATTTCTGAGGGCTCGATTTTTTCCAGAATCCGATTCAAGTTGGAGGAGTCCGTCATGTCTCCATAATGAAGAATTAATTTCGAGTTTTGGTGAAGGTGTTCAATGCGATTGCGATTGAACAAACTCGTACGGCGTACGATCCCGTGAACTTCGTAACCTTTATCCAGCAGAAGCTCTGCAAGATAAGATCCATCCTGCCCGGTGATTCCAGTAATCAGTGCTTTTTTCATATGACAAGGAACAGTTTCCATACTTGTCAATTTTAGAAAAGGAAAAATGGCTTTTCGAAAGATCGAAAAGGGAGTTGAATTAAAAATTGAGAGAGTGATAAAAAGTCTCATAATTTTAATTGGATCAACTTTGGTATGAATTTCTCAAAAAAAAATTTCCCGACCCAATGCGTGGCGACCTTCCTATTCCTATTGGTTCTTCCACTTGTTCCTCAAAACAAGCTGATCCATACAGGACCTGATGATTTTACTCTTTGGATGGTAAAGGACAATCAACCGATCTTGGCAACAGTAACCTATCAAACCGCAGAACTAAATTTTTATAGTCCCAGCGAACAGGGATATATCGGAAAAGTGAATGCCACCTATTATTCCGAACCCGAGCTAAAAAATGAAATTTTAAAACGCAAAGAATCGAACATTTATTTTCCCTATGGACAGGGAAGTTTCTCGAATGATTACAAAGGGGATAGTTTTGGGGCGATCTGGACAGGTGTCATTCGGCCCTCGTACACAGAGACCTATAAATTCATTACCAGAACGGACGATGGCGTCAAGTTATGGATCAACGGTAAACTCCTGATTGATAAATGGTATGATATGGGAACTTCTGAATTTTCCGCAGAACTCGCCCTAATGTCCGGAAAAGAATATTCAATTAAAATGGAGTATTATGACAAAGGGGGCGACGCCTATGCAGAGTTAAGTTGGCAGAGTAACTCAACGATGCGATCTGTCATAAAGGAAGTAGGAAATATAGATTTAGGATATTCCTATGAAAATCCTTACGGGCTAGAATCAGATTGGACCTCCGCTTATTTTAAGGGAAAAGATTTTAAGGATCAAATTTTCACAAGAAAAGAATCATCTCTTTCTTTTACGTCAGACAAGGATCCGTTTGCACCTGGAATTCCAAATGAAAACTTCTGCGCGAAATTTACTTCGAGTTTGAAAGTTCCAAAATCTGGAGTTTATACTTTTTATACAACCAGCGATGACGGGATCCGATTCAAAATTAATGGAAATGCAATCATTGACCAGTGGAAATGGATGGGAGCGACTGAATTTAGTGAAAAGTTAGATTTAAAGGAGGGAGAAGAAATATCGATAGAAGTAGATTACTTTCAAGGAGGAGGTGGTAAATTTCTTAAGGTAGAATGGCAGGCGCCTAACAAAGCGAGAGAGATACTGATTCAGAAAGGAAAAAAAAATAGGAATCATTCAAATATAGTTTTGGATATTTATCCCGGAAAGATTTATTCAAAGGATTTAAATCGCGATGGGAAAAATGACTTAATCATTCTCCATCCAACGTACAATGGAAAAATTTCAATCCTCCATCAGGAGAAGGATCACATATTAAATCCTCCTTTGGTATTGAAGGCTGGCAAGGACCCAAAGGAAATCCTCTTTTCTGATTTGAACTTAGATGGAAGAGAGGATCTTATCGTTGTTAGTAAAACTAGCCCCAACTTTCTGTTATTTTGGAATTTTAAAAATGAATGGAAACAAGAAATTTCACCTAAGTGGAATAATACGATTAAAGAACTGAAAATCCTTTTTCATCAGTCTAAATCAAAAGTAAATAATAGTCCTATTTTCATTCTCATTGGAAAATCAGGTGAAATGTCCAAAACGCAATATAGTCCAAGCAGCGGATGGAGCAAATTTGAAGCAGTTTCAACAATCGAAAAACAAGTGATTGAAACTTCAAAATTGGACACCTCGCTGGAAAACAAATGTCTTCCCATCGAGGGCAAAAGAAAAATTTGTTATGATAAATTTATAAACATTTTTAGCATCAATGATTGATTAATCTGGCAAGGATATAACTTCCTCTATGACTTTTGCAGAACGTGGTGCAATCGGAAAAGGTCTTCCAAATGAATTCGTTAGATTTGCCTCGGGATCTATCCCTGATGCATGATGAATGGATGCGATCAGATCCCGTACATGATAGGCGGAAGTATTTTTTGCAGGTCTTTCCCCCTTTTCATCCGACTCACCCAAAACAAATCCCTTAGCAAAAGATCCCCCTCCTAGTAAGGAAGTCCAAACTCGTGGATGATGGTCTCTTCCATCCCGAGAGCCAACATCAGGAGTACGTCCAAATTCTGAACTTAGAAAAAAAACTGTCTGCTGTAATAATCCAGAAGCAGCTAAATCTTCGATGAGAGCAGCAATTCCTTGATCCGTGTCGGCCATAATCTTTGTAATCTGTCCCTTATTATTGTTATGCGTATCCCAACCACCGATCGTTATTTGAATGAATGGTACTTCTTTTTCTGCTAGTCGCCTCGCCATAAGACAAGCTTTTCCTTGCCAAGAATTTCCATATCTGTTTCGGTTCGTTTCAGATTCTTTAGTTAAATCAAAACTGGCTAATTGAGAGGAGTTTCGAAATTCATCTGCGGCTTTGACCATTTCTGACCAAGTTTTTAATTGGGGGGAATTGTTACGTTTTCCGAATTCTTCGTTCATCATGGAGAGGAGATCCTTTCTACGAAGAAGACGCTCATCTTTGTATTTCCCATAGGAAGGAATCAAATGATTGATAGGATTATCCAAATTACCGACATGAAATCCCGCGTAAGGGACCCCAAGGAATCCAGAATTCCCTATTCTTCCGCTCCTTCCACCCATCGTCACATAACTTGGAAAGTAAGATGCCTTGTGATTCTTCTTTTTCGAATAGGCAAATATTGAACCAAAATGAGGAAGATCTGGAAAGCCCATTCCTTCCGGAATTCGATAGCCAGTGTTTAAAAGGTATTGGCCAAAGGAATGATCTCCCTCCTCACTCCATGTACTTCTTATGATCCCTATATGTTTTAATTGTTTCGCTGTTTTTGAAAACGGTTCGAGGAGACTGACACCACTCAAAGAGGAGGAAATTTTCGAGAAGGCGCTATTTGATTTTGGATCTAAGGTATCTACATGACTCATTCCTCCTTCCATATTGATAAAAATTATCGTTTTGACGGGTGAATTATGGGTGAATTCATCACTATCAGTTTCATCTTCTGCTATCAAACGAGAGTGAGTGGAAGTTAAAAACGTCGCACCCAATACAGACAGACTTCTTTTTAAAAACAACTTTCTATCAAATGAATTTAATTTAATTGACATGTAAAAATTCCTGGCTATTCAAAATGGCCCAACATAAATCCTGGATAAATTCCCGATCATAGATTTGATCTGATTTTACGAGCTGTTTCGTAAGAAGGGTAGATTCACTCGCGTGCATATGTCTTCCGAGTAAGGAAAAATAAACATAATCGATCGTCTTTACCATAGATTTCGTTTCATCAAATTTCTTTTTAGGTAAAGAGTCATTCCCTCCGAAATCCCAAGTTAGTTTACCCGTCACTCGTCCATTCATTAGGGTCAATACTTGTTCAATGGTTATCTCGGAGAAATCATCGGAAATATCTACCCGATTTCCTGATCCAAATACAGATAGAAATGTATGATAAGGAGCAGGATGCTCAACTTCTGAAGCGCTCGTAATATCTTTAGGTTGGTCCTTAGGAGTTCGAATGTTTCCTAAACCTGCCAAATCAATTTCTTCTAAATTTCCTAAATCATCCAATGGTTTGATTTTTCTTTCACTGATTCCACTTAAACTCAGCGAATTGGATGCTTTGATCATTGAATTTAGAAGCTGGTCTGGATCAAGGCGTTGGGATGGAAAATATTTGATTTTATCCTCGTGATCTTTTTGGTTCGGTTTGGGATTCGATCTCGAATAAGCGTCACTTGAAACGATATATAATATTAAATCTTTAATTCGATAATTTTGTTTGGAAAAAACTTGATCCAGATGTTCTAAAATCGGTTCGCCTTGGATTTTAGTATCCTCATTCCAATCATCTAACGGTGTGAAGAAACTCCATCCCATCAAATGAGTCCAAACTCGATTGATGATTACTTTACGAAATCGATCATTTTTTCTATCAACTAACCAATTCGAGAAGGCTTTTCTTCGATCATCTCCCAGTTTTAGTTTCGCTTCTGATCCATCCAAATATTTTGGTCGAACCAAATCTCCTCCGGGCGCATCATCTGTATGCGGATATCGTAAACCTAATTTTGGCTGATAATATACAGTAGCATAAGTTAATTCATTTTTTTTCTGGTAAGTTTTTCTCTCTTCTTCTGTCCATTTGTTCCAATTCTCTCGGTTCCATTCACCGTTCTTATCTTGTAAATTCTTCATTTCCGCTGTCGGCAGATGTTCCTCTAATTCTCTGGGAACATAGGATATGTCTTGGCCTTTAAATCGATCTGGATCCCAATTCCAATCTCGCACAAACTGCTGACTAAAGAACGCAGCCAATCCGTAGTAATCACGTCGCGAAAAATCAGAAAGGAAAGGATGGTCATGACACCTAGCACAACCGACTCTTTTGGCATAAAAAAGTCTTCCGACATACTCTGCTACTTGAAGGGGATCACCCCCATCTCGTAAATAAAAACCTGATGCTGGATTCTCAGCGATGGAACCGCTTGCATTGATCATTTCCGTAACTAATTTATCGTAAGGTTTGTTCTCATGAAGTGATACCGCCAAATACTTGTAAAATGCTCCTGTTTGAATTTTTCGCCCTTTGGTTTTATCACGAAACATGGAACTAAATTTAATTCCCCAGAATTCAGCAAAAGATGGATCTCGGAGATAGTTAACAGAATATGCAGTCACCCGAGAATCCGGGTCTTCATCTTCGAATGCCATTAATTCATTTGGAGAGGGAATGGTTCCTTTTAAATGCAAAGCTAATCTTCTCAGAATAACGGAATCTTCCGCCAACTCAAAATTAGGTGAAATTTTACGATATAGCTTATCAATCGGATGTTCTTGTGAATTGGCTATGATGTAAGAGTTAAGGATATATGTTATTGAGACCAGTGATAGAAAAATTGCAAATCCCTGGAAGATGATTCTACCTAAATTTACTCGGCGATAAAACATAAGACCTTTTTAACTCTAAGGCTTTGGAATTGAAATATTTTTCTTGCAAAATTGTTATTTTCTTGGATAAAACTGTCCGATGGCGGAAGAAAAAATATATGAAATGCTTTGGGACTGCGAATTCTGCGGTTCCAAAAAATTACTCGGAAAAACACACAGACACTGTCCGAGTTGCGGTGCCACTCAAGATCCTACGAGAAGATACTTCCCCTCCGATTCAGAAAAAGTTGCAGTTCAGGATCATGAATATTTTGGTGCGGATAAAGTATGTCCATTTTGTCAGACACCAAATGGAGCCAAATCAACATTTTGTGGAAATTGTGGCGGTGCGCTCGATGGAGCTAAGGAAGTTTCAAGAAGGACTGCACAAGTAGAAGGCGCGGCTCCTGCGATTGATAGTGTCCAAAACGCAAAGGCAGATTTTGAGGCACAAAAAAATCCTGACGCTGTTCCAAAGGACCAAAAAGAGGACGATCTAGTTTTTAAGGATTCAAAATGGATCAAACCACATCCGAAAACGCCGAGGTGGGTCGTTTGGCTTTTGAGTACAATTGGTATCGGATCCATAGGTTTCATTTGTGTCGGCGTTCTTTGGACAGAAAGGGTGAACTTAAAACTTACTCAACATGAATGGACGCGAACCATTGATGTCGAACAATTTAAACCCGTTTCAGATTCTTCCTGGTGCGATTCTATGCCGTTTGATGCATATAGTGTTAGTCGTAGATCCGAAATCAGAAGTTACAATCAAGTTGCTGACGGGGAAGAGTGTCACACTGTCAAATCTGATCGTGGAGATGGAACCTATTCAGAGAGTGAAAGTTGTTCAACGAAGTACCGAAGTGAACCGGTTTATGATTCAAAATGTTATTACAAAGTGGACAGATGGGCTTTCGAAAGGACAATCACTGCCAATGGATTCGGTCTAGAAAAAGAGCCGTTCTGGCCTGAACCAATTTATCGATCGTGCAACGGATCTATCGGTTGTGAAAGATTGGGAGCCAAAAAAGAAAAATATCTAGTTCATTTTGAAGAAACAGACGGTGAATCAGCGGGAGAAAAGCACGATTGCGAGTTTGACCAAGTTAAATGGAAAACTTATGAACAGAAGCTTACTTACCAATCTGACAAGAGTGTAATCTTCAATTACATTACCTGTGATTCAATTATTACTGCAGATGCATCAACAACAAACAAAGAATAGGAGATTTTATGGACCAAGCCTGGTTGACATCAACCTTAGAGCGTTTTAAATCAGAAGAGGGACCTGTCAGAAAATTTCTGAAAGAAAGTTCGCTCTTCGCCGAAGCGTTTGCCAATCAAGAATTTGATAAAACAGATGCATTAGTTAGAAAGGAGATTGTAGGAAGACTAGCACCATTTAAGGAAGCATTACGAAAACTTGAGGAAAGTTTTGTCGCCAAAGCCCAGATCCAAAATATCGGTAAAACCAATCCAGCTGTAAATGCACTTGAAAGAATCATGATGAAAATTTCATCTGCAGGCTATGGTTTGAATGGCTTAGGAGCGGGATTTAAAGCTACGACCGCGGAATTGGAAACATTATTAAAACATGATTTCGGAATATTAGAAAAGTTAGGATTACTTGAGCTAGATATTTCACAAAAGCTCAATACTTGGTTCTCAGAGAATCCAGAATCTGCCGTTCAGAATGTAATCACCTCACTAGAGAATATTGAAAAAGAGTTTGAAGCTCGAAACAATATTTTCATAAAAAAATAAAAAACTAACAGGAAGTAAACAATGTCAATTATAGATCGAATAAAATTTGAAGGCTCACCCAATGAGATCGTATGGAAATACCCATCCGATGCGATTAGTACAGCAGGTCAACTGATCGTAGACGAGAATTTAGAAGCTATTTTCTTTAAGGAAGGAAAGGCTTTGGATTCGTTTGGACCAGGTACTTATACTTTAAAGACAGGTAACATACCGCTTTTGGAAGCGCTCATAAATATCCCTTTTGGTGGAAAAACACCCTTCTCTGCAGAAGTTTATTATGTTAACAAATCGATTTTTGCGATGAAGTGGGGTACAAATACTCCAATTCCTTTAGAGGATCCAAAGTACAAAATCGTCTTGAATATTCGCGCGTTTGGTGATTATAAATTCAGAGTCAAAGATGCTAGGTCATTTTTGTTGAACGTTGTGAAAGGCGGAAACCGGACAACGAATGAATCCATTGATGAATTTTTAAAACCAAATATCGTAAGAAGCATCGGGGATTTTATTTCTGAAGTGATTCTGAACAACAATACGTCGGTTGTAGAAATTAATAAATATCGAGATGAAAGTTCCGTTGCCGGTCGTGTAAAGCTGTCTCCTGAATTTGAAAAATATGGCCTAGATCTAACCGAATTCAATGTATCTTCTGTTAACTTTGACCAGGCAGATCCGAATTATCAAAGAATTCAAAAGATCATCACGGACAAATTTGAGATAGATATGTTAGGTGACAAATACCAACAGAAAAAAATGTTCGATATCGGACAGGCTTCTGCGGAAAACCAAGGCCAAGGTGGCGGTGCTATGGGTGCCGGAATGGGAATGGGTATGGGTATGAACATGGGTCAGATGATGGGCAATATGATGAATCAAAATGCGAGCGGTCAAGGTCAAACTTCTCAAGGAGCAAATGAACCGGCGGCAAGAATTGCCAAACTGAAAGGGTTGCTTGATCAAGGGCTCATCACTGCCGAAGAATTCGAGACAAAGAAGAAAGACATTCTCTCCTCAATATGACAACATTTGGTCTTTTGGTATTAGCAATTTTACCCGGTTTTGTAATCGTTCAACGGTACTACTCAAAAGACCATCTCCAGAAAGAACCCATCAGTGTTGTTTTACGCTCTTTTTATTGGGGTGCAGCATTGATATTACCTGCAGGTTTATTTGAGACTCTCTTTACGATGCCAGAACAGCCATCTATCATGGATTTGGCGATCCATTATATCCTTGTGGTAGGAATTACCGAGGAGGTGGCTAAGTATTTGGCGATTAAATTTTATTCGGCTAGAAATGATGCCTTCAATGAACATTTTGATGGAATCGTATATGGTGCCTGCGTCGGAGGTGGTTTTGCTACATTCGAAAATATTTTTTATGTTTTGGAACATGGATTTGCTGTCGGAGTCCTCCGCGCGTTTCTATCCGTTCCTGGACATATTCTTTGGGGAGCGATCATCGGTCATTGGATTGCCAAGGAGAAAATGGAGAACGTGAGTCGGATCAAAGTATTTCTCACTGGAGTGGGTATTTCCAGTTTATTACATGGAGGATTTGATTTCGTCCTAAATTTGGGTGAAACAGCTCTTCTTTATGCCCCCTTCTTCGTAATCGCTCCGCTATTAATTGTGCGTTCGTATTCAAAATCTGCCTTAGAAAAGGATAAGATATACTTATTCAGTAAAAATAATGAGATTTTTCCGAGTTTACCAATTCGTTCGAGCGTTTCTCCAACAAATAAAACATTCTTTAACCTAATTCGAGCTACATTCTATCTGCTAGCTGTTATTTTCTTATTATTCTCGATTTTCCTTTTTCCTTTCTGTATCTACGATTATTGCTCCGGAGCGAAAGATTTTGAAACTTGGATGTTTTCGATCCCAACATTAGCATTAATGATCTCACTACTTTTATATAAATATGGCAAACGTTTTAAGACAAATTTCACCTAAATATAGTTATGCGAAAAGCTTTTTGATTTCTAGTAAATTTTCTTCCGCTTCTTTTTCTCCTTTATCGATAATTTCTTGATACCTTGCAAAATCAAATAATTGGAATTCTTCTAGATGGAAGTGAACGAATAGATCCATCTTTGGTCGCTTAAGACGAGTAATCTCTCTTCCTTCTAATGTGATGGTTCTCGTCATAATTTGTAAAATTGGTGGATACTTAAGGGTATCCCAAATGTATCGAAAAAAACCTTTTTCGGTCGTATTTCGATCCTCAAACAGTTTTACGGGGACAATTTCTTGTAGTGGGGAAACATTGATACCCAAGACCATATCTGCACCAATATTTCGGATCAAACTTTCTGGTACATTATTGATCATACCACCATCTACCAATATTTTCTCACCTAACCGATAGGGAGGAAATGCTCCTGGTAAACTCATGGCACTGACAAGCGCTTCCGTGATCGGTCCCTGGTCAAAAACATGTTCTTTGCCGGTTTGTAAATCGACTGCTGAGGTCACAAAAGGCAATGGCAATTCCTCAATTCTTTGGTCACCAAACGCATTTTTTAACATGCGTTTCATGCGTTTTCCTTTGAAGAAAGCAACAACTGGAATTGTCGGATCAAATGCACTCTCTAACCCACCGAAAAATTCTTTGATTAGTTCTTCTATTTTTTCGGGAGATTCCATTCGGGCATATAAGGCTGCTATTACCGCACCCATGGATGCACCGGAAATATAATCAAAGTTGATACCTTCCCGATGTAATACTTTTAATAAGCCCACGTGTGCAAGTGCTCTCGCGCCACCACCACCTAGTGCAAGACCTCTTGTTTTTGAAACGAGATAACGGGCTAAAGTATCTTTTTGATAAAAAGTTTTTATTTGTTCATCACTGGGTAAATAACTTTTAACTACACCTGCTTCCATTAAGCGGATAGCCCTTCCTATAAAGTTTCTAAACCTACCTTTCCAAAAATTTACAATTTCTTCTTTTTCTCGATAAAACTTTTCTGGATCAGTTTCCCAAAAAACTATAAAATCTGATTGCACTACTAAAAATGAAAACTCTTGTCTTGAAATTTTCTCATCAAAATATAAATGTACGAGTGGAGTTTTTTTTCTAACATCCGTTAGAAATTCGGAAATTCGAGTCGTATCCATTCCGATAAATTTAGAGATCGGAATCGAAATTGAAAGTGCACGAGTGGTTTCGCCATAATTTTCTAAAAAAGTTTTTATCTTTTTACTGAAATCATATTCTGGATCTAACGGAACATGAACACATAATCGCCGCAAGCCGACAAAAGCTCCCTTAGTTACATTGTGTTCCATATGATCTCTCATGCGAGAACCCATAAGTTGGATAATGTTTTGTGCTAATATTTTTTCTTGGGCAGCTAACTGTAAAAATAGTTTCCCATTTAAAACGTATACCAGAGTATCAATGACTGCAATTGCCGATGTCGAATGGTTCGCTCCTGATATTAAGGAATTTTCTGCTAATACTTGTCCAGAACCTATATAGATGCTACCTTGATTGGCAATATTCTCTAATAGAATTTCGCCATATCGAACTATATAAATATTTTCTGATGTTTCACCTTTGTAGTAAAGAGCTTCATGGCTACGGATCAATTTCTCTTGGACATTATTTGAGAGTCGAGTTAGTATCACAGGCGATAGCTTTCGAAACAAATCTACCGATTTCAAAAAATTCTGGATCGCTTGTCTTTCTTGCTCGTTACGTCTCATATTACCTTCTTATTATTAAATTCGTATGTTTACCCACTCCTTCTTACGAAATTTTCTCACAAATGAGATCGCAAGTAACAAAATCCAAATAAAAAAGGCAGCCCATATTCCAACGGAACCTCCTTTGAGTACTATCCCGAAGAGATAAGCCAAAGGAAGCATGACAACGAAGGAAATGATCAAATAAGCAAACATAACCCAATACATCATTCCAGCACTACGAAGTGCTGAACCCACAACCATATGATAGGCATCACCTACTTGCACAAAGGCAACGATGCATAACGCGGGATAACCTTCTCGGATTACAGCAGGCACATCGGTAAAAATTCCGAGTAATTCTTTACCGAAAACGATGAAAACTATTCCCATTGTTCCCATGACCATAGCTGAAAAAGTCGCTGAACGCATAGTACCTTCATAGGCGAGGCGTATTTTCCCCTGACCCATCGCCTGACCAAGAATAGTAGTTGCCGCAATCCCGAAAGCAATGCCCGGCATAAACGAAAGACTCATACAAGAAATCACGACGCTCGAAGCTGCGAGTGTAGTCGTACTAATGAGTCCTGCGATTTTGTAAAAACCAGCAAACGCAAGATTTGTCAAAGTCCCTTCTATTGCAGGAGCAATTCCTACAACACAAAGTTCTTTGATTATTTCCACATTCGGTTTCCAAACTTGTGCCTTGAAGAAAGGAACTACATCCTTTCTGAAAAAGAAAAACAAAACGACTAACAAAGAGGGAATACTAGAAAGTGAAGAAGCGATAGCAGCACCGCGAACACCCATAGCAGGAAAACCCAAATTTCCAAAAATCAAAATCCAATTAAAAAAAATATTTGTAACGGCTGCCACAATCGAAGCAAACATTCCAGCTTGCACAATACCAATTCCGTCAAAAAATCCTCGTAATGCGAAGCCAACAAAGAAAAAAACAGTCCCTAAAAATCGGTAGGAAAGAAAATCCCCAGCATAGGCGATAACTTCTGGATCATCTCCAAGAATTTTCATAATCTTCGGAGCATGAATAAATCCCAACCAAGACATGATTAAACCAATGCATAAGGATACATAAATGGAGTTCACAAGGGTATTCCCCACTCCAATCTCATTTTTTTCTCCAAATCTCCTAGCTACGATAATTTGAACGGCCATTGAGCCACCCATAAGAAAGGCAAAAACGGAAAAATACACCATTCCCCCGAACCCAACGGCTGCCAATGGAACTTCTCCGAGTTTTCCGACCATCGCTGTATCTGAGACCATGATTGCCGTGTAACTTATCATTCCAAAAAAAACTGGTATTGCCAGAGAGAGAATTTTCTGATTTAATCGAGTGAGCTTCAACACTCGATGTATTCTATGAAGCATGGTATGGACAATCTTTTATGTACTGCGATCTGCACAACCACCTTTATGGATGTTTGCCTGCTGAAACTTTATTGAGAATCGGTAAGGGAAATCAAAAGCCTAGATGGGAAATCTATATCGATTCATATGAGAAAGCATATGGATTAAAAATCAAACCCCAGACATTTTTCGAAGAATATTCAGATATTAAAAAATTCAAAACTCTATACCATTTTAAAGAAAAGTCTCCTTTCCTTCATTTTCAAGCGAAGTTCAATCTAATCATTGCACTGATCGAATTTCATGAAAAGGAAATTCGATCAGTTTCCAGGGACGTTGTTTTTTCTCATGCTTTGGAAGATGTAAGTTATGCAGAATACAGGTTAATGTTTGCAAAAGAAGAAACAAAGGATGGTTTCCTTAGAAAAATAATGGCAAGCTGTGAGGGAATGATCGAAGGGGAGAGGAAATCAAAATCCGAAGGAAAGGAAATCAAAGCCAGACTCGTCATGTCGATTCATCGAGACATTCATTATGAAAAACATTATGACTGGATGAAAAATTGGATGGAGAAAGAAAACATAATAAAGGATTATTTGGTTGGCATCGATTTTTGCCATGTAGAAGAAAAATTCCCACCGAAGGACAAAAAAAATTTTTTCGCTCAAATCATCCGAGATAACATAGCTGAACAAAAAACAGCTTTATCCATTTTATATCATGTCGGAGAAAGTTTTCGTGATAAAACCCCATTCTCTGCTGTAAGGTGGGTTTTAGAATCAGCCATGAATGGTGCACATCGATTGGGTCATGCACTCGCACTTGGTATTTCGCCAGACTACTTTTTAAGCGAGGAAAGAACAGAATTAGTTTCTGAAAGATTAGATCAGATTCATTACGATTTGGAAAATTACCAAGCTATCTCTGAATTTGGACCTTATTTCTTAAAAGAGAATTTAGAGCTGGAAAGAGCCAAACTATTGAAATGCGATCCTTCGGAATTGATCACAATGAATATGGACCTAGATATGATACGTTACTTAGAAACTTTCCAAAACTATAGTATGTCAAATATTTCTAGAACTGACTGTGTAATCGAGTGCTGTCCAACATCAAATTTATTCATTGGAATGTTAGAAACTCTAAAAGATCATCCAATTGCTCGATTTTATGAGAACAATATAAAATTGACGATTGGTTCGGATGACCCAGGACTTTTTGATACAAAACTTGTCTACGAATATGAAAG
>Ga0075156_10000322_pt1 | contig 24147 bp, 21 predicted proteins | sample JI81AbrownDNA_FD_70966 | JGI IMG/M metagenome (GOLD analysis project Ga0075156, IMG submission 70966) | Wastewater effluent complex algal communities from Wisconsin, to seasonally profile nutrient transformation and Carbon sequestration -... | ecosystem: Engineered > WWTP > Effluent > Algae...
GCCTGGCAGCACAAGTCGCGTCCGGAGGCACTGATCACGCAGCTGACCACCGATCCGCATTCGCCGGACGAGTTCCGCTGCAACCAGGTGGTGCGCAACATTCCCGAGTTCTACGACGCGTTCGGGGTTTCCGGCGACGACGAGCTGTGGTTGGCGCCCGAGCAGCGGGTCAAGATCTGGTAGCCCGCGCCGTCAGGCACTGAGCAGGCGTCCGGTCGGATCGGCCAGCGCCAGCAAGCGTCGATGGAACAGTTGCTCGCCGGTGAGCTCGGGGTGGCAGGCCAACCCGATCATCGCACCGGAGGCGACAGCCACCACCCGGGCGTCATGTACGGCCAGCACCTGCACCTCGGCACCCACCCGCTCGATCGCGGGGGCCCGGATGAACGCGACGGCGGCCGGTCCCCAGGCGGTCTCGAGCCGCACCTCGGCCGAGGCCAGCTGATTGCCGAACGCGTTGCGCCGCACGCCGACGTCCAGCACCTCGAGACTCTGCTGGCCGGGAGCACCGTCCAGCACGTTGCGGGCGAGCAGGATCAACCCGGCGCAGGTGGCCAGGGTGGGCAGTCCGTCGCCGATCGTGCGTCGCAGCGGCTCGTGCAGGCCGACGCTGCGGATCAGCCGGTCGATCACCGACGACTCGCCCCCGGGCAACACCAGAGCGTCCACCCGTGGGCCGTCGGGGCCGACGAGGTCGTCAGGACGGCGTACGCGCACCGGTTCGGCGCCCATCCCAGCGAGCAGGACGCAGTGCTCGCGCACCCCGCCCTGCAGGGCCAGGACGCCCACTCTCACCAGCCACGCTCCGCGAGCCGGTGCGGCGCGGGCACGTCGGCCACGTTGATGCCGACCATCGCCTCACCGAGTCCGCGCGACACGCGTGCCACCAGCGCCGGGTCGTCGTAACCGGCCGTCGCGGCCACGATCGCCGCGGCCCGCCGGGCCGGGTCGCCGGACTTGAAGATGCCCGAGCCGACGAACACGCCGTCGGCGCCGAGCTGCATCATCATCGCGGCGTCGGCGGGGGTCGCCACGCCGCCGGCCACGAACAGAACCACCGGCAGGGCACCGGCCTCGGCCACCTGGCGGACCAGTTCGTACGGTGCCTGCAGGTTCTTGGCGGCCACGTAGAGCTCGTCGGGGTTGCTGCGCCAGATGGCCTGGAGGCCGGCGATCTCGCCGCGGATCGTGCGCAGGTGCCTGGTGGCTTCGGACACGTCGCCGGTACCGGCCTCGCCCTTGGAGCGGATCATCGCCGCGCCCTCGGTGAGCCGACGCAGGGCCTCGCCCAGGTTGGTCGCCCCACACACGAAGGGCACGGTGAAGGTGCGCTTGTCGATGTGATGGGCGTAGTCGGCGGGTGAGAGCACTTCGGATTCGTCGATGTAGTCGACGCCCAGTTGCTGCAACACCTGGGCCTCGACGAAGTGGCCGATCCGGGCCTTGGCCATCACCGGAATGGACACCGTGTCGATGATGCCGCTGATCAGATCGGGGTCGCTCATTCTGGCCACGCCGCCCTGGGCGCGAATGTCGGCGGGCACCCGCTCCAGCGCCATCACGGCGACGGCGCCGGCGTCCTCGGCGATCCGGGCCTGCTCGGAGGTGACCACGTCCATGATCACACCGCCCTTGAGCATCTCTGCCAGGCCGGTCTTGACCAGGTGGGTGCCGGTGGTCGGTGCGTCGTTCAGAAGTGTCATGAGCCAAGCTTGGTCGATCAACTGGACCTGGCCAAGCGCCAGAATCACACATCTGCAATGATCCAGTATGCGCAGCACGAGCGTGGTCACGGTGCCCGTCAGCCTCGACCGCGAAGACCCGCGTCCCCTGCCGGTGCAACTGGCCGACGGGCTGCGCGAGTCGATCCTGCAGGCATGGGTGGGCCCGGGCGACCCGCTGCCGTCGAGCCGCGGGTTGGCCCGGCACTGCGGGGTCTCGCGGGGCACGGTCGTGGCCGCGTACGGCCAGCTCGCCGCCGAGGGGTTCGTGATCGCGCACGAGGGTGGTAGCACGGTGGTCAACCCGCGGCTGGCGGCCGTCCACCCGTTGCGGGCGCAGGGCCAACCCGAGCCCCCGCCCGTGCTGCGGCCGGCGGTGACGGACCTGCGGCCGGGGCGTCCCTGGACGGCCTCCGTCGCCGGGGCGGGCTGGCGGGCCGCGTGGCGGGCCGCGTGGCGGGCCGCGGCGGCCGACCCGTTCGCGAGCGACCCGGCCTCCGCCGGTGACGCCGACCTGCGCTCCGAACTCGCCGATCACCTGCGGCGGATGCGGGGCGTGCATCGTCCGGCGGCCCACCTGGTGATCACCGCGGGCGCGCGCGAAGGGCTCACCGTTCTTCTGCTGGCACTGGGACGGCCCGGTGCGGTCGGCGTCGAGGAGCCCGGCTACCCCTCACTGCGACGGGTGCCGGCCCGGCTGGGGCTGGCCACCGTGCCGCTGCCCGCCGACGCCGACGGGCTGGTCACCGACGCTCTTCCCGAGACCGACCCGCCGTCGGTACTGGTGGTCACCCCCAGCCATCAGTACCCACTCGGTGGCTCGATGCCGATCCAACGCCGGCAACAGCTGCTCGCCTGGGCGGCGCGTCACGACGTGGTGATCGTCGAGGACGACTACGACGCCGAACTTCGCTACACCTCCCGCCCGCTGCCCGCGTTGGCCGCGCTGGACGATCCGGACGAGGGTCGCGTCGTGACCCTGGGCACGTTCGCCAAGACCGTCGGTCCGGGTCTGGGGGCCGGCTTTCTGCTCGCCCCCGGTCGCCTGCTGCCGGCGGTGCTCTCGTCGCGGGCCGACCTCGGCCAGCCGGTCGCCCAACTGACCCAACGCGCGCTGGGACACTACCTGGCCTCTGGCGAGTTGCGCCGCCACGTGCAACGGATGAGGCAGTTGTACGGACGACGCCGTCGCCTGGTGGCCGAGGCGTTGGCCGGGCTGCGCTCGGGCCGGGTCTATCCGATGGACGGCGGTTTGCACGTCGTGATCGAGACCGCACGTCCGGAAGCCGAGGTGATCGCGGACGTCCTCGCGCAGGGCGTGCTGGTCGGACGGTTGTCCGCCCACTGGTCGAGCCAACGCGGCGACCGGGCGGGCGTGGTGTTCGGGTTCGGCGGCGTGAGCGAGGTCGAGCTGGCGCGTGCGCTGTCAGTACTGGTGGGCGCCATCGACGGCTGAGCCGCTGGTTGGTCGAGCGTGTCGAAACCACTCGCATCGGGCCTTTCGAGCTGCAGCGGTGACGGGTGGTCTCGACAAGCTCGACCAGCAGGCTCGGAGTGGCTTCGACCAGCCGGCTCACACCGCTGCCGGGTGACTCCAGGGTGCGGCGGCCTCGAGCGACGCAGCCAGCGCGAGCAGCAGGGCGTCCTGGCCGAACCCTGCGCCGAGCATCACCCCGATCGGCAGCTCCGGGCCGTCCAACCCGACCGTGTGCAGTGGCAGGCTGATCGCGGGGCGCCCGGAGAGGTTGAAGACGCTGGTCCAGGGGGTGAAGCGCATCTGGGCGGCGAAATCGGACGCCGGGTCGTCGTCGTCGCGAAGTGCACCGACGGCGACCGGTGGCTGGGCCAGGGTCGGCGACAGGATCACGTCGAAGTCCGCCCACGTGCCGGCGACCTGCTTGGTCAACAGTTGGATGGCTGCCATCGCGCCGGCATACTCCAGCCCGGTCGCACCACGGCCCCGCTCGCGCAGCCAGCGGGTCAGCGGGGTCAGCGCCGGATCGGCCTCGGGCGGCAGCGGAATGCTCAATGCGCCAACCGCCCACACCGAACGGAACGCCTCCCACCGCTCGGCCTCGAACGGCACCGGCGCTTCTTCCACCTGATGGCCCAGGTCGGTGAGCAGCCGGGCGGCGTGCGCCACGGCGTCCAGGCAGGCCGGATGCACCTCGGCCTCAGACGTGATCACCGGCGTGGTCAGTACCCCGATCCGCAGCGACCGGACCGGCTGCTCGCAGGCAGCCAGGTAGCCACCCGCCTCGACCGGTGCCCAGTAGGTGTCCCCCGGACGAGCGCCGGCGAGCACATCGAGGGCCAGGGCGGTGTCGCGCACGGTTCGACTGACCACGCCTTCGGCACCCAGTCCGGGCCCGGGAGGGCGAGCACCGGGCGACACCACCCCGCGGCTCACTTTGAGCCCGACCAGCCCGCAGGCCGAGGCCGGGATGCGGATCGAGCCGCCCCCGTCCGAGGCGTGCGCGATCGGTGCGATGCCGGCGGCCACGGCAGCTGCCGCGCCGCCGCTCGACCCACCGGCCGAACGGGAGGGGTCCCAGGGGGTGACGGCCGGCGGCCGTCCGTCCGGTTCGGTGTAGCAGGGCAGGCCGAACTCCGGGGTCGTGGTCTTGCCGATCATCGACGTGCCGGCGTCCGCGAACCAGCCGACGATCGGGTCGTCCGCCTCGGCGATGGTGCCACGCATGGCCGCGCTGCCGGCCTCCCAGGGCAGCCCCAGCACCGGGTTGAGATCCTTGATCGGGCACGGCACGCCGGCGAGCGGCAGTCGCTCCCCCGCCGCAATCCGGGCATCGGTGCGCCGGGCGTCCGCGAGGGCCCGCTCCGGCGCCAATACGGTGAACGCGCCGAAGGCCGCGCCCCGCTCGTCCGCCACCCCGAGGGCCACCTGGGCCACATCGAGCGCGGACAGTTGTCGAGCGTTCACAGCCGCTGCGATCTCGAGCGCGGTCATTCGGCGGTAGTCGGCAGCATCGAGCACGGACGTCATCCTGTCAGGTGGCAGCCCTGATCATCACTCGGGACGAGGCCGACCCGTTACGGAGGTCTCGACCAGCTCGATCGACCGAGAAGTTCGACCGACCCAGGACGAGGCTCTACTTCTGGATCTTCTTGGGATCCAGCACGCCGCTGATGGTCGGCTCGAACGCGGGGCCGAGCTGCTTCAACGCCAAGCGGCCGACCAGTTGCTGCTCGGTGGTGACACGTTCGGACCGGCCGCTGCCCAGGAACGTGATGGTCCAGTGCAGCAACGTGGTGACCCGGTTCTTGAAGCCGACCACGTAGATCAGGTGCAGCCCCAGCCACGCGACCCAGGCCAAGAAGCCGCTGAACTGCACCCTTTCGGACACCTTCGCGACGGCACCGAACCGGCTGATCACCGCCATCGAGCCCTTGTCGAAGTAGCTGAAGTTCTTGGTCACCGGCGCGCCGGTGATCTCGCCGATGATCTTCTTGGCGGAGTAGCGAGCGCCCTGAATGGCCACCTGCGCGACGCCCGGCAACCGGTCGAGGCTCATCAGGTCGCCGATCACGAACACCTCGGGGTGCCCCGGCAGGGTCAGATCCGGCTGCACCGGCACACGGCCGGCGCGGTCGACCTCGATGCCGGACTGGTCGGCCAGGGTCTTGCCGAGGGGACTGGCCTGGACGCCCGCGGCCCACACCTTGCAGATGGCGTCGATACGCTCGGTGCTGCCGTCCTTGTGCTTCAGGTCGAGGCCCGTTGCGTCCAGGTTGGTCACCATGGCGTTCAGCTTGATCTCGACCCCGATGCGCTCCAGCTCCTTGTGCGCGGCAGCGGACAGCTTCTCGCCGAAGGGCGGCAGCACGACGGGAGCGGCGTCCAGCAGCAGCACCCGGCACTGCCGGGTGTCGATGTTGCGGAAGCTGCCGACCAGGGTCTTGTGGCACAGCTCGACGACCTGGCCGGCCAGTTCGACACCAGTGGGGCCGGCGCCGACCACGACGAAGGTCATCAACGACCTGCGCTCCGCGGCGTCCTGGCTGAGTTCGGCCATCTCGAGTGCACCGAAGATACGCGCGCGCAGTTCGAGGGCGTCGTCGATGCTCTTCATGCCGGGCGCGAAGGTGGCGAAGTGGTCGTTGCCGAAGTACGACTGGCCGGCACCCGCGGCGACGATCAGGTAGTCGTAGCGGAGAATGACCTGCTTGGAGAGCTTCTCGGCGACCACGATGTGCGAGTTGAGGTTGATCTTGCTGACCTCACAGAGCAGCACCTTCGCGTTCTTCTGATTGGCCAGGATGTCGCGTGTGGCCGGGGCGATTTCGCCGCTCGACAGGATGCCGGTGGCCACCTGGTACAGCAGCGGCTGGAACAGATGTGCGGTGGTCTTGCTGACCAGCGTGATGTCGACGTCGGCCTTGGCCAGTGCGCGTGCTGAGAACAAGCCGCCGAAGCCTGAACCGATGATGACGACGTGAGGACGAGGCATGGCTACTCCAAGGTTGGGTCAGGTCGGCTTTCGTGGTCGAGTCTGCCGTCCGGTGCCCGGGCTGGCAAGCATGAACGAGTGTGGCGGACGCTCACGTGTTGCGCGACACTATCTGGTCGCAGAGTTCGAACAGCGCCTCGCGGGCGTCACTCTGCGGCAGCACCGCCAAGTGGCCCTTCGCCAGCTCTGCCCGTCGCTCCACCTCGGCCCTCGCAGCGGCCAGCGCCGGGTGGGCCCGCATCAGCCGTAGCGCCTCGGCCAAGTCGTCGGCGTCGACGATCTTGTTCTGCAACAACTGCCGTAGCCGAAGGTCGGACGGGTCGTTGCCGGCCTTCACCATCAGGGTGGGCAGGGTGGGGACGCCCTCGCGCAGGTCGGTGCCGGGCGTCTTGCCGGCGGCGTCACTGGCGATGTCGATCAGGTCGTCGCTGAGCTGGAACACCACGCCCAGCTCTTCGCCGAACGCGGCCAGCGCACGCAGCACGTCGGACGGCGCACCGCACACCATGCCGCCGAAGACCGCCGAGGTGGCGATCAGCGAACCGGTCTTGTCGGCCACCACCTCGAGGTAGTGGGCCAGCGGGTCATCGGCGCTCTGCGGCCCGCGGGTCTCTTCGATCTGGCCCTGTACCAGCCGGGCGAACGTGTCGGCCTGCAGCGCAACGTAGTCGACGCCCAACGTGGCCACGATCGAGGACGCCCGGGCGAACAGGAAGTCTCCGATCATGATGGCGATCGAGTTGTCCCAGCGGTGATTGGCGCTCTCGGTGCCGCGCCGCAGGTCGGCGTCGTCCATCACATCGTCGTGGTACAGGCTGGCCACGTGGGTGAGTTCGACCACCAGCGCCGCTCGCTCGACCTCGTCGACCTGAGCGCCCGGGTACAGCTGCGAGGCCAGCACGACGAGCAACGGACGCAGCCGCTTGCCGCCGGCGTTGATGATGTGGGACGCCGCTTCGGTGACGAACGGGGTCTGGCCGAACGTCGAGACGGTGAGTCGGTTCTCGATGCTCTTGAGCCGGTCGCCCACAGACTGGGCGAACGTCTCATCGACACCGATCTCGAGAGTCACACTTCTCCTTGCTCAGGGCTGGACGGGGGTGGGTGTGCCCCAGCTTAGCCTCAGCGAATGAAAGTGCCCGCCATGGTCGCCAGGTCGAGCACCGGCCCGGGAAACACGCCCAACACAGCCACTCCGAGCGCACACACCGCGATCGGCAGCCAGGTGAAGGCGCTGGCCCGGCCGACCACGACACCGTCCACGGGCTCGCCGAAGAACATCACCACGATGATCCGCAGGTAGAACACGGCGGCCACCAGGCTGAGCAGCACGGCCACGATCACGAGCCAGTCGAAGCCGCCCCGCCAGGCCGCCGCGAACACGGCCCACTTGCCGATGAAGCCGCCGGTCAGCGGGATGCCGGTGAAGCTCAGCATGAACAGGGCGAAGATGCCGGCCAGCAGCGGGCTCGTGCGACCGAGGCCCGACCAGCTGGCGATGGAGTTGGCCTCGCCGGACTCGGTGCGCACCATGGTGATCACGGCGAAGGCGCCGACGCTGGCGAGGCCGTAGACCACCAGGTAGAACATGGCGGACGCCACGCTGTCGAGCGGGTTGGTCGGTGAACCGGTGCTGGCGCCGACCACCGCGGTCATGATGAAGCCCGCGTGGGCGATGGAGCTGTACGCCAGGGTGCGCTTGATGTCGGTCTGGGTCAGGCCCCAGATGGAGCCGATCACCATGGTGGCGACGATCAGCACGGCCAGCAGGGGCTGCCAGGTCCAGCGCTCGCCGCCCAGCGCCACGTAGAAGACCCGCAGTGTGGCCACGATCGCGGCCAGCTTGGTGCAGATGGCCATGAAACCGGTGACCGGCGTGGGGGCACCCATGTAGACGTCGGGCGTCCAGTTGTGGAACGGCACGACGCCCACCTTGAACAGCAGCCCGACCCCGAGCAACGCCATGCCGGCGACCAGAACGCCCTGGCCCATGGTCGGGTTCTGCACCGCTGTGGCGATGGCACTCAAGTCGAAGGAGCCGGCGTAGCCGTACAGCAGCGCGACCCCGAACAGGAAGAACGCCGAACTGAACGCGCCCAGCAGGAAGTACTTCAGCGCCGCCTCCTGCGACAGCAGCCGGCGCCTACGGGCCATGCCGCACAACAGGTACAACGGCAGCGAGAACACCTCGAGCGCGACGAACATGGTGATCAGGTCGGCCGACGCCGGGAAGACCATCATGCCGCCCAGCGCGAACAGGGCGAGCGGGAAGACCTCGGTGTGCTCCAGCCGGGCCGCGGACGCCTGGGCCTCGGCCCGGCTACCCGGCACAGTGGCGGCGGATGCCGCGAAGGTGCTGACTCCACCGTTCAACTCGCGCTCGGCGAACACCAGGATCGCCACCAGCCCGAACAGCAGCAGGGCCCCCCAACTGAAGTAGGTGGGACCGTCCAGCATCATCGAGCCCATCGCGACCGGGCCGCCCAGGCCCTTGCGCCAGTTGGCCACCAGGAACGCCGCCGCCGCCAGGAGACTGGCGACGGTGAGAAAGACCTGGGCGAAGAAGCGGTGCACGACGGGCACGACTGCCTCGACCAGGATGCCCAGGACCGCGGCGATCAGCACCAGCAGCACCGGCGCGAGGGCGCGCCATTCGAAGACGGCGGTCATCACTTCTCTCCCTTGGCGGGCGCGACCGGATCGGCGACCTGCATGCGTTGCATGGCGGCCTTGGCGGTCGGTTCGACCACGCTCATGATCGGGGCGGGCAGGAATCCGAACAGCAGAATCACACCGATGACCGGCACCAGCGCGGCGCGCTCGCGGCCGTCCAGGTCACGGGTGAAGTGCGTGGCGGTGGCCTCGGTAACCGGCCCGGTCATGGTGCGCTGGTACATCAGCAGGCCGTACGTGGCCGCCAGCACGATGCCCAGCGCCGCGACGGCCGCGACCCAGGGCATGCGCGACCAGGTGCCGGCGATGACCAGGAACTCGCTGACGAAGGTGGACATGCCCGGCAGCGAGATCGCCGACAGCGCGGCCAGCAGCACGCCGCCCGCGAGCACCGGCGTGACTTTCTCGACACCGCCGAAGTCGCTGATGTCGGCCGAACCGCGGCGCTTGATCATGAAACCGACGGCCAGGAACAGCGCCGCGGTCGAGAACCCGTGGTTCACCATGAAGAAGATCGACCCGTTGATCGACTGGGTGGTGAAGACGTAGATGCCGAGCACCATGAAGCCGAAGTGGCTGACCGAGGTGTACGACACCAGCCGGAGCAGGTTGGTGGACGCGATCGCGGCAGCCGCACCGTAGATGATCGAGATCAGTGCCAGCGCGATCATCACCGGAGCGGCCCAGGCGCTCGCCTCGGGGAACAGCCCGATGCAGAACTTGATCATGGCGAAGGTGCCGATCTTGTCCAGGATGCCGACCATCAGCGTGGACGAGCCCGGGGTGGCCTGCTCGGCGGCGAGCGGCAGCCAGGTGTGCAGCGGAACCATCGGCGCCTTGATGATGAAGGCGACCAGGAAGCCGACCATCAACCAGCGGGCCAGATCGGTCGGTATCTGCAGCCCCACGAGGTCGGCCAGCAGGTAGCTCGGGGTGCCGCCCAGGGAGGCGGACGTGGCGAACAGGCCGATCACCGACGCCAGCAGAATGAAGCCGCCGACCAGGTTGAACATCAGGAACTTCAACGCAGCCGCCCGGCGCTGCTCGCCGCCGAACCCTCCGATCAGGAAGTACATCGGAATCAGCGTGGCCTCGAAGAACACGTAGAACAGCAGCACGTCGCCGGCCAGGAAGGTGAACAGGGCCGTGCCCTGCAGGGCCAGCACCATCGCGAAGTAGCCCTGGGCGTTCCAGCGGCCCTTGCCCTGCACGCCCCATTCGGCGAACAGCACGATCGGGGTCAGCACCGCGGTGAGCAGCACCATGACCAGGCCCATGCCGTCCAGGCCGAGTGCCCAGTAGGCGCCGAAGGCGGTGATCCAGGGTTGCCGCACGCTCAGGTCGGTGCCGCCGACGTAGAGCACGGTGACCACGACGGCGACCGCGAGAGTGGCCAGCGAGAACGCCAGGCCGATCACCCGGGCGGCGCCCCGAACGGGCAGCGCAAGCACGAAGGCGCCGATCAACGGGAGCAGGCCCAGGAGGGTGAGCCAGGGGAAAGTCATCTCGTCTCCTCCCTCAGGCCGCCAGGCCGAGGATCAACACGGCGCCGACGACCAGCACACCGAGCACCATGGTCAGCGCGTAACTGCGGACGTAGCCGTTCTGCACCTTGCGCCCGCCGACGCTGAGCCCGCCCAGGGCGGTCGTGATCACGCCGACGAAGCCGTCCAACGCCTTGGCGTCGGTGGCCACCGCTGCGCGCGACAGGCCGAGCACGGGCTGCACGACGAGGGTGTCGTTGATGGCGTCGCCGAAAAGGTCGTTGCGGCCGGCCACGGCCAGCGGGTTGCCCTGCGGGGCCACGGCAGGGATCTGCTTGCGGCCGAACACCAGCCAGCCGACCAGCACACCGGCGGCGACCACCAGCATGGTCAGCCAGCCGATCGGGGTGGGCAGCAACTCCACCTCGTGGGGGTGATTGCCGGCGGCCGGCTCGAGCCAGTCCTGGATCCACCCGTTCATCGCAGCCCCGGCCACCAGGCTCAGCGCGGCCAGCACGATCAGTGGCACGGTCATCGTCGCCGGTGACTCGTGCGGGTGCACGCCGTCGGCCCAGCGCTTGCCGCCGCCGAAGGTCATCAACATCAACCGGGTCATGTAGAAAGCGGTGACGCCCGCGCCGAGCAGGGCGAGGGTGCCGACCAGGGCGCTCTCGTGGAACGCGGCCTCGATGATGTGGTCCTTGCTGAAGTAACCCGAGGTGAGCGGAAAGCCGATGATCGCGAGGTAGCCCATGGCGAAGGTCCAGAAAGTGATCGGGAGGTACTTGGCCAGCCCGCCGTAGCGTCGCATGTCGACGTCGTCGTTCATGCCGTGCATCACCGAACCGGCACCCAGGAACATGTTGGCCTTGAAGGCGCCGTGGGTGAGCAGGTGGAAGATCGCGAAGGCGTAGCCCGCCGGCCCGATGCCGGCGGCCAGCATCATGTAGCCGATCTGGCTCATGGTCGATCCGGCGAGCACCTTCTTGATGTCGTCCTTGCTGGTGCCGATCCAGGCCCCGGCCAGCAACGTGACGGTACCGACGATCACCACGGCCAGCCTGGCGTCGGCGCTCAGGTCGAAGATGGCATGACTGCGCACCACCAGGTAGACGCCGGCGGTCACCATGGTGGCCGCGTGGATCAGGGCCGAGACCGGGGTCGGGCCCTCCATCGCGTCCAGCAGCCAGGCCTGCAGGGGCACCTGCGCCGACTTGCCGCACGCGCCGAGCAGCAACAGCAGGCCGATCGCGGTGACCCAGGGTCCGGTCAGAGTCGCCGCCCCGTGGTTGACGTCGATGAAGGCGGACGAGCCGAACTGGGCCAGCATCGCCGAAATGGCGAGCACCATGCCCAGGTCGCCGACCCGGTTCATCACGAACGCCTTCTTGGCAGCGGCGGCCGCGGACGGCTTGTGCTGCCAGAAGCCGATCAGCAGGTACGAGGCCAGCCCGACGCCCTCCCAGCCGACGAAGAGCACCAGGTAGTTGTCGGCCAGCACCAAGGTGAGCATCGCCGCGACGAAGAGGTTCAGGTAGCCGAAGAAGCGGCGTTTGCGCGCGTCGTGCGCCATGTAGCCGAGGGAGTAGACGTGGATCAGCCCGCCGACGCCGGTGATCAGCAGGGCGAAGAGAATCGAGAGCTGGTCGACCAGCAGGCCGACGTCGAGCTGCCAGCTGCCGGTGCTGAACCAGGTGTAGAGATGGGCTGCGACGGCGCGGCTCTCGGGCGGCGCGGCCAGCAACTGCAGGAACAGCGCGACCGCGATCACGAACGAGCCGGTGATGGTGGCTACCGCCAGGTACGGGCCGACCTTCTCGACCCACCGTCCGAACAGCAGCAGGACCAGCGCTCCCAGCGCGGGCAGCGCGATCATCAGCCAGGCGTAGCCGAACAACCCGGTGGCTGCGACCGGATCAACGATTTCGAGCTGGATCATGCCCTCTTCCCCATCATGCGCACGCTCACTGACTCAGCAGGTTCGCGTTGTCGACCGAGGTCGAGCGTCGGGTCTTGTAGATGCTCACGATGATCGCCAGGCCGACGACCACCTCGGCCGCGGCCACCACCATCACGAAGAAGCTCGCCACCTGACCGTCGAAGCTGGCGTGGTGCCAGGCGAACGCCACCAGGGCGAGGTTCGCGGCGTTCAGCATCAACTCCACAGACATGAAGGCGACCAGTGCGTTGCGCCGGATCATCACGCCGATGGCCCCGATCACGAACAGGATCACCGCCAGGTAAAGGTACTGGTCGATCACAGTTCCTCGTCCTCCTCGTCGGGGACGCGCTGAGCCTTCGCGAAGGCCTCGGCGGTGATCTCGCGCAGCTGGGTGCTGTCGAGTTGCGCGCCGCGCTCGGTCAGAGTCTTGCTGATCGAATGCTCCGAGATGGTGCCGTCCGGCAGCAGCGCCGGGGTGGCGATCGAGTTGCTGGTGGCGAACACGCCCGAGTTGGGCAGCGAGCCGGGGTGCGATCCGCTGTCGGCATAGGCCTTCATGCGCGCCTGCGCCTGCTCGCGCTGGCCGAGCTTCGGCTTGGTGCGCTGCGCGTGCGCCATGATCATGGCCCCGACGGCCGCGGTGATCAGCAGCGCGGAGGTGAGCTCGAACACCCACACGTAGCGGCCGAACAACGCCTGCGCGATGCCCTGGACGTTGCCTCCCGCCCCGGTGGTGGCACCCGCCATGCCGGCGGACGGTGCGGTGATCGCGCCACCGACGGAGAAGATCATCAGGGCCAGCAGGCCGAGCGCGCCGAGCGCGGACAGCAGGCGCTGGCCCTTGATCGTCTCGATGATCGAGTCGGGGGTGTCGACGCCGACCATCATCAGCACGAACAGGAACAGCATCAGCACCGCTCCGGTGTAGACGATGATCTGAATGGCGAACAGGAACGGGGCGTCCAACGAGGCGTACAGCACGGCCAGGCAGACCATCGTCAGGGCCATCGACAACGCCGAGTAGACCGCCTTGCGGAACAAGATCAGTCCGAGACCGCCGAGCACCATCAGGGGGGCACAGATCCAGAACACGACGTTCATCGACCCTCCTCCGTGGCGAAGCTGGCCGTACGGGTGTCGGGGGTGCCCGTCTTCGGCAGGCCGAGAAAATAGGTCTGCTCGTCGGCACCGAGCCGACGCGGATGCGGCGGGGCCTCCATGCCGGGCAGCAGCGGGGCGAGCAGCCGATCCTTGGTGTAGATCATCTTCTCCCGCGTGGTGTCGCCCAGCTTGAACTCGTTGGTCATGGTCAGCGCGCGGGTCGGGCAGGCCTCGATGCAGAGGCCGCAGAGAATGCACCGCAGGTAGTTGATCTGGTACACCGACCCGTAGCGCTCCCCCGGTGAGAACCGGGCGTCGTCGGTGTTGTCGGCACCCTCGACGTAGATCGCATCGGCCGGGCAGGCCCAGGCGCACAGCTCACAGCCGACGCACTTCTCCAGGCCGTCGGGCCAGCGGTTCAGCTGATGCCGGCCGTGGAAACGGGGTGCGGTGACCTTGACCTTGCCGGGCTCGGGATAGCCCTGGGTGAAGGTCTTTCGAAACATGGTGCGAAAAGTGACACCGAAACCGGCCCACTGATCTGCGAGGGAGGCCATCAGGCGCCCGTCCTTTCTGTTCCGTCACCGGACGGCGGGTCGGCCGCGGGCGCCTCAGCGCCGGCTGCCAGCACTTCGGCCAGTTCGGGCAACTGCTGGCCAGGCATCGGCGGCACCGGGTACCCCCCGGCAAACGCATCGAAGGTACCCGGGGCGTCGACCTCGGGTGGTTCGGGTTCTCGATCGAGAAGCCACCAGAGAACGAACAGCGCCACGATCGCGACCCCGGTGACGCCGAGCACCAGCGGGTTCGCGAGCCACCCCTCGCTGCGAGCGATTCGGAAGGTGGCGATCAGCATCACCCAGACCAGCGAGATCGGGATCAACCACTTCCAGCCCAGGGTCATGAACTGGTCGTAGCGGAACCGCGGCAGGGTGCCACGCAGCCAGACGAACATCGAGATCAGCAACTGCACCTTGAGCACGAACCACAGCGGGCCCCACCAGCCGTGATCCATCGCGGGGATCATCGACAGCGGCCAGGGCGCGTGGTAGCCACCCAGGAACAGCGTGGTCGCCACTGCCGACACCGTCGCCATGTTGATGTACTCGGCGAGAAAGTAGGTGGCGTAGCGGAAGCCCGAGTATTCGGTCAGGTAGCCGGACACCAGCTCGGACTCGCACTCGGGCAGGTCGAAGGGCGCCCGGTTGGTCTCACCGACCATCGAGATCACATAGATCAGGAACGAGGGCAGCAGCAGCGCGAAGTACCAACTCTGCATGCCCCAGTCGAGTCGGATGCCCCACTGCGGCAGATCGATGATGAATGGCGCCGCCTGAGCCTCGACGATCTCGGAGGTCGACATCGAACTGCTGTAGAGGAAGACCGCGACCAGGGCCAGGCCCATGCTGAGCTCGTAGCTGATCATCTGCGCGGTGGAGCGCAGCGCGCCAAGCAACGAGTAGGGCGAGTTGGACGACCAGCCGGCCAGCACGAAGCCGTAGATGCCGACGGAGGCCACGGCCAGGATGACCAGCACCGAGATGGGCAGGTCGGTCAACTGCAGCCTGGTCTTCACGCCGAAGATCTCGACCTCGCCGCCGAACGGGATCACCGACCAGGCGGTGAAGGCGGCGATGCCGGCGATCAGCGGCGCCAGCGTGAAGAGCACGCGGTCGGCCGACTTGGGCCGGAAGTCCTCCTTGAAGATCAGCTTGGTGCCGTCCGCCACCGCCTGGCCAAGGCCGAACGGGCCGTTCATGATCGGGCCGAGACGATGCTGCATTTTGGCGACCAGCCGCCGCTCGTACCAGACGTTGAAGATCGTCCAGACCAGCAGCACGACGAAAAGCACGACCACTTTGAGCAGCACCAGCCACCACGGGTCGGTGCCGAACAGGGCGAGATCGAGGGGGGTCATGCCACGCCTCCTTCCACGCGATCGAAGCCGGCGCCGCGATCGAGCCCGGCCGCGGGACTGCTCACGGTGACCCCGTCGCCATGCACCAGACCGAGCTCCGACAGCGGCGTGCCGGGCGCGTGCGCCGGCACCCAGACCGTGCCGGCCGCCATCCCGGCCACGATTTCGAGCGGCAGGGTGACCCAACCGCCTCCGCCGGCCACGGTCACCGCGTCGGTCAGGCCGAACGCGTCCGCCACCTCGGGCGAGGTGCGGGCCACCACCGGCTTGGCAGTCGCCTGCAGCGCGGTCTCGTTGTCGTTGCCGCGGGAGCCGTCGATCAGTTCGCGCCAGGTGGCCAGCAGAACCTCGCCCTCGTCGGGCGCGACGACTCCGCGGCTGCGGGCCAGCGGTTGCCGAGCACCCTCCCAGGCGCCCAGTTCGTCGAGTTCGGTCAGCGCCTGACGTGCGGTGCGGATGCCCAGCGGACGGCCCAGTGCGTCGGCCAGCGCGGCCAGCACACGAAGGTCGGTCATCGGCTGGTTGGGCTGCTTGATCACCGTGTTGACGGTGCCGCGGCGGTGCTCCCAGTTCATGAAGTGACCTGGGCGCTCCTCGATCAGGGCGATCGGGAAGACCACGTCGGCTCGCTCGGTGACCTCGGAGAGGCGTTGCTCCAGGCTGATCACGAAGCCCGCGCCTTCGAGGCCTTCGCGCACGTCGGCGGCGCTGGTGAAGTCGGACGGCTCCAGGCCGCCCACCACCAACGCCAACCCGTCGCGGGCGGCCGCCAGCTGTGCGTCGGCGTCCAGTCCGGTCAGGCTGGGCAGTCCGTCCACACCCCAGGCGGCCTGCACGTCGACCCTGGCCAGCACGTCGTCGGCCGGACGTCCGCCCGGCAACAGGTTGGGCAGACAGCCGGCCTCGACCGCGCCACGGTCGCCGGCCCGGCGCGGAATCCATGCCAGCCTGGCCCCCGTGCGGTCGGCGAACTGCGCGACCGCGGTCAGCGCGCCGGGGATCACCGCAGCCCGCTCACCCACCAGCACGATCGTGTCGGCATCGGCGGCGAGCTCGGCCAGCGCATCGGGCTCGGCGCCGGGCACCGTGGTGACCACCTGGGCATTCAGCTTGACCGAACCGTTGGACGTGTAGGGCGCCAGCGAGACGACCTTGAGTGCGTTCTTGCGCACCGCCTTGCGGAGCCGGAGAAAGACCATGGCGGCCTCCTCCTCCGGTTCGAGAGCGACCAGGATTACCTGCTTCGCGCCCTGCAGTGCGGTGTAACTGACTTCGTCGGCCCGCAACTCGCGGCCGGCGACCCGGTTGGCCAGGAACGCGGCCTCCTCGGCGCTGTGCGGACGCGAGCGGAAGTCGATGTTGTTGGTGCCGAGTACGGCGCGGGCGAACTTGCTGTAGCCGTAGGCGTCCTCGAGAGTCAGCCGTCCGCCGGTCAACACGCCGACCTGCGAGCCGGCGTTTCGCAGCCCGGCCACGGCCGCGTCGATCGCCTCGGGCCACGACGCCACCCGCAGCACGCCGTTGGAGCGCACCAGCGGACGGGTCAGCCGGTCGTCGCCGCGCGCGGACTTGAAGGCGAACCGGCCCTTGTCACAGTTCCACTCCTCGTTCACCTCGGGCGCGTCACCGGCCAGCCGGCGCTTCACCTGGAAGTGCCGGTGATCGGTGCGCAGCTGGCACCCGCCCGCGCAGTGCTCGCAGGTGGTTGCGGTGCTGACCAGGTCGAACGGACGGCTCTGGAACCGGTAGGACGCGCTGGTCAGCGCACCCACCGGGCAGATCTGAATGACGTTGCCCGAGAAGTAGGAGTTGTACGGGTGATCCTCGTAGTAGCCGACCTGCTGCAGCGCGCCACGCTCGACCAGGGTGATGAACGGGTCGCCCGAGATCTGCTCGCTGAACCGGGTGCAGCGGGCACAAAGAATGCAGCGTTCCCGGTCGAGCAGAATCTGCGCCGAGATGCTGACCGGCTTGGGGAAGGTGCGCTTCACGCCCTCGTAGCGGCTTTCGCCGCCGCCGTTGGCCATCGCCTGATTCTGCAGCGGGCACTCGCCGCCCTTGTCGCAGATCGGGCAGTCGAGCGGGTGATTGATCAGCAGGAACTCGATCATGCCCTTCTGGGCCTTGGCCGCGACGGGCGACGCGTCCTGGGTGAGGATCTTCATGCCCGGCGCGCACTCCAGCGTGCAGGACGCCTGCGGCTTGGGCATGCCGCGTCCGTTGCCCATGTCGGGCACCTCGACCAGGCACTGCCGACAGGCCCCCACCGGGTCGAGCAACGGGTGGTCGCAGAACCGCGGAATGGCGACGCCGATCATCTCGGCGGCCCGGATGGCCAGGGTGCCCTTGGGCACCTGCACCTCGGTGCCGTCGATGAAGACGGTGATCAGGTCGCTGGCGACGACCTCGCCCGGCTTTGCGGTGATCGTCATGCGTGCGCCCCCTTCAGACCGGCCGCGCTACGCACCGGGAACGCCGTCGAGAGCTCGTAGGGGAACAGCTCCCAGGCAGGCGTCTTCATGCCTGCCTCGAACTCGCCGCGGAAGTGCTTGATGGCGCTGGTCAGGCAGGCCACGGCACCGTCCGCAAGTGCACAGAACGACCGGCCGCCGATGTCGTCGGCGATGTCGAGCAACTTCTCGATGTCGCCCTCCTGCGCCCGTCCGGCCTCGAAGTTCTTCAGGATCTGGACCAGCCACCAGTTGCCCTCGCGGCACGGGGTGCATTTGCCACAGGACTCGTGCTTGTAGAACTCGATCCAGCGCAGTGTGGTGCGCACCACCGAGGTGGTCTCGTCGAAGCACTGCAGGGCCTTGGTGCCGAGCATCGTGCCGGCTGCGGCCATGCCCTCGTAGTCGAGCGGAAGGTCGAGGTGCTCAGAGGTCAGGATCGGCGTGGAACTGCCGCCCGGCGTCCAGAACTTGAGCTCGTGACCCTCGCGGATGCCGCCGGACAACTCCAGCAGCTGACGCAGGGTGATGCCGAGCGGCGCCTCGAACTGGCCGGGACGCTTCACGTGCCCAGACAGTGAATAGAGCGTCATGCCCTTGGACTTCTCGGTTCCCATCGAGCTGAACCAGGACGCCCCGCGGTCGATGATCGACGGCACGGACGCGATCGATTCGACGTTGTTGACGACCGTCGGAGACGCGTACAGCCCAGCGACCGCCGGGAACGGCGGGCGCAGCCGCGGCTGGCCGCGCATGCCCTCAAGGGAGTCGAGCAGTGCGGTCTCTTCGCCGCAGATGTAGGCGCCGGCGCCGGCGTGCACGACGACCTCGAGGTCGTAGCCACTGCCCAGGATGTTCTTGCCCGCGTAGCCGGCCGAGTACGCCTCGCGCACGGCCTGCTGCAGCCGTCGGATCACGTGCAGCACTTCGCCGCGGCAGTAGATGAAGGCGTAGGCGCAGCCGATCGCGTAGGACGAGATGATCACGCCTTCGACCAGCGTGTGCGGGCTGGCGAGCATCAACGGCATGTCCTTGCAGGTGCCCGGCTCGGACTCGTCTGCGTTGACCACCAGATACTTCGGTTTCGGGTTGTCCTTCGGCACGAACGACCACTTCATGCCGGTCGGGAAGCCGGCGCCGCCACGTCCGCGCAGCCCTGAGTCCTTGACCGTGTTCATCACCTCGGCGGGCGTGGCCCCGAGTGCCTTGCGCAGTGCCTGGTAGCCGCCGCGCCGCTCGTAGTTGGTCAGCTTCCAGGCCCGCTCGTCGGCCCAGTTCTCGCTCAGCACGGGGGTCAGCAGATCGGTCACTTCGCACCTGTTTCGGTCGCGTTCGCCTCATCGGGCGTCGGAATCGGCGGCGCGGCGGCGGGAGCCTTCCAACCCCGCTCACGGGCCACCTTCAACCCCAGCACGGACGCCGCCCCAGCGGTCGGGCCCTCGTCGGCACGGCCGTCGGGGAAGCCCGCCAAGACCCGCTCGGCCTCTTGCCACGAGGTGATCGTTGCGCCTCGGGGCGATCGGACCTGCTGCCCGGACGACAACGCGTCCACCAGGTCGTCGGCCTTGTCGGGGGTCATGTTGTCGAAGAACTCCCAGTTGACCATCATCACCGGGGCGAAGTCGCAGGCGGCGTTGCACTCCAGGCGCTCCAACGAGATGGTGCCGTCGGCGGTGGTTTCCCCCTCGTGGATGCCGAGCTTCTCGCTGAGCCGGCCGAGCAGCTGATCGCCGCCCATCACCGCGCACAGGGCGGTGGTGCAGACCCCCACGTGATGCGTGCCGCCCGGACGGCGCCGGTACATCGTGTAGAAGGTGGCGACCCCCGAGACCTGCGCGGTGGTGATGCCGAGAATGTCGGCGCACGCCTGCACCCCGGCGGGGCTCACCCGTCCGTCGACGCTCTGCACCAGGTGCAGCATCGGCAGCAGCGCCGAGCGGGCCTGCGGGTAGCGGGCCGCGATCTGGCGCATCTCTTCGATCGTGGTCTCGGTGATCCGGGTCGAGGTGTCGGCGTAGTCGATGGCACCCGACTCGGGAAACCACGACTGGAACTCGTGGCCACTCATCGCTGCACCCCCCGGTGGTTGAACGTGTGTTGGTTGAGCGTGTGTTGGTTGAGCCTGTCGAAACTCGTGGTCTCGACAAGCTCGACCGACCGGGCTGGACGCAAGGTCTCGACACCCTCGACCGACCGAGTTCCGCTGATCATCGGTCGACACCGCCCATCACCGGGTCGAGCGAACCGACGGCGACGACGACGTCCGAGATCATTCCGCCCTCGCACTGGATGGGCACCGACTGCAGGTGGTTGAACCCCGGGTCGCGCATGTGCACCCGGAACGGCCTGGTGCCGCCGTCGGAGACGACGTGGCAGGCGATCTCGCCCTTGGGCGACTCGATCGGCACGTAGGCCTGGCCGGCCGGCACCCGGAAGCCTTCGGTGACGATCTTGAAGTGGTGGATCAGCGCCTCCATGGATTCGCCCATGATGTGCTTGATGTGCTCGTGGCTGTTGCCCTGGCCGTCAGGGCCGACAGCGAGTTGGGCGGGCCAGGCGATCTTCGGGTCGGCGACCATCACCGGTTTGCCGCGGCTGCTCTCCAGCCGGTCGGCGCACTGTTCGACGATCTTCAGGCTCTCCCACATCTCGTCCAGCCTGATCCGGAACCGGGCGTAGGAGTCGCTCGGCGCCCAACCGTCGGTCGGCTTCCAGGCGATCGACTCGAAATCGTAGGTTTCGTAGCCGCAGTAGGGCTGCTGCTTGCGCAGGTCCCAGTCGTAGCCGGTGGAGCGCAGCACCGGGCCGCTGACGCCGAGGGCCATGCAGGCCGCGAGGTCCTGATGGCCGATGCCGATCATGCGCATCTTGAAGATCGGGTTCTCGTTACAGAACTCCGCGTACTCGGGCAGGTGCTTGTGCAGCCAGGCGATCAACTCGCGCAACTGGGCGATGCCGGTCTCGGGCAGGTCGGTGGCGACGCCACCCGGCCGGATGTAGGCGTGGTTCATGCGCAGCCCGGTGACCGCCTCGAAGAAGTCGAGGATCATCTCGCGCTCGCGGAACCCGATCGTCATCACGGTCAGGGCACCGATCTCCATGCCGCCGGTGCCGATGCAGACCAGATGCGACGAGATACGGTTCAGTTCCATCATCAGTACCCGCAGCACCTGAGCGCGCTCGGGGATGTCGTTCTCGATGCCGAGCAACCGCTCGACCCCCAGGCAGTAGGCGACCTCGTTGAAGATCGGGGCCACGTAGTCCATGCGGGTGACGAAGGTGGAGCCCTGCGTCCAGGTGCGGTACTCCATGTTCTTCTCGATGCCGGTGTGCAGAAAGCCGATGCCGGGACGGATGCTGAGCACCGTCTCGCCGTCGCATTCCAGAATCAGCCGGAGCACACCGTGCGTGGACGGGTGCTGCGGGCCCATGTTGATCACCAGGATCTCGTCGGACCGTTCGGCCTGCTCGGCGGCGATCTCGGCCCAGTCGCCGCCCATGGCGGTGTAGACGGTGCCCTCGGTCTCTTCACCGGGCTGGGCGTAGAAGTCGTCGGTGGTGCTCATCGGTAGCTCCTCCGCTGGTCGGGCGGCGGCACGGTGGTGCCCTTGTACTCCACCGGGATGCCGCCGAGCGGGTAGTCCTTGCGCTGCGGGAACCCGACCCAGTCGTCCGGCATCAGAATGCGGGTCAGGTGCGGGTGACCGTCGAAGACGATGCCGAACATGTCGAACGTCTCGCGCTCGTGCCAGTCGGCGGCCGGATAGAGGGGGGTCACGCTCGGCACGTGGGGGTCGTCATCGGGACAGGTCGTTTCGACGCGCAGCCGACGGTTGTGGGTCATCGACTGCAGGTGATACGCCACGTGCAGTTCCGCCCCGGCGTCGGAGGGGTAGTTGACCCCAGACACGCTGGGCAGGAACTCGAACCGCAGCTGGGCGTCGTCGCGGAGCTGTCCCATCACTTCGGTGAGCTTCTCGCGGGCCACGAAGAAGGTCAGCTCGCCGCGGTCGAACACGACCCGCACCAGGGCGTCCGGCACCAGCTTGAGCAGCCGACCGACGACACCCGCGTACCAGCCCTCGCTGGGCAGGCCTTCGTTGGGGATCTCGACGGTGTGCACGATGCGTCCGTAGCCGGAGGTGTCACCCGAGCCGCCGGACCACATGCCGGTGCGGGTCTCGATCACGTGGGCGCCGACTGGAACCAGCGCCACTGCGTCCAGCGCCTCGTCCGGCTGGGCGTCCTCACGCTCGAGGCCGGCGCCGGGAGCGGAATCGGCGCCCTCGACGTGGGTGTCGACGGTCTTCTGCTCGCCCGGCAGCTTGGCGTCGGGGGCCTTGTCGTCACTCATCGCATCAGCCCCTTCATCTCGTGGGTCGCCATCGCCTCGAGCGCCGCCTTCTCCTGCGCCTCGATCTCTTCGAGTTCGTGAGCACCGATCGGGCGCTTCATCACGATCTCTTTGCGCAGCTTGAACATCGCGTCGATCAGCATGTCGGGACGCGGCGGGCAGCCCGGCACATAGATGTCGACCGGCACGATGTGGTCGGCACCCTGCACGATCGCATAGTTGTTGAACATGCCACCGGAGCTGGCGCAGACACCCATCGCCATCACCCACTTGGGGTTGGGCATCTGGTCGTACACCTGGCGCAGCACGGGCGCCATCTTCTGGCTGACCCGCCCCGAGATGATCATCAGGTCGGCCTGCCGCGGCGAGGCGCGGAACACCTCCTGGCCCCAGCGTCCGGCGTCGAAGCGGGGTGCACCGTAGGTCATCATCTCGATCGCGCAGCAGGCCAGGCCGAAGGTGGCCGGCCAGAACGACGCCTGGCGCATCCAGCCGAAGATGCCTTCGACGGTGGTCAGCAGTACCCCTTGCGGGATCTTGTCCTCAATCCCCATGTCGCGCCCCCGGCTCCGTGCTCGTGTTCAGTCCCATTCCAAGCCACCACGCCTGATCTCGTAGAAGTAGGCCACTCCGAGCACGACCAGGAAGATCATCATCGAGACGAAACCGAAGACGCCGAGGGCATCGAAGTTGACCGCCCACGGGTAGAGGAAGGCCACCTCGACGTCGAAGACGAGGAACATCATCGCGGTGATGTAGTACTTGACCGGGAACCGGCCACCGCCGACGGCCGCCGGGGTGGGGTCGATGCCGCACTCGTAGGTGTCGTACTTGACCCGGTTGTAGCGGCGCGGGCCGACCAGCAGGCTGGCCACGACCGAGACGCCGAGAAATCCGGCGGCGAGCACCATGATGCCAAGGATGGGGATGTAGGGACTCATCACTGCCTCCGTCCGGTCATGCCGCGGGAACCACCCTCGACAGCGAGTGGATCACGCGGTCCATCCAATCACCATCTTTGGTGTCGTAAAGATGCGCCAGCAACTTGATGGTGAATCGCATCAGCACCGGCCGGGGAAGACCGTGGCGAACGCACAGCCGCATCACCTGCGGGTGTTCGATCAGCTTCACGAACGCCGTGCCGAGCCTGAAGTAGCCACCCCACTCGTCGGCCAGCCGAACGGGGTACCCGCCAAGTGCCTTCTCGGCGGCGCGGCTGCCGACACCCTCGGCGTGGGCACGGACGATCGCCTCGGCGGCCGCCTCACCCGCCTCCATCGCATAGGGGATGCCTTCGCCGTTGAAGGGGGACACCATGCCGCCGGAGTCGCCGACCAGCACCAGGCCCCGCGCGTAGGCAGGCTTGCGGTTGAACGCCATCGGCAGCGCGGCGGAAGCGATCGGGCCGACCTGGTTGTCGGGGCTGAAGCCCCACTCCGTCGGAGTGTTGGCGAGCCAGGTGTGCAGCAACTCGCGAAAGTTCAGCTTCTGCGACTTGGCGCTGCTGGCGACCGTGCCCAGCCCGACGTTGCAGGTGCCGTCGCCCATGCCGAAGATCCAGCCGTAGCCGGGCAACAGGTTGGACTCGCCGGGCTTGCCGTCCCACAGCTGCAGCCAGGACTCCATCCACTGGTCGTCGTGGCGCGGTGACGTGAAGTAGGTGCGACAGGCGACGCCCATCGGACGGCCGGCGTTCTTGGCCAGGCCCATCGCCTTGGCCACCGGCGAGGAGTTGCCGTCGGCGGCGACGACGATCGGGGCGGTGAAGGTGCGTCCGTCCTTGGTGGTGACGCCGGTGATGCGGTCGGTGCGCGGGTCGATCACCGCACCGGTCACCTGCGTCTGCTGGTGCAGGGTCGCACCCTTGGCTACGGCGCGATTGGCCAGCAGCTCGTCGAAGTCGGCGCGCTTGCGGACCAGGCCGAAGGACGGGAACTCGGCCAGCGTGGGCCAGGGCAACTCGAACGGCTCGGCGCGAGCGCCGTAGACCCGCAGGCCCTTGTTGTGCAGCCAGCCGGCGTCTTCGGAGACATCG